>VYLD01000732.1_pt1 | contig 10601 bp, 14 predicted proteins | sample 5114401 | NCBI WGS metagenome assembly VYLD01 (sample SAMN12291783, study PRJNA351875) | freshwater metagenome | isolation source: freshwater lake | place: USA: Michigan, Gull Lake | collected 2013-08-08 | reverse complement strand
GAAAATTGGGCGGCAACCCTCAATAACCTTGCCAGCGCTTACAGTAATCGAATACTGGGCGATCGGGCGGAAAATCTAGAGAAAGCGATCGAACTGTACGGGCAAGCTTTAGAAGTCTATACCCGCGAGAATTTCCGCGAAAATTGGGTAGCAACCCTCAATAACCTTGCCAGCGCTTACAGTAATCGAATACTGGGCGATCGGGCGGAAAATCTAGAAAGGGCGATCGAACTGTACGAGCAAGCGTTAGAAGTCTATACCCGCGAGAATTCCCCCGAAAATTGGGCGATAAGTCAGCAGAATTTGGCCAATGCCTATCGCGAGCGAGTTTTAGGAGAGCGGAAGGACAATTTAGAACGGGCGATCGATCTGCAAAATCAAGCCGCTCAAATCTTTACTCGCGCCGCACTTCCTGTGAGATGGGCGAAGAATAAAGGGGATTTGGCAGAAGCTTTGATGCAACGGGATAACCCCGGCGATCTCGATACTGCGATCGCTCTACTTCAAGAAGCTCTAGAAGTTTTCCCCGCAGGTTGTCAAGATTTTATTGACTCTCAATACCGATTAGGAATAGCTCTTTCTCAAAGGTACGATCGCGACAAAAATCCCGACGATCTCCAACGAGCTTTAGTAGCTTATAAAACCGCCCTAGATCTGATTAGTCCCGAACATTACGATCGAAAAGATATCTGGAAAGCGCTGCCCACTACCCAAACCATTCTCGGTAGTCGTCTGGTGCGGGATGGCGAATGGCAGCAAGGGTTACAACTGTTGTTAAATAGCGTCAATCAACTTAGCACCAGTGACGATCGCCTAGCCCATGCGAACGCGCTCTACCACACCGGCCGCGCCTACGAAGTTCTGTCCGATCGAGAGAAAGCCCGTCTCTACTATCGCGATGCCCTGCGTTGGTACGAATATTTACAGGATTTACCCGGAATCGCTAAAAGTCGCACCGGATTGGGGAATGTTTTCGTATCCCAAGGACATCTAGAGAAAGGAATGAAGGAACTCGATCGAGCGAAGGCAATCTACCGACAACTACCACAGACCGATCCCGATAAAGTGGAGGAGATAGACATTATTTATCAAGCTTCTCGACGGGCGATCGAACGACAAACCAGCGAGGTATATATATGACAAGTGCCGATGATCTTTTTAAGCAATCCTCTGACAATATCCAACGGTTAGGACTGAAGGAAATCCCCTTTACCGAAAGCCCGATCGATTTAAACAGCGATACCCTCGATCGTGTTTTTACCGGGCGACAAAATGAATTGCGACGGGTGTTTAATCTGTTCCAAAGTCGCGAGCGTCGTCGGATTCTGGTTTCCGGTCGTTTAGGAATCGGCAAAAGTGCTTTTTTACTGGAAGTATTGTCGGTTATACGCCGTAATCGTCCGCAAATGTTGACTACCTATATATCTCTACCCGCAGGTTTAGATATCGCCACTACAGCACTGATCGCCCTCGCTAGAGCGATGCCAAATGACGATTGGGCGCAGCGTCAACTCCATCAGATGGGAATTCCCACCGCCAAAGTGTTAAAAGAACGCGGGGCGGAAGTGGGGGCCAATGCAATCCTTACGGGTAAACTTACCGAGAAAGATTTACCGCTCACGAAATTTCAATATCCGACTGTGAGCTTCGATACATTGCTAGAGCGGGCGCAAAAAATATATCCGCAGGGGATTCTGATCGCGATCGATGATCTAGATAAACAAAATCCTGCTGTGGTACGGCAAATGATGCACGACGCACAGGGAATGTTAAAAGGTCGGGCTTGGTTTATGCTAACGGCGCACCCCATCGGGATGACGGGAGATTTATTAACCAGCGAACGCGGTTTATTTGACTTGCAATTGCCGCTAGAAGAACTAGATGCGGATACCACATACCAGATGTTAATTAACTATCTCAACAGTGCCAGAATTAAAAATGATTGTACCGATCCGAAAGATGACAGGTGTGTACTTCCCTTTTTACCAGACGCGGCAAGACGTTTTTGCAAGGTTTCTCTCGGCAGACCCCGTTTGTTCAACCGCTTGGGAAATATTGTACTCTCCACCGCGGCCGATCTTCAGGTTAAAACGATCACGATGGAAGTTCTCGAACAAGGATTAAGAGCAGCCGAAAAGGATTTCCGACAACAAGCGGCCTTAAACGCCAAAGAGGAAAGAATTCGTCTGCTTTTGCAACGCAAAGGTAATATCTCCGACGATTCGATCACCATCGATGAGCTTGAAAGTTTAGGTTTTCGGGCATTTAGTGATATTTTGCCCTTTCTAGAAAGATTGGAAGAAGCTGATCTAGCTCAAAGGTTAAATCAAGAGGATGTGACGGTTTTCGAGCCGATCCTTCTCCCTCCGGCGGATTGAAGGGAAAACGAAAATACACCGGCAAAAATCGATCGCCGTTCCCAGAAAAATCCTTTAAGGATTCGGGATCGATCGCACCAGCAGAGTCAGAATACTGGTTAATACTGCCACCACCACGGGAATAATCAACGATTTTGCTCCCTTGAGGTCAGAGACATCCTTAATCAAAGCGTCCTGTGTTCCCTCCACTTTTTCCAATCGCCTATCAATACTCTTGAGTTCGGTTTTCACCTCGGCCATATCTACTTTTAGATCGGTGACATCTTTCTTTGACACTCCTGGGCCTAAAGGCGTGAGGATTCTTGAGCTAATCACAGCCCTTTCTGGTTTCCCTTACTTAGGTCTTACACGATTAGGTCTGTTCGCTACCCTCCCTTTTTGTCTCTTATGCAGACTTTCGAGTTCCAGGGTTCAACTCAATCGAGCCATTCACTACCGCCCACTCAGGGGATTCAAACCAATTTTATTTTAACATCAAGCCGTCCTAAAAGGACGGGGCTTTAACCCAAAATTTTGGTAAAGAGTCTAACTTGCCTTCGATTCTTGTTAGAACAGTTTCTAGGGAATCGGTGACGGGGGATTGACTCATCTGAATTTCGGAGATTATTCGATCGCCTAGTGGTATTGTACGCTATTCTTGTAGGTGATACACTCTTTACCAACGTTCTAAAATCAGTCCATCTACATAATTAAAATCAGTATCATCTGTCACCAATACCCAATTATTTTGTATACATTGAGCAGCAATCCATAGATCATTCATGGGTATGGGTCGTCCTTTGCGCTTCAAAGCTAACCGAGTTTGAGCATAAACCGAGGCGGTTTCTTTCCCCAATGGTAAAACCTTACAGGCTTCTATAAAATCCAAATAACGAGGTAAATTTTGTAAGGGGCGCGTGGAATTTTCCGCACCAAATAGTAACTCTCCCACCACAACCATTGGTAAAATGATTTCTGGTAGTACCAGCACTCTTTTAGTAACCCCTACGTCTCCATTTAAAAAACGAATTGCCGCAGAAGTATCTAAGGCAATTTCACCACTCATTGACATCTACCTGACGACATTCTGTTTTAATGGCTTGTTGTAGTTCTTGTGCCTCTGAATCGCTTAAAATGCCTGAAAACTTGGCCAGAGGATGACTGTTGCCTGTTGCCTGAACTCGATGTAAAAAATCTAACACGGTTTCTATTAGATCATCAGGTGCTTGTTCGAGTTCTTGAATTAATTGTTGACGATGGTTCATAGACAGTCTGAACGAGTAATACAGTAAATGTGATGACTACCTTGAATTCTCAATGACGTTCTCAAATTTTGGCGAACTTTTTCCCAGAAATAGATTTTAATTGACTCATCTGAATTTCGGAGATTATTCGATCGCCTAGTAATATTGTACGATGATAATCGTTGCCGTTGCCTCTGGATTGGTAATTCTGCCATCTTTCGGGAGTGATAGAATGCGAAGTATCCCCCGCAACAAGGAATTTAGTTTATGAGTCAATCGGGAGAAACCGTCACCTATTCCCTAGAAGCCATCCTGACGCGGATCGAGGGAAAGATCGATCGAATCGATGATCGCCTGACAAAACTAGAGGTAGGACAGGCAAAATTAATCGAGAAAGTCGAGGGAATGGATAAGCGGTTAGAAAGGCTAGAAAACGAACAATCGGGGCTAGTTAAGGATATATCCGATTTAAAAGGGGCGAAATCGCTGATTATCCCCGTAACCGTCGCGATTATTACCGCCATACTCACGGTTTTCCTTCGCTCTTTACCCTCTCCCTAGACGAATCGCGCCCGGCCTAGAAATTGCCAAGTGTAGCGGAACGATCGCCAGCTGGCGGGGGTTAGGGAGATGGGCAGAAATTCCTTTTCCATTCGCCCGCGGGTAAGCTGTTGACTATCTAAATTACTGGTTAAGACTGTCTATGCGCGCCGGAGTTGGGAGCGGGGAGAGGTAGTTCGAGCATTTGTACTAAACTTTTCAAGACGCGGTTTAAAGGCAGTACAGCTTATCTATAGGAGGATTTCGGCAAAACATGAAAATTATCGCCTACACCTATACCAATCCCCTGCTCGATAGTCCCCCCGATAACTCGATTTCGACCTATTCTCCCGAACAAGTGTATCAGGATTTTGGTGATCGCTCACAACGACAGCAACTGCTCCGCGATTGTCAAGGGACTCCCCCCCGACTGCTGATCCTGCGTCGTCTAGCAGAATTGGGAGACAATGGCACAGAAGTTAGCAAAATTTTACAATCCTTAGAAGCCCTCGACATAGATATAATTGCCCTAGAAGACCCGGATTATAAGCTGAATTTTGCCAAGATTCTGCAAGAAATCGCAAAAAACGAACTAAGTAACCGTTTAAAAGCAGGTCACGCTCACAATCGTCTGCAAGCTTTGCCTCCCCCCGGAAAAGCCCCCTACGGTTATCGTCGTGGCAAGGAGCGTTATATACTTGATCGCAGTACCGCACCAGTAGTCAAAGACTTTTTTGATCGCTTTTTGATTTCCGCTTCCCTGCGTTCCACGGTGCGCTATCTAGAAAAACGCTACGGCAAGAAGATATCGGTAGCCACTGCCCATAAATGGCTGAATAATCCCGTTTATCGCGGCGATTTGTGCTATCTCGGTCAAGATATTATCCCCGATACCCACACCCCGATTATCTCCCGGGAAGAAGCGGCCCAGATCGATCGCATCCTGAGAAATAATCGCAAATTACCCCCCCGCAGTGCCAGCGCCCCGCGTTCCTTAGCGGGTTTAGTCCTCTGTAGTCAATGTCAATCGGGGATGACGATTACCAAAGTGACGGCGCGAGGAAAAGGCACAGAATACCTCTATTTGCGACCTTTGCAATGTCCCCGGACAAAAAAATGTTCGGCGATCGCTTATGAAAAAATTCTTGATAGCACAATCGAGCGCATTTGTCAAGACCTACCACCGACGATCGCTCAGATATCTTTACCGGATTTAGAGGGGATCAAACGGGGAATGAGCGAGGAAATAGGGCAAAAAAACGATATTTTGTCGCAATTGCCCTCCCTAGAAGCGGCGGGAATTTTAGATCAAGAAACGGCTAATCTACGGGCCTATAAACTGAAAAACGAGATCGCGCAGATTCAAGGACGTTTAGACCAATTACCCCCCGATAACCTGACTATTATCGCTCGTGCCGTTGCTTTTCCGCAATTTTGGCGAGATTTATCGGAAATCGAGCGCCGTTTTTATTTTCGCGAGTTTATCCGTCACATCGAAATCGAGAGGGAAACGGCTAATAATTGGCATTTACGTTTAATATTCGTTTTTTAACAATCTTGGACAATCTTAAAGTTAGCTAAAAATTGAGGAATGTTTGAGCGATCAATGCTAAGAAAAAGGCAAACAGCGATCGATCTCAACTATGAGCAATAACAAAAGATTAACTAGGTATAAAAAAGGGCGAAAATCCTCCCAGACAAAACCCCACCTTTACGATTACCACTATAACCAACCCGGGACGATGCCGGGGTTAATCACCATCGATGAAAATGCCGTTACTACCGAGATATTTTTAATTAATTATAATTCTCAACAAGCCACTATAGTTAATAATCTCTTACCTCAAGACTGTCTTAAATATTTATCCAATGATTCCATCTCTTGGATCGATATCGTCGGTTTGGGTAATGAAGATAAACTGCAAGAGTTGGGGGAAATTTTTCATTTACATCCCTTAACCCTTGAGGATATAGTCAGTATTCCCCAAAGACCAAAAGTGGAAGAATGCGATAATTATATTTTAATTATAGTGCCAATGGCCATCCTGATCGATCATCAGGGTTTTTTGTTAGAACAAATCAGTTTAATAGTCGGGAAGAATTATATTTTAACCGTGCAGGAAGAAGGACAATACGATTCTTTAGAGGGAGTTAGGGAAAGAATCCGTTTGAATAAAGGTTCCATCCGGCAGCAAAAATCGGGTTATTTAGCCTACTCGATTTGGGATGCAATTATTGACGGTTATTTTCCTGTTTTAGAGTCCTACGGAGAAAGAATCGAGGAGTTAGAAAACGAAATTTTAGCTAGTCCCACGGAACAGACTTTATCAAAAATTTACCAACTACGTCAGGAATTACTCTCCCTGCGACGGGCAATTTGGCCGCAAAGGGACACCCTCAATGCGCTTTTACGGGATGAGTATATTGTCATCGATACAACGATTAAACCCTATCTACGAGACTGTTATGACCATGTAGTACAAATCCTCGATGTTATCGAAAATTACCGGGAATTTGCCAATGGTTTAATGGATTTTTACCTGTCTTCCGTGAGTAATAAAATGAACGAGATTATGAAAACTTTAACGGTAATCTCGACGATTTTTATCCCGCTCACCTTCATTGTCGGTATTTATGGTATGAACTTTAATCCTGATAAATCCCCCTATAATATGCCCGAATTAGAATGGTATTGGGGCTATGTGTTCGTCTGGGTGTTGATGCTAACCGTTACTTTCAGTTTAATCATTTTCTTTTGGCGACGCGGCTGGTTTAAGAACCTATCGACAGTGAAGAAAAGATAAACTGTTAAGCAGATTAGACAGACCGGATTACCTTGCCGGCATCTAGCAAGAGAAAATGGCTATTGCAGAGAAATTAATAGTTTAGTGTCTACGGTATTTTTTAACACTTTCAGTTGATGGCTTCTCATTTTGTCCAACCAACTATAGTGCTGGCTGTGACATTGATAGACGATATCGATGTCACCAATCTCTGACTTAACCTGAGCCAAGTAGTTTTCTAGTTCGCTAATTTTCATAACCAATCTCGCTTGCGCTGAAGGACATCAACCCTAAACCAAGAATTATCCCTAAAGGATAGGGGTGACTACAGTTATTATTATAGGCCGATCATAATTACTAAAAAAGTTCTTATCTAACAAAGTTAGCTAATGTCAGGGTTAGATGATATTAGCGAAGTTTCTTTCTAGTCGTCTAGGGGGCAGGGCCATTCCTAGGTAGGGTCTGCAGCAAAAAGTTTTTCGTGGGGGTAGGGTGTGGGGTGTGGGGTGTGGGGTGTGGGGTTTTACCCATTTTCAGGGGGTCAATTACCTAATTTTCAGGGAAAAAGTGCCTAAATTTCCCCCCCGATCACTCCAAGGGCTGGCAGTTTTTGATTTCAAAAAAGCCTAAAAATATTATCCAACAAGGTTTTTAGATTTATTCAGCAAACCCTAGGTAAAGGGGCTAATTTACCGAAGCAGGGCCGCAGTAATGCCCAAGCAATGTCGATAATCGCAACAAGTCAAGAAATAAAAAATCGCCAATTCTCGATATTGTCTTTCACTTCCCCCAGCTTCAATAATTAATTCTTTTTTCATTACTTTTTAGTCTCTGGGGGTGGCTGTTTAGAAGCTGCCGCAATCGCTTGATTTAAGCGAGTTAATTCTTCTTTAAACTTCGGTTCTTGGGGATAGTTTTTGACTAATTTTTCTAGGATACTTTTAGCTCCAGAAACGTCTTGAGTTTGTAATCTTGTTCCATAAAGAACTAGCATAACTTCCAGATTGTCGGGATATTTTTGATATAACTTTTCTAAAGGTTCTCTGGCTCCGATAAAATCTTTTAACTGTAAGCGAGCTTGGGCGAGTCCTTGCAAAGCAGTGGGGTTATCTGGTTCACGTTCGAGAATTTTCTCGTAACCTTTGACCATTTCTTCTAATTTTTCGGGAGGAATAGTTGCCTCTTGCCCGGGTTGATTGGCTTGGGGGGAATTAGAATTATTATTTTTCAATAAACCTAAAGTTGGCACCACCATTAAAGCCAGAAATACTAAACCGGAGGAAACAATTAATACTCGTTTGAGCGTATCGTTATTTTTTTTGGGCATACTTTTTAACAATTAGAGATAAGATTAATCAGTAGTAACTCGATGAAATTCGTGACCCCAAAGATTATAAGCCCAAATTCCCAAGCCAAAACTACCTAAGCAGAGGATGGTGAGCATCAGGAAAACTTGCCACCTATTGTAACCTGCTTCCTGAATTTCTAGACGACCAAGGATAGCAGCAGCTAACAGGATTAAAACTCGACTAAATACCGCCCACTTGTGGAAGATAAAGACTACCGCCAAAGACCAGCCGAGAATTGATAATACAGCACTAATATCGTTTTTAAACCAACTGCCGAAAAATACCGGCATTAAGTGACTAAACAGAGTTAATCCTAGGGCAATTGAGAGGATAACCCCTACCGCTAGGATATAGATGATGATTTCTAGCCATTCGCTAGTGAGAGTCCAATTCATCTCATCACCGCGGGCAAGTAACCAATCACTCCATGATAAACGCTCATGGGCGATCGACCAGCCAAACACCCCATAGACCGATGGAATCAGAAAAGTAAGTAGTATAATGCGCCAAAACATAATCAGTTATCAGTTATCGGTTATCAGTTATCAGTTATCAGTTATCAGTTATCAGTTATCAGTTATCAGTAATCAGTAATCAGTTATCAGTAATCAGTAATCAGTTATCAGTAATCAGTTATCAGTTATCAGTTATCAGTTATCAGTTATCACTGAAAAAAGTCAAGCCTGAACCCTGAAAGAGACGAAAATTGCCCCTTTTCAGACTTCAGGCCCTTGGGATTGTCCCGATCGCTTAGGACATATACTGGATGATAAAGTCGAAGTAGGGGGCTGCTGCCACGGCATCCTCTTGAGTCAAAAGACCTAAAGCGGCCTCTTTGAGACAACGAATCGCCTCCACCATGCCGGGGACGGGAACATTAAGAGAGTTATACATCTCTTTGACCCCGATCAGACCGGTTTGTTCGATCGGTCCCTTATCTCCGGCTAATACCCCATAGGTAACTAGACGCAGATACCAACCATAATCGCGCAAGCATTGATTATATTGACGCTGACCGTAGGCATTACCCCCCGGCGCTCTATAATCGGGACGTTTCTTGAACAGTTGTTTTTGAGCCTGATCGACGATTTTTTTCTCATTGTCAGCGAGAGTTTCGGCAATGCGAATTCTCTGCTCACCGGTTTTTAAAAATTGCCCGATACCCTGTAGTTCACCACTACTAGGATAACGAAGTTCGTCGTCGGCTTTGAGGATGACTTGGCTAACTACGCTCATAATATCAAGGTAAATTCTGATAACATTCTGTAGTTTATCTCAGGTCGGGGTCTGGAAGTCGAGTCATCCCTGCTGGTTGGGCAATTCCTAAAAATTGTAATATTTCGTTATGAGTTTCCCCGACAGCCCGGTTACTCTCTAGAATGAATGTATTAGTGGTCAGCAGTGAGGAGATTGTCGTTGAGATGTCACCGCACAGTGATTACTTGAACCCGATAACTGGTAATTAATATGGAATTTTTAGCACCCTTCTTGTTGATAGCGGGCATTCTGGGATTAAATGGCTTTAAAATCGATCGAGAATACCAGCGTGGTGTTATCTTTCGCCTAGGGCGTTATCAAGACACCAAAGGCCCCGGACTGTACTGGATCATTCCCCTAGTTGACCAAAAAATGCAGCTGGATATTCGCACCAAAACCGTCGATATCGCCCCGCAAGAAACTGTCACCGCCGATAATGTCACAATATTAATCAAGCAGTCCAACAAATTGTCGATGAAATTAGCGAACCTTGGGGCATTGATATCGAACGGGTGGAGATGAAAGATGTGGAAATTCCCACCGCTATGCAGCGAGCTATGGCCAAGGAAGCGGAAGCATTGCGAGAAAAACGCGCCCGTTTGATTAAAGCTGCCGCAGAACAGGAAGCCTCCTTAAAATTAGCGGAAGCTTCCCGATTAATCATGGAAAATCCCGCCGCTTTGGAATTACGCCGCCTACAAATGTTAACGGAAATTGGAGCGGAAAATAACACCAGTACCATCATTATGATCCCCTCCGATATCTTAAATCTTGCTCAAAAATTAGCCGAAAAACCATCACAAAATATTGTCAATAGCCAAAAGGGTTAATTTTCTCCAGTGTGTTAGACAAACCTAACGGCTGCATCTCATTTTTGTCAATCTACCAAGTTGGGATTTTTAATGGGAAACTCTCTGCTAAAATCGGGCGTTACTTCTGATTTTATCACTCAACCCAAGCTTTTGGGGGGTTCTACCCCCCAAACCCCTAGGGCTGATTCATTCTCCCATCAGAATATCAAAAGTAAAAGCGATCACCGTCAGGTAAAATGAGAAGTGACCGGCAACTTTT
>VYLD01000499.1_pt1 | contig 10616 bp, 9 predicted proteins | sample 5114401 | NCBI WGS metagenome assembly VYLD01 (sample SAMN12291783, study PRJNA351875) | freshwater metagenome | isolation source: freshwater lake | place: USA: Michigan, Gull Lake | collected 2013-08-08 | reverse complement strand
CTTGGAAACTATCTCATCAAATTAGTCCCCCCATAGAACCTCCTTGAGCCATCTTGCACACTTTTCTCTTTTTGTCAAATTTTATGTTAAGAAAGATGTGACTAATGGATAGCCTTATTAAGGGGGGATTAAGGGGGGATCGACACCCCCCTTATTAAGGGGGGACTAAGGGGGGATCGGCACCCCCCTTATCAAGGGGGGCAGGGGGGATCGAACCTAAAATCCATTTTTAATTTAATTATAACCAGCTACTTATGAATAATTTATGGATAAAAACTTTAAAATTTAACGAACCCTCGATCCAATGGTTTTACATCTCTTTGTTCTCCAAGTTCATTATCGCAAACCCTTGCACTTTACGGAAGCGGCGATCGATTAAGGGAACAATTAAAAACGAGGGGAATTACCTTGGTTGATTTACCCGATGGACAAACCCAATGGTATCCTAGAGAAAAGAGCCATAACCATGATTAATATCCCAAGAAACCGCCAATTTTTCCCAAAATAACCTTACTAAGTCGAGAGGATTGGTTAAGGAAGATTACTTGCCCCAATCTAACTTATGCTAGAATGATTATCATTACCACAATAAAGAAGGAGCAAAATGATTATCGTGGTGACGGGGGGTATAGCTGCGGGAAAAACCCATTGGATTCGCCAACAAATCGCCCAAAGCAAGCAGCCAGGTCTATATTTTAGTCCCCAGACGGAAACTTTTCCCATTGATCACCTCACTTTACAGAGTGACTTTCCCCAGTTGTCCTCTATTTCTAGGGAAGAAGAAGACCTTTTGAGCAGTTTATCCATGGAAAACACGATCTACATGGAAGTACCATGGCATTTAGACACGCAATCCCTCGAAAGCTTTCTAAAACCCCTCAATTGTCATCGGGTAGCGATTACGTCTCCAGAAGAAGAAATCCCCGAAGGACAAGTGCCCGTCGATGAAATAGTCATCAGTCCCGTCAAAACAACAATAAAAGGCGATCAATGGTTAAAAAAACGAGAAATACAGATTTATCGAGCCGTTTTAACGGGAGAAGTCCTCGATTTTTCCAGTTTAACCACTTTTTGGACAGAATTAACCCAAGGAGCCTATGGGGAAGTGCTGCGGGTCAAAAGTATCTTCGATATCATCGATGGTCAGTGTATTTATGGGGAATTTATGGATGAATGGCCAGAAAAAGACTTTCAAAGCTTAAATTTACCCTTAAATCTCGATGGGAGACCGAATCGCTTTAGTGGGATTGAAATCGTCGGTCGAAATCTCGATAAACCGATAATTGCCGATACCCTTAGTGATTGTTGTCTGTCCGATGAGGCACTTTTGTATTATCAACAACAATTTCAAGAATCTTTAGAGCCAGAAATGGAGTTAATCTGATGAAAATAGCCGTTTTATCCTGTATTCATGGCAATATGCCCGCTTTTAATGCTGTTTTTCGAGATTTAGACCAACAGGGTTGTCAAGAAATCTACTGTTTAGGGGATTTAGTTGGGTATGGACCCCATCCTAACCAAGTGGTGGAAAAAATCCGTCAACTGGGGATTACTACAGTACAAGGGTGTTGGGATGAGGATATCGTTCAGGGATTAAATGCCTGTGAGTGCAGTTATCCGTCGCTTTTAGCAGAAAAACGGGGTAGATTAGCTCATGAGTGGACAAATCAAATAATCACCCCAGAAAACCGTAATTATTTGTCAAAACTGCCCGAAATTTTTAAGCTAGATCACCTCTGTTTTGTCCATGGTAGTCCCCAAAGTAACCATGAGTACCTTTTAGCCGAAATGGACGCTTTTACGGCTTTAGAACGGGTTTTATCGGTAGATACAGAGGTTTTATTCTGTGGACATACCCACATCCCCTACATTCGCACTCTCGACGCGGGAAGCTTGCAAATAAAAGTGTATCAACCCGATGGGGAACAGTCGCGGCAATTTACCACACCGGTCAAGCGTATCATCAACGTGGGATCGGTGGGAGAACCGCGTCACGGTCGTCCAAATGCCACCTATGTGATTTACGATCGAGAAACGGCAGCGGTACAACTGCGAGAAGTGGCCTATAACTATCAAGAAACCTGTCAGGCTATTTTAGCATCGGGTTTACCTCCTATTTTCGCTTGGCGATTGGCTAAGGGTCTAGAATATGCGGAAAAAGCCGATGATCCGACTCATGTTTGCGAACGTTAATTTGTGATAAATCAAGAAATTATGTGGGCGATTTTAAGCGGTATTCAAGGTAATTTACCAGCCTATCAAGCGGTCTTGGAAGATATTCAGCAACGGTCAGTTACTGTAGAAAATTTATATATTCTAGGAGATTTTATCGGTGTTAATCCCGATAGTGAAATGCTGGTAGAACAAATACGTTATCCCACTAAAAATAACTTATATCCGCAGGTTTGTCGGGGATGGTGGGAAGAACAATGTCTAATTTTACACAGTTTAGGAGCAACAGGAGAACCGACGGAATTAATCGATAAACATGGAATTGATAACACGAAACAACTCTGGGACGCAGTTTCTTTGGAAACGGTGCAATGGTTACGAAATCTTGACTTTGGTTTTGTCGAGTTGGATTGTTTATTAATTCATGGCAGTAGTGTCAGTGTTAGTGAAGAATTAACCCCCGATACTCCCCCATGGCAAATTTTAGATCGACTGCAACGGGTGGGAGTTAATAATCTATTTTGTGGTCGTGCGGGAAAAGTTTTTGATTATTCTTTACAGTCCGCTAATTTAACTAGCACTGTTACTACTTTAGATAAACGGCAACCAAGCGAAACTTTGACGATTCAAGATAAGCGTTTAATTGGGGTTGGTAACGTTGGTAAAGAATTAAATAAAGCAGTTTACACTCTCTATAATCCTAGTAATAATTGCGTGGAGTTTAGAACCGTACCTTATTAATCCATGAAAGATTAATTAAATATTCAAGATTAATTTAAGTAGGTAGGTGTTAAAAATTATCAGACACCCCCTTATCAAGGGGGGCAGGGGGGATCGAACCCAAAATTTATCTTCAATTTAATTAGGGCTTGCTGAATAATGGTAAAACCCTTTTAAAATAAGGCTTTTGACCTGTTAAAATCCGATGTTCATGCTGCGAAAATCGGATTGGAACCTTCAAAAACCTGGCATTATCCTTCTTGTAGTACATAAACTGGTACAAAGAAAGAGGGTAACAAAGCCTGAAACGACCGGCTACTGAATCCTGACTCCTGAATCCTAACCCCACCAACAGACTTTTTCAGCAAACCCTACATAACTGAGGTAAGAGACTCTTGCTGACTTAGTTGCAGATGGGATTGAGCGCGAACAGCGCGGAACATCCCAAAACGACATAAACCCGTGCCAAAGGCCAAACGCATCAGCAGAATTGTCGGCACTTCTCGGACGGATTTAAGCAACCCAGTTAGACCAAATTGCCACCAACCTTGGGGACGAATCACCCCCTGCCAAATGGTATCAATCCAAGAGGGTAGAGTGGCTGTTGTCCAGTCAGCAGTCATCACTTCCCCATCTACCAATCCCGTGGCTGCTAACTGTTCGGCAAAACCTTCGATGCTGGCAAAAGCGGGGTGAGACCACTGATCCAAAAGTTGGCGCATTACGGGACGTTCCCAGAAATTAAGCGGTTTTTGACGGTCATCTCGCTGATTCCAGTCCGCTACCACCAGGACTCCCCCTGGCTTGAGAACTCGCAGTAATTCCCGAGCAAAAACGGCTTTGTCCGGCATATGGGGACCGGCTTCAATTGACCAGACCACATCAAAACTCTCGTCGGGAAAAGAAAGGGCCATGGCATCATCGACCAAAAAGCGAGCATTTAAATCTGGGGGTGTTAGTTCTTTGGCCCGTGCCACTTGTTTGGGACTAATGGTGACACCAGTAACGGCAAATCCATAGTCACGCGCCAGAATGCGACTGCTGCCACCAATACCACAACCGACATCGAGGAGAGTTGCACCGGCGGGTAATTTATCCAAACCTCCCCAAGAGACCATTTCCGCCACAAAGTCGGCTTTTGCCGCTAGAAAGTCTTTTTTTTCTGGTGGGGAACCGTAGTGACCTAAATGGATGTGTTCGCCCCAATAATATTCTAAAATCCCGTCTTCGGTCCATTGGTCGTAGGAGTTGGCCACCGAGTCCGACGATTGGTACTTGCGAGAGGAAACAAAATAGACGACGATAGCGATCGCTAGGAGTAAACCTAAAGATGATGTCAGCAAAAGTATATTCATTCAATCCTGCTCGGCAAACTGACATAAAGCTTAATAACTCTTAAAGATTATACAGCTTTGAGGTTCTGCGGGCTAAGGTCTAACGGGGTTGAGTGACTTTGGTTACTCGCCAGAAATTAACTATCCCCGTTGAAAGCGACTGGTAATACAGCAGTTATCTTAATGGTGAGATCACTTCTGTAGTATTAAACTTTTATTTGTTTGTCCCTGTGGAATTGCCCTCAATCCATTCGTAAAAAGCCATAGATTCCGGAGAACAACGGCTGCATCCTCCGCATTTTTCTAGGGAAATCAGGCGAATTCGCCCTTTTTTAAGCAAGCGATCGAGCATGGGACTTAGGGCATCCGCCGACATCCGAAAGTGTCTGGATAAGTCAGATAGAGATGCTTTCTGATTTTTGGCAAGATAAGCCTGTATATCGGTTAAAATCATGGTTTATAAGCGAAAAAAATCGAGAAAAGTTGCTTGATTGCGGTGGGTTACGGCGAATCTAAATAATTTGTTAGTTGCCTAGCTTTTTGTCGCCTAACCCACCCTACTTTTAAATTGCGGGACGGTTGATTTTTCGGGGACGGAGATTTTTTAAGGTGAATAAAACCCCGACTACGGTTAAACCCATCAAGACTATCCAAAAGAGAGAAAACCCCGGATGTCGAGAAAAAGTGGCGATTTGATAGAAGGAAGTGGCAACAATATAGGCCATTCCTGTGGTCCAGAGGGCAATAAAAGCAGTCCAACCGGCATTAGTTTCGCGATATACTGCCGATGTGGCCGAAACACAGGGAAAATAGAGCAGAACAAACAAGAGATAGGCAAAAGCACCCGCTTGACCATCAAATCTTTTCGCCATTGCCCCAAAGATTCCTAAATCTACCTCTTGCTTCTCCGCAGCCGTTTTTTGATCTTGCAGATCACCAATATTTAAACCCAAGGGATCAAGTAATTGATTGGGTAATTCCGCTAAATTGGCGGGAATCGTGGCAATAGCTCGGTTAATTTGCCCCCAGAAGTCAAATTCTTTATCCGCTGCCGCTGGGTCGGGATTATCTTGGATAGCTAGTTGGCTGTAAATTGAGTTTAATGTGCCTACCATCGCTTCTTTGGCAAAAACTCCCGTAAAAATGCCCACCGTTGCCGGCCAATTTTCCGGTTCTAGTCCCATGGGTGAGAAAATAGGAGTTACAGCTTTACTGGTAGCACTTAAAACCGAGCGCTCGCTGTCTTGATTACCAAAAGAACCATCAAAACTGACGGAGTTGAGTAGTCCCAAAATCATTACCATTAAAACGATAACTCGTCCAGCTTTCCATAAAAACGCTTGCAGACGTTCCCAAGTACGAATTAAAACCCCTTTCAGACGCGGTAGATGATAGGGAGGCAATTCCATAATAAAGTGACTGACTTCTCCCTTGAGTAGGGTTTTTTTCATCACCAATCCCGTCAAAATAGCGGCGAGAATTCCTAAGATATAAAGACCAAAAACGATGTTTTGACCACCTATGGGGAAAAAAGCCGCCGCAAATAGCGCATAAACAGGTAATCTTGCCCCACAGGACATAAACGGGTTCATCATAATCGTCATTAAACGATCGCGAGAATTTTCTAAGGTCCTGGTGGCCATAATTGCCGGCACACTGCAACCAAATCCCACTAGCATGGGGACAAAGGATTTACCCGGCAATCCCACCAAACGCATCAATCGGTCCATGACGAAGGCTGCCCGGGCCATATAGCCAGAATCCTCTAAAATTGACAAAAAGAGGAACATAAAGCCAATTACGGGGATAAAAGTGGCGACGGTTTGCACACCTCCCCCCGCTCCATCAGCGAGCAGAGCAATTAGCCAACCCGGGGTAGAGATTTTTTGTAAAACTTGGGCAAAACCATCGACAAAGATAGTCTGGGCAGTTAAATCGAAGAAATCGATAAAGGCAGCACTAACATTGATGGTAAACAAGAACATTAGGTACATTACGCCCAAAAATATCGGAATTCCCAACCAGCGATCGAGAACAATCCGATCAATGCGATCAGACATGGTATCATTTATCTGTCCAGTCCGTTGAGTGGCTCCCTGGGTAACTTGTTGAATAAAGCCATAACGAGTATCAGCAATTAAAATATCGAGGTCTTCCCCCAAAACTTGGTGTATTTGTCGTCTATGCTTGACGATAATGCTTAATAGTTCCTGTGAGCGCAATTCTGGGGCGATGCGATCCTCGTATTGCAGTAGATTTAAAGCAGTCCATCTTGGCTCAACGATCCTTTTACTGCTATGGTCGTTAATGTAGGCAACAATCTCGTTCAGAGCTTCCTCAATTACCGCAGGATAAGCGACATAAGCGGCAGTATGGCTAATATTACTGACTAATTCCCCAATTTTTTGCTTTAATTCCCCGATTCCCTCCCCTTTAACCGCACTAATCGCCACGACAATTGCATCCATGCGAACGCTTAAGAGTTGCGGATTAACCACAATACCCCTAGTTTTGGCCACATCCATCATATTCAGGGCAATCAACATCGGTAAACGCATCTCCATGATTTGGGTAGTAAGGTAGAGATTGCGCTCTAAATTGGCAGCATCGACGATATTAATCACTAAATCCGCTTCTCCTGACAGCAGATAGTCCCTAGCGACTAATTCATCCATTCCTGTCTCCCCTTCTTCTACATCGAGGGAATAGACTCCGGGTAAATCCACCAGGGTGATATCTTCCCCGTTAACTTGAAATCGTCCCTCTTTGCGATCGACTGTTACTCCCGGCCAGTTGCCGGTGCGTTGATTGGCCCCCGTGAGAGCATTAAAAAGGGTAGTTTTGCCACAGTTAGGATTGCCAATTAAGGCGATAATCGGTTTGACCATAATTAGGATATTGAGTGACGAATAGGCTTAGATGATTAAATTTAGCTTTTTGGGTCTATTTCTTCGACGATTAAAGTGTCTGCCTCCTGTTTTCGCAGACTGAGATGAAATCCCCGCACTTGAATCTCGACGGGATCCCCCAAAGGTGCGACACGAATGACGGTAAACTCTGTCCCTGGAGTTAATCCCATTGATAACAATTTTCCTTTGTATCCTCGCAATGCTCGGTCATAACCGACAACTTTACCCGCTTTTCCTATGGGTATCTCCCGCAGAAATGTTCTTACTTCAGGTAGGTCTTTTTTAGACTCCAGTTTTTTCGGTTGACTGTCACTAACGAGGATTTTTTCGGCCATTTCCGCCCCGATAGCGATACGATTGTCTTGAATGCCAATTAAAACTGATCCCCTCGGTTGGGAGCTAATTACCTGTAATTGAATGCCGGGGTTTAATCCCATGCCTAGGAGTCGATTGATCCCTCCTGTCCCCTGAAATCCCACTAACCAGACGGTTTTTCCCATTTCCACTTGTGCGAGGGGATAGGTGGCTGTTAGATCAGTACCTATGGAGCTAGTACGTTCTGAGGCTGCCTCTTTACCACCCCAAGGGGAAAATTGGGCTTTATTTGGCGATTTTTCCGGTTCTTCTGCTGCATTAGGTCTAATTTTATCGTCCATGCTTTTCTTATCTCCAAAGGCAAAGAAGGTTTTTCATTCAAGAGTGATAATAATTCCTTGATAGCTCATCGAGTTTACTTCAGTAGCCAAAGGGTGATAACTGCCCTAATGTCAGCCTCAGTCAACGGTTTTGAAACTGCCTAGTACTTGCGATCGCTAAAATAAATGCTAATTATTCTCAATTACCAGTGTAATCTAAAAGGGGAGACAGGAACGAAAAATATTTCTTTAAAAAAGTCACAAGTCTCCGGTAATACTAAATCCGGTTATTAAAGAATGATTATTTATTCCCCCTATTGCCTGTTGCCTATTGCCTGTCCTCATAAGTAGCCTATGCTCAACGGATTTAGTATAACTGGCGATCGCTGATATTGGAAAATCTTCTTAATAGATCTCCTGCAAAATTCTCCCTTGCAAGCGAGATACCCCCAGCTATCTACGAATTAATTGCACCCAGCTACTTAGAACAGAAAAAGCTATATTTATAAGTAAATCGAATCTGTCTTTCTGTTTGTGTTCTTTATGCCTTTGTGTTTATCCTTAACTCTTATGGGATAACCGGACAGAAAAAAGTTTAGTTTTAAATAGGGTCTGCTGAATAAATCTAAAAACCTTGTTGGATAATATCTTTAGGCTTTTTTGAAATCAAAAAGTGCCTTAGCTAGGAGTGATCGGGGGGGAAATTCAGGGACTTTTTCCCTGAAAATTAGGTAATTGACCCCCTGAAAATCGGTAAAACCCCACACCCCACACCCTACACCCCACACCCTGCCCCCACGAGAAACTTTTTCAGCAGACCCTAATTACTTTTTCAAAAAAACACTTTTCTATTTTTTGTTGGGTATTTTATTCTTTGGAAGTCCCTAATTGCCCCCTTACCCAAACGCATTAACTCCCCTAGGCCGATTTCAATGCCCAATTGCGCTAATTGTTCTTCTTTGACCAAATTTGGCCGCCAACGGGTTAATTCTGCCTCGTTCATGGCGGGATATTTTTGATACAATAGTTCGCCCACCAAAAAAGCCAAAATCGCATCGCCCAAAAATTCTAGGCGCTCGTTATTTGGGACTGTTCATCGGCTCGCGTCCTGTGGGGGCGAAGCATTCGGGCATAACCTATCGCTGAAACGGTAGATTTCCTATCCGAATGTTTCGCCCCTACTTTTTCAGCCAACCCTAATTAGGGTCTGCTGAAAAAGTTTCTCGTGTGGGGACTGACGCGGGTTCGTTCAGCCAACCCTAATTAAAAACCGCCCCAAAAGGACGGAGTTTCAATGCGAGGAGCTACGATTTCTCTGCTCATAGTTGTCCTGAAGCCAAGCTCAGTTATCTTTTTGCCTGCGTTTCATCGCCAGACCTAAGCCACCAACAGCAAGAACCCCAACAACAGTACCCGGTTCGGGAATAACCACCTGGGTGAAGGTTTGTTTGAACTGGGAAATTTTGGATGTTCCCTGTGGTAATGGTGGGAATCCAATAGCTGTCCCATTCAACATAGTGCTGACTGAAGTTGAAACGGCAGCCGGCGTGAAGACTACCGATGATGTGAGGGTGTTCGGAATATTAGAGATGTTCGAATTAAGAACTAATGTGCTGGTGGGGACTGCTGGTGCGCTAAATTGATCCGTGATTTGGACCAAATTAACCAAACCACCCGTTGCCATCGAGTTTGTCAGTTCTAATTTTGCCCGAGCCAGGGGTAGATTCGGGGGAAGAACCGTGAGCTGATACCCAAAATCGGCGGTAAAATTTTGATAAAAAGCCGCAGCACCTGCGTCGTATTGCAGACCAGCAGATAAATTTGACCCAAAACCAGTTACGGTGACTGCATCCGAGACCATTGATGGAATGATATTCATTCCGCCTTTGCCATTTATCCATTTGTCAAATAGCTTGTCAAAGGTGCCATCTCCGTCCTCATCAATTTTGATGTAAGCGCCCGTATTGAAAAGTTTTGTTAAGGTGATCGGCCCACCAACCACGGTGCTGCCATCGAAATATACTACGTTGGCGGCTGCCTGGGCCGGCGCAGTGGCGAGGCTTACCCAAGCGGCTGCCGCTACGGCGGTAACAACAGAATTGGCATATTTGGGTATTTTTGTCATTATTTTTTCGACTCCCACAGAGGTAAGGTGGATATTAATGGGTGATATTAGACATTCTTACATAGGACTTATCGTCCGTCAACACCAAATTGCTTATTTGTCAATAGATCACTGAAAAATTGTTAATATAGCAGTTTTCATCAGAATGAGGTATAGGCAAGGGGCTTAAACCCTTTGTTAGCAAAACTTGTCGATACCTCAGTAACGTGAAAAGCGCTATAGATCACAGAAAAAAGCTTCTTCCCACTTCCCCACTTCCCACTTCCCCGCTCCCTGCTTCCCCCTTACCCCTAGGGTCGTTTCATTCTCCCATCAGAATATCAAAAGTAAAAGCGATCACTGTCTTTGTAAAATGAGAAGTGACCGCCAACTTTTAAAATAGGCTCTACCGAACCTGTCATGTAAAACTATCAACAACTCATGCTTGTAAAGCTTGTATACTAAGGCTTTGAGTTTTTGTTAGATTGATATTTATCAACTTTAGAGCATTGCTGGGCAGAGAGGGAGCTTGAGGAATTTTCTACAGTGTAAGTTCGGAAGAACCTTAAAATATATGTTGAGCTTAATAGAAAAACTGAAACAAGTCAAGGACTTTCGGAAAGATAAAGGGAGCATCTCATTTATGCAAGTGAGTAATTATGCTTGTCGCTAAAACTTGCTTCTGGTAAGGCTTTCAAAATAGCTTGACATAAAACTTAATTTAGGAGTTACAAAGGTGAGA
>VYLD01000497.1_pt1 | contig 10650 bp, 11 predicted proteins | sample 5114401 | NCBI WGS metagenome assembly VYLD01 (sample SAMN12291783, study PRJNA351875) | freshwater metagenome | isolation source: freshwater lake | place: USA: Michigan, Gull Lake | collected 2013-08-08 | reverse complement strand
CAAGCGGTGTGGCCGCTCCGGCCCGCGCGCGCGCGCGGGCCGGAGCGGCCACACCGCTTGACCTCGCGCTCGCCGAGGCTGCCCTGCTCTCGACGGAGCTCGCCCTCGCCAATGCCGACGCGGCAGAACGCGACGCCTGGGCCCAGGCCCACCTCGCGCTGGGCGCGGGCTGGCGACCGGAGGCCGGATCGGACTCCGCCGCGCCGCTGGCGACCGGCGCATGATGCCATTCCGCCCCGAGCGCGGTCGGGTGACGCTGGCCTACGTCCTCCTGATCGTCGAGGAGGTCGCGCTTCTGACCTTGCCGGCTCTGATTGGCGTAACGGTCGACCGACTGCTGAATGGCGACCGTTCTGGGCTGTTCTTGCTCGCTGGCGGGGTCAGCGTGATCCTGATCTCCGGCGCTCTGCGACGCCTCTACGACACCCGGGTGTTCGCCGCCGCCGAGCGCCGTCTGGCGGAGGAAAATGCTTTGGGCCCCGCTCCAGCGGGGATCAGGGTGGCGCGGATGCGCCAGGTACACGAGCTCGTGCAAACGTACGAACGCAGCGTGCCAGAGGGGCTATCGGCCGTTGTGGCTGGACTTGGGTCCCTCGGCATCTCGATCTGGTATGACTGGCGAGTTGGCGCTGCGGCGCTCGCCGTGGCCTTGGTGCTACTGGGACTTGACCGGCTCTACGCCCGCCAGGTCGAGCGCCTCAACCGTCTCCTCAATGATCGGACGGAGCAGGATCTCGACATCCTCCGCTCAAAGGACGTCACTGTCGTTCGAACACACCTCGACGCATGGCGAAGGCTGCGCATCGCCCGCTCTGATGCACAGATCGGCATCTACGCGATCAACTGGCTCTTGCTTCTGGGCCTCATTCTCGGCGCGCTGCTTCTGATCGCTCATCCGGACGCGACCCCGGGGGCTGTCTTCGCTCAGATGTCCTATGTTCTTGCCTTCGCTGAAAGCTGGAACCGTTTACCGATCCTGACGGAAAGGCTCGCTCAGGCGCGGGACGTGACCAGACGGCTGCAGCCTCGGGACGTCACCGGAAACGAAGGGGCTGGCAGCAGAAAAACAGGCCGGAGCTCGACCACCAGTACAGGGTGAGAACTGCACAGACACAAGGCCCGACGCTCAGCTGCCGTGGCTGAGTGGCGAATGCTCGCCGCCGAGGTTCGAATCCCCTGCCCAGGCTGCGTTTTCCGGAGACAATTTCGCATTGGACTGGCCGCACCGCCACCAGCCTGGCTCAAGAACCTGATCTATATAGCTTTTTCACCCATCCTTTCTGCCCGCCCCCTACCACGTCCCCTACTTGGGCCACTGAAAGGTCGGCCGTTCGGATCGGAGTTCTCGGGGGCTGGTAAGCAGAAAAACCCCAGAACACGTTTGTGCGCCCGCTGCCTCGGCGACAGTCTAGGCTAACGCTGTTTGCGGGAGGCTTTGTTTATGTGGCGGGCGATTTGGAACGGGCCGTTTTACATTGGTCCTCTTGAGAGGCCGATATCGGTCGGCGACGTTCTGATGAAGGTTCTGGAGACTCTCTGGCGCACAGCGTTGGTCATCGTTGGACTGGCAACCACAGTGCTGGGGCTCGTTCTCGGCTGGACATGGAAAACGTCTGAGGACCAGAAGCGCGCACTAGAGCAGATGCAGATTTCGGTCCGGTATGACCCTGACATTTGCGGGGCGGACCGGCCGCTGGTGGTTACCTTCACGAATGACGGTCGGCGGAAAATCACCTCCGTCTCATACAGCGTGGGAATCTTGGACTCTTCGGGACGAGACGTGGCACCTGCCCATTTCCTCTACATCTCGTTCTCAGAGGAAGTCGCCGGGCGCAGCTTCGAGACTGACTGTTTGACGCCGTGGCAGACCAACTACGGAAGCGACGCCTATTTCGCGGGATATCCCCAGCCCACCACATTCTCAGCCAAGGTTAACTCCGCACGGTACTAACGCAAGGCGCAGCCTCCACGGCGCGCGGCGCGCGGTGACCCATCAGGGAGAAGGACTTGGAAGCCAGATGGTTCTGGGCCGCTAGATTGCCGCACCGTCCATGGTGCAGAATCGCGGGCATAGCCATCGATCTGCAATCCCTCTACGGCAAAGTTGCAGGCGCAGAGCGCCGACACACCTTCTAGGATTGTGGGCCTTCAGTTCAGGACATACGGTGCAGTCGGTGGAGGGGTAAGGATGTTTTGTACGTCTTGTGGGACGCAGTTGCCAGATGGGTCAGCCTTTTGCGGAGCCTGCGGAAAGCCAACGCCCCAAGGCACCCCCAGCACATCGGACACGCCCAAGCTCTCAGCAGAAGAGAGAGATGCGGAGGATTCACCAGAGACAACGCAGAAATACGACCCATTTGCAACAACACTAGAAGCCGAAAACAGCTCTCAAATCACCGTAGCTAGTTTCGAAAAGCCGCGACCTTGGCTCCGATACCTAGCCAGAATGATTGATGTCTCGCTATTTGGAACAATTGTTGGTGGTATCTGGTACACACTGTATCCAAACAGCCCCCCAGAAACTGATTTCATTGTGGGTTTGGTGGTATTGTTTTCATGGATATTTTTCGAGTCGGCCCTTATCACATTTACAGGAACAACACCTGGTAAATGGCTAATAAATACACGCGTTGCAGATGTTTCCGGTTCAAAGCCAACCTTTTTTGATTCACTTTCGCGTTCCGGACAAGTCTATGCGACCGGGCTCGGTTTGGGTTTGCCTATCGTGTCTCTTATCACGATGGTTCTGTCCTTCCGGCATCTCACAAAATTTGGTCAGGCCGAGTGGGATAGATCAGCAGGGACTGTCGTTATTCACAAGCAGATGACCCCGTTGAAGATTGGCTTAACGGTAACGGTTGTAGCTGCGCTTGTCGTCCTTTTCGCGCTAGGACAGGCATCAACCGCCAGCGGAACAGCTGCGACGCAGAACTTCGAGTCCCGAGACCAACTTGCTAGCGAGCTAGATGAGCTTGCTCAGAATGACCGGGTTCTGTCGGCTTTCAGTGCCTCCTTTCCGGATGAGTGGGCTACCATGAGGGCGGAGCTAGTCGGTGATATGGCCGACCCCGCAATCGGGCAGGCCGAGCTTCAAATGCGGGCTACGCAACGTATGCGGCAGTTCGTTGCCAGTAGTGCGTTGCAAATGGCGTCAGCTCCATCCGCCGATCTAAAGAGGCTTCTGACAACAGAACGCGATTTCATCATCGCTCTCTCGGAAGCCGATGAGGCGCTCTGTGCGCGCTTCGGGCTGACCGGGCTCGATGGCAGTGAATCCTTGTCGGATAGCCTTTACCGGCTGCTGAGCGACGTTGCGGTGGCGAGGTTCAACTCGATCAAGTCTGGCCAGGTTCGGCCAGAGCAGCACGGGGAAGTCACCGATGGAGATGTTGAGAGACTTGTAGAGGGCATGCGCTTGGCTCGTGCGGACGATGATACCATTGCCCTAATGCTGAGCGATCCGGCGACCGGCAGCGTGACGCAGCAGTGCAGCGGCAGCGTCGCGCTCTACATGGCCCTTGAGGCAATGCCCAATGAGCAAGCTGCGCGTATTTATGCTGCCATCCTGAGGCCAGCGAACGAGGGCTAGCGGAGAGAGATAGCGCTCTGCGGTAGATGCCGAGGCCCCCAAGTGACCCTTGGTCTACTCAGACCTAGAACAGATGGCCGAACCGGCGCATGGCCTCGGAGGCGAATAGGTCCTCATCCAAACGGCATCGGGCGTCTTCTCCGACATGCTGTCGCTGTGCAGCTTCCAGGATCTGGCGGGTCAACGCCTCACACGGCTCGCCGCCCTGATTTCCGATGCACCGGCCGACACGCGACCGGACGCCCATCTTCTAAACGGACCTGCGGACACCGCCGGTCTCAGTCAGGGCGCAGCCGACGCCCTGTTCGAAACGCGCTGACATGATTGAGCGAGCCGCCCCATGACGCTTCCCTCAACCCGCCTTGGGTTACAGGGCGTCGAGACCCTGATCGTCGACGACAACAGCCAGTCGCTTGAGGTGGTCACGGCCATCCTCATGGGCTTCGGCATAAACAGGACCACCAAGTGCAACTCGGTGGTGGAGGCCCGCGAGGAGCTGGCGCGAAAGGTCTTCGACATCGTGATCGTCGACTGCGAGATGCCCGACCAGGACGGTTTCGACCTCGTTCGCCACATCCGCTCCGATCCAAACGGCGGCAACTTCACAGTCCCCATTCTGATGATGAGCGCCTCTGCGCCGCAGTCGAAGGTGGAGCGGGCGCGCGACACAGGCGCGAACTTCACGATCGCCAAGCCTGTCTCGCCGACAATCTTGCTCGAGCGGCTACTCTGGATCGCCCAAAGCAACCGCATGTTCGTATCGGGCCCCAGCTACACAGGCCCCGACCGCCGGTTCCATCGCGTTCCCCTGGCCGAAGGCATGGCCGAGCGCCGAAACGCCGAGATCGAACTGACCGCCAAGCCGGAGCGTGCCCTGTCACAGGACGAGATCGACGGACTCTTCGCATGACCACCCGGCCCCAATCCGTCGAATTCATTCCGCGCAATCGGCTGTCGAAGATTCTTGCGGCGCTGAACCGCAAGGCCTTTGCCGAGCACGTCCAGAATGCCGAGCGAGAGGTGGAGCGGCTCGCGCCCATCCTTGGCGAAAGCATCGAAGGCGATGTTCAGGCTCTGATCTTTCTCTGCCGGCAGGACGAAACCGAGATCTTTGCCAACAGCTTCGAAATCGGGTGGTTGGCCCTCAAGATCATCGAGAGCGCGCGCATTGCCCAACGGCCTGAACTGGCCAATGCCGCTGAAGGAGTCTGGGAGATGATTGACGCCCTGTCCAAACGGGGCGTCTGGCACACTGAGGCCTTGCGCGTGCATGTGGACGCCCTGCTGGCGCTGAGTTCGGAAGCTGGTGCGGACACGGCTCAGCGACAGGTGATCGCAAGAGCGCTGCTCAAGATGCGCACGGCCGTCGGTGCCAGCGACCTCTGATCCTGCGCGACGTAGCGGACCAGAAGCTTTGGCTGGCAACTTTCACGCGCCGGTCGTTGGCTTCATCGGCAGGCTGCGCTTCAATGCCCTGACGGCAAACCGCGCGCTGGGCGCGGGCCTGCAAGACTGAAGCGGAGACAATCGCGTGAGTAACCCGGTCGCATACTTCGAGATCCCGGTCCGTGATCTCGACCGGGCGCAGGCCTTCTACGAGCGGGTACTGGACGTCGTTCTGGAGCGCCAGATCGTCGATGGCTACGAGATGGCGCTGTTTCCATGGATCGAGGGCGCCGCCGGGGCGACCGGCGCTCTGGCCAGGGGCGACGTCTACCTTCCCTCCAGGAGCGGGGCTCTCGTCTACTTCACGGTCACCGATATCGAGGCCACCGTACATCGTGGACAAGCCGAGGGGGCTGCCATCCTCTATCCGATCAAGAGCGTGCCCGCCGGTCGGGTGGCCGAACTTGAGGACACCGAGGGCAACAGGATGGCCCTCTTCCAGCCGAACAACGACTGACAGGGGGCCGCCCCTTCGGGATCAGAAGCGATAGGCGATCCCGACGCGCAGGTTCCGGCCCGGCAACGGCGCGATGTCCTTCAGGAAGCTGACATGCTCGCGAGCCTCGGTGTCGGTCAGGTTGCGGGCTTCGGCAAAGACGGTCACGCCCTCGTCCGCGAAGGGCCGCCAGGCGCCCGACAAGTTGATCATCGTATAGCTCTCAGTCGGCAGCTCGAACTCGGCCACTTCGTCCTGCTCGGCCATGTGGCGGACCTCCAGGCCGAGGTCCAAAGGCCCCGAGGCGTATTGGACCCGGCCGGTCAGCGACAGCGGCGGAATCCGCGACGCAGGGCCAAGATCTGTTTCGGCGTCGACATAGTCGACGGCACCCTCAAGCGTCACCGCCCGGTCACCCTCGGCCCAGATGTCATAGGCGAGCTCGGCCTCGAACCCGCGGAAATCCGCATCGGTCTGGACATAGCTGAACAGGGGGAAGAACTCGACGACGCCGTCCTCATCGATGCCGATGGCGACCCCGCTGTCCCTCAGGTCAATGAAGCCGTCATAGCGCGAGGCGTAAACGTGGAGGTCGCCGCGTAGCGCTCCGCCGTCATAGTGCAGCGTGCCTTCCAGCGTCGTCACCGATTCCGTGTCCAGCGTCGTGTCGCCCAGCTCAAACACGCCGGTAGCGATGTGCAAGCCGTCGGCGAAGAGCTCCGTCTCGGACGGGGCGCGTTCATTTCGGGCCAGGCTCAGACCAACGAACACGCCGTCAGAGGGGCGGAAGAAGACCGCGCCGGACGCCGACCAGTTGTCGTATTCACGCTCCAGCTCGGTCGCGCCGCCGATCGGGGTCGCCGACACCGTGCGGCGGTCGTAACGCAGGCCACCTTCGAAGCCGTAGCCGTCGCGGTCCCAGCGCTGGACCGCATAGACGCCCGCCTCATCGGTGGTGCTGGCGGGGATGTAGGCTTCGTCACCGATGGCCGACAGGTCGCGCGACAGGGCCTGGACACCGATCGCGCCATTCCAGCCGTCGCGGTCGCGCTGGATCAGGTCAGCGCGGGCTTCCCAGCCATCGGATTCGAACACCGTACCGGGCTCGCCGACGTCCTCGAACTCGGTGTGGGTATAGTCAGCCTGGCCAAACGCCCCGCGCAGGGCCCGGAAGGGGCCGGTATCGAACCGCAGTTCGCCACGCGCATCAAAGCGTTGCTGCTCGAGTTCGATGAAGACGCCTTCCTCGGCCACGACGCCGTAGGTGCTGTCCGTTTCCTTGTAGGAGACCCCGGCGAAGCCCGCTTCACCGATGAAGGAGCCGCCGATGCCCCAGGCGTCCAGTTCCGAGAAGCTGCCAGGCACCGTGCCGCTATCTTCGCGGGCGATGCCTTCGGCGTCCGCCAGGGCGCGTGAGATGGGCGAGGACGGAATCTCGTAGTCGTCAGCCTCCTTGGTCACCGCATCCAGATGCAGCACGAAGCTGCCGAACGCGATGTTCGCCCGGCCGCCGAACGAGGTGCCTTCGTCGACCGTCGAGCCCTGGGCGACCAACTGCCCCTCGAGCCCGCCTTCAGGCACGGCGTCGGGAATCCGGCCGTCCAGCACGTTCACGACACCGCCGATGGCCGAGCCGCCATAGACGAGGGTCGATGGGCCGCGCACGATCTCGATCCGGGTGGCTTCAGCTGGATCCGCCGCGACCTGGTGGTCCGGCGACACCGAGGAGGCGTCGATAAGGCCGATGCCGTTGGTCAGGACCTGCACGCGCGGCCCGGTCAGGCCGCGAATGACCGGCCGCGTCGCGCCCGGTGCAAAGGAGCTGGACCGCAGGCCCGGCGTGCCGGCCAGAAGATCCCCCAGCGTGGCGGCCGGCGCGGTCGCCAGGGCTTCCTCGTCCAGCACCGTCGTCGCGATGACCGAGGCGCTCTGGCTGATGCCGAACGGAGCGCCCGTGACGATGATGTCGTCCAGCTCCGTGGCCGGATCCTGACCCGACTGGGCAAACGCCGGCATGGCCGCCAGCGACGCTACGGCTGCAGAGGCCATCAGGACGGAACGGGCAAGCACGGGGCGCGAGGGCTTCATGGGAGGGCGTCCTCAAGAATGTTACGAAATAACGTAAGACCCGAGCGTCGACCTGTCCGTCAAGTCTCATTTCATGAAATGCACTTAACGTGCGCGGTCTTCGCGGCTGGCAGAGCGGCGCTCTTCAGGGGGCGTGGGCGCGGATGAACTCGTCGGCGCAGGCCTCGATGTGGGTGCGGAGCCGGTCCGGTGGCACGGGCGGCAGGCCCAGCGCAGCGCGCAGATGCGCCTCGCCTTTGACGGCTCCCAGAAACCGCCACGCCGCCCCGGCCGGATCGCGCACGGCCAGCCGACCGGCCTCCGTCTGGGCCCTCAGCCAGTCGGCAAAACGGTTCTTCATCGTCTCGACAGCGGTCTCGTAGAACAGCTCCGACACCCTGGGGGCTCGCACGCTTTCGGCCACCAGCACGCGATGCATGCCCACGGCCTTTTCACCGGTCACCAGTCCCAGGAACCGCTCCGCCAGCAGGATCAACACGTCGCGCAGGGACTGATCGGGGTCGGGAACAAAGCTGGACGGCGCCACCACCCGCTCGCACTCATGCGTCAGCACGGCGCGGAACAGGGCCTCCTTGTCGGCATAACGGGCATAGATCGTCGCCTTCGACACGGCCGCCTTCTGGGCCACGGCGTCCACGCTCACGGCCTCATAGCCATGCTCCATGAACAGGTCGCCTGCGGCCAGCAGGATCGCCTCGTCCTTGGCCGTGTCCCGGGGGCGGCCGCGGCGGATCGTGGGTTCGGCGAACGTCATCGCACCGTCACTTGACATACTGAACCGATCAGTATTGTTATTCGAACAGTACCTCAGCTTACCCCGACGCGCCAGTCCTGGCGCAACCCCAACCACGGACCACAGGATTCCGAGGATGCGATCTGTCGCGCTCAAAATGCTGCTCGGCGATAGCGCCAAGTATCTGGCGCTGGTGTTCGGGGTGGCCTTCGCCACCCTGCTGATGAGCCAGCAGGTCTCGATCTTCATCGGCCTGATGACCCGCACTGCCAATCAGGTGCTGGACGTGCGCGAGGCCGATATCTGGGTCATGGACACCCGGGTCCGCTACGTCGACGAGGTCGAACCCCTCCCCGATGCCGCACTCGGCCGGGTGCGCTCGGTCGAGGGCGTGGAGTGGGCCGCCCCTCTCTACATGGGTCTGGCGATCTTCCGCACCCAGGACGGTCTGATCAATCAGGTCAGCCTGGTCGGCGTGGACGACGAGACCCTGGTCGGTGCGCCGCGCGACTGGCTGGCGGGCGACCTGGAAGCGCTGCGCCAGCCCGGCGGCATCGTCTTCGACAAGGAGGGCGCCAGCCTGATCTGGCCCGACGCGGATCCCCTGACCAAGGTCGGGACCGAAGCCGAGATCAATGACCGACGCGTGGTCGTGACGGGCATCGCCGATGCATCGCCGCCCTTCATCACCTTCCCGATCGCCTACGTCCGCTACTCCGAGGCGCTTCGTCTGACCCCTCCGGCGCGCAACAAGCTGTCCTTCGTGCTGGTCCGCGCCGGCGAAGGCCAGGACCCCGCTGCCCTGGCCGAGCGCATCACGGCCCAGACGGGCTTGCAGGCCCTGACCTGGGACCAGTTCGCCTGGAGAAGCGTCCAGTATTACCTGACCCGCACCGGCATCCCCGTGAACTTCGGCATCACCGTCATGCTGGGCTTCGTCGTGGGCGCAGCGGTGACGGCCCAGACCTTCTACCTGTTCGTCATCGAGAACCTGCGCCAGTTCGGAGCGCTGAAAGCCATCGGCGCGACCAATGGCCAGATCACCGGCATGGTCCTCCTGCAGGCCGCCGTCGTCGGACTGATGGGCTACGGGCTCGGCATGGGCGGCGCGGCCCTGTTCTTCACCTTCGTGCGGGGCGGAGCGGCGCTGGAGGACTTCTACCTGCCCTGGCAGGTTCTGGTGGGCACCGGCGTGGTGGTCTTCCTCATCATCCTGATTTCGGTGCTGGGCAGCCTGACCAAGGTGTTCCGCGTCGATCCCGCCATCGTCTTCCGGGGTTGATCGCCATGAACGCCGTGATCGCCCGCGATATCGAAATGGCCTTCGGATCGAACGGCCTGAAGACCCAGGTCCTGTTCGACGTGGATCTGGAGGTCGCCTCCGGCGAGCTGACCATGCTGGTCGGCCCCTCCGGCTGCGGCAAGACCACCCTGCTGTCGATCCTGTCGGGCACGCTCAAGCCCACCGGCGGCGAGGTCGAGGTGATGGGCAATGTCATCACCCGGATGAAGGATTCCGAGAAGGTCATCCTGCGCCGCCGCCGCATCGGCTTTATCTTTCAGCAGTACAACCTGCTGCCTGCGCTCACCGCCGCCGAAAACGCGGCCATGGCGCTCGTTGCCGACGGCATGCCGCTGAAGGCCGCCGCCGAAAAGGCGCGCGCCGTGCTCGAGACGCTGGGCATGGGCCCCCACGCCGACAAGCTGCCGCGCATGCTCTCGGGCGGTCAGCAGCAGCGCGTCGCCATCGCCCGCGCCATCGTTCATGAGCCGGATCTGGTCGTCTGCGACGAGCCCACCGCCGCGCTCGACGCCGAGACCGGTCGGCAGGTCATGGAGCTGCTGAAGGAGGCCGCCGCCGGCCCCGGCCGCGCCGTCCTGGTCGTGACCCACGACAACCGCATCTACCGCTACGCCGACCGGATCGTCGCCATGGAAGACGGCCGGATCGTCGGAGACAGCCGCCTTGGAACACTCCCGGAGGGGAACCATGCCCACTAGCCGCCGCCAACAGATCCAGCGCCTGATCCTGCCCGCCGTCGCCGGCGGGTGCCTGATCTTCGCCATCAGCGCCGTGATCCGGCCCGAGCGCACCCGCGCCGATCCACCGGCCACGCCGCCCACCGCCGCCTATGCCTCGACCGTCGCCGGGGTGGGAATCATCGAGCCCCAGTCCGAACTGATCGCGGTCGCGACCGAGGTGCCCGGTGTGATCCGCAGCGTGCTGGTCCAGCCCGGTGACCGGGTGACCCAGGGCCAGCCCCTGTTCCGCCTCGACGCCCGCGCAGCCGAGGCCGCCGTGGCCACGGCGGTCGCCGACGCGGCCTCCGCCGAGGCTGCCGCGCGTCAGGCGGAGGT
>VYLD01000957.1_pt1 | contig 10676 bp, 10 predicted proteins | sample 5114401 | NCBI WGS metagenome assembly VYLD01 (sample SAMN12291783, study PRJNA351875) | freshwater metagenome | isolation source: freshwater lake | place: USA: Michigan, Gull Lake | collected 2013-08-08 | reverse complement strand
CAGAACAGATTTACTCTGTTAAGGCAGGTGCGGAACCCCGCAAGGGAAAGAAGCAGAAACCTAAATCGTGAGGTTTGGGAATCACCGTCCGTTTACGGCGGTGAGGATGTCAATAGACCTGTCAGACTAGATCAGCAAGATAGCTCACCATCACCACTACTCGCCGCTCCCCGCTCTCCTATAGCTTTTCAACAGGATTTAGTAAGAATAATGCCTGAAGCCGCAAAACTAAGGGTTTCAACCTAGACGCGGTTTAGTGATAATTCTTTGACAATAGAGTTGAATTCCTTGCAGCTTGGCTAGGGAGAATTTTGGTTTAATGGGAAGGATCAGTAAAGACATAAAACTCATCCGCAGCAAGCGATAAACAAGGATAGTTAAAGTCGTATGTTTTTCGAGACTGAGAAGATAACTATAGATATTATGAGTTAGTCTTAGATAACCATAGCGACGGGTGATAGAAGATGGTTCATGAATGATTTTAATCTGATTGGTAACAACAACTAAATAGCCTTGATTTGCGTATCTTCGGGAAAAATCAAAGTCTTCGTAGTAGAGAAAGTAATCGGTATCGAAATGGGGACAAGTGGAAAAATTCGAGAAATTAATTAATAAACTGCATCCCGTCACCCAGTCGGGAATTAGATAGGGTTGATCTCGATAGTCTAAGGATTCCTCTACTACGTTAATTGTGCCGATTTTGGCATTAAATTTTCCCCAACCAAACCAGATTTTACCATCCGGTTCGTAAATTTCTGTACCGGCGATGGCAACTTCCGGATATTGCTGAAAAAATTTGCTTGCTTTCTCCAGAGAGTCCGGTAATAAGTAAGCGTCAGGATTAACTAACCAAACGATAGCTTTTCTGTCTTGCTGATAAATCCAATCAAGTCCCAGATTACATCCTTTCCCAAATCCTAAATTTTCCCCCGCTTCAATAATCTTGACTCTTTCAGCTGCTAAAGATTGGATATTTTTATCTTCAATGGAATTGTTAACAATGATGAGAGTAGCAGATAAGTCATCGTTGAGGGAAGCGATTAAACGCTTAATTAATTCCGCGCAATTGTAGTTAACGGTCAATATATAAATCATTACAGATAAAAGGTAGGAGTCACTGGCAATTAACAATTGTTAGAGCATAGCTTTCCCGTGAGAATTACTTTTTCTGAAGACGACAGAGATTAAATTTTTCGATTTTGGTGGGAAAGGGTTGACAACTTTGGAAGTCAATAACGAGATTTTCCTTAGCTAAATCCTCCACTATATCAGGGGATTTTTTATTAAAGTCCGTCTGGAGAATGTAGAGAGATTCTAGGGGAGTATTAGCAATAAATGTCTCGGCATTTTTTCGCATTAAAGTTCCCTCACTGACTCCAGTATTGCCTTTGAGTCTCACAAAACGAGTGGAAGCGGGAAAATAAGGAACGATAAAAGATGTTCCTTCATCTCCCCAGATAACAATCGTGGAATTTTCGTAGGGTTTTAATGCTTGACTATCGATACCAAAATAATTATATGACCATCCCATTCTCCACCAATCCATCGGTTTAACCGTAGTGACAATTAAGGAAAATATTAGCAAATTTATGATTAATAATGGTTTCCTGCGAGGATAAAGATAGGCAATAATCAAAATAATTAAAGTGGGACTGATTAATTCTAATGGCATCAGATAACGATAGATAGAAAATCCCACTAACCAAATAGAGTAAGCGGTCAGATAAAAAGGCAGTAAAAAACCTAAAAATGCACCGTGGGTTAAGTCAGGTTCAGAAGATAGATTGCGCTTAGAAATAGCACGAAAAATAATCACTACTATTAGTAAAATTATCAATAAATAGGTTATAGCTAATCGGCTATCTTGGAAAGGAACCTCAGATACAAGAGTTTGTCTCTGGATAAAATAAACAGGATAAAACAACCATTGCCAGATATCTTTAGGTAAATATTGTATCCCTTTAAAATTGTAGTCGGTTTCAATATAAGGAGATTGAAAGATTTTATTATAGAAGGGAAAAAGAGGATTAGCAAACTTTGTCCACATTAAGATTATCCAATAACCGGCAGTGAGACTAAAACCCACGGTCATTGAAAGAATTGATAGAATTAAATTGCGTAACTTTTCTGACCAAGAATTAGGTAAAAAATTAATGGCTACCACAAAGCTAATACTATATAAAGCATTGGTTAATTTAAACCCCGTTGCTAATCCTAATAAGAATCCAGCTAAAAGAATATTTTTAGTGGGAATTGGCAGATTTTTCCCTAAACTACTAACTATAAAAAATAATCCTGCCAAAACAAAAACACTGGTGGTATTATCACCAATACTGGTTCCTAACTCCGAGATATAGGCTGCCCCAAAAATACTGGTAATCGCTGCCGCTATGCTTAGAGTTATCTTGTATCTTTCGGAAACTTTATCTAGGGAATGATAGGTAATTAGGTGAACTAACCATTGATTTAACCCGTGAAATCCTCCCATTAAAAAACCCACGACAATCGGAGGCAGTTTCAGATAATAAACAGCGACGAAAAAGGGAACATCAATCAGGGGATTAAAAAAAGTTTGTATCTGCGCGGGTAGGACATCATACTTAAACCTTCCTGTCAATAACATATAGGGATTATAGAAATGATAATTGCGTAAATCCCAACTAACATCTTGACCTAAAATAACCGAGATAATTCCTAAAGCAATAAAGTAGATAATTGCCCAAAATAAGGGATGAGAACTTGGAAAACGTTTGAGGATTTTCATAATTAGAAAATTAAGATTTATTTGTTTAGTTTTACTAGCTTAACTTGGCAATTTATAGTTAAGGATGAGATTAAGATTACTTAGTAACAATCCCCAAAAGACAATAAGCATGATTATCTTGACAAAATTAGTTAAAATTTCCGATTTTTTCTCGGTTAAATCATTAAAGAAAAATCCCCCTAAAGTAATTGCCGTTCCGATAATAAAGTAATATCTACCGTAAGGGGAACTCAAAACCCAATCCTTAATATTTAAATTCACCGACCAAACGACAATAAAAATAAAGATAGTGGCAGCACCGATAAAATCAGGGTTCTTACGAAAATCGTCTAAGAATATACCAAGCACTAGAAAGAGAAATCCATAGTAAGGAATTACATACCAAGCGTAGTAATGACTTTGAGCGCCAGAAAAAATAAGAAGAATTGTATAGATTAATATAGGAAAAATAACTAATCGTATTTTAGATATTTTTAAAGGAAATCTAGCAACAAGCAGTAAAGTTATCCAACTAAAAATCAACCCACCATCCTCAAAAAAAACTGTGGGTAGAACTAGATTTTTTAACATAGCAAAATCCGTAAAGCGATTTTTATGTTCTTGAAGGGTGGTTAAAAACCAACTAAAATCATAAAACCAACCATAAAGGTAATATAAACCTAAGGATAAAACTGCCGTCAGAGAAGCGATTAAGCTATCTAGCCAATTTTTTTGTAATAATAGTAAAGCGACTAGAGAACCTAGAATATATAATCCTGTCACCTTAACTAAAGGTGCTAAACCACCTAGAAATATAGCCAAGTATAGATACTTTTTTTGAGAATTTTCACCGTACTGAAGGAATAAAAGTGCTACCGCTAAACTTAGACATAATAATAAATTTTCACTAACTGCTAAACGAGATAAAAAAACCGTATTGGGGTTAGTGGCAAAAATTAAAGAAGTTATAATCGCCACACCGGTATTAGTCAAACGTAAAGCTAATAAATAAAGTAAGAAAATAGAGAGAGTGCCAAAAACTAAAGAAGGAATTCTAATTACTGTTAAACTACAGTCAAAAAATTCCTTTGCTCCCGATAAAATAGCCGTCATACCCACAATTAATCCAAACAAGGGAGGATGATCAAACCAAGGGGTAACAAAACGATAACGAACAGCAGTTTTTTCCCAAACTGTCACCAGAAAATCATCCGTGGGACTGAGGAAAGACCAACTGGTAGGAACTCCCTCTTGAATCAAACTCATGCCACTCCAAGCAAAGGCAAATTCATCTTGAGTCCAGTTATAGGGAGGCAAGGAATCGTACTGATAATATCTTAAGATAAATCCCAAGACCGTAATTAATACACCCAGAAATAGACGGTAATCAAACTTTTCAAAATTCTTAAATATAAAATCTCGCTGCAGCATTATTCTGAAATTGGCTCGCTATTTATCTTTTGGGGTGAACCCGTGCTATTGTAACATGGTTTGACGGTTAAATTTTTTAACAAACCCAGATCGATTAAATACCCGATTATCGAGGTTAAGTCATCTCGATAATTTCTCCTTCGTAAATTCTCAGGGACATCAAATGGTAAACTCATCTTTATAGCCAACTCCAGACAAGGGACTCATTTCTGGCAGAAAAGTTCCCCAGTTTCTCCCTACTAAACTATAACTTAAGAGATTGACATTACCATCAGCAATATGCTAAAAGACATTAGCTTGATAGCCGAGTAACAACAATTACCCCGTTAAAAATCCCTATATTTTCCCCTAAAACAAACATCTTGTCCTTAGTTGCCAACATGATTCGTCAGTTAAATTATTCTAGAGTTTGGTTGTTATTAATCCTTATTTTTGCTCTTTTCCTGCGTCTAAATGCCGCTTTCTCTTATCCTAATATTCTCTGGCCGGATGAAATTTTTCAGACCTTAGAACAGGGTCATCGACTAGCTTTTGGCAATGGGATGATACCTTGGGATTTTCGGGACGGGATTCGTTCTTGGTTATTTCCGGGGATTCTTGGCGGGATTATGAAGCTAACTGCTGGTTTTTCGGAAGGAGCCAGTGGCTATCTGGCCAGCATCAAGATTTTCCTCAGTTTACTATCTTTAATCCCCGTTTGGATCGGATTCTCGATCGCCTACGAAAGCATCGGTTTGGCCGGCGCTATCCTAACCGGCAGTATTTGTGCGATTTGGTTTGAATTTATTTATTTTGCCCCGAAAGCCTTCACCGAAGTTATGGCCGCTTATTCCCTGCTAGTCGGCGTTTATTTAGGATGTTACGGCAAAAATCCCCCCTCTCGTCAGCGACTGTATTGGACAGGGTTTTTCTATGGATTGACCACCTATCTTCGATTTCATTTACTGCCTGCCATCGCCATCGCCCTCATTTATCAAGTTAGACAAAAAAAATTTCAACAATTACCGCCCCTTGCCCTCGGTTTTATCGGTCCGGTTTTGCTGGGGGGTGCTTTAGACGCTTTCACTTGGTCCACCCCCTTCCAATCGATTTGGAAACTGATCTGGATTAATATTTTTGAAGGAAAATTTAATAGTTTTGGCGTATCCCCTTGGCAGCAATATTTTACTTGGTTAGCCCTCAATTGGTCTTGGTGGCTGTTTCCGCTCCTCTTCTTCTGTGCAATCGCTGCTCGTCGTCACTGGATTCTCGCCCTTCTGTCCCTAGTTATTATCCTCTCTCACAGCTTTTTAGGTCACAAAGAATATCGCTATATCTTCCCTGCCCTACCACTAATTATTATTCTCGCTGGTTTGGGAACCGCCACTCTCGTCTCGCGTTTATCGTTAATGCGAGGTTCCCTCGCCGGCAAAACTATCGTTATTTTTAGTAGTTTGCTTCTTTGGGCTTTTCTATCCTGGTTGCTGGCGGGCCGTTTTAATACCGACCAGACTTTTAATTTCGGACCGCCTTGGCAAAAACCGGGCTATACTCACTGGCAAACCCACGGCGGACAATTACAGGCCTATGAGTATTTAAGTAGCGAGAAAAAACTGTGCGGTTTAGGAGTAAAAGGATTGGCGTGGCAGTATACGGGGGGATACGCCTACTTACACCAAGATGTGCCGATTTATTTCCTCAAAGATAACCAAAATTTCGAGGAACTACAACCTTATTTTAATTATCTATTGTTTAACCAAGACACTGCCGCGGTCGGAGATTATCAACGGGAGAAATGCTTTAACGGAACTTGCGTTTACAGGCGCTCGAATTCTTGTCAAGTTAACCCGAATTATCATATCAATCAGTATCTCAAAAAAGAGGCACAATTATTTGTAGGATGGGTTAGCGGTAGCGTAACCCATGCGGGCGTTGGGTTTCATACTTCAACCCAACCTACGTTCATCTTATATTTGATTCCACCCACCTACTTATCTCTGGCAAACTTGCGAAATTTGTCAAAAATAAGTCGAAAAAGCCGAGAAAAATTTTAATTATGTAAGCGAGATAACTTCGATCATAAAAAAAGTTAAAATCTGGCTAATTTACCCAATGTTTCTAATTTTAATCTACATACTTTTTGTTATGCTCGTCAACCTCTCCTCTTTCCCCGGATTGCACGGAGATGAGGCTTGGTTTGAACTGAATGCGCGGGAAATTCTCCACCACGGAACTCGATCGCTCCACGGCCTAAACACCTATACTAGCTCTTTCTATAGCTGGTTGATTTCCCTAACATTCACTGTTTTGATCGAATACTGTCCCCATTGTCGAGATTTTCCCAAATATTTTAAAATTATCGAAACTAATCATTAGTAACGGGTAGAATTAGAGGAGTCAGGAGGTCAATTTTTCTCTAAGGAAGTTACCCCGAATCTATAATCCTTAAAAATAAATCATCTGCAAAAATTCTCAGCTTAATTTTGATAAAAGCCAATAATAAGCTGACTTTAAAACTCAAAATTTTTGGTAAATATCTTGACAAATGATCCCGATCAAGGGTATTATTAGGGTGGTTTCGGCAAAAATATCCAACAGCCAGACCTCCCTAGACTAACTTAGTAAAATTAATTCCTCCCTATTGATAGATGAAAATCAAGAAATATCTTAAGTTCTGGAAATATCCTCGCTTAGTTGATGAACGAGAGACTTTAATTGAAGAACGAGATTCTCTCAAAGATCATCTGAAGAGTTTGAATCAAGAAAAACAAGAAATGATTCGGGAAAAAAACGCTATTTATGAAAGATTAGGTCAGTTATCCTTAACCATTCCCGAACTGCAAGAAATTAGTCCGAAACTTCTCGATATTAGCGTGATCAAAAATAAGGCCCGCCAGTTTCGAGTCCAATTAGATGCCGAAAAAGAAAAACTGGCTCCCGACAATTTTGGCTGGTATCCTTACAACACTTTAACCTGCTTCGAGATTCTCGAATTACTATTAACGGGTAAAAACCGTTTTCTACTGGAATTAATCTCGGAAAAACCGATTGTTGATATTGGTTGTGCCGATGGGGATCTGGCGTTTTTTCTGGAATCTTTGGGCTGTAAAGTGCAGGTAGTGGACTACGCTCCTACTAACTTTAATCTTATGCAAGGGGTTAAACTGCTCAAAACCGCTCTTTCTTCCTCTGTGGAGATTCATGATGTTAACTTAGATTCCCAGTTTCTGCTTCCCGAAAAAAGCTATAGTTTAGTCATCTTCTTAGGAATTTTATACCATCTCAAAAATCCCTACTATGCCCTCGAAACCCTAGCGAAATCTGCCAATTATTGCCTGATTAGCACCCGCGTCACTAAGTTTAATACGGTGAGTAATGCCGCTAATCGAGTCGATCTTTCCGCGATTCCTCTAGCCTATTTACTCGATGAACTAGAAGCAAATAATGATTCTACTAACTATTGGATTTTTTCTAATGCCGGATTACGCCGAATTTTACAGCGAACTGGCTGGGAAATTTGCGATTATATAACAGTAGGTAATACCGAAAACTCCGATCCCGCCAGTCGTGACGGCGATGAAAGAGCCTATTGTTTAGTAAAAAGTCGTTTCTATCAAGATTAGAAATGCCTAAATATCAGACCAGTCTCCTAAAAATATGAACTATCGCCCTAATCCCCTCTTAAACCGACGTAGCTTGCTGAAATTAGCGGCCCTAGCCGGAGGAAGTGCCGGACTAACTACCCTTCTCTCCTCTCGGCTCAGTTACTCTGCCGACCAAAACCAGGCTAGTGCCAAGAATATAGAGGCAATAGAGGAATTTTTGCGGCAAATTCGCCCGGTGGATTCGCAAAATCTCCAGTTGACAGAATATAGCTTTGAAACAGTCACCGTTGATCGTCAAGGGCAAATTATCGATCGCCGTCAGGGTAGCGCTCGCTCCTGGCGCGAACCCCTAGGCAACGGCAGCGAACTAGAGATGGTGGCTATTCCGGGGGGCAGTTTTCTACGGGGCTCAAAAAATGAGGAAAAAGGCGATCATACTAGCAGTGAAAAACCAGAAAATTCCCTGACGACGGCGGCTTTTTTTCTGAGCAAATACCCGATCACCCAAGCACAGTGGCGAGCGATCGCCCAACTGCCCAAAATTAATCTCGAACTCAACCCGGCGCCCTCCTTTTTCCAAGGCGATAACTTACCCGTAGAGAGAGTCTCCTGGTACGAGGCGATCGAATTTTGTCAACGACTCTCCCGCTCCACCGGCAAAGATTACCGACTAGCGAGTGAATCACGCTGGGAATACGCCTGTCGCGCCGGTACAACCACCCCCTTTTACTGCGGGGAAACCCTCACCAGCGAGCGGGCCAATTACTTTGCCGTCTATGATCCCTACGCGGAAGAACCAGCCAGCGCCTATCTGGCCAGGACTACCCCGGTGGGCAGTTTCGCCCCCAATAATTTCGGTCTCTACGATATGCACGGCAACGTGGGCGAATGGTGCGCCGATAGCTGGCACCGGAATTACGAGGGAACCCCGCCCCTGGATGGTAGTGCTTGGTTAGACAGGGATACTCGCTTGCAGCCCCGTTATCGTTCCGCCCGTTTAGTGCGAGGGGGCAGTTGGGGCGATGAAGCTAGGCACCTACGCAGTGCCAATCGCACCTTTTGCCTTCCCGATCAACACCACAGTGTCTTGGGTTTACGAGTCATGGCCGATAGTACCGGTTAATCAATGCTTGTGTCCGCCCAAGAGACGACAAAGGTATGGTTCAATAGGTTAGGTTCCAAAGGGCCAAAAGTATTCAGAATCTTCTGCTGTTGTCAGTGCGTCTGTAGCTAAATCAACCGCGAGTGAGGTCAAATTTTTCATGAAGGTACAGCAGTCTCATCTTTTCTTAACTCCCCCCACAGGAGAACTACAGGTACCTTTATCTCCTCCTCCCCCGGACGACGGCAACCTAGAAGAAGAAAAAAATTATCCTCTCAGCCTGTCTCTAGTCATTCCCACCTACAATGAACGGCAAAATATCGTTCAATTAGTCAACATTCTCAGTCAAATACTGGACGAAGCCCTGCCCGATGATTACGAACTGATCGTTGTCGATGATAATAGTCCCGATCGCACTTGGGAAGTCGCCGCGTCTTTAATCCCTGAATATCCCCAGCTGCGAGTGCTGCGTCGGGAGGGAGAAAAAGGCCTATCCTCGGCAGTGGTACGGGGGTGGCAAGTGGCACGGGGCGACATCCTTGGGGTAATCGATGCCGATTTACAACATCCCCCGGAAGTGTTATTAAAATTATTCGAGCAAACCAGAGCCGGAGCCGATCTCGCCCTGGCTAGTCGCCATGTGGAAGGGGGTGGAGTCAGCCAATGGAGTCTAACTCGACGCTTCCTCTCCCGGGGGGCGCAGCTGTTGGGATTAGTCATTCTGCCTAACGTGGTGGGACGGGTATCGGATCCGATGAGTGGCTATTTCATGGTTAATCGACAAGCGATCGCAGGCCCGATCTTAAACCCGATGGGCTATAAAATTCTCCTCGAAGTTATCGGCCGCGGCAATATTGACGAGATCGCCGAAGTGGGTTACGTTTTCCAAGAGCGTCAAGACGGTGAAAGCAAAGTCACCTGGCAACAATACATCGAATATATCCTGCACCTGCTGAAATTGCGTTCCCGCGGTCGTTTCGGTGGTCTGAAAAGGCGTTGGCAATTCCCCCTCGATCGCTTTCTTCGCTTTAGTTTAGTCGGGTTTAGTGGCGTATTCGTCGATATGGCTATCTTTTATCTCCTCAGCGATCCCACTACCCTCGCTTGGGGAGTAACTCGCAGTAAGATTATCGCCGCCGAGGTGGCCATTATTAATAATTTTCTCTGGAACGATCGCTGGACTTTTGGCGATTTGTCCACGGGCCAAAATCAGTGGCAGCAGCGTTTCAAACGTTTTCTTAAATTTAATCTTATTTGTTTGGCCGGTTTGATCCTCAACGTCCTGCTCTTAAACTTTTTCTTCAATGTCTTAGATATTAATCGCTATATTGCTAACTTAATAGCGATCGCTATAGTTACCGTTTGGAACTTCTGGATGAATTTAAAACTCAGTTGGCGTGTGACGGAGGTTAAACCCGAAAAGTCCGGCAGGCCATAGGAAAGCCTTTGAAAACTTTCCCTCTCATCCTGCAAACCCTTTTTAACTCTCGTTCAACCTCTGGCATCATTAATTTTCGGGACTTAAAAGCGGCCCAAGGTCAACAGGAAACCGATTACCGGGGATTAAGTCTCAAGGAGGGGATGGAATGGCTTGATCAAAATGCCGATGACTTTCCTTGGGGAAAGGCCGCCGACCCCGATTATTATGCTTTCCCCCATTGTCCGACAATTCATGCCGTCCAACGTCAAGAAACACCCCTAACTAGGGTTTGCTGAATAAATCTAAAAACCTTGTTGGGTAAGACTTTTAGACTTTTTGTCAATCAAAAAGTACCAGGCATGGGAGTGATCAGGGGGAAAATTCAGGTACTTTTTC
>VYLD01000496.1_pt1 | contig 10677 bp, 10 predicted proteins | sample 5114401 | NCBI WGS metagenome assembly VYLD01 (sample SAMN12291783, study PRJNA351875) | freshwater metagenome | isolation source: freshwater lake | place: USA: Michigan, Gull Lake | collected 2013-08-08 | reverse complement strand
TACCCTTCGTGCAGTTCGTGGCCGAAGACTCGGTGGCAGGGTGGAACGCCCTGCTGGGGCGCGTCGCCGAAGAGGGCGCGGCCGGAGAGCTGACGCTCAGAGCGACCGGCGGGCGCCGCCTGCTCGCGCGGCTGACCGTGGCGCGCCGCACCAGCCGCGAAGGCGCTCGTGAGTTTCTGGTGTGCTTGACCGACGTCACCCAGCTGAAAGAGGCCACCACCCGGGCCCGCCAGGCCAATGACCGGCTGGTGCGCCTGATCGCCGACGTGCGCGACGGGGTCGTGGTGGTGCGCTGGGACACGGGGCTCATCGAAGCCGCCAACCCGGCGATGGCGCGGTTGCTGGGCGCGAGCGACGAGGGGTTGATTGGTCGCCCGTTGAGGGCGCTCTTCCCCACGCCGCTCGCGGCGCTGCAGTTGGTTCAGGTCGAGCAGGTCTTCTCGCTCAGCAGCGGCCAGGCGCTCGACCTGCAGCTGCTGACCCTCGGGCAGACCGTGCTCGAGACCGAGTGCAGCGGCGGCTTTCTGCAGGAAGAGCACGGCAGGGTGCTGTACCTGGTGGTGCGTGACGTCGGCGCGCGCCACGCCCTCGAGCGGGAACGACGGGCCTTTCAGGACCGCACGCACCAGGCCCAGAAGCTCGAGGCGGTCGGCCGCCTGGCCGCGGGCGTGGCCCACGACTTCAACAACCTGCTGACGGCCATCATCGCGTGCCTCGGCGACGTGCACCCTCACGTGCCGGACGCCGCGCGGCCGGCCTTCGAAGACATCGGGAAGGCGGCGCTGCGGGGGCGCGAGCTGGCAGGCTCGCTGCTGGCGTTGTCGCGAGAGACCCCGGCGAGGAGGACGACCATGTCGCTGCGGCAGGCCTGTGACGAGGCCGCCCGACTGCTGCGTCGCGGGCTGCCCGCCAACATCGCGCTCAGCTGCACCTACGGGACGACCCGGGACGAGATCATCGGCGACGAGGGGCAGTGGGTGCAGGTGGTGCTCAACGCCGGCCTGAACGCCCGCGATGCCATGCCGGACGGAGGCCGCCTGACCATCTCGACCAGCGCGGTCGCGGACCTGACCGAGCTGGCCATCACCGACAGCGGGGCAGGCATGACTGAAGACGTGCGCGCGCGGGCCTTCGACCCGTTCTTCACCACCAAGGCTGCGGGCGCGGGGACGGGGCTGGGCCTGGCTCACGCGAGGTCGGTGGCCGAGGCGCACGGGGCCGAGGTCGAGCTGCGTTCGGCGCCGGGACAAGGCACCACGCTGTGCTTCCGCTTCTCGAGCGCGCGCGAGGCCGACTCGAAGCGCTGGCTTCCCGCGGCGGCGGCGACGGCTCCGAAGCTCACCGGCCGGGTGCTGCTGGTGGACGACGACGACCTGGTGCGGCGTGGCACCGAGCGCTCGCTGAGGCGCCTGGGCTGTCTGGTGACCGCAGTGCCCGGCGCCGAAGAGGCCTTGCGCCACCTCGCCGAGCCTTCGAACTTCGACGCCATGGTGTCTGATCTGTCGATGCCTGGAATGTCTGGTGAAGACCTGCAGCGCACCGTGCGCGCTCGCGGCGTCGCCACGCCGGTCGTCATTCTCTCGGGCATGATCGGCGAAGAGCAGGAACACCGGCTGCTCGCCAACGGCGTGGTCGCGGTGGTCCACAAGCCGTACCTCGAGGCTGAGCTGCGGCAAGCGCTGTTGTTGACGGGCACCGTGGTGGTCAGCCCCGACGGGGCAGCGCCACGTCGTTGAAGCGTCGTCAGCCTCGACCTCCAGGCGACCTGTCTTGATGCTGCGTCGTTGTTCTTGCAACACAGCTGCGAGTAGCTTGACACCCGCGTGAGCGGCCTCTATCTCCGCCGCCGTGGCTCTTCGACGCTCGATCGTGTTGCCCCGTGCCGTCCTGGCGGTGGGGCTCGTCACGCTCCAGCTCATCACCCTCGGGCACCTGACCCTCGAGCAACACACCGTCAGCGCGAGCGGCGCCATCGTCGAAGTGCACGGCTCGGACAGCCTGCACGGGCATGAAGACCGCAGCTGGTGCGTGCGCGAGGCGGCGGACGACCACCGGTGGCCTGACAGCCCCTGTCAGGGAAAGCCCCTGTCGCTTCGAGCGGTCGAGGCGCGAACGTCGACAGCAGCGCCGCGGTTCGAGGTGAACGCGCTGGTCGGCCCGCGAACACCTGTGCCGTCAGTGATCGCCGTGTGGTTGTGGGCGCCCAAGGCGTCTCCGCCTGCGCCCCACGCCTGACGCTCACCGCGTCAGCTTCACCGACCACCTCTTCGGGCCCGCGCTGCTTCGTGTGGCGTGTGGTCGTCATCTCTTCCCAGCGGGGCTCGCATGCGTTGCTTCAAGTGCACCACCACGTCAGTCGCCATGCTCCTCGTCTCGTCGACGGCCCTCGCCGGCGAGGTCCTTCCGCCCGAGGTGCTGACCCGCGCCGAGGCGGTGCTGCCCATCGGTGCACCGCCGCCAAGTCAGGACCACGTGCTGCTGGAGTTCACGGTGACCATCGAAGGCCGCGCCGGTGACATCGTGGTGCTCGAGTCTGCCGGCCCGGCGTGGGACGCGGCGGCCCGCGAGGCGCTCTCGAAGTGGACGTTCAAACCCGCGGTGCACGAGGGCACCGTGGTGGCGAGCCGCACCCGCCTGCCCTTCGCGATGCCCGCAGCGCTCGCGACGCTCGATGGAGGCGCGAGCGAGCCCGGTGACGCAGGGTCGCCCGAGCACCCGCCGCATGCGTCCGAGGTCATCGACGACGACCTCGACGGAGGTCACGCCCAGCACGTGATGTCGACGGTCATCACCGGCCGGCTGCAGCCGAAGTCACGCGGGGCGAGCGACCTCACCATCGAGGTCGGCAAGCTGAGCCTGGTGCCGGTGCAGACCGCCGGAGAGCGCCTCAAGCTCGCGCCGGGTGTGCTGCTCACCAACGAGGGCGGCGATGGGCACCCCGAGCGCATCTTCATGCGCGGCTTCGACGCTCGTGAAGGCCAGGACATCGAGCTGACCGTCGACGGCGTACCGGTCAACGACTCGGGCAACCTGCACGGCAACGGGTACGCCGACCTGAACTTCATCATCCCCGAGCTGGTCGAGCAGCTGCGGGTCATCGAAGGCCCGTTCGACCCGCGTCAGGGCAACTACGCCGTGGCGGGCAGCGCCGAGTACGAGCTGGGCCTGACGAAGAAGGGCCTCACCGTGAAGGGCTCGTACGGCTCGTTCAACGCCGCGCGGCTGGTGCTGTTGTGGAGCCCCGAGTCGGCCTCGTCGCGGACCTACGGCGCCGTCTCGCTGCAGCGGTCCGACGGCTTCGGTCAGAACCGCGGTTCCCAGAGCGCGCGCGCCGCGGCGGGCTTCGAGGGTCGGCTCTCGGACACCACCAGCTTCCGCCTGCAGGCCATCGGGTACACGGCGGGGTTCCGCTCGGCGGGCGTGCTCCGTGATGACGACGTGCGCGCGGGTCGAATCGGGTTCTTCGAGACGTACGACGCGCGCCAGGGCGGAGAAGCCACGCGCGCCAGCCTCTCGGGCGACGTCAACTACCACCAGGGCGGCTTCACCGCGCACCAGCAGGCGGCTCTGGTCTTCCGCTCGAGCCGCGTGCGCGAGAACTTCACCGGCTTTCTCTCCGACGTGCAGCTGCCGAGGCAGTCGCCGCACGGGCAGCGCGGCGACCTCATCGACCGCGACTCCGAGCTCATCACCCTGACGGCGCGCGGCTTCGGCAAGCTGCGCAAGCGCGTCTTCGACCAAAGCCAGGAGCTCGAGTTGGGCTACTTCGCCCGCTACGACCTGGTGAAGGGCCAGCAGCAGCGCCTGCTGGGCGGCGACTCGAACACGCCCTACGCGAAGGACTACGACCTGTCGTCGCGCCTGTCGGACATCGGGCTGTACGCCGACGCCAACCTGACCTTCACCCCATGGCTGTCAGTGCGGGGCGGGGTTCGCGCAGACCTGTTGACCTACGTGGTGAACGACGCGTGCGCGGTGAACGACGTGCGGCGGCCCGCGGCCAGCAACCCGCCAGGCGACGCCAGCTGTCTGTCTCAGCGCGACTTCGGCCAGTACCGGGAGCCCACCGAGCGCGTCTCGTCGTTCGGCACCGCGGTGATGCCTCGCGGCACGCTGCTGGTCGGCCCGTTCAAGGGCGTGACGGTGACCGGCAGCTTCGGCGACGGCGTGCGCAGCATCGACCCGCAGTTCGTCAGCGAGAACAAAGAGACGCCCTTCGCCGCCATTCGCGCCTGGGAAGGCGGCGTCATGTATTCCAGCGCGTTCTTCGACGACCGACTGGACGTGAGCGCGCGCGGAGTGGTGTTCGGCACCCGCGTCGACAAGGACCTGATCTTCAGCGAGCAGTAAGGCCGCAACGTCATCGGCGGCAGCACCACCCGCCTCGGAGGCCTGGTGCAGGCGCGCGCGCGCGGCTCGTTCTTCGACGTGCAGGCTCACGGCACCTTCGTGCGGTCGCAGTTCGACGACACGGGCCTGCTCGTCCCATACGTGCCCGACCTGGTGGTGCGGTTCGATGGAGCCGTCTTCCACGACCTGCCCTGGAAGCTCGCAGGCTCTCTTGTGAAGGCGAGCGCGGGCGTCGGCATCACCTACGTCGGGCGGCGCGCGTTGCCCTTCGGTCAACGCAGCGACATCATCTTCGTCACCGACGTGAACGGCGAGCTGAGCTGGCGCTGGGTGACGCTGGGGCTTTCGGCCAGCAACCTCTTCGACACCCGCTATCGCCTGTCGGAGTTCAACTTCGCCTCGGACTTTCAGAAGACGCCGCCCTTCCCCACGTTGACGCCGGCGCGTCAGTTCACGGCGGGTGCTCCGCGCGCGCTGATGCTGACGCTCACGTTCAATGTCGGAGGTGTCACGTGAAGCGCCTCGGTCTGCTGGTCCTCGGTTTGGCCGGCTGCATCAACTCGACGGGCGAGTCGCTGGTGACCTTTCAAGCCACCGCGAGCGCCGCGCCAGAGGTGGGCGCCGTCGCAGGTCAGCCCTTGCGGTTCACCTCGGCGCGCGGGTTCGACGTCACGCTCACCACCGCGCGCGTCTTCGTGGGCGCCATCTACCTGAGCACCGTCGAGCCGACGACCGCGTCGGGCTCGCTCGAGGCGCCCTGTGTCGCCAACGGCATCACCACCGGCGAGGTCCGCGGCGGGCTGGAGATCGACGCGCTCGACCCGACGCCACGGCCGTTCCCCATCGAGGGGGTGGGGAGCACCTTGCCGACGCGCTCTGCCTCGCTGTGGCTCACCAACGGCGACGTCAACGCCGCCGACGAGCGCACCATCGTGCTGCGCGTCGAAGGCACCGCGTCGCGAGGAGCCGACGTCTACCGCTTCACCGCCAGCTTCCGCATCGGCGCCAACCGCGTGACGCCACCGCGAAACCCGGCGCTGCCTTCCAGCAACCCCATCTGCGAGCAGCGCATCGTCACTCCCATCGCGTTTGACGCCACGCTGTCGCAGGGCGCGACCGTGCGCCTCTTCGTCGACCCGCGGGCGTTCTTCAGCTCGGTGAACTTCGCCACGCTCGAGCAGGTCTCGATGACGCCGCCGCTGTTCCGCTTTCGCGACGACACCGCGACCGCCGAGCAGGCCGACACCGCGCTCTTCAATGGGCTGCGCGCCAACGCGGGCCCGTTCCGCCTCGAGCTGACCCAGTGACTGAAGTGAACCCGTCGTACCCAGGAGATAAAGAGATGAAGACGTTCTCGAAGTGTGTCGGAGCGCTGGCGGTGGTCGGTGTGTTGAGCGGCTGTCCAGGACCCATGCCCGTTCCTGATGGTGGTGCGGGCGGTGGCTCGGCAGGAGACGGTGGCTCGGTGGTGAGCTACCGCGCCTTCACCGCGCCCTCGACCACACCGGTCAATGGTTCGTTCCTCTTCACCATCACCGGAGAAGAGTCAGCGAGCGAGGGCTTCTCCTTTCCTCCGCCGGCCGGCAGCACCGAGCCGAGCTTCATTGACGGTTGGGAGGTTCGGTACGAGCACATGCTCACCACCGTCGACAACATCACCCTCTCGTCGAACCCCGACATGACGCCGGGTAACCCGGGCATGACCGGCCCGGCGGTCGCGCGCGCCACCGGTCCCTGGGCCGTCGACCTGGCGAAGGAAGGCCCGGTCACCGCGAAGGAGATGGAGGGCAAGGCATTTCCGCTCGCTCGACTGTCGAACCAGACGCTCGCGACGGGCACGCCTGCGTTCGGCGGCACCACGAAGTACGCGTTCAGCTTCGACCTGGTCGAGGCCAACGAGTCCCCCATCGACGTGAACCTCGACGCTGACGCGAAGGCCGCCTACCAGCTGATGCGCACCAATGGCTGGTCGTACTGGGTGAAGGGCACGGCGACGTGGAAGGGCGCCATGGGCACGCCGGCCTGCCGCTCGACCAACGCGAGCTACGACTTCAACCGCGTGCCGAAGGTGGTGAACTTCTCGTTCGGGTGGAAGGTGCCGGCCTCGTACAAGAACTGCCTCAACCAGGAGCTGATGCCGGCCGACAGCCGCGGCGTGCAGCTGGGCGCAAACGGGGCCGAGGCCGTGGTGCAGATGACGCTGCACAACGACCACCCGTTCTGGGACGCGCTCGAGGAAGACGCGCCGCTGCGCTTCGATGCGATTGCTGCGAGGAAGTCCGTCATGACGGGCCCGGCGCCTGCGGCGACCCTCACCAACGCCGACCTGGCCGGCGTCGACTTTCAGGCCGTGAAAGACGCGCAGGGAAACGCCGTGCCCTTCCGCTTCTGCGGCGCAGTCCAGGTGGGCGAGCGCACCATGGGCGGGCTGACGCTCGACCCGAAGGGGGTGCCAGTGAACCCCGCTGGTGGAGCTGCTGGCCTCAAGGACCTGTACGAGTACATGGCCTACAACCTGTCGACCTTCGGCCACGCGAACGCCGGTGAAGGCCTCTGCGTCGTCGAGCGCAAGTACCCGTCTCCGCAGTAACGCCTCATTGAGCCCTGCCGGCGGTGACGTCGGCGGGGCTCGTCTCTTCGACCCAAGGAGCTCCCGTGAAACACCACGCCGTCGACTGTGATTGCGGACACGACCACGCACCGCGAGAGACCACGCCTGAGGACAAGATGGGAGCGTGGGCGTCGGTGCTCCCGTTGCTGGCCTGTGCCGTGTGCCCCGCGTGTCTGAGCGCCTACGCGAAGGTGTTTTCGGCGTTCGGTGTCGGGCTCTTTCTGTCGGAGACGCAGCACGCCGTCATCATGGCCGTCGCGGTGTCGTCTTCGGTTCTCGTCTCTGGCTGGCGCTCCATGCGCTCGGGGCGGCGGTGGCCGCTCGCCGTGTCGCTCACCGGGAGCGTGCTGGTCGTCTCGGGGCACCTGCTCGAGGTGACAGCGATGGAGTGGTTCGGCGTGCTGGTGCTGTTGGTCGGTGGGTTGGTCGAGATGCCGCTGCTCCGGAAGCTCGTTCGGCGACGGCTCAGCAACGCGCCGGCGTGATGCAGCCAGACGACGAACGCTCCATGAACGACCCCCGGCTTCCAGTCACGGTGTTGTCCGGCTTTCTGGGTGCGGGCAAGACGACGCTCCTCGAGCACGTGCTGACGAACCGACAGGACCTCAAGGTGGCCGTCATCGTCAACGACATGAGTGAGGTGAACGTCGACGCCGCGCTCATACGCGACGGCCTGGCAGGACTGAGCCGCACCACTGAGAAGCTCGTCGAGTTCTCGAATGGCTGCATCTGCTGCACGCTGCGCGAAGACCTGCTCGAAGAGGTCGCCCGGCTCGCGCGCGAGAAGCGCTTCGACTACCTGCTCGTCGAGTCCACTGGCATCAGCGAGCCATTGCCCGTCGCAGAGACCTTCACCTTCGCCGACTCGAAGGGTGAAACGCTCTCCACCATCGCCCGGCTCGACACGCTCGTGACCGTCGTCGACGGGCCACGGTTTCTCGCCGACTGGCAAGAGAGCGCCGAGCTCAAAGGTCGAGGCCTGGCTGCGAAACCGGAGGACGAGCGCACCATCACCGAGCTGCTCGTCGAACAGGTCGAGTTCGCGAACCTGCTGCTGGTGAACAAGGCCGAAGAGATGAACGCCGACGACCGGCGAACACTGGCAGGCGTGCTGGCGTCGCTCAACCCGACCGCGCGCAGGCTCGAGACGAACTACTCGAAGGTCGACCTCACCGAGGTGCTGGGCACGGGGCGCTTCGACCTCGCGCACGCCAGCTCATCGCCAGGGTGGATGAAGCGCATGCGCGGCGAGGCGCTGAGTGAGGCGGAGGAGTACGGCATCACCAGCTTCGTCTTCCGCGACCGACGCCCGTTTCACCCGGGCCGCTTCGGGCGCTTTCTCCAGCGGCCCTGGCCTGGGGTGCTCCGCGCGAAGGGCTTCTGCTACCTGGCCAGTCGGCTCGAGTACATCTCGCTCATGTCGTTCGCCGGCCTCACGTGGACGCTTGGGCCCGTCGGCCGGTGGCGCGCCATGTTGGACGAATCGGAGTGGCCCGATGACGAGGCGCTCCGCGAGCAGATTCGAGCGAACTGGCACCCGCTCTTCGGAGACCGCCAACAGGAGCTCGTCTTCATCGGCACGAAGATGGACGAGGCGTGGCTGCGAAAAGAGCTCGAGGCCGCGCTCCTGACGGACGCAGAAATCGCGATGGGCAAGCACGCCTGGCATCACGAGTTTGCCGACCCGTTCCCTCGCTGGGCCTGATCAACCAGGCCTCACCAACCGTCACGGGCCTCGCGAGGCCCACCCGCGCAAGCCAGCACTTGACGAGGCGCCGGCACTCGCTCTATCAATTCATCAATCATTGAAATGAAGAAGCAAACGACATCGAAGCACGCGCACGACTGCGGCCCCCACGCCGGGGCGCACCCTCATCGTCACGAGGTGAGCGACGCAGCCTTCGAGCGCGCGGCCTCGCTCTTTCGAGCTGCGGGCGACCTCTCTCGGCTTCGACTGCTTCATCAACTCGACGCAGGCGAATGCTGCGTCAGTGAGCTCGCCGACGCGAGCGAGACCAAGCTCTCCACGCTGTCTCAGCAGCTCCGCCTGTTGCACGCCGAGCGCATCGTGAAGCGTCGTCGCGAGGGCAAGCACATCTACTACTCACTCGCTGACGGCCACGTTCGCGAGCTGATGTGGGCCGCACTCGACCACGCTGGCGAGCCACCCACTGTCGTCTCACCGTCACCCAAAGGAAGGAAGACCCCATGAACCACACCACCCACGAGCATCACGAGCACGTTCACGGCCCCAACTGCGGCCACCAGACGGTCAAACACGGAGACCACGTCGACTATCTGCACGACGGCCACCTGCATCACGCACACGACGGCCACGTCGATGAGTGCGCCCTCGAAGTCGGCACTGCCAACCCCGCCACCTGCACGCCGTCGCACAGCTGCGCGGGTCACACGCAGGGACACGTTCACGCAGCCGGGTGCGGGCATCAGGCCGTCCCTCACGGCGACCACGTCGACTATCTCGTCGCGGGCCACCTGCATCATCCGCATGGAAGTCACTGCGACGACCACGGCGCCGTCTCCGCGACGTAGTCGCATCGAGCTCCTTCGCGCTGCGGAGCACGTTCAATGAGAGAGCGGCGGAGGAACGTGCTCGGGCTGCCGAAACTGAAGCCGAGCGTCGAGTTCGCCTGCTCGCTGCGCCGCCTCGAAGGCCGAGAGCGCCTCGCTGAACCGGCGATTGGCCTCGGCGAGGTCGAGCAGGCGTGAGGTCCGCGTCAACGATGCGGCGAACGACGCCGCGCCGCGAAGCTGCTTGAAGGCCGGGTGATTGACCAACGCGAGCAGACCCTTCGCAGCGTGCTGGCTCAGCGCGAAGGCGTAGACGATTCGGTCGCGGTGCTGTTCCGCGGCCTGCTCCATCAGCTTCTCGCAAGCAGGCGGTCCCTGCTCGAGCCACGCATCACGAGCCGCTTCCATGCGGCGTTCGTCACCTGACTCGAGCGCATCGCGCAGCTGCTTCGCGAGCGGGTGATGCAGGCCGAGGCTGGTGCACACCACCATGTGGAGTTCGCTCATCAGCTTCGGCAGGTGAGAGCTCATGTTCTCTGCCCCTTGAAAGGCAAGTCAGCCATCTCGAGGCCGACTCGCAGCTCCTCCATCGCTTCGGGCTCGGGCTCGTCCTTGAAGTGGCCGACGAGACCGACGAGCAGTTTGTCGAGGTCCAGCACGACCGGACGAAGACCCGCCTGGCGGAGAGACGGGCTCAAGGCATCGAAGCGTTCGCCGAGTTCCCAGACGAACGTCTCGAGGTCGGCGTCGCCTGGGTACCGGACCAGCTCGAGCAGCTCGGCGAAAGTCGCTGGGAGCTCGAGCCGCGCGGGCTCATCGTGTGGCGAGCGCACGGCGTTACTCGTGCCGCAGCGTGGGGAGGAGGGCCAGACGGCGGGCCTGCTTCACAGCTCGGGCGATCATGCGTTGCTGTGATGCGGACACGCCCGTCACGCGACGCGGGAGAATCCGGCCGCGCTCCGAGACGAAGTACTTGAGCAGCGTGACGTCCTTGAAGGTCACCTGCTCGATCTTCGCGAGCGCGGGCGGGTTGCGCTTCTTTCGAAACCGACTCGACGGCGCTCGGTCGTCTGTCACCAGCGGAGCCGAAAGGGACCACTTTCAGCGGAATCAGCGGGGACCAGGGGACCACCAACCATGCCTCCGCGCGGATCCCTGCGGCGACCGACTGCGCGCCGGAGCCA
>VYLD01000707.1_pt1 | contig 10729 bp, 10 predicted proteins | sample 5114401 | NCBI WGS metagenome assembly VYLD01 (sample SAMN12291783, study PRJNA351875) | freshwater metagenome | isolation source: freshwater lake | place: USA: Michigan, Gull Lake | collected 2013-08-08 | reverse complement strand
TCTTCATTGCGGGGTACCTCACCGGGCGCCAACCCGGATGGCTCAGGTGGTTACTGCGAGTCCGAGGTACCCCGCTTCAGCCCCGCTGGCCCCTACTCTATGGATCTGCGCCCCGCCCCGGCCCGATTTCCCGGGTGGATCTTCGCGGGTGAATTCGGGTGCGGCACGAATCAGGTGGCGGGCGCCGCCGCCGACGTCGCCGAGCGCCCGAGCAGCCACCAGACTGCGCCCGTGATCAACAGCACGCCGCTCAGGCTGGCCATCAACACGCGAGGTGAGACGTGGGTCACGTCGAGCAGCCACCCCGCGGCCCAGCTCGAGAGGCCGAGCATCAACATGTACGACATGAAGTCGATGGCGAAGACCCGACCGCGCATGGCGTCTTCGACCTGCAGGTTCAGCAGCGAGCTCGAGAACACCCACTGCGTCGAGATGCCAGTGTGCGCGCAGGCCAGCAGCACGGCGGCGAGGGGCAGGGTGGGCGCGAAGGCGAAGGCGGCCCAGAACACCGCGGTGATCACGAAGGCCACGCCGATGGCCCGCTCGAGGAACGCGGGAGTGTCGCCGCCCAGCCTTCGCGCGACCAGCGGGCCGATGAACGCGCCCAGGCCCCGCATGCCGAGCAGCACGCCGATGGCGGCCTGGCCCATGCCTTCGATGGCGAACACCCGCTCGCCCATCAGCGCGTAGAGCACCAGCGCTCCGCCGCCGGGAATGGCCCAGGCGGTCTTGACGAAGATCGTCCGTCGAACGGCAGGGTCACGGCGCAGGCGCGCGAGCCCTTCGCGCACGTCATCGAGGCCCAGGGTGGCGCTCAGGGTCGCGGGCCTCGGCCTGGGCGTGAAGGGAATGCTCGCGCTGCCGATCAACGCCGCCGAGCCGAGGTAGGTGAGGCCGTTCACCACGAAGCTGGCGTCGCGGCCGACCACGGCAGTGGTGAGGCCTCCGGCGATCGCTCCGAAGCCGAGCATCGCTGACCAGGTGATGCCCTGCAGGGTGTTGGCGGTGACGATCTCGTCGGCCTCGACGGTGCTGGCGATCGCAGCCTGCTCGGCAGGGTCGAAGAACGACGACGCGGCCATCTGCAGGAAGGTGAGGGCGTAGACGAGCCAGACGTCGGCGCTGCTGCGCACGAACAGGAACCCCAGCACGATCGCCGCGCGGACCAGATCGCAGACCACCAGCACCGTGCGCCGGGGGAAGCGATCGGCGACCACGCCTGAGAGCGGGCCGAGCAGCGCCGCCGGCAGGAAGCGGGCGAACAACATCAACCCCACCGCCTCCCCGGTGCCCGAGTATTGGTTGAGCAGCGAGTACAGGGCGATCAGCGTGAACCAGTCTCCCGCGAGGCTGACCACCGAGCCCAGCCAGACGCGCCGGTACGCCGGGCGTCGGCGCAAGACCTCGAGGTAGCCGGGGGCTGCGCTCACGGGGACTTCGTGTAGCTCCAAACTGGCCGGGGCGAACAGGTTCTCCTCAGAACGCACGAATCACGTCGGTCCGTTCAGCCGATGCCCGAAGAAGCGGATCGGCGTTCTGGCGACCAGCGCGCCTCTTCAACGACGGCTCAGCGCTGGTGGGGCCTGTACGTCGAACCTGGGCCATTGAGGTGACGCGCTCGAGGGCTTCTTCCAGCCTAGACGCTGACCGGGCCCGCCCGACCCGCGTCCGCTGTCTCGCGAGCCACCGCCATCACTCCGCCGTACCGAGCGTGACCAGATACTCCTGCAGCATCTGCCGGAAGAGGTTGACCGTTGGCTGCCATTGGCCGCGCATCGCCGCGGCGCCAGCGGCCCCGTAGGCGCCACCGGGCCGAGGCCGCAGGGTCACCACCGGCGGGAGCCAATAGCGCATCAGGATCAGGTTGGCCCAGACGCGCGCCGTGCGTCCGTTGCCATTGGCGAAGGGATGAATACGGACCCACTCCGCGTGAGCCCAGGCCGCGAGCTCGATCGCGGCAGCCACGCCGTCGTCGTCCAGAGACGGTTCGTTGGGGTATCGGGCATCGAGGACTCCCACCGCGCGCTGGAGCGTGGCCTCGAACGCTTGGAGGTCCGAAGCGACATTCCACGGCGCGGCGCCCTGGACCCCGTCGACCTGCACTCCACAGCGCTCGAGCCCGGGTTCGCCGCGAAAGCGACCGACGTGTTTTGGGGTGGACGCCGCCAGACCCTTCATGATCTGCGTTTGCCACCGCCTCGCCGCCGCGACCGTCGGCACGGCACGCCTCGCGGCTTCGCCCTCGACCTGGCGGAAGACCGTCTCCAGGTTTCGCCGCAGCGCTGGGCTGTCATCGTCCCAATCCGGAAGAGCCTTGTCTGCCATCGCGAGATCAGGCGTGCTTGAGCATGTTCCGGATCATGGTCTGCGATGGGCCCGCCGCCGGTTTTCGCTGAACCCTGGCGGCTGGCGGCTCCACGTCGATGACGACGCCCTCGACCGGATCCTGCCGTCCAGCACGGGCCTCGGCATCGACGAGGCGCGAGCGCGCCAGCGCGAAGTGGGGGTCGGAGCGCCGATGGGCCTTCACCTTGTCGAGAACGCCAGTCAGCTCAACCTCGACTTCGGCAGACCGCCTCCGGATGTAATCCGACACAGCCTCGTTGATCATGCTGTTCACAGAGACACCGAGGACGCTCTTCAACATCGCCAAACCATCCTCGAACTCGGGCGCCAGACGCAGGGTCTTGGGCTTGACCGCCGCGGCTCCAGCGCTCTTGCCGCCCGGCATCTTCGCTCGGCCTCGCGCGGCTCTGGCCGCTACGAGGCGCCGGGTCTCAATCTTGGAACGAGGCATTCCCAAAAGATACGCGTCGGGCGCCGTGGTGTCAAAGTGCCGTTCTGACACCGAAAGACCGGACCCCGCTCGTTCGGTCGCTCCTGCGCAGGTTGCCTCTGGCCTGGTGAACCACTGAAAAACGGCGGCCACCTCTTCGGAGACCCGTTGTGCGACATTTCCAGCATGCGAAGGGGGAAGACGAAGACGACCAGTTTGTCTCTGGAGCCGTCGACGCTCCGAAACCTGAAGGCGCTCGCTCAAAGGCGCCATGGCGGCAACGTCTCGGCCTTGCTGGCGGAGATAGCGCTCCGTGAGGTGAAGTTTCTCGCCGCCGAGCGGTTCTTCGACAAGTACGGCGTGCCACCGCTCGATGAGCTGGCGCTCGATGAATTCTCGCGCGAATGGAGCGAGGCGTTCAGCGCCAGGAAGCCGCGAAGGAGAGTCGCCTGATTTTCACCTTCGATACCGGGATGCTCATCGCGTTGGAACGCCGCAAACGACGCTCGGTGTCGATCACCGCCGGGGGACAACACCGGCGGATCGGTTTGAGCCTGAGCGGCCGCCCTGCCAACGGTTGCCTATTTCGCGGCGCGACTCCCCGGCCGCTCGGACGACGCCTTTCGAGCAGGCGGGGCCTTCGGCACGGCTCTCGACGCGCGCGGGCTCGACCGTGGCGGAGGGGCTGGTTGCACGGCCGTCGGTGCTTCGACGACTGGCGGAGCGTCATGCGCCGCGAAGAACGCCTCGAGCTGCGGCCACAGCGTCTTCGCCGCGTGTTTCGACACCACCGCGCCGACGTGGCCTCCCGGCAGGTGCAGGTGCTGTTTGACCGGCGAGCCGATGGCGCCCACCAGCGCCGCCGCGCTCGGGCCCGGAACGATGTTGTCGTGCTCGAAGCTGACCGCCAGGGTGGGGAAGGTGATCTGCTTCAGGTCGACCCGCTTCCCGCTCAGGGTGAAGTCTCCCGAGAGCAGGCCATCACCCTGGTACAGCCCCTTGATGTACCGGCGATAGAACTCACCCGGCAGCGAGACGTTGTCGTTGCCCCAGGTCTCGAGCGCCAGGTACCCGTCGAGGAACTCGTCGTTCCACGCGCGATCGAGCAGCGAGACGGCCTTCGACAATGACAAGGTCGGGCGCAGCAGATGAAACGCCGACTGCAGCAGCTGCCACGGCACGTTGCCCGTCGCGTTCACCATCACGTCGACGTCGAACCCCTTCGACTGGGTCCACTTCGAGAGCAGGCTGCCGTCGTTGAAGGTCACCGGCGCCGCCAGCGCGACGAACGAGCCGATGTGCTCGGGATGCACAGCGCCGTGAATGGCCGCCAGGGTGCCGCCCATGCAGTACCCCAACACATGCACCTTCTCGTGAGGCACCGTCTTCGCCACCACCCGCAGCGCGCGCCCCAGCACGCGATCGACCACGTCGTCGAAGGTGATGAAGCGGTCTTCGTCGCCCGGCGTGCCCCAGTCGATGCAGAACACGTCGAAGCCACGCTTCACCATGAACTCGGCGAACGACTTGCCGGGCATCAGATCGAGCACGTAGTGACGGTTGATCAGCGACGGAACCAACAGCATCGGCGTGCGGTACGCGAGGCCCTCGGGTCGGGGCCGGTAGCGCAGCACCTTCCACTTGTTCTCTTCCCACACCACGTCGGCCGGAGTGCCTCCGACCTGCGGTTTGGCGCGCGCCGGCAGCTTGAGCAGGTTGGTCAACGACTTGAGCTGCATGTCAGGCCTCGTAGAGAGCGTCGATGAGGTGGCCGAAGGTCTGCGTCACCTGCTTGCGCCGCACTTTCAGCGTCGAGGTCAACAGGCCACCATCGACCGTGAGTGGCTGCGGAATGATCGCGAACTTCTTGATGGTCTCGTAGCTGGCCAGCTCGCTGTTCACGAGATCGACCCGCTTCTGCACCAGGGCCTGCGCGGCCTCTTTGCGAGCGTTGGGCTGCACCCCGGCCTGCTCGAGGTGGGCGTCGAGCGCGGCGTCATTGAGCCACACGCCGGCCACCAGGAACTTCCGCGCGTCGCCGAAGACCACCACGTGCGCGATGAAGGGGTCGTCCTTGAACCGCAGCTCGATGTTCGCCGGCGCGACGTTCTTGCCGCCCGAGGTCACCAGGATGTCTTTTTTGCGATCGATGATCTGCAGGAAGCCGTCGTCGGTCCACCGGCCGACGTCGCCCGTCTTGAGCCACCCGTCGTCGGTGAAGGCCTCCTTCGTGGCGCCGGGATCCTTGTGGTACCCGGAGAAGACGCTGGGCCCCTTGGCGAGGATCTCACCGTCTTCAGCGAGCTTCAGCTGCACCGACGGCAGCGGCTTGCCTACGCTGTCGAAGCGGAAGGCGTCGGGGCGGTTGAGGGTCAGCGTCGGCGAGGTCTCGGTCAGCCCATAGCCCTCGGTGATCAGCAGGCCCGATTGGTAGAACAGGTCCTTCACTTCACGCTTCAGCCCCGCGCCGCCCGACAGACAGAAGCGCAGGTTGCCGCCGGTCGCTTTGGCGAGGGCCGCGGCGCGCTTCTCGGGCTCCCGCTCGGCCATCGCGCCCACGGCCAGCTTTTCCCAGACGGCGGGCACGCTCATCAGCACGGTGGGCTTCACCTCGGTGAGGTGGGTCATCACCTTCGTGGGGTCCGACAGGTAGGTCGTCCACCCGAAGGAGTTGCCGAGACAGGCCTCTCCGAACCCGAAGATGTGACTCATCGGCAGCCACAACACGTCGACGTCGCCGCTCTCGGCAAGCAGGGGCCCGTTGCACTTGAGCCAGTCCTGCCCGTTCACGCCGACGTTGCGGTGGGTGAGCGGCACGCCCTTGGGGTTGCCCGAGGTGCCGCTCGTGTAGAGCATCTGCCCCACCTGATCGAGCGACACCGAGGCGAGCAGCCGCTCGAACTCCTGCGGCGCCTCGAGATCTCGTGCCTGTCCCATGGCCTGGACCCGCGCCCAGGTCACCAGCTTGCGCTCGATCTCGGCGATGGGCGGCACGGCTTTGCCCTCGGCGCGCAGCTTCTCGATGATCGGCCCCGCGTCGAGCGCCGCGCTCAGCGTGACGATGCGGGTGACCTGCTCGTAGTCCGCCCAGGCCTCGAAGATGCGCGAGAGCAGGGGAGCGCTGTCGACGAACACCACCTTCGCGTCCGAGTGCTTCACCACATACGCCGCTTGAGGCGCGGTGTTGGCGGGGTACACCGGCACCATCGCGGCGCCGGCGGCCTGAATGGCCATGGCTGCCGAGATCCACTCCACCGAGTTGGGGGCGTAGATCGCCGCGCGGTCACCCGGCTGGACCCCGTTCGACGCGAGGAACAGCGTCGCGTGACGAATGCCCTTCGCGTACGCGCCCCAGGTGACCGATCGAAAGTCTCCATCGGGGGTCGGCAGCATGAAGCGCACGCGGGTCTTGCGCTGCTCCAGGGTGTCGAAGATGGCGCGCGGCGCAGGCTTGAGCTCGAGATAGGGCGTGATGTCCATGGGGTGACCTTGTGAGGCGGTACAGCGGGGGATCAGCTTCGCTGGGCCTTCTGCGCGTCGGCCAGCTTTTCCTCGAGATCGATGAGGCGGCTGTTGAGCTGGTTGAGGGCGTGCAGGGTGCGCTCCTGATCGCGGCGGGTGGGCAGCCCCAGCATCTCCCAGGCGCCGGCCATGGCCTTGTCGGTGGCCGACTTCAGCTTCATCGTGGTGGTGAGCATGGTGCCCATGGGCGTCAAGACGGCGGGGCTCTTCAGCACCACCTCCATCATCTCGGCGGTCTTCTGCTCCCAGGTGTCGAAGCCCTTCTTCCAGGTTTCCCAGATCATGTGTGTCTGCCTTTCGTTGGTTGGTGTTGCGTTGGCTTCAAAAGCCGAGCCTGCGAAGCTCGGCGCTCTCGGTGAAGTCGTCTTGTGATTCGTTGTCTCTGCTGGTCGCGCGGGCCACTTCTCCAAAACACTCGAAGACGAAGCCCACTTGTCGCCGAGACACCGGAGCACCGACCGACGGCTCGATGGCCAGCGCCGTCCGAACGCGCAGCGCCTGGGTGAAGGTGATGTCTGGCAATTCGAGGGTGCCCGAGGCGTCGACGCGGATCTGGTAGGTGTCCCGGCCGGCGTAGGGCAAGCCCCGCACCGTGGCGTTGCGGACCTCGCTCACGCTGTTCCATTGTTTGCCCGCGGTGAGGGGGAAGCGGAAGGTCGCGATGGGCGACGAATAGACCACCAGGGTCTTGCCCTCGGGCGGCGCTTCTTTGGACGACGCGTAGCCGAGCAGGAACAACGTGCTGCCGTCGTTGGAATACACGCCCTCGATGCTGCCGGAGAGATCGAGCGCGGCGACGAACTGCGCTGACGGGAAGCTGCTGCGGTACCACTTTCCATCGAGGGTCGAGGCCACCAGCGTCGCCACCTGATCGTCGGCGTAGTCTTCCGACAGCTGCCACACGCGCTTTCCAGCGGAGTCCGTCAGCCCGGCCAGCGCCACCGGTCGCTTCACGCCCGCGGGGCTCACCAGGTAGCGCACGGGCACTCCGAACGCGGTCTGAATCTCGGCGGCCTCGATCTGCCCGTCGAGGTTGGGCACGCACTGCAGCGGGGTCACCGCTTGCGGCACGTACGCGCCGCGCTCGGGAATGGTGCGGTTGGGGTCGCAGCCGAGCACGGTCGTCAAGCAGAGAAGGGAGATCGCGCGGGTCATGGGCTTCCTAGAATTTCCAGGCGAGGCGCAGGCGGGCGAGCTGCGCGGGGAGGGCGTTGAGCCCCTGCTGCGGGTTGCTCAAGCCGGCGAAGGGGAACAGCACTGCGTACTCGGCGAGCACGTCGAAGCCGTCCTTCGATTCCCAGGTGAGCGAGGTGTGGAGCTCGAGGCCCAGCGCCGCGTCGTTGCCCGGGGTCGAGGGCGCGAAGATCGAACGTGAGAGGGTACCCGAGGCCTTGAGGTTCACCTGCGAGCTCGAGAAGTCGAGCAGGCGGGCTCGGCCCCAGGGCCGCACGTACAGCGAGTCGGTGACGGTGCCGATGATCTCGGCGTAGAGGATGCGATCGATGCGGTAATCGGGGTGGAAGCGGAAGTTGTCGATGCGGTTGTCACGCGGCACGTTGACCTGCGCGCCGTCGAGCTCGCCCGGCGTGGCGGTGCGACCGGCGGGTGGAAAGGCTCCGAACCCCGGCGCGGGATCTCCGCTCGCGTAGCCCGCGTTGAGACCTCCGACGAACACCGAGTCGTTGGCCCCGAACTGCGACTCGATGGCGGCGCCGAACTGCGCCGACTGCACCGGGTCTCGCAGGAGTACGCCCGGGAGCAACGACGCCTGGTCGGCCTGCGCGAAGAGCATGGCCCCTTCGATCTCGATCCTGAAGCTCGGCGCGGTGAGGCGGGCCCACCCGTCAGCGGCGATCGCGCGATACCCGCGGCGCATCACGGGGTTGGCGACGTTCAGGTACGACTCGGGGGCGTCGAAGCCCTGCCAGCGGTGCGAGACGAAGGCGCCGTACTCGAAGGTCAGCTTGTCGGCCCGCGTGCGCCGGCGCCGCGAGACGTCGTCCTTCACGTTCATCCACGCGAAGGTGACGCTGCGCACGTCGACCGCGTTGTCGAACACCAGCTGCCGCTGCCCGTCGCGGCGATTCTCGGTCGGCCCCACGGCGCTGAAGTCGTACGCGACGGCCCACAGGTGGCCGACCAGCGCGGTGACGAAGACCAGTCGGTCGGCCGCGTCGCCCAGGTTGCAGTCCAGGCAGTCACCGCCGTTGCTCAGCATGCCCAGGCCCCATTGGTTTCCCATGCGGCCCGCGGCGAAGTACCCGAAGGGCGTCAACACCTCGCCGTACGCGCGCTTCAGGCGAATCAGGGACGACGGCAGCTGGCCCGGTGACGCGGCGGGGGTTGGAGCGTTGCCCGTGCCCGGAGACAGCGACGGCGTCGAGCCCAGCACCAGGTTGTCGATCAGATCCGCGCGCACCTTCACTGCAGCCGCGGCGAAGGGCGCATAGATCGCGAGATCGGTGCGCAGGCGCATGTCGCTGACCGCGAGATCCTGCGCGAGCGGATCCGACAGGGGCACCGCGAACAGGGGCAGCCCTGAAGGCGTGGTGCCGCGATCGAGATCGAGGTTGTGCAGCAGGTCGCCGCGCAGCCTGAAGAACCCGCTCACCTTCACTTCGATCTTCTCGCGAACGAGCAGATCTTCCCCGTGCGCGCCAAGGCCCGAGGGCGAAGTGCCGAGCACGAGCGTGAGGCAGAGCCCGATCATCGGGGCTCCAGGAAGGCCATCAGCGCGCGGTTCGACTCGGCGAGGGCCTCGATCATCGGGAAGTGGCCGCAGCGCGGGTACACGACGAGCTTCGCGTGGGGCAGCTGGCGCGCCAGCCGCTCACCGATCGACGGCGGAGTGACCTGATCTTCGCGCCCCCACAGCAGCAGCGTGGGCGCCGTCACCGTCGCGTACTTCGCCTCGACGTCGGTGAAGCGCATGCCACGCACTGCCTCGAGGGCCGCCGCTCGGGTGCCCGGGCGCTGCATCGCCAGCTCGACGTCGTCGACCAGCTTCTCGGGCACCACCTCGGGGTCGAAGAAGGCCAGCGCGAGCCGCTCGTCACCGCGCTCGGAATAGAAGAGGCCGAACAGCACCTCCCCCAGCCCCTTGGTGCGCGCCATCTGGAACATCGACGGCAGCTGCTGCTCGTAGACCCAGGCGTCGTACAGGGCCAGGCGCTCGGTCGCCTCGGGGTAGGCGAGGGCGAAGGCCAGCGCCACCGAGCTGCCCCACGAGTGCGCGACGATGGCCGCCTTGTCGATGCCGCGCTCCTTCATCACCGCGCGCAACAGGCTCGCCTGCGCCGCGGGCGAGTAGTCGCCGACGGGCCTGTCGGTCCACCCGAAGCCCTTGAGATCGATCGCCAGCACGCGGTGGCTCTTCTGCAGCACGGGAATGACGGTGACCCAGTTCTCGATGCTCGAGGCGAAGCCGTGCAGCAGCACCACCGGCGGGCCTTCGCCAACGTCGAGGTACCGCACGCGAGTCCCCTCGACAGTGATCCAGGTGGCCGCGGGGGGCTCGCCCTTCATCGCCCCGGTGTGAAACGTGAGGCACCCCATGCCGCAGATGCACAACGGCAGCAGCAACCAACGCGCCGACCTCACGGAGCCAGTCTCCGGACTTCTTTCGCCGCGGTGAACTCGGTGTTCGCCTCTTTGTCGAGGGAACGAATGGTCGCGATGGTGCCGAAGCACTCGGTGACGTACTGGAACTGGCGGAAGCTGGTGTTGGCCAAGATGTTCAGCGGGACGTTGCGAGACATCGTCGTTCGCACTCGCAGCACGGGCAACCGCAGCCCGCTGGCGTACGGCACGATCGCGTCGCCGACCCGATCGACCGTCGAGGTGTAGGTGTCGGTGGTGCCCGAGACGGCGATGGCGACAGTGCCGGCGGTGATGGGCGCAACCCCAGAGACCGCAGACGCCGAGGTCCAGGTCGTGCCCAGCGTCAGGGGGAACTGCAGCAGCTTCACCGGCGGGGTGTAGTTGAGGCGGGTGGACGTCAGGCCTGAAGCCGGTGACGCCGCGCCGAGCAGGTAGAGGCCGTCAGCGGTCGACGAGAAGATGCCGAGCAGGTCGGTGCCCTGGCCCAGCGGCACCACGTAGCTGGCGCCCGTGTAGTTCGACTCGAACCACTTGCCCGCGATGGGCTGGGTCTCGACCAGCAGCGCCTGATCTCCAGCCAGGGCTCCCGTGAAGTCCCAGGTGCTGCCGCCATCGGGCAGGGCAACGCCGGCGGTGTTGAAGGTCGCCTCCCTCGAGACGCGGAACGTCGCGCGCAGCCCGGGCTCGGTGATCACCTCGGCGCGGGTGATGGTGCCGTCGTTGTTCGCCAGACAGGTGGCCGAGCCGCCTGCAGCCCCTCCCGCCGCGCTCCCTCCCGCCGCGCTGCCTCCGGCGGTGCCTCCCGCCGCGCCGCCCCCGGACCCAGCCGAA
>VYLD01000492.1_pt1 | contig 10760 bp, 9 predicted proteins | sample 5114401 | NCBI WGS metagenome assembly VYLD01 (sample SAMN12291783, study PRJNA351875) | freshwater metagenome | isolation source: freshwater lake | place: USA: Michigan, Gull Lake | collected 2013-08-08 | reverse complement strand
CTTCTCCATCATCCACCGCCGGTCCCGAGCCCCGTCCACCGGCCACTGCGCCAGGAACTCCACGAGCGCCTCTTGCCCCTCGGCTTGGTTCCACGGTTTGTTCCTCTTCTCCTTTCGTGACGAAACGGTGGACGGCACGAGGTCGACTCGCCTCGACGACACGCCCAGGATGGAGGCCTCGACCACCACCTGTGCGCGCCTTGAGACGGCTCTTCGGGGTCGAACGTGCCGTGGCCGAACGCTGCGTCACAGAGTGACTTCGGTGTTGTGTCGCTCAGCGTCGTGAAGTGCAGCTCGAAGTCAGCGCCTTCTCAGCGGCGGCGCGGCTCGAGCAGCCACGCAATGGCCGACTTCCCACGATGGCCGTGTTCCCTCAGCGCGCGGCGATTGGCACCCGGCGCGCGTCGAGCACGAGCGTGAAGCGGTCGTCGCCCTGCCATCGCCCCTGCTTCAGCGTCGGTCCCCAGGTGCGGTACGCCGGCAGGAAGCGTGAGACGTAGTCGGTGATGGCCTCGTCGCTGAGCCCCGGCTTCCCGCTCGCGCGCATGGCCTGCTCGGCCTCGACCCGCCACGACACCACCTGGCGGTCATCGGCCATCTCGAGCACCAGCAACACCTCGAGGTGCTGGTGCCACGCGTCGTACGCACGCAGCGCTTCGTTCGGGGCCGCGAGGTGGGGGTCCTCCACCTGGTCGAGCGCCGGGAAGCCCACCATCCACCCCTCGAGGATGACGAGGTCGAGCGCACGCGGGACCGACTGCGCCGTGCGGCTCCGGTCGCCGAGCCCGCCGTGTGCAGACTTGTCGTAGCGGGGCACGTCGATGGACTGGCCCGCGCGCAACGCCGAGAGCACCCGCGCTCCGAGCGGGACATCGTGGGTGCCTGGATACCCGCGGTGCTCGAGGAACCGGTTGCCCGGGTGGTGGGCGGCCAGATGCACCTGCTCCGCCCGCGTCAGGTAGAAGTCGTCGATGCTGAGCGAGATCCCACGGACGCCAAGCACCTCCTGAAATGCGCCGACGAGGCCAGCGGCGAGCGTCGATTTCCCGGCGCCTTGTGGAGCGTTGAAGCCGACGATGACGGGCCGATGTGAGGCCAAGACGAGGCGCTGCTCGAGCCACCGCGCGACGGGGACGCACAGCCATTGCACGCGCTCGTCGTGGAGCGGCCCCGGTGGAACGTGGGTGTCGAACCACTGCGAGAAGCGAGCCCAGCCAGCCTCGTCGGTCAGGCCCAGCTCGCTGCAGCGCGGGAAGGCGGGTCCGTGGCTGGCGAGCGGGTGCATGCGCCAGACGATGCCCGAGCCTCGGCTGCGGTGCAGCACGAACCCTGCCGATTGATCAGTCTCGCTCGGCCGTGATGCGCAGCGCGATTGGCAGGTCGTAAGGGTGCGGATGGTCGCGTTGGCGTGAAGGTCGACGTCACGGAACACGCGCTCTCGCTCTGGCGCGCGATGGACGGTGCCCAGCGTCGACGGGCTCACCGGAAACCGGCCGTAACCGAAATGGCGCCACGGTTGCCTTCTCGTCTGTGCTCTCTGCGTGCGCGTCACGGCTCCAAGCGCAGCCCGTCGTCAGCGCGAGCACGAGACCGACACGGTCACGCCGCCAACTGCGACCACGCACTGGAGCGGTTTGCCATCGTCCCCAGGGCAGATGCAGTTGTGCACCGCCACTGGCGCGGTCAGCGTCACGCCGGTCGAACAGGCGCACCCGGGGATGACCGAGGCGGGCTTCGGCGCCGTCGCGGGTGATGCCGAGCCTTTGTCCTTCTCGCCGGCCAGCGCGGCGAACGAGAGGAACACCACCATCGTGAACGCCCGTGTCGTCATGTGAACCTCGTGAGGGGGAACGCTGAGTATCTCATGGCGCTGCGCTCACGCGCGTTCAGGCGACAGAGCAGCGCACGCCAGCGGGCCCGGGGAGACTCGGCGTCTGGTACGCCACGGAGGTAGTCTGTGAACGATGAGGTGCTCCTCGGTCGCGGCGTTGGTTGGCTTCGTCGTTGTCACGGGCGGCTGCACGGCCCCGGCCCCGTTCGTTGACGACGGCGGCCTCGACGGTGGTATCGGTGCGTCCTCCGACGCCGGGACGTCAGCCGATGCGGGCGCTCCAGCCGAGGATGCGGGCACACCGGATGGCGGGCGGCGTGCACCGGCGGACGCGTCGGTGACATCGCTGGGGTCCTGTGACGCCGGCTTTGCCAGCCTGGCGGCGCCCAGCCGCTGTGAGGCGCTCGAGGTGACGTGCGAGGGCTTACCTCCGGCGCGGGTCGAGCTCGTCATCACCGAGCCTCCAGTCGGCACGGCGGCCCGCGGGGTGCTCGTCTTTGGAGAAGGCGGCGCCGGCACCGATTTTACGGCGTCTGGCCGAGCCCTCGACGGCGGGTTGGTCTACCGAGAGGGCCTGCGCCGCCTCGTGCTCTCTGGCTATATCGTGGTGGACCGACGATGGCCGGGTGGCTGGTTTGGGCAGCTCGGGCTTGGCATTGGCACCCCGTCGTGCCGGTACGCGACGCTCCTCCGCCACCTCGAGCAGACCCTGTCGCAGGGACGACCGATGTGTGCGACGGGGAACTCCGGCGGCGCCTCAGAGCTCGCCTACGCACTCACTCGATGGGACGGCGCTGAACGGCTCCGCCTCGCGGTCTTGAGCGGAGGCCCACCGATGGCCAGCCTCGACGTCGGCTGCTTCGGTGATGCCGTCAGCTCCACCTGGCGGCAGGACTGTGCCACCGAGTGGGCCCGCACCCAGACCGAGTGCCCGCCGGCGACGCCTCCGCGGTGCACGCTGCGGGACCGGCCCTTCGCGGCGGCTCCAGCCCTCGTCGACACCGCCTACGCCACGGCCAATGAGCCCAGGCCCTGCACCGCAGGGAGCCCCACGGCCCAGGGTGCCCTCGCGGCGGACAGCGTCGATGCGCCCGACGCCCTCACGACGTTTCCCCGCACGCGCGTGCGCTTTCTGGTGGGGCGCATGGATTGTACCGAGGGGCCGTTGCTGGGCATGCGTTTGCGCCGACGCCTCACCTCCGCCATCGAGGAGCGCGTCATTGCAGGCATGCGGCATCCCGTCGCGGACACGGCCGCAGGCGTCGACGCCGTCGTCGCGGCGCTCGCAGACTGTGCACCGTGAGCGCCTCCGACGGCGCCTGCCTCCCAGCGCTGAAACTGCGGCTGACGCTGTGAATGAATGAACACGGGCTCATGGCGGCCGCTCCTCAACTGCACAGACCAGGTCTGCCCCGCTGAGGGACTGGAGGTATTCGACTCGCGCGCCCTGCGGTGCTGTATGCAGCGGATCACTCAATCCGACGAAGGGAGTCAGAGCATGACCCGGTCGCTCGCGCTGTGGAGTGTCTTCGCCGTCGCCGCGTGCGCGCAGCCGGTGCCGCCGGGCAGGCCGGTGGCCGTCGAGGTGGGCGACGTCATCGCCGAGGTCGACCCGCGCTTCTTGTCGGTGGCCATCGACACCGCCCAGGCGCTGGGCGGCCGCTTCTGGGCCCTCGACGGTGGCTTCGAAGAAGAAATCCGCTCGCCCTTCGACTTCGAGCGCGCCCAGCTGCGCGCGCTGGCCCGCCCGCTGGCGCCGGCCGTGTTGCGAGTCGGAGGCACGGCCGCTGACTTCGTGGCCTACGACTTGTCCGCGAACCCCAGCTTGCCCGACGCAGGCTATTCCCTGCTGCTGACGCGTGAGCGCTGGGACGCGATGCACCGCTTCGCCGCCGATGTCGGCTTCGATGTGCTGTTTACCCTCAACGCGGGGCCGGGGCCTCGGCTCCCTGACGGCAGGTGGGACGACCGCGAGGCCCGCGCGCTGGTGACCGCGACAGGCAGGCCAGGCCGTCGCGTTGTGGGAGCTCGGAAACGAGATCAACGGCTTCCCCTTTCTTCACCGCCCGCCATCGCAAAGAGATGTCTGCGCTGCTGAAGCGGTTCGCTGCCTTCAGGGCTGTCGCCATTGACCACCTTCGGCGATTCGCGGTCCTCCCCGAGGAAATGGTCGGGTATCGGTGCGGGAATCAACAACTCCCACAGGGGCTCGCCGAGCAGCTTTGGACACTCCGTGAAAGGGCCTCCACACGTTGACGGCGGCCTTCCGCCCCCGAGCTGAAGAATCGCAAGGAGGGATGACCTTCGGCGCGCTTGGTTGCCTGGCAGTTGCGAAGCGATCCACCACCGAAGCACATGAACGCGAAGGTCAGGCGGCGGCACTCCAGACGCCATGAGCCCACGACTGCTGAGCCTGGTGTTGGTGGTGTCCCACGCGTCGTTCGGCGCCGAGCCTGAAGTGGCGCAGCGGTTCTCGAGCCGCAGCCCCTTCGAGCGACCCTTCGGCCTCGGGGCGTACGTCACCGGCTGGCACGGCGCGTACGGCGGCGCGGGAGTCGGCGCTCGAATTCGCCTCGAGCCCTTCCGCTTCCTCGGGGTGGACCTGTTCGGCGAAGCGCTGCTGGTGCAGGCGGCGCATGGGCTGCGGCATGACCACCCGATCGGGTTCAACCTGTACGTGCCGTTTCGATTCGGCCGCGCGCGCCTGAGGCCCCTGGTCGGCATGTGCGTGACCGCCAGCTTCATTCACCCCGAAGAGCCGGGCGCGCCGGGCGCCAACACCATCCTCGTCGGAGCGCACGCGGGCCTTGGACTCGAGGTCGCCTTGCATGACCGGTTGTCTTTCTTCGCGGAAGGCAAAGCGGTGGTGTGGGTGGGCAACGACCGAACGGTGCAGGGGTGGACGGGGGCCATCGGCAACGAGGTGCGGCCCTTCGTGGTGGGCCAGGCGCAGCTGGGGCTGTTGGTGCACTTCGGCGGCTGAACATGTGGCGAGCGTGTCTGATGGCGTGGTGGCTCGTCGGCTGTGCGCAGGGAACGGCGTTGCCTCACGGCGCGCGCGCCGGGGACTGCGGCACCTGTCACCGCGAGGCGCACGACGGGTGGAGTCGGTCGGCCCACGCGCAGAGCGCAGCGTCTCCAGTCTTCGTGGCGTTGTTGCCGAAGGTCGAAGCGGCCTGGGGAGCGACCGCGCGCGCGAGGTGCGTGTCGTGCCATGCGCCCGGGTTTGGCGGTGATTCGTCCATCGGCTGCGTCAGCTGCCATGCGGCCATCGGCAACCGCGGCGAGGCCAACGGTGCGCTGGTGGTCGACCTCGACGCGCCGCTGTCATCCACGTCTCGCGGAGTCAGCCTGCCGTCGCACGAGGTGGCGCCTCGGAGGCTGCTCACGGCTCCGTCGCTGTGCGGCACCTGTCACGAGGTGCACGGACCGGGGGTGCTCGAAGAGCCGACCTTGACCGAGTTCCGGGCGTCACCCTTCGCAGGGACGAAAACCTGCAGCGACTGTCACGCTGTTGGCCATCGGCTGGTGGGAGTCGACCCGCGGTGGGACAGCGAGGCCGAGGCCGCGGTGGACGCCGAGGCCACCCGCGCGCTGTGGGCGAAGGGCCTGACGCTGAGCGTGACGGAGACCGCTGACGGCGTGGTGGTGCGCCTTCAAAACACGGGAGCGGGACACGCTGTCCCAACCGGCGTGACCGTCCTGCGCGACGTGTGGGTCGACGTCGAGGTGGTCGACGCGCAGGGAATGACGACCACTCTCCCCAGGGTGATGGAATTGGGTGCGGCGCCGCTGCGCGATGGAGCCGAGGTGGCGCTCTTCACCGACGCGACGAGCGTGAAGTCGCGGTCCCTGATGCCCGGCGAGGTGCGCGAGTGGTCCTCGCCGCGGAGCGCGGGATGGCGCTCGTTCACTGCGACGCTGAAGGCCACCGCCGTTCGGCTCTCGGTGTTGCGCGCGCTGGGCCTCGATGGGCTCGAGCGTGAGGTCCCTGTGCACGAGGTGTCGCGGGTGGAATGGCCTCTCGAGCGACCCTGAGGGTCTGCGTCACGGCCGCCAGGTGTACGTCGCCTTCACCACCAGCCGCTGCTCCGACGGCGGAGCCCCTGGCAGCGTGAACGCCGTGCGCGTGTCGGTGAACACCACGTACACGAAGGACAACGGCAGAAACTCCCACGCGAGCCGCGCGTTCGTCAGCCCCACATTACCGGCCGTGTCGCGCTGATAGCTGCCGATGAGCTGCAGCTTCGGCGTCAGCCCCAGCCGTGCCTCGAGCTGCAGCAGGTGCGACGACACGCCCCCGGGCCGTACGCCTTCTCCGTCGAAGCGGTTCAGCTCGTAGTTCAGGAACAACCCGATGTGCGGCAGCGGCGAGAACCCGACCTGCCCCTGCGCGCGCAGGAAGTCGGCGAGGAAGTACTTGCCCACGCCCACGTTGCCGCCCGCCGAGAACAGCCGGCTCTGCTCGCTGTACGCCGCCACGCCGATGCGATCGAACACCGAGCTGCCCGCGGGAAAGGACACGCCCGGCACCGGCGCGAACGGCGCGTCGAGCGACTGCCAGGTGCGCTGCCCGTAGATCCACCCACGGTCGCCGCCCTGCAACGTCACCCAGAACACCTCGTAGTAGGCGTTCGCTTCCTGAAAGTGGCCGTCCCTGGTGCTCCAGACCGCGCTGGTGTCGAGGTACTGCTGAATCGATCGCACCCAGGACGGCAACCACGCCGGCCGCCAGTCGAGGTACCAGGAGCCCGTCGCGAGCAGCGCCTCCTGCCGCGAGATGAAGCCCGAGCGCGTGCGGTACCCCGGAGTCAACGCCTGCGCGCCCGCCGACAGCCGGCCCCACGTGCCCTGCACGCTCGCGTGGAGCGACCCGGTGAGCCCGAACGTCGGCGCAGAGCCATCGTGAACCTGATCGACGCTGCCGCTCACCATCGCGCTGACCGACACCGGCCCGCTGCGAATCAAGGCGTCGATGGCGGGCACCACGTTGGTGGCGCTGTCAGTCCCCGCCTCGAAGTCGTGACGCGCCACCAGCATGCCGCCGACCCGGCTCTCACCCAGCAGGTGATGCGAGTAGCGCGCGACGCCGAACAGACTCGAGCGCTGCGTGTCGGTTGGCAGGGTGTGCACCACCATCGCGCCGAGGCTGCGCTGCGACGACCGATACACGAAACGCCCGCCAGCCGAGAGCGGCTGGGGTTGCCCATCCGTCAGACCGATCGCTCGGCTGAAGAACGGCGCGACCAGGGAGTTCGGCATCGAGAAGAGGCCCGCGTTCTCGAGGAAGAATTGCCGCCGCTCGGGAAACAGCACCGAGAACCGCGACAGGTTCACCACCCGGCGATCGACATCGACCTCGGCGAAGTCGGTGTTGCCCGTGAGATCGATGATCGAGTTCGGCGTCGGAGCCCACGTCACTTCTCCACCTGCATTGGGCCGAGCGCCAATCGTACCAGCGCCGACACGATCGAACCGCACGATGCCGTAGGGCCGCAGCTGCAGGTTGAGGCCCGCGCTCGTCGTCGGAGGCTCACTGAACTGCAGCTGCCCCGCGTAGGTCATGCGAAACGGGCTGAAGTTGCGAGGGAAGGGGCTCCACGCGGTTCGCTCCATCGTGCGCCTGACCGCGCGCGCGGCGTTGAAGCCCCAGGTCAAGCGATCGGGCTCGGTGCGCAGGCTCTTCCACGGCACCATCAGCTCGACCGTGTAGCCGTGGTCGTCGCGCGTCACCGCGGCCGTCCACACCGTGTCCCACTGCGTCTCGGTGATCTCGTCGTCGATGACCTGCACGTCGTGCTGGCTGCCCCACGGCGTGACGAAGAACCCGAACGCGTTGCGCCCATCACCGAGGGAATCGAGCACGACCCCGAACCAGTCGAAGCCGCGCGTCAGCGAGAAGTCCCGACGCAGGTCGGTCTGCTGCACGCCCCTGGTGCCTTCGTCGTCGTCACAGCGCGCACCGACCCACAAGCCGTCGTTCGTCGCGAGCACCCGAACGCTGGTCGCCAGCTTCGCGGGCTGAAGCTGATCAGGGTCGACCTGGACGAAGGGCGTCAGCGTGGCGGCGTCGCTCCACGCGGGCTCGTCGAGGCGGCCATCGGCGGTGAGCGTCGCGGTGCTCCTGGGGACCGAGACGCGCAGGCGTTCGGCAGGGGGAGCAAACGTCTGCGCCTGCGCCGCGAGCCCGGCCAGCAGCGCGAGACTGCCGAGTCCGAGCCCGAACAGCCTCAACCACACCGAGCGTCGGAGCATCGACGCGCCCGTACAACGGGGTGAAGGAGAAATGGAAGAAGGCGCTGAAGGCCACCGCCTTTCGGTTCGCGGGGTTGCGCGCGCTGGGAGAGCTCTCGCGACGCTCACCGCCGATGGGCGCTGAGCCGCGTTCGTTGGTGCTGGTCGAAGGTGCGCCGCGTGCGCTCGCGGGAGGCGCTTCCCCACCCTGAGGTCTTCGAGCGCGAGCCCCACGGGAGTGTTCGTCGACCTCCTTCGATGGGCTGCTGACCGGTTTCGTCCCAACCGGAGCGCTCGATGACAGCTCCTCAGCGCCCGCCGTCGACGCCGCCGTCCCTGGCGCCCTCATCGGTGGTGCCGCCGTCGGTGGGCACGCAGTCGCAGTCTGAGACCAGGAAGCCGTCGATGCACGTGGAGGTGGCCGTAAAGCCAGGTGCGCAGCTGCAGGCCACCCGCGGTTCAACACCCGCATCGCAGAGTTTTCGTATCGTCTTGTTGTGAACCAACAGGCCGTTCGCGACGAAGTCGTGGAGCTGGTGATCGACGGTCAGGTCAAACACCTGCTCGAGGCTCACCGGGTATGCGGGTTCGACCACCACGCGCTCCAGCGCCGCTTCGTCTGCCGTGGGAACCCACGAGAGCGCCGAACGTTTACCGAGCACCCAGTCTCCAGCGTCCGCCCAGACCTTCGCGTCAGGGTCGTAGAGCGGGTGGTCGGTGGTGCACCGCAATTCCCCGCGGCTGGTCATCAGCGTCACGCATTCGCGGCGCGCCGTCTGGATGGCGCTCACCGTCGCCGAGACCCGCTGACCGGTGACCGGGTCGACGCACGTCACCTCGTCACTCACCTCGAGCGTCTCGACCAACCGCTCACCCCGGCCGGTCCGGACCCTCGTGCCCTTCGCGACACACAGAGGGGGGTGGAAAGCAGGCCGAGCTCGCGCCCAGCACCGCAGACAAGCCCAGTTTTTGAATCAGCTTCATGTCGCCTCTTCTTTGATGGTTCGAAAGGAACGCGCCCGGCCCTCTGCAACACGTCAACGATGCAGAGGTCTGCGAGACGTGTCAAGGCGTGCCATTGCGAGCCATTTCGAGTGGGGTCGCGTCACTGCGGCTCATACGTCGCGTCCAGCCACCCACGCATCGCGTCTTCCAGCATCGACTGCCCATCGGGAGTCCCCGACAACCCATACATCGCGCCGCTCTTCGGCGAGTCGTCCCGGTGCGCGCGCGCGTAGTCCAGACCCGCTGCCAGGTCTGCCACCAGCCGCTCGGCCACGCCCGGCTGGGTCTGCGGCAACGTCACGCACAGGTGAATCGCCGAGGGGTGTTGACAGCCATTGAAGCGCCAGCCCTTCGACGCCAGGAAGTCATTGACGTGGAAGATGTCGACCTCGCTCGAGGTGAAGGCCAGCAGGAAGGTCGGGGCTCCGATGACCTGCAGCCCTGGAATCTTCTTCGCCCCGGCCTTCACCGTGTCAGCCACGTTCATGATGGCCCGCGCGGCGTCGAGGTAGCCCTGCTCACCCACCGTCACCAGCGAGGCCCAGGTCGCCGCGGCGAGGCCCAGCGAGCGACTGCCCTGCATGGTCGGTGACGCATACACGCCGCCCTGCCAGCCCGAGCTCGAGAAGTACTGCAACCGGCGCAGCGCCGGCCGCCGGAACAGCACCACCGAGGTGCCCTTAAGCGCATACCCATATTTGTGGGTATCGATTGACATCGACGTCACGCCCGGCAGACGAAAGTCGAACGGAGGCACCGAATACCCCAGCTTCTCGATGAACGGCAGCAAAAAACCTCCCAGACAGCCATCGACATGCATCAACAACCCACGCTCGACCGCCAGCGCAGACAACTGCGGCAGCGGGTCGATGAGCCCCCACGGGTAATTTCCGGCGCTCGCGGCGATGGCCACGGTGTCTGGCTCGACGGCCGCGCGCACCGCCTCCACGTCGAGGGCGAAGTCCTTCACCGGCACCAGGGTGAGCCGCAGGCCCAGGTAGTGAGCTGCCTTCTGAAACGCCGGGTGAATGGTCTGCGGAGCAATGACATGAGGCACGGCGATCTTCTTCTCGGTGCGGCCGTACTCCCGCGCCACCAGCATGGCGTTGAAGATGCTCTCTGAGCCCCCCGAGGTGATGGCCCCGCACACCTGGTCCTCGGGGTTCAGCGTCGCGGGGACGTCACCGTTGAGCAGCTTCGCGGTCATCGCGATGACCTCGCCCTCGAACTTGGTGCCGCTGGGGCAGAGGTCTCGCTGCAGCAGGTTGGCGTGCGACGACAGCGCGAAGGCCCGGTTGAGGAACGCGTAGTGGTCGAGGCCCCCGTGATAAAACGTGCCCGACACCTGGCCTTTGTCCCACCGCTTCTGCTCGAGGGTGGCCATCTGCTCGAGCTGGGTGAGCACCTCGTCTCTCGGCCGGCCCTGCGGGGGCAGCGCGGTGTAGACCGGGTGGGTCTTCGCGTAGGGGTGCAGGTCGCCCAGCAGGGTGTCGCCTTCGTCGGTGTCAGCCATGGTGTGTGTGCCTTTGAAAGGGGTCAGCGCGGATTCATCTGGTGGAAGAGCGGCCGCAACTGTTTCTCGGCCAGCAGAAAATGCTTGAAGCGCTCATCGAAGAGCGCCGCGTGTTTCGGGTTCGGCGTGAAGACCTTCGGCGCCGGCAGCTTCGCCGCCACGGTGTCGAGGTCGAGC
>VYLD01000490.1_pt1 | contig 10768 bp, 8 predicted proteins | sample 5114401 | NCBI WGS metagenome assembly VYLD01 (sample SAMN12291783, study PRJNA351875) | freshwater metagenome | isolation source: freshwater lake | place: USA: Michigan, Gull Lake | collected 2013-08-08 | reverse complement strand
CCCCATGGCCTCGAGCAGCGCCTGCAGCCGCCCCGCCAGCTCCTGCGCCTGGCGCTCGGCGAGCTTCGCAGCTCCCGGCTGCCCCCCGACCTCGACCACCAGCGCGAGCAGCTGGCGCATGAAGTCCCGGTTGTTCACCCGCACCGCGCCCTCTTCGCGCTCGAGGGTGTCGACCAGCCGCTTCACGAACCGCAGCAGCTCGGTGGGCCCCTCGGCGGCGCCGTCTCGCAGCAGCGTCACCAGCGCGCCGGGGGCGCCTGAGGCGAGCAGCGCCAGCCGTTCGAGGAGCCGGTCGAACGATCCTCCCTTGCGGGCGTTGGCGACCAGCCGATCGAACGAGCGTTGATCGGCCCGCAGCGCAGCCGCCCACACCAGCTCTTCGATGATCGGGTTGTAGTCTTGTCGTGGGACGAGGGCCTTCAGCGTCGCCAACACCTCGTCGTTGGTTTGATACCGAGCCAGCACATACGACAACCATCGCCTGGCCAGCGCATGCACCGTGCTCGCGTCACGGGACGCGTCGGAGGTGTTCAGCGAGAAGGCGAAGCTGCGCAAGGCGTCGGTCAGCTCGCCGCGCTCGAGGGCGCGCACGCCGCGGTGCAGCGAGATCACCGCCCGCTCGGTGAAGCCCGACGCGTCCGTCAGCGCCAGCAGTCGCTGCCCGCGCGCGCCCTCGGTGATGACGTCGCGATCGGCGGGGTTCGGCCCAGGGCCCAGGGTGCCAATCAAGGCTGCGATCTCAGCCCCGTTCTCCTGCGCTGCCAGCGCGTCGATCAGCGCCAGGGTGGCCGCCTGCGCCGCTGGCTGGTCGGTCGCGTGGGCCCGCGCCTGCGAGAACAGGTACTGACGCCGGGCGCTGCTCAGGGTGAGCCACTCGGTGGGGTGCCAGCTCAAGGCGCGCGCGAGGAACTCGAGCTGCGCCGGTTGTTCCCGCCACGCGCTGGCGTCCGCCGCCGCCTGGCTGGCAGCGCCGCTCGACATGCCCGCGGTCCGCACCGTCGCAGCGGCCTCGACCCCCGCTTCCCGTTGCTTTCGGGTGCGCAGCTCGATCAGCGCCAGCTCGAGATCGAAGAGTCGCGCCTCGATCAGGGCCGTGCTCGCCACCTGGTCGCGGCGCAGCGTGGTGAGCGCCTTCTTCAGCAGCAGCTTCAACAAGAGCCCCGACTGCAGCCGGTCGCCCAGATCTTCCTGCGCCGCGAGGCCTTGGTCGAAGAGCGCCACACACCCGGTCTGGCTGAACGACACCGCCAGCAGCTCTTCGTCAGACAACACATCAGACAAGGTCACCAGCCGTTGTTGTCTGCCCACGTCGAAGGCGTCGAAGGGCGAGGGCAGCTCTTCGGGCTGCGTGGTGTTGAGCACCAGGTTGTGCAGCGCCAGCGGCCACAGGCCCGCGCCCTCGTGATCCTTCGGGAAGCCGTCGGGACAGAGCCCAGAGCCGCCCAGCGCGGCCCACACCACCGAGCGGAACGCGTCGTCGTGCGTGCCCGGGTGGCCGCTGTCGCGCAGCCCGTTGCGCAACAGCCACAACGTGAGCACCTCGAACGGGTGTTTGTCTTTGAGCGCCAGCCGCGCGTTGTAGAAGACCCGCGTCTGGCGGGGCAGCTCGGCGTCGGGCGCGGCGGCGATCACCATCACCGCGGCCAGCGCCCCGAAGGTCACAGCGCCACCCCCAGCGCCAGCGACAGCTCCCACCACCAGCCCAGGCCGGCCCCCTCGAGGTTCGAGAAGACGGGCAGCGCGATGAGCACCCGCGGGCTCACGTTCACGCCCGGTCGCAGCCAGAGATCGAGCGTGAAACCAGCCAACAGGCCGTAGCGCGCGCGGTCGACCTGCATGCTCGGCACCCGCCTGGCGTCGAGGTTGTCGACCTCGGCCTGGGTGATGCGCGGCGCGAAGAGCGAGCCGACCACGTCGACCGCTGGCACGTTGGCCAACGCGCCCGGGTAGAACAGGTAGCGAATGCCCGCGGTGGCGCTGAAGACCAGCTCGGCCGGCGGCAGAAACCCCGGCCGCGCGGTCACCACGCCCTCGGCCAGCGGGTACGACAGGTTGACGTCGACCTCGACGCGGTTGGGGCGGCCGAACTGGCGATACGGCGTGAGCGACAGCTTCTCGCTCGCGTCCGAGCCCCAGGTGAAGACGTAGGTGACCGCGAGCTCGAGCATGAAGCTGCCCAGCGCCTTGCGCACGTACCCGCCCACCCGAAGGCTGCTGAAGTTGTTCAGCTCGAGCAGGGTGCTGGTGATGGCCCCGAAAGAGATGCGCGCACGCCGCCAGTCGAACCGCACCGCCCGTGACGTCTCGCCGATGGGGCGCTCGACCAGCACCTCGAGCGGAGCCCGGTAGCGCTCGAGGCTCAGGTCTTCCTGCGGGACTCCACCGTCTGGTCCCGCGGCCAGCAGCGCGCAGGCCAGGGCCTCAAGGATCACGGGGAAACCCTCCGTCGCCAGGCTTCGGGAACGCGGGCCGGTAACACTGGTTGGCGTAGGCGTCGGCGAACGGGCTCGCCACCTGGTAGACCCCGGCCGAGTCGAAGGTCGGGTGTTCACAGAACACGGTGCATTGCGCGAGCGCATCACCCACCGGGAACTGCTCGCGTTTCCATTGCTCGGCCCCGAAGAACTTCGTGTTGGGGCTGGCGATGCCGAAGGGCACGGTGAGCGTCGCCACCGACACGTTGCCGGCGAGCTGGGTCTCGTAGTCCATGCGAAGCAGGAAGGGCGATTCCCACCCCAGGCCCAGGGCGTAGAGCGGGAAGGGGTTCTGACGATGCAACGCCGGCAGGCTCTGCAGGGGCACCACCACCTGCAGGCCCACCGGGTTGACCACGATGCGCTGCACCGCGAGGTCTTCGCTGGGGCAGAACGAGAACGCGTCGGTGGGCGCCGCGCTGAAGGTCTCGTTGTTGAAAGCCGTCGCGACCCCCACGTCCCCCAGGGGAATGGCCTGCGAGATCGGCGTCAAGGTGGGCGCCAGCACCGTCAGGGTCTTCACGCTGCCGGCCTGCGCGGGGCCGTACTTCGTCAGAAAGGTACTGTACTGCGCCCGCGTGGGCAGAATCGGCAAGGTGTTGAACTTGAAGGGCCCCAGGTTGAAGTCTGGTTGATCTGGCAGCAAGGCGCAGTCGCGCTCCGACGCCCCGGGGATGAGGTCGAGATCGAGCTGCGTGGGCAGGGTGGCGGGGCACCACAGCACCAGCGACTTGAGCGGGTTCGACTTCAGTCGATAGCCGACGCTGTCGAAGATGAACGCGCCGGCCACCCGGGGGCTGGTCTTGCCCCGCTCGGGCACCAGCACCTGGGTCAGCGCCGTCTCGAGCACGCCGCCGAGGCGACCCGTGGGGTCGTCGTGGTGCAGCACCACCATCAAGACCAGATCCTTGCCCGGCGGCCTCAGGAGATCGATCTGCCGGCTCAGCACCGAGGTGATGCGGTTCGCGAAGCCCGGCGTCAGGAAGTCATCGACGCAGAGCTCGAGCGCACCCATGGCCAGCAGCCGCTGAACCTGCATGTCGAAGTGCGGCTGCGAGATGGTGCGCTGACAGAGGCGCAGCACCAGCGGCACCTGGGTGGCTTCCCGAATCGGCGTGCGAAGCGTGGGGAAGGCGGCCTTCACCACCGGGTTTCGGCGCGCGATGGCCGGCGCGATGAACGAGCCGAGGGCGTCGGTGACCGTCGAGGTGCCACACACCACCGGCGCCGTCGACGCCGCGAGGGGTAACGGCGTGGTCTCGAAGATCGCCCGCTCGTCGGTCGCCCGCGTGGGAAAGTTGAGCGGCACGAAGTCGGTGGGGCAGGTGCCATCGAAGGCATAGCCATACACATTGCCTTCGGGCAGCGGCACCGGTCGGCCGGAGCCGGGCTGCTCGACGGAGAAGGCGCGGCGCAACCCGAGGGCGGTCGCCTCTTCGTTTCGAATGGTTGGGAAGAGGTGGCGGGCGCGCCACTGCACCAGCGTGTTGCTCTCGTCGAACACCCCATACACCAGCAGGCTGCGGGTGAGGTGTACCGGCCCCTGCCCGACGGCGTTGAAGCTGACCTGGGCGGGCAGGGTGAGCTGCCCGAGGCGTCGATAGCGAAGGCGCAGCCCTACCGAGCGGGGCACCTTCTCGACCTTCAGGCTCATGCTGCCGCAGCGGCTGTTGACGCCACAGTCCACCGGCAGGTGGGTGTGTACGGGCGCGAAGGCCGACAGCGGCGCCCAGTCGACGTCGACGTCGTCGGTGCGGTAGCGCAGCTCGACCTGGGAATCGGGCCCCAGCCCCTGCTGTGCGTCGACCCGGTAGAAGACGAACAGGGTCTGCTCGGTCTCGAACCACGAGACGTCGGCCAGCGTGAAGCCGGCGTCGATGTCGACGATGGGCACCTTGCCGCAGCCCCAAAGCCAGACCAACAGCAGCCCAGCGCTGGCGGCGCGCAGACGCATCGCTTCAGGCCACCAGCTCGGTGAACGAGAGCGCACCCTGGGCCAGCCGCCGCTTCACCGAGGCGACCAGCTCGAGATGACCTCGGCGGGCGAGGGCGAGCTGCTCGGCCCGGGAGCCAAACCGCAGGCTGGCCGCCACCGCGGTCTGCACTGACGGCGACAGCCCGGCGACGAGCGCCTCGCGACGGGGCGCGGTCTGCAAAGACAACCACCCGGCCAACGCCCTGACGTCGACCTCGAGCAGCAGGTCGGTGCGGGCGGCCGACGGCACCTTGAGCACCATCTGCACCGAGAGGATGTCTTCGTACCAGCGTGGAAAGGTCGACCCGCTGCGCGCGAGCGCCTCGGCGAACAGCGCCTTGCGGTCGGCGTCGTCGAGGGTGGCCAGCAGCACCGACAACGCCCCCGCGGCGTCGAACGGCTGGCCCTGATCGAGCACCTCTCCGGGCACGTCGTGCTCGACGCCGTTCAGCGGCCGGCCTTCCCGAACGCCGGTCAACGTCTGGTACAGCGCCGCCCGCTCGTGCTTCGAGCTGCGGTTCGACAGCAACAGCTGGTGGGCGACGCCCAGCCTCGCGGCAGGGGGCAGCAGCCGCGCGACCTCGTCTTGTCTGTCGGGTGGGGTCAAACCAAACAACAGCGCCCCCTGGCGGGCCGAGAGGCGCTCGATGAGCTGCACGATGGCCGCGGCCCCGAACTCGGCCTCGAGGCTCTGGTACACTTCGGTGTCAGGCTGCGCGAGCAGCGACGCCGCCACGCTGTGTTGGTTGAGTGTCTTGAAAAAGGCTCCATCGGCCGGCAGCGTCGCCAGATCGACGGTCTGGAGGTAGCGCGCCAGCTCTGCCTTCTTGGGCGCCAGGGTGGGGTCCGCGGCGAACGCCATCGACAGCCGGTCTCCGAAGAGCACCGTGGCCTTGGCCAGCATTGGCAGATCACCCTGACGCAACCATTGCCTCAACAGGTGCCCCACCAGCGCGTCGTCTTTTTCCAGCGGAGCCTCGGCGATGCGACGCGACCAGAGCTCTTGCTGCGCGCTCACGAAGGCCGCGTCGGCGTCGGGCACCGCGGTCTCGGCCGCGGGCTCGGCGGGGGCTTCGGGCGCCGCGGGTTGCTCGGCGGTCAGCTGGGCCAGCAGGGCCTTCTCCTCGAGGGACTCCTTGCCCAGGCGGCGGGCGCCCCAGATCAGGGTCAGCGCGGCGACGGTGAGCAGGAACACCGCGATCATCCAGCTGAAGTGGGGCAGCAGGGTCTGCCACAGCTCGCGCAGGGCCACGGCGGCGTCCCATTCCTGCGCCGCCGGGGGAACGACCGGCTCGGGCTTCGGCTCTTCTTTCGGCGGCGGGGGCTTGTCCTCCTTCGGCGGAGGCGACTCGCTCAACGACGGCGAGATGGGCTCGAGCACCTGCCTCGAGACGGTCACCTTCATCCACCCCTTCGAGAGGCGCTGCTCGAGGCGGCGCACCAGGGCCTCGACGTCTCGCGTCGCCACGGACTTCTCGTGGGCGAACTCACAGCGCGCCTGGGTCAGGTACAGCTGCGGCGCGACGCTGCCGGGCCCGTCGCTCTGGCCGAGGCCTGGCAACGACGTGGTGCTGGGCGGCAGATCGACGGCCACGTGATCGCGGTACGTGCAGCCCTTCGACACACAGCGCTCGGGCGCGCAGTCGTGCACCAGCGCCAGATCGAACTGCCGCTCGAGCTCGCGCACCTCGAAGAGCACCTGCGGTGGAATGGTGCGTTTGGGCAGCGGCTGCGGCGCGGCGTTCTCAGGCGCCACGCCGTTCGGCGCCACGGGGTTCGCGACCGGCTGGGCCTGGGCGAAGGAGCCCACGAGCAGCGCCACGATGAGCAGACGTGCGCGCATCAATAGATCCTCACCACCACGCGGCGATGGCGGGCGTTGCGCTCGTCGGCCGACAGGCCCTTGAGCTGCTCTTCAGGCAGCGGCTTGGTGTCTGCGTAGCCCTCGACCCGTACGCGGTCTCGCGCGATGCCCACCTCTTCGAGGCGCTGGCGCACGGTGATGGCCCGGGCGCTCGACAGCTCCCAGTTGGTCGCGAACGTCGCGCCACCGAGCAGGGGCGTCGAGTCGGTGTGGCCCTCGACCGCGAAGGAATATTTGCCTGAGTACGGCCCCAGCACTTTCAGCATGTTCAAGATGGTCTGCTCCATCTCGGGGCGAATGGCTGCTTTGCCCGAGTCGAACACCAGGCCCGAGTTGAACGACACCTCGAGGCCGTCGTTGGCCACCACCGTCTGCACCAGGTCCTTCAGGTGCTGTTCGGCGATTTTGGCGTCGATCTCCTTGCGAATGGCCTCGAGGCTGGCCGGGCTGTCGGCTCCCGACATGCTCTTGGCGATCTGCTGCATTCGGCTCTTGCTGATGTTCGCTGCGCTGAGCAGCAACACGAAGAACAGCAACAGGTTGGTGATCAAATCTGCGTAGCTGAGCAGCCAGCTCTCTTCTTTTCCAAAAGTTCGTCTTTGCACGGGTCAGCCCCCCGTCCCGCGGGTGACCAGCTCGTTCACGCTCTTCTCGCAGCGCTCGAGCAGCCCCAGGCGCGCGTCGAGTAGCCCATTCCAGAAGTGGCCGATGGGCCCCGCGATGCCTGCGCCGAAGGCGACTCCATACAACGTGGCCAGCAGCGCCAGCGACATCGACGAGCCGATGTTGGTGTTGTCCGAGCTCATGTTCTTGAACATCTGAATCATGCCCGTGATGGTGCCCACCATGCCGAAGGCGGGCCCGAGCTTCGACAACATGTCCCAGTTGTTGATCGCTGGTTGCCATTGGCTGATCTCGTCGTGGCGCAGCTCGAGGAACACCTTGGCGCTGGACGTCTCGTGGGCGCGGCTGAGCAGCAGCTCGAGCGTCTGTCTGGTCGAGGCGAAGGCGCTGCGCTCGCCCAGGGCCACCGCGGCGCTGCGCTGCCCGTTCTTCCACAGGGTGCACAGCTCTTCGCGTTCCTTCTCCATCGCCTCGGTGGTGCGCGAGAAGAACCTCAAGCCCGGCACCAGCTCGCGCAGGGCCAGCAGGGTGCGCAGGGCGGTCTTGCCCGACGAGCTGAGCAGCACTGCCGAGCCTGACCCCACCACCACCATCACCAGCGCGTGCAGGTCGAAGGCCGAGACGGCCCGCGCGGAGTCGCGATCGGAGAAGCCAAACCACACGATGAAGCCCAGAATGCCAATGCCAAGCAGTTGCATGGAATGGTTCCTTTACGGTTGCTGACGGCGAAGCTCTTCGAGTTTTTTCCGCACCGCCGGGTCGCTCTCGACGGCCTCGGCGGCTTCATAGACTTCGATCGCCTTGTCGCGCTCGCCCATCATCAGCAGCAGCGAGGCCTTGGCGCGCAGGAACTCGGGCTGTGAGGGGTAGCGCTGCAGCACGGTCTCGCACCATTCCAACGCCACCGAGTAGTTCCCCGCCCGGGTGGCGTCCTGCAGCAGCGCCTGGGCGCGGGTGATGCTGACCTCGGGGGCCTTGTCGTCGACCTTGAGGCCCCGCGCCCGGTAGGCCTCGACGAGAGCGGTGTCGGCCGCGGTGGGCGGGGGCGGCACCAGGCGCATGGGCGCGATGGTCTTCACGCCCGGGCTGCCCGCGCCGTGCTCGATGACGATGCGCTGCCCGCTCGCCAGCACCGGCACGTCGACCTCGGTGAGCACCTTGCCGTCGTTCCACCGCACCTTCATGGTGGTGGTCGAGCCGTACCCGAAAGGCCGCACCAGGGTGTCTTCTTCTTTCAGCGTCTGTGACTTCTTCGCCGGCGGGTCGATGAGATAATACGAGTAGTTTCGCGCCGTGCAGGAAAGACAACACACGGCGGCGATCGACGGCAGCAGTCGGTTCATGGCAGGAAGGGCAGCAGTGAGAAGTTGAGCAGCGAGATGCCCACGGTGACGCGCCCGTTGGTCGAGAGGGTGGCCACCAGGGCGAAGTTGGTGCGAAACAGCGGCAGCCGCAGCACCGCCACTCCCGTGAAGAGCGGGTCGGTGAACTGGGTGGGGCCGCCGTTGGGGTTGAGGGACTGGATCAGCGCGGTGGGCAGGCTGACCATGAACTTGGCGCCCACCATGAGGTTGAAGGCCACCGGAATCACCCGGTAGTAGCTGCCGCCGATGCCCAGCAGCGGGTCGAACGCCGAGATGGTGAGCCCGGACAGGTTGGCGTTGGTGTCGCCCCACTGCTCGAGCCAGTCGATCGACACGTGCTGCGAGGGCACGATGCCGAAGTCGACGAACACGTGGCTCAGCGCGTTGCCTTTGCTCCGACGCTCGAGCTCGTCGGCCAGGGTCTGCGTCTTTCGCGAGGTGTCGATGGACTGAAGCTGGGCGTCGACGTTCTCAGCCAGCACGATGCGCCCGTTGCGCAGGTCGACGACGCGAATCGCCACGCCTTCCATCGTCTCGTCGAGCCAGATGGCGGCGACCGCCGCGGCGGTGGTGCCCCGCGTGGCGTCGTCCAGGCGCACCAGGTCCGGCACGGCCAGGCTGGTCGACAGCTGCTCCATTCGGCCTTCTTCGACCGTCAGCCGCTGCGCCATGCACGCCTCGCACGCCCGCAGGCCGCCCTGGGTGAAGACCCGGGTCAGGCTCGACAGCGCCGCCGCCGGGTACCACGCGCGCGTCTGCTCGAAGGCCGGCGTGACGCTGACCACCAGGGCCGGCGTGAGATCCTTCAAAGACAACACGCCGTCCGAGAGACGACGCGGCAACAGCTCCTCGAGCCGTGACAGTGCCCCGCGCGTGGCCTCTCGCTGCGCCAGGGCCGGCAGCCCCGTCAGCAACACGGCCACCGCCATGGCGCGCGTCAGAAACAGAACGACACCTCGAGGTTGAACGACTGGAACCGCAAGATGCCCAGGTTGAAGATGTTGATGTACTCGCCGATGGTGTCGGTGCCGGTGATGCCCGGCAGGCCCTCGAGCGACACGATCAGCCCGATGCGGTTCTTGACCCGCAGCTCGAGGCCGACCGTGGTGATCCCCAGCGTCTCGCGGGGCTCGAGGCGCTGGTTGAAGTTGATGATCTGGTCGATGGTTGGAATGGAGTTTCGAAAAATCAACATGCCATTTCCAACCCCGAACATCACCCCGGCGCCGGCGAAGATGTACAAATCTGGCGACGTGAGCGACGTGGTGCTGCCCGTGAGCAGGCGCGAGATCTTGACCTGCCCCATCACCGCCACGTGTGACTGAGGCAGCCAGCTGACCCCCGCGCTCACCGTCCCCGTCCACGCGCGCGCCTGGCTGAAGGACGCCTCGAGACCCGCGGTCAGCCACAGGAACGGCGCGGACCCCACGCTGCCGTTGGTGCCCGGCGCGTAGGTGCGCACCCCGAAGCGCACCGGCACCAGGAAGAGCCTGCCTGCCAGCGCGTCGAGGTATTCCTTGCGGGCCTCGCTCACGCTGGTCAGCCGCTCACCTGCCCGCAGCATCGCTGGCACCGCGGTGGCGGTGCTCAAGGTCCGGGCGAAGACGATGCGGCGAGTCGCGTCGAGGGTCGTGATGCGCGCGCGCAAGACCAGCGAGGAGCCCTCGGCTTCGAGATCGAGGAACAGCGCGTAGCGCGCCCCCGAGGTCAGCCCCGCCTGCTGCAGCGCCTCGGGCGCGTCGTAGCCCCTCGACACCACGGTGCCGGCGGCGCCCGAGTGAAAGACCCAGGCCGAGCACGCCGGGCAGTGCACCAGGGTGACGTGCCCTCTCGGGTTCTTCACCACCAGGCCGGCGAGGTGGTTCTCGAGGTACGCCTCGAGGCCCGTGCCGAGGCTGACCGGCACGCTGACGCCCGCCAGGACCACCGCCGCGTCGACGTCGAAGGGGGCCTGCTGGGTCCACCCGTAGACCAGCTCGTCGATCAGCTCGGCCGCTTGCAGCTGGAACTGGTTCGCCACCTCGCCGCGGAGCACGTCGAGCTGGCGTTGCTGCTGCGCCTCGGTCTCGGCGTCATCAGCCACGGCCCGCAGCCCGACCAGCATCATCAGCAGCAGCAGCCCGCGGCTCATCGCAGCCACCGCCACTCGCCCCGCTGACACACCCCGCCGTGAAGCTCGGTCTCGCGATCGTCGACCACCATCAGGCCCAGCAACACCTCGTCGTCCTTCAAGGACTCGAGGGCGAAGGCCCGCGCGCACGCGTGCCGATAGGACTCACTGGGCGGCAGCTTCGCCAGCACGGCCACGTCGCCAGCCGCCAGGGCCGGCACCCGGTCGGACACCTTCAGGCCACGCTCGGCCATGGTGGTACGCGCGGCCACCACGATCTTCTGGGCCACCGCGGGCGTCGGGAGATACGCGTCGACGTGCCAGAGCACCGGCACCGTGACGAGCGCACTCACAATC
>VYLD01000589.1_pt1 | contig 10773 bp, 9 predicted proteins | sample 5114401 | NCBI WGS metagenome assembly VYLD01 (sample SAMN12291783, study PRJNA351875) | freshwater metagenome | isolation source: freshwater lake | place: USA: Michigan, Gull Lake | collected 2013-08-08 | reverse complement strand
GGGATCGGGCGGCAGGCGATAGGGGGGACCGACAGCACCCGACGGCGGCATCGTCTCCAGCGCCATCTCGCACCGGCGCGGACCGCGGGGTCCCGCGGCCAGGAGACGCCGGCCCTCGATCCGCCCGTCGAAGGCGAGCGGCTTGCGCGTGTCGGCGACGTAGGACCCCTCGATGCGGACCGAACCGTCGGCGGCCACCGCACCCGCCATCGTCTCGTGGCCGTCGCGCCCGGGGGCGCCCTTCTCGAAGGCGAACCGCCCGTCGCGGATCACGACGGCGACCGACGTGGTGAAACCGGGCGACGTCCCGATCCGCTCGCAGGCGAGCGTCCCCGCGTAGAAGCCATCCCCCGACGCCGCGGCGACCGGGACCGGCGGGAGGACCAACAGGGCGAAGAGGAGGGCGCGGGTGCGCGTCGTCGATCGGGTCATGGCGTCCGGACGTGCGAGCCGGGGATCGACCAACCTTACCCGAAGGGGGCGCCCGCGTCGCCGGGCGCCGTCAGACCGACCAGTCGAGCCCGTCCGGCACGACGTGGGACATCGAGAGGGCCGGTGCCGGATCGCCGTGCGCCCGCACCACCCCTGCCGGGACGCCCACGGCCGTGGAGCGCGGGGGAACGCGATCCAGCACCACGCTGCCCGCGCCGATGCGGGCGCCGTCGCCGACCTGCACGTTGCCCAGGATCGTCGCCCCGGCACCGATCAGGACGCCGCGGCCCACCTTGGGGTGCCGGTCGCCGCTCTCCTTGCCGGTGCCGCCGAGGGTGACGAGGTGCAACATCGAGGTGTCGTGCCCGACCGTCGCCGTCTCGCCGATCACGACGCCGGTGCCGTGGTCGATGAAGACGCCGGCGCCGATCCGGGCCGCCGGATGGATGTCGACCGCGAAGACCTCGTTCGCCTGGGCCGACAGCCACGTCGCGAGGTCCCGCCGGCCGCGTCGCCAGAGGACGTGCGCGGCGCGATAGGTCTGCAGCGCGTGGAAGCCCTTGGCGTAGAGGAGACCGGTGAGTTCGTCGGGAAAGGCCGGATTGCGGTCGACCGACGCGGCGAGGTCCGCCAGCGCCGTCGCGACGGTCACCGGTTCCTCGGCGAAGAGGGCCCAGAGCATCCCGTGCAGGGCGTCCGACGGCACGTCCGCCGTCGCCAGCTTGGCGGCGAGGAGGGCGGCCAGCGCGTCGGCGAAGTCCGACCGGTCGAGAACGGCGCGGCGCATCTGCGCGCCGAGGAGTGGTTCGCGCCCCGCGACCTCGGCCGCCTGTTGCCGCAGCCGCCCCCATGCCGCGGCCGTGCGGTCGGGGGAGGCGGTCTCCGCTACGATGGTGTCGAGGGACGCGACCGGCAGGGTCGCGGTTCCGTCCGGCATGGCAGGCTCCGTCGGGCCGGATCGCGGCCCCGTCTTCCCCGATATGGGCGCCCGCGCGCGTCAGCGCAGGGCGGCGCAGGCCCGCTGGATGCGCGCGCACGCGTCCTCCAGGAGCGCGGTCGAGGTGGCGTAGGAGATGCGGAAGAAGGGCGAGAGGCCGAACGCCGACCCCTGCACCACCGCCACGCCCTCGCTCTCCAGCAGGTAGGTGACGAAGTCGTCGTCGGTCTTCAGCACCTGCCCGCCCGGCGTCGTCTTCCCCATCGTGCCCGCACAGCTCGGATAGACGTAGAACGCGCCTTCCGGCCGGTGGCAGGTGATCCCGCTCGCCTGGTTGAGCATCGAGACCACGAGGTCGCGGCGCTCCTTGAAGACCAGCGCGCGCTCACCGATGAAGTCCTGCGGGCCGTTGAGCGCCTCGACCGCCGCCGCCTGGCTGACCGAGGACGGGTTCGAGGTGGTCTGGCTCTGCATGGCGCCCATCGCCTTGATGAGCGCCTTCGGCCCGCCGGCATAGCCGATGCGCCAGCCGGTCATGGCGTAGGACTTGGACACGCCGTTGACGGTCAGCGTCCGCTCGTAGAGGTCGGGCGCCACCTGCGCCATGGTGGTGAAGGCGAATCCGTCGTAGGCGAGGTGCTCGTACATGTCGTCGACCATGATGAGCACCTGCGGATGGCGCCGCAGCACCGCCGCCAGCGCCTTCAGTTCGTCGGCCGTGTAGGCGGCCCCGGTCGGGTTGGACGGCGAGTTCAGGACCAGCCACTTGGTCCGCGCCGTGATCGCCCGCTCCAGCCCCTCCGGCCGTAGCTTGAAGCCGTCGGCCTGGGGGCACTCCACGAACACGGGCGTGCCCTCGGCCAGCACCGCCATGTCGGGATAGCTGACCCAGTAGGGCGCCGGGACGATCACCTCGTCGCCGGGGTTCAGGGTCGCCATGAAGGCGTTGTAGAGGACCTGCTTGCCGCCGTTCGAGACGGTGATCTGGTCGAGCGCGTAGTCGAGGTCGTTCTCGCGCTTGAACTTGGCGCGGATCGCGGCCTTCAGCTCCGGCGTGCCGTCGACGGCCGTGTACTTCGTCTGCCCCTCGCGGATGGCGCGGTAGGCCGCCTCCTTGATGTTGTCGGGGGTGTCGAAGTCCGGCTCGCCCGCGCCGAGCCCGATCACGTCGCGCCCCGCCGCCTGGAGTTCCCGGGCCTTCTCGGTGACCGCGATGGTCGGCGACGGCTTGATGCGGGCGAGGCGCTGGGCGATGATCGACATGTCGGTTGTTCCGGACGGACAGGCGCAAGAGATGCCGCGGACCTTAGGCCGCGCCGCCGGGAGCGGCAAGGGTGGCGACGCACCCGGCTCGACACCCGTTGCTTGCGCGATGTAAGTTCCCGGACATGGAAAGCGAATTCGACATCCTCCACCCGCTACCGGGCACCTCGCTCCAGGCCCTCGTCGTCATCGGTGTCGTCCTGGTCATCATCCTCGTCCTGGCGGCCGAGGTGATCCGCGGCAAGCTCCGGCAACGGTGGCATCAGCGCCGCGGCATCCGGCCGGAGATTCCGGCCCTTCGTAAGCTGTGTTCGGAACTGGAGATGCGCGGTCTGGAGAACGTCAAGATCCCCGGGCGACGCCGGCTCCCGCGGATCGAGTACGTCCTCCGTCTCCCCTATTCGATCGCTGTGATCGTCTTCGGGCCGCGCGACGCGCACGGCGAGTTGATCATCCGCGAGCGTGGCCAGGTCTGGGGATGGCACGAGTTCGGCCGCGAGAAGATGCAGCTCGATCCGTCGCGACGGATGCGGGAGCTGGCGAAGGCGCTGCAGCAGGCCCACCCCTTCATCAAGGTCCGGTCCTACTACGTCATGCCCTCGACCGTCACGATGCCGGACAAGGGCGTCCCCCGCGGCTTGATCCGCGCCGACGCGCTCCGCGAGGTGCTCAGCGCCGCGATCTGGGAGGACAAGTCGGGTCCGAGGGGCAACACCGACCTGATCGAGAAGGCCTGGAACGAGTTGATCGAGTCCGCGAAGCCGCACAATGTCCACCACACCCCGCGCCACATGGCGGCCGCGGCGCAGCCGGCGCGGAACTAGGCCCGCATCGGACGGACGCAGCCGGACGGCCGACTGGTCCGCGGCGCGGGACGGGTCTACCTTCATCGCATGACCGCTCCGACCACCATGACGACCCCGCCCGTCCTCGCCACGCCGCTGCGCGCCGAACGAAGGCTGGAGGCGGGTCGGCGCTTCGTCCTGACGTCCGATTTCCGCCCGGCCGGCGACCAGCCGAAGGCGATCGCGGATCTCGTCGCCGGCCTGCGGGCGGGCGAGAAGGACCAGGTGCTGCTGGGGGTCACCGGCTCGGGCAAGACCTTCACCGTCGCGCACGTGATCCAGGACCTGCAGCGCCCCACGCTCATCCTGGCCCCCAACAAGACGCTGGCGGCGCAGCTCTACGGGGAGTTCAAGAGCTTTTTTCCCGAGAACGCGGTCGAGTACTTCGTCTCCTACTACGACTACTACCAGCCGGAAGCCTACGTTCCACGGACGGACACCTACATCGAGAAGGAAAGCTCGATCAACGAGCAGATCGACCGGATGCGCCACGCGGCGACGCGGGCGCTGCTGGAGCGCGACGACGTCATCATCGTGGCGTCCGTCTCCTGCATCTACGGCATCGGATCGGTCGAGCTCTATTCGGAGATGACGCTGACGCTGGAGACCGGGAAGCCCTATCCGCGCCAGCAGCTTCTCGCCCGGCTCGTCGAACTGCAGTACCGGCGCAACGACGCCGGATTCGCGCGCGGCTCGTTCCGCGTGCGCGGCGACACGATCGAACTGTTCCCGGCCCACCTCGAGGACCGGGCGTGGCGGCTCTCGCTCTTCGGGGACGAGCTGGAGCAGATCCACGAGATCGATCCCTTGACCGGCGAGAAGATCGCGGCGCTGGACGCGGTGCGCGTCTACGCCAACAGCCACTACGTCACGCCCAAGCCGACGCTGCACCAGGCGGTCAAGCAGATCCAGGCCGACCTGAAGGTCCAGCTCGAAGTGTTCTACGCCCAGGGCAAGCTGCTGGAGGCCCAGCGGCTGGAGCAGCGGACCCAGTTCGACGTGGAGATGATGATCGCGACCGGCTCCTGCGCCGGGATCGAGAACTACAGCCGCTATCTCACCGGCCGCAAGCCGGGCGAGCCGCCCCCCACCCTGTTCGAGTACCTGCCCGACAACGCGCTCCTGTTCGTCGACGAGAGCCACGTGATGGTGCCGCAGGTGGGCGGCATGTACCGGGGCGACTTCATGCGGAAGTCGACGCTGGCCGATTTCGGGTTCCGCCTGCCGTCGTGCATCGACAACCGGCCGCTGAAGTTCGAGGAGTGGGACGCGATGCGCCCGCCATCGGTCTTCGTCTCGGCCACGCCCGGCCCGTGGGAGCTGGAGCGCACCGGCGGCGTCTTCGTCGAGCAGGTGGTGCGCCCGACGGGCCTGATCGACCCGCCGGTCATCGTCCGCCCGACCGAGACCCAGGTCGACGACCTGATCGCCGAGTGCAAGGAGCTGACGGCCAAGGGGCTGCGCGCGCTCGTCACGACGCTCACCAAGAAGATGGCCGAGGCGCTCACCGAGTATCTGATCGAGGCCGGGCTGAAGGTCCGCTACATCCATTCCGACGTGGAGACGCTGGAGCGGATCGAGATCATCCGCGACCTGCGCCTCGGCATCTTCGACGTGCTGGTCGGCATCAACCTGCTGCGCGAGGGGCTGGACATCCCCGAATGCGGGCTGGTGGCGATCCTCGACGCCGACAAGGAGGGCTATCTCCGCTCGAAGACCTCGCTGATCCAGACGATCGGCCGCGCGGCGCGCAACCTGGAGGGCCGGGCGATCCTCTATGCCGACAGGGTCACCGAGTCGATGCAGTTCGCGATCGACGAGACCGATCGCCGGCGCCGGAAGCAGCAGGCCTACAACGAAGCGAACGGCATAACGCCCGAGAGCGTGAAGAAGGCGATCGGCGACGTGCTCTCGTCGGTCTACGACCGTGCCGACCGGGTCGAGGTGGACACCGGGCTGACCGGCGCGCAGACGCTGGCGGGCAAGGACCTCAAGGCGGTGATGGCCGACATCGAGAAGCGGATGCGGGCGGCCGCCGCGGACCTCGAGTTCGAGACGGCGGCGAAGCTGCGCGACGAACTGCGCCGGCTGGAGGCGATGGACCTCGGCCTCGCCCCCGGTCCCGCGGCCAACGACATCGGGATCTCCACCGGGCAGGTGGGTCGCGGCCGGCCGTCCGGCGAGGGCCGCACCAGCAAGCAGACCCGGGCGGGCGCCCGGGACGGCCGCGGCCTGCCCCAGGGCGCCCGGACCGGCAACGCGCGGCCGACCGACGACGGCGGGGTGGACGTGGGAGGCGTGCAGTTCGGCGGGAGCCGGACGCGCAAGCGGCGGTAGCGGACCCGACAATCCGCGTGCCAATCGGGTGCGGCGTACGGAATGACTGATCCGCACGAATTGATGATGTCCCGCGGGGCGGATGTCCCAATATCCGCTTCGTCCCGGTGGGTCTGCCCGAACGAGAGGCGGCGCCGAGGACGACGAGGACGAAACGGAAGATGGAGATTTCGACGGTCCGGAACAAGTTCCGGAACCTTCGCAAGGCCGACGCGCACTTGGAAATGGCACGTCATCTCATCGCCCAATACCCGATCGCGAACAGCGACGTGGTCGCGATGATCGACAAGGAACTGGAAAAGGCGCGCGAGAGCCTCGCGCAGGTCTGACCGGAAGCCGGTTCCACTGGGAGCGGTCGCTCACGAAGCGACCGCTCGCCGTCCCCACGGTTCGGACGCTCCCCTCACGCCCACGAAAGCCGCTCTCGTTCGTCGGATGCCACGGTCCATCCGTGACGGGCCAGACGGACCCGATGCGGCGGCGTGGGCCGGCGCACCACGCCGGATCGTGGGCCGGAATGACCGACCCGCAAAAATCGGCGATGTAACGGGGAGAGCGTCTCTCACATCGGTCCAATTGCGATCGGAGATCGCGAGATCGTTCGAAACATCAAGGCGCGAAGGAAAAAATAAAGAATGGACATCACCTCGTTCCAGGAAAGGTCCTGGAACCTGCGTCAGGCGGAAGCAGACCTCGATATCGCCAAGCGATTGATTGCGAATTGGCCCATCATGAACCGGGAGATCGCCGTCATGGTCGAATGGGAACTCGAGAAGGCGAGAGGCTTTCTTACCCGCCCGTGAGCGACACGACCGGCCACGGGCGCGGACCGGGCCGACGACGCGCATCGATCGCCGGCCCGAATCCAACGTGACCCGCCTCAGGCCGCCAGCCCCATTCCGCCGATCAGCTTGCGCATCTTCGCCAGATGGCCCGTGTCCAGCGGGAACTGGATCACGGTGCGCCCGCCCTCGGTCGACGCCACGCGGGCCGGAAGGCCGGCGCCGAGGCCGTCGATGTCGATGGTGACCATCTCGCCCGCCGCGACGTCGATCGCGGGCGTGACGACGGCGTGGGCGCAGGAGACCTCGAGCGCGCGACCCGACCAGGGCCGCCCGCCCGCGTCGGTGCGGGCACCGGCCTCGATCCGCCGGGTGGCGAAGGCGTCCTCGGTCGCTCCAGTGTCGCGCATGGCGCCGAGGAAGGTCCCGACCTCGCGGCTCAGCAGGTCCGATTCCGACTTCAGCCCCTCGGCCACGCGGGTCACGCCGCCGGCCCCGTCCTGAACGACGCCCGCCTGCCCCTTGATCTCCACGATGCGGCTGTTGACCGTCGACGCGCTCATGGAGAGGTGGTCGATGTTGCGGACCATCTCCTGGAGCGTGACGTCCTGCTCCTGGGCGGCGGCGACGATGCCGGTCACGAAGCTGTCGATCTCGCCGATCATGTCGGTGATCGTCAGGATCGCGTCGCCGGCGGAGCGGGAGACCTCGCCGACGCGGGCGATCTTCTCGCTGATCTCCTCGGTCGCGCGGGTCGTCTGGTTGGCCAGCGACTTCACCTCGCTCGCCACCACCGCGAAGCCCTTGCCCGCCTCGCCCGCCCGGGCCGCCTCGATCGTGGCGTTCAGCGCCAGCAGGTTGGTCTGGGCCGAGATATCGCGGATCAGCTTCACCACCTCCACGATCTGGCTCGTCGTCTCCTGCAGCCGGACGACCTCGCCACGCGATTCGCCTGCCACCCCGACGGCACGGCTGATGATCCTGGCCGACCGGTCGATCTGGAGCGCGATCTCCCGCGCCGTCGCCAGCATCTCCTCCGACGCCGCGGCGAGCGCGCTGGCGCCTTCGGACGAGGCGCTGGCCTCGCGGGCGACGTCGTCGGCCATGTCGCGGGTGGCCACCGACTGCTCGGTCATGCCGCCCGCGTCCCGGACGAGGCTGCCGGAGCTTTCGACGATGCGCCGGAACACCGCCCCGATGCTGGCCCCGAAGATGCCGACCAACTGGTTCATCTCCTCGGTCTGGCGCTGCCGCTTCTCGCGGTCGGCCTCGGCCGCCGCCTCAAGGGCGCGGGTCTTCACGAGGTTGCCGCGGAACACCTCGATCGTGTCCGCCATCTCCCGGATCTCGTCGCGGAAGAAGGGCCGCGCGACCGCGACGTCGAGATCGCCGCCGGCCATCCGCGTCATGCCGTCGGTCAGCCGCCGCACCGGCACCACCACGCTGCGCGCCAGGAGCCAACCCAGCACCAGGGCAACGACGAGGGCGACCGCGCCGACCAGGACCATCACCACGATGGCCCGCGCCTCGTCGTCCCGCGCGCGCCGGACGGTCGCCTCGGTGTGTTCGGAGAACCCGTCGAACAGGGCCTGGACGTCACGGTCGAGGGTCTCCTGCTGCGCCTCGAGCGCCGCCGCCCGCGTGCCGACAGCGCGGATCTCCTCGGCCCGCCCCCCGCCGGCCGCGGCAAGGCGGTCGATCTCCCGGAACAACGCGGCGGCGTCCCGCTCGAACGTCGCATAGGCCCGGCCGATGGCCTCGGCCCTGGACGCGAACGCGGTCATGCGGGCGCTGTCCGGCGTGCCGGCGGAGGACGCGACGGCCGCGTCGAGCTGGCGCCTCAGGTCGGCGAGGTCCTTCTTGACCGTCTCGCCGAGACCGTCGAAGCGCTTGCGGGTGGGCGGCAGCCGTTCGGCCTCGCCCGGCAGGTTCGCCATGCGCAGCGCCTGCTCCAGCACGATGGCCTGTTCGAGCTTCGCCTCGGTGATGTGGCGCAGCGTGCCGGTGAGCGGCAGGTCGCGCTCCACGATCTGCGTCATCTCCTCGCCGATGACGATCATGTTCACCAGCGCCACCGCGCCGACCACGCACAGGCTGATCAGGCAGACCCCGGCGAGGATGTAGATGCGGATGGCGATCTTTAGGTTCCGGACGACGTCGGACATCGGTCTGTTCCTTCGCGTTCTTGCGGTCAGCGGGCGAGGAGTTCGTCGACCGCCAGCAGGAGGTCTTCGCGCGAAAAGGGCTTGGGCATGGACCGGTCGGCCTTCTGGCCGGCGACCAGCAGCGCCTGCGAGGCCGTCACGCCGGTGGCGCCGCCCGACATGGCGATGACCGGCATTCGCGGGCGCAGCCGGCGGGCCTCGATGATGACCGACGTGCCGTCGACGTCCGGCAGGACGATGTCGCAGATCAGGAGATCGTGCGGCGGGCCGTCGCGCAGCTTCCGCAGCGCCGCCTCCCCGTCGCCCGCGACGTCGACCGTGTGCTTCGACATGGACAGGATCAAGGAGAGGGAATCGGCGATCCCCTTCATGTCCTCGACGACGAGGATGTGCGCCATTGGGGGACCCTCTCAGCTCTGGATTCGGACGGGGAGATGGATGGTGAAGACGCTGCCCTCGCCGACCGCGCTGCGCGCCGTCAGGGCACCGCCGGATTCGCGGACGATGGATCGGCTGATCATCACCGGTGCCCTGCCCGCGCGCCTTGGTCGTCAGGAAGCTCTCGAACAGCTGGGCGAGCGTCGCGGCGTCCATGCCGGCGCCGGTGTCGGCCACGTCGACCCGCAGATGAAGGCCGGGCGCGAGGCCCAGCGCCCCGGCCCGCGCGCCCGTCACCCGCTCCTCCGCCCAGCCGACCGACAGGGTGCCCGCCCGATCCATGGCGTCGAGCGCGTTGGCAACGAGGTTCGAGAGGACCTGGAGGAAGTGTCGCGGCCGGATCGGAACCGCCCGGCCGGCGAGAGCGGGCGGCGGTCCGTCCCAGCGGAGGGCGACCGAACGCGGCAGCAGGCCGGACAGGAAGGGGGCGGCCTCGCCGACCAGCGCGGCGACGTCGACCGTCTCCTCGACCACGGGACCGCGGCGGACGGTCTGGAGCACGTCGTCGGCGACGCCCAGCGCCACCCGGACCCCCTTGCCCAGCACGTCGAGGCAGCGGGCGAGGTCGTCCTCGCCGAGGTCGCGCCAGACGGCCAGCGTCTCCGCCATCAGCCGGACCGGCTGGAGCGCGTTCTTGATCTCGTGGCTGACATGGGTCACCGAGCGGCCGAGCGCCGCCAGATGTTCGAGCTGCTGCTCGTGCAGCAGGCGCTGGCGCAGGCGCGTCACGTCCGACTGGATGCCGACATAGGCCACGACCGTCCCGCGCCCGTCGCGGACGGGGGACAGGTTGAGGTGGTTGAGGAAGGGCGTCCCGTCCTTGCGATGGTTGACGAGATCGATCTCGATGGCATCGCGCGCCTCGAGCGCCTCCCGAATGCGCCGGTTGGCGACCGGATCGGTGTCAGGGCCGCGCAGGAAGCGGCAGTTGCGGCCGATGACCTCCGACCGTTCGAAGCCGGTGAGTTCGAGGAAGGCCGCGTTGACGTAGGTCAGCGGCATGTCCCCCTCGACCGAGGCGATCGTGTGCGCGAGGTTGCTCGCTTCGAGAGCGGCGATGAGCAGGCGGTCCGACGGGGCCATCGGGGATCCTTCGAGGTCACGCGAAAGACACTATCGAGCTCATGGACTTGTCGACATCCGGCATCGGGATGCCGGGCCTGATCGATCGATCCCGCGCCCCCACCGTCGGAACGTGTCCGGACGGCGCAGCCTGTCCGTCCGTGTCCGGTCTGCCGCGCGCGTGGCGACTGGATTGGGTGTTTCCACCCGGTCCGGACCCGCGCTAGAAGCACGGGCGATGACGTCCGCCGCCCCCCTTCCCGCCCCCGCGCCTCCGCCGGCGGCCGATCCCGCGCCCGCGCTCTCGGTCGTCGTGCCGGTGCTGAACGAGGCGGAGAACGTGATCCCGCTCCTCGACGAGATCGAGGCGGCGCTGGCGCCGCGCGGGGCGTTCGAGGTGCTGTTCGTCGACGACGGCTCCACCGACGGCACCGCCGCCGCCCTGTCCCCCCGCCTGTCCGCCCGGGTCCGCCTCGTCCGCCACGCCGAGCGGCGCGGCCAGAGCGCGGCCG
>VYLD01000486.1_pt1 | contig 10791 bp, 8 predicted proteins | sample 5114401 | NCBI WGS metagenome assembly VYLD01 (sample SAMN12291783, study PRJNA351875) | freshwater metagenome | isolation source: freshwater lake | place: USA: Michigan, Gull Lake | collected 2013-08-08 | reverse complement strand
TCTTTCGTCAAGACGTAGCCGGTCACGCCGACGTCGTCACTGGCTTCGGGCCACATGAGCGTCGCCGAGGTCTCGGTCACATCTGTCAAGGTCAGCAACGCGTCCGAAGGCCAGTTCGGTGCCTGCTTCTCGGCTCCCGGCGGCGGCAGCTTCTCGCCGCAGGTGCATCCAGCTGAGAGAACCACGACGAGTACCGAAGGTGGCAGGCGCATAGTAGCCATAACCCTACCAAACGCGTTGTGGCTGAGTCATGCCTCGAAGGGTCGGTGCCCACAGGAGCGCGCCCGTGACGTCGCAGCGGTTGCCCTGACAACCAGGCGCTCGCGATCAACGGAAGGTCCTGTCAGAATTTCACACTCTCGAGCTCGACCCGCGTGTCAGCCGACAGCGTGGTGAGCTTGAGCTGCAATTCCTGACCCTTGTACACCTCGACCACCCGGGGCAGCCAATCACTGGTGGTGGCAGAGGAATAATCGATGAACCGCACATCCCACGTGCCGCGGTCGTCGGTGAAGCGCAGGCGGGCTGGCAGAAAATGTTCTTTATACAACCAGAGCTGGGCATTTCCGTCTGCGCGGTTGCCGATGATGAACGCCAGGGCGCCGGCGAAGCGGCCCAGCGAGGTCGCCCTGGTGTCGACCTTCAGGGCGAGCAGGTGCTTCTCCAGGGCGGCGCGGGTCTCGCCTTCGCCGGCGCTCTTGAGCGCGAACACGGCGCAGACCTGCTCGAGCGCCACCCGCGCGGCCGCGAACTCGGGGCCTTCGGTGCGCAGCTTGCCGGTCGACCAGGCGACCGCGAGGCTCTTGCCCGAGTCGGGGCTGGCCAACTCGAGGCGGCAGCGGCCCGGGTACTTGACGTACAGGGTCGAGGTGAGGGGCAGGTCTCCGGCGGTCCAGGTGGTGCCCAGGGCCGAAGCGACGTCGCGGGCCACGGCGGGGCTGGCGGCGCCCAGACCGTCCACCTTCAGGCCGGTCAAGGTGAGGTCGTCTCGGCTCGCCGCGTAGCGACGCAGAATCGAGTACGCGGGCATCACGTAGGCGACGACGAGGGCGGCGACGAAGAGGCGCATGGCGCGTGCGCTTTTGACCCAGAACGCCCGCTGGTGCACGGCTTCCCTCGAAAGGTCAGCTCGCAAAAGTCGACGGGGGCCCGGCTCGGGCTACAAGGTGCCTCAGGCATGGTGCGCGCAGCGATTTCAAGCATGATCCTGATGGCTTCGGTGGCGGTCGCCCAGGAGAATGAGCTGCCCACGCCGCAGGGCCCGGACCTTCGAGACCTGATGCACTCGCGGAACCTCGCCATGGGCGGCGCCTACATGTCGATGGGCTACGGCGCCGAGGTGATCAGCGGCAACCCGGGGGCGCTCTCGGCTTTCAAGCGGTACCAGATCGAGGCGTCCGGCGCGTGGGACATTCCCAACGGCATGGGCTTCGGCACCGTGGTGCTGGCGGACTCCACCAACCCCGTCGCCGCCGGCATCAGCTACCACTTCGTCACCTTCGGCGGCCTGCAGCGCCGCTACGCCCACGTCACCACCGTGGCCACCGCGTACGCGCTGGCGCCATGGCTGCACCTCGGCGTCTCGGGGCGCCACCACGTCATCATCGGCGCCACCAACACCAACTCGGTCACCGTGAACGCGGGGCTGGTGATTCGCCCTGCCGAGTGGCTGTCGTTGGGCATCTCTGGCCACAACCTCATCGTCAACTTCAACCCCGACATCACGCGGTACTTCGTGGCGTCGGCGAGCTCGTTGATCGCCGGGCAGCTCAGCCCCTGCTTCGACCTGCGCGCCGACTTCAACGGCCCCACGCCCCGCTTTTCCTACCAGGGCGGCATCGAGTGGTTGATCGGCATGAGCTTCCCGATTCGGGTCGGCTACCAGTTCGACGGCATCGCCAACCACCAGTACCTCTCGGGAGGCCTCGGCTGGTTCGTGCAGGGCAGCGGCATCGATGTCTCGTACCGGCACGAGCTGGGCGGCGCGAACGGGCGAATGGTCTCGTTGACCCTGAAGCTGCAGCTCAGCCAGTGAAGGTGCTGCTGGTCGGAGCAGGGGCGGTGGGCCAGGTCCTCGGCCTGCATCTCGAACGCGCCGGCGCCGAGGTGACGATCGCCGTACGAAGTCCCGCCTCGGTGCAGCCCGCCACGCTGTGGCGGCTCACGAGGTTCAGCGCTCCCGCCGCGTCCACCTTTGTGCCGCGCGAGGTCGTCTCGCAGCTCGACGGGCAGCGCTTCGACGTCGTCATTCTCACCGTGCCTTCCGATGCGCTGGGCAGCCCCTGGCTGGCTGCGCTGGCGCGCGCGTTCGAGGGCGCGACGGTGGTTGGCTTTCAGCCCGGCCTCGACGATCGCGCGCGGCTGCTGGCGCTCAAAGTCAGCGAGGCGCGCCTGGTGCGGGGCCTGACGAGCCTGGTCAGCTACCAGACGCCGCTGACCGCGACGGACAGGCTTCAACAGCCCGGGTACGCGTATTGGCTGCCGCCGCTGGTTCCGTTCACCTTCGACGGTGCTGAAGGACCCGTCCTCGAGGTGATCGGGCTCTTCCGCCGCGCCGGTCTGAGCGCCGCGCGCCGGCCCGGTCTGGAGAACGACTCCATCTTCTTCACGGCGGTGCTGCTGTCCGCGGTGAGAGCCCTCGAGGCGAAGGGCTGGTCGCTGAAGCGCCTCGCCGAAGACCCATCACTGCTCGTCGAGGGCGCCGGGCAGGCGCTGGCCATCACGGCGCTGCTGCTCAACCGCCCGGTGCCGGTGGCCCTCTCGCTGATCAGCCGCGCGGGCCTGGTGAGTCTGGGCATCCACATCGTGCCCCGGCTGGCGCCCTTCGACGTCGAGGCCTACGCGCGAGTGCACTTCACCAAGGTGGGGGCCCAGTCGACCCTGCTGCTCGGTGAGCTGGTGACGCAAGGGCGTGCGCGCGGCCTGGCCGTCGAGGCGTTGGAGAAGCTGGCGACCCGGGTGTAGGTGAGCGCGCATGACCTCTCAGACCGAGCTGATGATCGAAGCGTCGAAGGGCACCCTGTCTGATCTGCTCGGCGTGGAGTTCGTCGAGCTGACCCCCCAGAAGGTGGTCGCCCGCATGCCGGTGACCAGGAAGGTTCACCAGCCGTTTGGCCTGCTGCACGGTGGCGCCAACGTCGCGCTCGCCGAGTCGGTGGCCAGCATCGGCGCCTTCCTGAACGTCGCCGAGTCCGGCAAAGCGGCGGTGGGGCTCGAGATCAACGCCAACCACGTGCGTGGGAAACGAGACGGCGTGGTGACCGCCACCGCGACCCCGCTGCACCTCGGTCGCTCGACCCACGTGTGGGACATTCGCATCACCGACGACGCGGGGAAGCTGGTCTGCGTCTCCCGCTGCACCCTGGCCATCGTCGACCCGTGATCAGACGTCGAGTGCAGCTCCCGGGATCGAGGTCAGCTCGACCCGTGCGCCGACCCGCACCCCCAGCCGCTCGCCCACCGGCTCGAAGCGCTCGGCGAGCTGAAACTGGGCCTCGCGGGTGAACCGGGCCTTCGCCAGCCCGCCCTTCACCCGGGCGTTCAGGACCCCTTCCTCGTCGAGCGTCAACGACGAGAGGTCGAGCAGCTCGGCGGTGCGATCGGACAGGCGAATGCTCAACAGCTCGCCTTCGGACACGTCGACCGCCACCACCCGATAAGCGGCGTCCTCGACCTCGATGAAACACCAATCATTTCCAAAGTGCAGCGTCACCCGGCCGTCGGCCTCCACCCGTACTCCGCGGTTGAACGCCTCGATGATGTTGGGGTGCTCGATCTTCTCGCCGTCGTGCCACCAGGTGAGCTGTCGATCGAGCCTGAGGCCGCTGTCTTCGCGCGTGTGCCAGCGCTTCGGGTCGATGGGTGCCATTGCGCCTACTGCCAGCCCCGCACCAGCTCGGTGTATCCACGGAAGCCGACGGCGCCCCAGAAGTTCACCACCACGCCAATGGCAAACAAGACCATCGGCAGGGGCTTCTTGAGGCTCCACCCGCCGACCGCCAGGAGCAACAGCAGCCACGGTGTATAATCAAGACTGAACCGGAACCCGAACTGCGCATAGCCGGTGTTCTGATAAAAGAAGCCCGGCAGCGCGCACGCGGCGACCGTCACCCACAGCGGCCAGTGGAGCCTGGGCTTCACCTTCGGCGCCACCAGCAACACCAACAACGGCAGGGTCAGCAGTAAAGACATGCCCCATGGCGAATACTCGAGCTTGAACGGGGTGGTCGTCACCTTGGGGAACAGCAGGAACGCAGCCTCGAGGTTTCTGCCCAGGTAGCTGGGGTGGAACAGCCCGAAGGTGTCGATGTCTTGATTGACGCGGTTCTCGAAGAAGAACCGGTGCCCGAACTCGGTGATGGAGCCGAAGCGGGTCTGGTTGAGCACCATGGCGATCACCGCCAGCGGCGCGGCGCCCATCAGGAAGGGTTGCAGTGATTGTTTGAACGTAGCCCCAGGGCTCGACAGGAACGCCAGCAGCTCGGCCTTGCGTTTCCCAGGCGTGGGCGCGAGGGCTTCCATCAGAAAGAACACGCCGGTGAAGAGCAGCGGGGTGCGGGTGAGCACTGCCATCGACCAGAAGATCCCGGCCGCCAGGGGCCGGCGGGCGCCGACGGCGTTGCGGGCGTAGAGGGCGGTGAAGGCCACGCCCATCACCTCGGCTGAGAACCAGACCTCTCCGCGAATCGCGCAATAGAAGAACAACGTGCCGAACCCCAGCAGCGCCGCGATGACTGCGTTCTCGACCTCTGTTCTGCCCGACCCCTCGCGCTCGGACACCACTCGCAGCACGGAATAGAACAGGGCGATGGCCAGGGCGCCGATGAGCACGCCGAAGCTGGTGTCGTTGAACTGGTACCCGTGCAGCGCCACGAACGGCAGCATCACCACCGAGGGGAACATGGGGAACGACGAGTACCAGCGGTCGGTCGCCACCAGCGGGCGGGTGCAGCGCTGCTTCGCGCCGTTCACCTCGCGCACGCAGGCCCAGTCTTCGAAGTTGGGCAGCACCTCGGCGTCGATGTCCTGCCGGCCGTCGAGCCACGCCTTCGCCTGGTAGACGAAGTGCGGCGCGGCGCTCTGGCGCAGGAAGCGCTGGCCCGAGAACATCGACAAGGCGAGGAACGAGATGGCGAACAACCCCACCTCGAACCGGTAGGCCTGCAGCCACAGCTTCAGGCCCTCGGTGGCGGCGCTGGGTGGCCTTTCGGCCTCGGGGGTGGCGCTGGCTGACTCGCTCATGCGGCGGGGTTCTGACCCGGTTTGCCCGCCCAAAACAACTTGAGAAGGTGGTGCAGCGGGGGCGCCTTGTGGCTATGAGCCGCGCGCTCCTATGAGCAGCCCGTTCATCGTCGGCATGAAGGTCACCTACCTGCCCCAACCCGAGTGGGGCACAGGTCACCTGCTCTCACTCGAAGACGGCGGCGCCCGCGCGGTGGTGGCCTTCCCCGCGAGGGACAACGGCACCCCCATTCTGGTCAGCGCCCGCGGCGGGGCCCTGGTGCACGCCACCCTGGCGGCCGGCGCCGGCGTGCGCACCGTCAAGGGCAAGACCGGCGTGGTGTTGCGCGAAGAAGAGGGTGGCCGGGGCCTGAAGCGCTACAGCGTGACCCTCGAAGACGGCTCCGAAGACGAGCTGCCCGAGACCGAGCTGCGCGCGCTGCCGCCGCGGCCCGACCTGGTGGCGATGATGAAGGAAGGCCGCGTCGCCGACGCGAAGAACTTCCTGCTGCGCCGCGCGACCCTGCGCCTGGACGACGAGCGCCGCAACGACGCTTTTGGAGCGTTGCTCGCGTCCCGCGTGATGGTGAAGCCGCATCAGGTCGGCGTGGTGCAGCGCGTGTTGTCGTCGCGCAGGCCCCGCTTCGTGCTGGCCGACGAGGTGGGCCTCGGCAAGACCATCGAGGCCGGCATGATCTTCTCGGCCCTGCGCCTCGCCGGGCTCGCGAAGCGGGTGCTGGTGGTGTCCCCCAGCCACCTCTCGGTGCAGTGGCTGGTCGAGCTGTTCCACAAGTTCAACCAGCTCTTCACCCTGATGGACTCCGAGCGCCACGAGAGCTCGCTCGACGAGGTTCCCACCGTCAGCCCCTGGGCGCGCTTCGACCACGTCATCACCAGCCTCGAGCTGCTGCAGCGCTCGGAGCAGTTCCGCGAAGAGGCCGGGGCTCCCGAGGCGTTCTGGGACCTGGTGATCATCGACGAGGCGCACCACCTCAAGGGCGAGAAGGCCTACGAGGCGGCGAAGGCGCTGGCGAAGAACTCGTGGGGCCTGTTGCTGCTCACCGCCACCCCGATGCAGCTGGACCCCGCGGAGTACCAGTCGCTGCTCTCGCTCATCGACCCGGTCACGGCTCCCACGGTGCCCGAGTTCGAGGCCCGCCTGGCTCGACAGGAGGAGCTCTCGCGGGCGGTGCGCGGGCTGCTCGACGGCAAGAACACGCCCGCCGCCGTGAAGGACCTCGCCAAACGCTTCCCCAACGACCCGGCCCTGCAGGAGCTCGAGGACCCTGACGAGATGCTGATGCACCTCGCCGAGACGTACTCCTTGTCGGACCGCTTGATCCGCAACCGGCGCGTGCGCGTGGGTGGCTTCTCGTCGCGGCGCCTGCACGTGCACCCGGTCACGCTGCCTGCTGAGGAACTCAAGGCCCGCACGGCTGCGCTCGAGGCCCTGGCCGCCGATACGTCGGTGCGCGGCGCCGCCCTGGCGAACCTGGTGCGCCGGCTGGAGTCGTCTCCCGCGGCCTTCCTCTCGGCGGTGCAGAACAACAAAGCCCTGCACGCGGCCAAGGTCGGCCTGCCCGACAAGGACGCCAAGTTCTCGGCCTTCGTGAAGGTGCTGAGCTCGATCTGGGCGAAGGAGAAAGTCGCCAAGGTGCTGGTGTTCACCGAGGCCCGCGACACGCTCGATCGGCTGCAACAGCGCCTGCGGCAGGAAAACGTCGACTCGCTCGCGTACCACGGCGATCTGCCGCTGGTGGAGCGCGATCGCCAGGTCGCCCGCTTCCGCGACCCCGACGGCCCGAAGGTGTTGATCTGTACCGAGGTGGGCGGCGAGGGCCGCAACTTCCAGTTCGCGCACCACCTGGTGCACTACGACCTGCCCTGGAGCCCCTCGACTGTCGAGCAGCGCATCGGACGCCTCGACCGCATCGGTCAGATGAACCCGGTCGACATTCACGTCTTCGATGTCGCCGGCACCTTCAGCGCAGATGTGTTGTCTTTGTTGAAGGACGCGGTGGGTGTGTTTGGAGAGACGGTGGGCGGCCTCGACGCGGTGCTGGAAGAGGTCGAGCCGAGGTTGACGGGGCTGGCCCTCGCGCCGACGAGTGAGCGCGCGGCGTATCTCGCCGAGCTGAAGGCGAAGGTCACCGCGGCCCGTGAGCAGGTGAAGAAGGCCTACGATCCCCTGCTCGACCTGCGCAGCTTCGACAAGGCCGCGGTGAGCGAGCTGGTCGAGCGCGCCGAGCAACGCATCGATCACCAGGCTGGCGACGATGACAGCCTCGACGATCGTCTCTGGGGGCTGGCGCGCGATCTCGACGAGCGCCTCGAAGAGAACATCACCGAGCTTGCCGATCGCATCGGGGTGCGGGTCGACACCGACCGGGAAGTCGACGCATTCCAGGCGGCCTTCCACTTCGGCCACGCGCTCTCGGTCGAGGCGCTGCCGGGCTACGACATCGCGGAAGAGCGCACCGTGCTGGGCACCTTCTGGCGCGACACCGCCGTCGAGCAGGAAGAGATCGAGTACTTCGCCACCGGGCACCCCTTCGTCGAGTCGCTCTTCGGCTTCGTGAAGGACGGGCCCTTCGGCCGCAACGGTGCGCGCGCCCTCGAGGTGAAGGGTCCGGTGAAGGCCAGGGGGCTCGAGGTGGTGTTCCACGTGACGCCTCCCGAGGCGGCCGACACCACGCCGGGCGCCAAGGTGCCTTCGCGGCAGCTGTCCCGGTTCCTCGACACCACGCTGGTGCACGTCGCGGTCACCCGCAGCGCCGATGGGTCTGCCAAGGCCGACCCGAAGCTGCTCGAGATCCTCGATGGGGTCGACGGCCGGGCGCTGAAAGGGCCTGACCTGGCGACGGCCTTCCCCGAGCTGGCGGGGTTCCTCGATGAGGCGCTGGTGGTCGCGACCCGCACCGCCCACGAACGACTCGAGGCGCTGAAGGACAGCGCCACCGAGGCCATCGAAGACGAACGCGACCTCGCGATGATTCGCATCAAGCTGGCCCTCGAGCACCAGGGAATTCCAGCCGCGCGCGTCGAGCAGGCGATGCTGAGCGAGCTCACGGCGTATGATCAGCTGCTGAAGGCGCTGTCGGGCGTGAAGGTGACCCTCGACTCGGCGTGCGCCTTCGTCATCAACCGGTGAGCGTGATGAGCGTGCTCTGGCTGGTGTTGGCTGCTTCGCCCACGCTGACCACCGTCGCCGAGCGCTCGGAGTTCAAAGAGACCGGTCGCTACGCCGAGGTGCAGGCGCTGTGCTCTGCCTTCCCGAAAGCGTTCCCGGGCAAGGTCACCTGTGAGTCGTTCGGCACCACGCCGCTGGGTCGCCCGATGCTGGTCTTCGTCGCCAGCGGTGATGGTGCGTTGTCGCCCGAGGTGGTGCAGAAGCGCGCGCGGCCGGTGTTGTTTCTGCAAGGTGGCATTCACGCTGGGGAGATCGACGGCAAAGACGCGGGCTTCCTGGTGCTGCGTGAGGTGCTCGAAGGCAAGGCGCTGCCGTCGGTGTTGCAGAAGGTCACCCTGGTCTTCGTGCCGGTCTTCAACGTCGATGGGCACGAGCGCTTCGGCAAGAACCAGCGGCCCAACCAGCGCGGGCCCGTCGAACATGGCTGGCGGGTCACCTCGCAGAACCTGAACCTGAACCGCGACTACACGAAGGCCGACGCTCCCGAGATGCTGGCGATGCTCAAGCTGCTGCACCGGTGGGACCCGATTCTGTTCGCCGACCTGCACGTCACCGACGGCGCGAAGTTTCAGCACGACGTCTCCATCACCCTCGAGCCCTCGACGCTGGGGCCCGATGGGCTGCGCAGCCAGGGGCAGGCGATGAAGGTGGCGCTCTTTGCCGCGCTCGAGGCGAAGGGGCACCGGCCGGTCGACTTCTACCCGTCGTTCTTGAGCGAAGACGACCCGGCGAGCGGCTTCGCGGCCGGCTGGCCACCACCCCGCTTCGCCAACGCCTATTGGGCAGCCAACCTTCGCTACGGCGTGCTGGTCGAGACGCACTCGTGGAAAGACTATCAAACCCGTGTCGCCACCACGGTTGATGTGTGTCTTGAATTGTTGCGATTGACGGCTGGTGACGGGGCGAGGTGGCTCAAGGCCGCGCGGGAGGCCGAGTCACTGGAGGCGAAGAAGGCCGGCGCCGAGCTGACCCTGCTGTACGAGCCGAAGAAGGCGCCGCGGCCCATCGAGTTCCTCGGCTACGCGTACTCGCGCGAGGACTCGGGCGTCTCGGGCAAGCCGTGGGTGCAGTACGACGAGTCGACGCCCCAGGTGTGGAAGGTGCCGTACTTCGACGAGCTGGTGCCGGCGCTGACGGTCAAGGTGCCGGCCGGTGGGTGGGTGGTGCCGCCGCCGCACGCGAGCTGGGTCGCCGAGAAGCTGCTGCTGCACGGAGTGGCGTTCTCTGTCCTCAAGGCCGACCGGCCCCAGGCGCAGGTCGAGGGGTATCGCCTGGCGGCGCCGAAGTTCCGCGACACCTCGTACGAGGGGCGGCAGCTGGTGACGGCGCGTGACGGCAGCTGGTCGACGCGCGTGGTCGAGCTGCCCAGGGGCACGCTCTTCGTCCCCGCCGCGCAGACCAGAGTGTTCCTCGCCATGCACCTGCTGGACCCGACCTCGCCGGACTCGTTCCTCGCCTGGGGTTTCTTCAACGCGCACCTCGAGCAAAAGGAATACCTCGAGGACTACCTGACCGAGGCGTACGCGCGCGAGCTGCTGAAGGACCCCGCCATCAAGGCCGAGTTCGACGCGAAGCTGAAGGAGCCGGCCTTCGCGAACAACCCCGACGCGCGGCTGAAGTTCTTCTCGGCGCGGCACCCTTCGGCAGACCCGGCGCTGAATGTGTTGCCCATCTATCGGGTCGCCTCGCCTCCCTGATCGAACACGGGAACCTTGGCTGTTCGTATGATGGCGTCGGCTTGGTGTGGCCGTGGGGGTTGCTGGTGGTGCTCGTGAGGCGAAGGCGGCGCTTCGTGCGGACCGGCGTCAGGACTTGGCGGCCTGGCCAAGTCGTTGCTGGAATCGAAGCGTCTCTTCTCGAGACTTCCAGTCTGACGGTGCGGCCGCGAGGGCTCCTTCGATGGCCGTACGTGCCGCCTCGAGGTCCCCAATGTTGAAATACTTCTCAGCGAGGTCCCCAAGCATACCCGCGCGAAACGCGGCGATTGGGTGTCGCTGGCGCACGGCGAGTTCGAGCGCCTCTCGTGCCGCATGAGCGTCGCCCATCGCCTCGTAGATGCGTGATGCCCAGTAGTGGCCGTCACCGCGATCTGGCGCAACGGAGCAGTAGGACGCAGCCGCACGAAGCGCGTCTTGAAAGCGGCCCTCTGCTTTCGCTTGTCGAGCTTCGTTGATGAGCCTCCTCTCTGGTTCACCATACAAATGCCGTCTGTCGTTCTCGATGGAGAGGTCCTTCGCGTATTGGTGAAACTCCCACTGGTCTTTGAACGTACGTGGATAGCGTGACGATCAGCCCTCGCGATCGGCGCGATCAGTTGAGCGTCTGAGCGGATTGGACAAGGGTCAGGCAAACATGGTTCTTCGTCGAGGCCGTGAGCGAGC
>VYLD01000885.1_pt1 | contig 10819 bp, 8 predicted proteins | sample 5114401 | NCBI WGS metagenome assembly VYLD01 (sample SAMN12291783, study PRJNA351875) | freshwater metagenome | isolation source: freshwater lake | place: USA: Michigan, Gull Lake | collected 2013-08-08 | reverse complement strand
GGCGCGGCGCCGAGGGTGTTGGTGCAGGTCCATCTCGACGCATCTCCGCAGCCGCCGTTGTTGGTCTGACACTCATCGACATCGACGCACGCGGGGGCTGCACCGACGGCGTTCACGCAGGTCCACCGCGAGGCCGGCCCACAGCCACCGTTGTTCGTGCCACACTCATCGATATCAGTACACGTCGCGGCGGCGCCGAGGTTGTTGGTACAGCGCCAGAACGTCGCGGCACCACAGCCACCATTGTTGATCTGACACTCATCGACGTCGACGCAGGTGGTGCCGTCGCCCGAGAACCCATCACGACAGGAACACACCGCCCGGCCCGAGGCGTCCGAGCAGCGGGCGTTCGGGGCGCACAGGGTCGGCTCACACCGCGCCTCGCAGGTTCCGTCGCGATCGGTGTCCTGCAGGCCGGCAGGGCAGTCAGGCGACGAGACGGTCTCCTCGTTGGACCAGGCCGAGGGGCCCGCGGCGTTGGTCGCCCGAACGCGGTACCGATACGACTCGAGCGCGATGACGGTGTCGTCGCGAAACGCCTCACGCTGAGCAGGCAGCTCGACCAGCCGCGAGAACGCGCCACTGCCGGTCGCCCGCTCGACGACGAAGCCCGTCTCGTACCTCGAGGCATCGCGCCAGGTGAGCTGCACCCGATCGTACGCCACGGCCATCGCCGTCAGCGAGGTCGGGGCTGCGGGGGGCGAGCTCGGCCCGTGGTTGGTGACGGGCGTCGAGAGCTCGGCAACGCCATCGCCGTCCTGGTCGACCGACACCTCGAGGACACCGGCGTCGCGCTGGTACCCGGCGATGTTGAGCTGCAAGGAGCCGCCGGTCGGGGCGATCACCAGGCCCTCGATGATCACCACGTGTTGGGCCGAGGCGCGCACGATGGACAGCGCAAGAGGCACCTCGGTCGGGCCCCTGGCAGCGACCGTGGCGTTGCCTGTCGATGGGTCGACCACCACCGAGCTGCCAGTGGCCCCGCCCCCATCGGCTGTCATCGTGACGTTGACCTCGACCTGCCCGGCGTCGGCGGTCTCGACGATCGCCGTGACCGTGAAGTCGCCCCCGCCCGAGGAAGACTGGCGGGTGACGTTCACGCTGGCCCCGCCGTTGGACACCGTGACCCGGTCGGTCGAGTCCGCCGCTGGAGGAGCCCCAGAGATTCCGACGGCGCGGCCGGCGCCGAACATCGTCATGTGCATCGGCTCGGTGCCCCCGGTTCCCCTCACCTGGAACGACAGCGACCGCCCGAGCGTCGTCGCGGTCGACGGCACGAAGAGGATCGGTGGCATCGGGTCTTCCCACGGCTCGGTGGAGAAGTTGGGTGACAGCGAGGCGCCTGGCAGCGTGTTCGAGAACCGACCGTTCACCAGGCCGGTCGCGTTGCCCTCGAGGTCCACCGCGGCGACCTCGACGCTGCCGAAGCTGAAGATCTGGTTCAGGGTCTCGCCGCCCTCGTCATCCGCGCCGCAGAAGGCGCAGCGCTGCACGCCGGTGCGGTTCTTGAGCGGCGCGAAGTACAGCGGGTTCCCGTTGGCCACGGTTCCGCGGTACAGCGAGGCCGCTTCGTCCGGGTTTCGCGAGGCCTGGTATTCCCAGGTGTTCCGTTCCCAGTCGACGGTGATGTACCGGGGTTGGCCGGGCTGGTTGTTGTCATACACTTCGATGCGGTATTGTTTGTCTTTCGCGTCGACGAGCACCGCGGTGGCGACCATGGCGTGTCCACCGCTGACCTTCCCGTCGTCGCCGACCTTCACCATGCCCACGCGGAAGAGATCGTTCGGCGGCGTGGCGCGGTAGGCGTCGGACAGGAAGGTGACCGCCGCGCGCGCGTCGACCGCGCGAGTGCTCTCTTTGACGACGTCACGCAGGAACTGGGTCGAGAACCAATAGGCGATCTCGCGGCTGACGGCGGCGTTCGAGAGCTGAAGGTCGAAGGCGTCGGTCGCCACGAAATCAGCGAGCGGAAGCACCTCCTGTGGTAGAACAGGCCGCTGAGCACGGCGAAGCCTTCGCACCGGCCGCCGCGCATCGAGGCGTTGACCTTCTGCATCCACGTGTTCGCCAGCGGCGTCAGCCGGCACTGGCCGAAGGCGACCGAGGCACAGACCGCGTCCTTCCCATACATGCGCGCGACGAGCTCGGGCGTCAGCCGCGCGGTCGGGCTCTCTGCGCCGAAGTTGGTGAATGAGAACCCGTCGACGCCGACCTGAAAGCCGCTGCTGGCATTGGCCGAGGGGGCCGTCGCAGGCTGACACGCTGACGACACCACGAGCACCGCGGTCGCAACCCCGACTGGCCCCCGCACGAACATGAGCACCCGTCGTGCAAACGACACGCCGCACGTGCCGTTCGCGGGCTGAATGCTCGTCCCCTGGGGTCGCGCGGAGCCCAGGGGGTGAACCCTGACGTCATGCGCATGACGCCAGAGGCCGGACGATCAGCCTGGCTTGTTCGCCAGCACCGCCTCGATCGACGCCATCACCTGAGGGCTCAACCGGGGCACCACCTCGAGCGCCTTCATGTTCTCGTGAACCTGCTCGGCGCGGGTGGCGCCGGTGATCACCGTGCTGACGTGCGGGTTCTTGAGGCACCAGGCGATGGCCAGCTGCGCCTGAGAACAGTCGAGCTGCTTCGCGATCGGCTCGAGAGCCTTCGCCTTCGCCAATGACTCAGGCTTGAGGATCGAGTCCTTGAGCCATTCGTATTGCGTCATGGCCAGCCGTGAGTCTTTCGGCACGCCCTGGTTGTATTTGCCTGAGAGCAGGCCCGAGGCGAGGGGGCTCCAGATGGTGGTGCCGAGACCCGGGCCGTCGAAGAGCGGCGCGTATTCCTTCTCGACCTTCTCGCGCACCAGCATGTTGTACTGCGGCTGTTCCATGGTCGGCGGGGTGAGCTGTTTTTCCTTCGCGACCTCGAAGGCGGTCAGCAGGTCCTTCGCGGCCCACTCGCTGGTGCCCCAGTAGAAGAGCTTGCCCTGACGAATCAACACGTCCATCGCGCGCACGGTCTCTTCGATGGGGGTGTTGGGGTCAGGGCGGTGACAGAAACACAAATCAAGATAATCGACCTGCCAGCGCTTCAGCGCCGCGTGAAACCCTTCGATGATGTGTTTGTGAGACAGGCCGACGTCGTTGGGGCCATCGCCGCCCCAGAAGAGCTTGGTCGACAGCACCAGCCCCTCGCGCCGCCAGCCGGTCTTCTTGAGCACCCGGCCCATGGCCAGCTCGGCTTGACCCTTCGCGTACACCTCGGCGCCGTCGAAGAAGTTCACCCCCGCCTCGTACGCCGCACGCATGCACGCCTCGGTCGGGCCGTCGTCCACCTGGCCTCCGAAGGTGACCCACGAGCCCAGCGACAGCTCACTGACCTTGAGGCCTGCTCGACCAAGACGGCGATAGTTCATCGGCATGGGGACTCCGGGGGTGAAGATGAGCCCCGCAGTAACCTCGAAGGCCCCGCGCTTCCATACTCGTCGTCACGAACTCGTTTCACAGCCCCTCGAGGTTCCAGTCGATCTGCCAGAAGGCCCGATGATAGGGTCTGGGTCGTCTTCTTTCCCCGAGGGTTCCCATGCCACGTATCAATCAGGGCGGGCGCGTCCCGCAGACTCCGACATTCGAGCAGCCTCCCGCCGTCAAGGCCGAGACGAAGAAGGCCTTCAAAGCCGCCTTCGAGAAGGCACAGAAGTCGGGTCAGCTCGACTTCCACGCTGGCGGCCTGCCGCTGGGCCAGCGCTTCGTGCGGGTGCCGCTCAAGGAAGGTTTCGGCGCTGATCAGTATTCGTTCACCGCGCTGGTGCCGGCAGGAGCCCTGGCCCCCAACGCCAAGGCGTCGGACCCCAACAAGGCGAAGTCCTTCTTTGTTGAGCGCTCTGGCGGCTTCGCGGGCATCACCACTGTCGCGGGCCCGATCACCATGGGCGCGAAGGGCGCGGTCACCGTCGAGCCGTTCTTCAACCGCTACCTCGAAGGCCAGGATGGAGCCGCTCAGCCGGCGGCGCCGAAGGCAGGCTGGGGCCCCGGGCGCGCGACCGAGCCGACGGCCGGTGAGCCGACGGCCGGTGACCCGACCTTCGGCACCGAGAAGTTCCCGTCGGACAACGAGGACGGCGGCGCCCGGCCCGCGAACCCCGGCCGCCCCGGGAACATCGGCACCGAGAAGTTCCCGTCGGACAACGAAGACGGCGGCGCCGCCCCGGGAACATCGGCACCGAGAAGTTCCCGTCGGACAACGAAGACGGCGGCGCAAGGCCCGCGAACCCCGGCCGCCCCGGGAACATCGGCACCGAAAAGTTCCCTTCGGACAACGAAGACGGCGGCGCAAGGCCCGCGAACCCCGGCCGCCCCGGGAACATCGGCACCGAGAAGTTCCCTTCCGACAACGATCGGTAGCCGTTGGTGAACTCGCGGCGTCAGCAGGGTGGCCGCAGCCCGGCGGTGAAACGCCGTCGGGCGCTGCTGCTGACCCACTCGGGCGACTTCTACACCATCGATCGCGTGGCCCGCGCCGTGCGCCGTCTTGGCTTCGAGGCCATTCGCTTCGATACCGACACCTTCCCGACCCGCGCGTCGCTCGCCATCGAGCGCACTCGAGCTGGCCTGGAAGCGGTGCTGCAGCTCGAAGACCGTTCCATTCGTCTGAGCGAGGTGCACGCCGTGTGGCTGCGGCGCCTGTGGGCCCCGGCCTTCCCAGACGCCCTGAACGAGCTCGACCGACAGGCCTGCGCAGCGCAGGCCCAGGTGATGGTGACCGACACGCTGGCCCACCTCACCGATACGCACTGGGTCAACCCGCTCGAGGCGTCCACGCGAGCCGAGTCGAAGGTGCTGCAGCTGAAGCTGGCGCACCGCCTGGGCTTCGAGCTACCCGACACCACCATCACCAACGACGCCGCGTGGGTCGAGCGGCTTCGCGGTCGCCAGGGCGCGCTCATCACCAAGCTGCTCACCCCGCTGTCTGCGTCGATGGAAGGCAGCGCGCGCTTCTTCTACACCGCGCGCGTGCCTGACGAGCTCGTGGGGCTGAGCCTCGCGCCCCAGATCTTCCAGCCGCTCATCGAGAAGGCGCACGAGCTGCGGGTGATCGTGGTGGGCCAGGAGTTCTTCACCGCGAGCATCGACGCCTCGGGCTCAGCGCACGCCCGCGTCGACTGGCGCCGCCTGCAGAAGGCCGACGGCGCGCGCTGGAAGAAGGCCACGTTGCCGAACGCGCTGATGAAGAAGATCCTGCGGCTGATGCGCGGGCTGGGGTTGGTCAGCGGAGCCCTCGACTTCATCGTCACGAAACAGGGCCGCCACGTGTTCCTCGAGGTGAACCCCGCCGGCGAGTGGGGCTGGCTCGAGCGCGATCTGGGCTTCGACATCTCGGGCGCCTTCGCGCGGGCGCTCACGTCAGGGACGGCGGCGTGATGAAGATCCTCCTGGTCACCCGCAGCGACGACAACGAGAGCGTCTCGATGGTGCAGGCCGCGCTGAAGCGACGCGGCGCGAAGGGTGTCCGGTTGGACACCGATCGGTACCCCGGCTCGGTGGGGCTCTCGACCACCTTCACCAACCGTTCGACCCGACGACGGCTCACCACCGACGACGGCGTGGTCGATCTCGAGCGCCTGGGCGCCATCTGGTACCGGCGCTTCTTCGCCGGTGGACTGCTGCCCGAGTCCCTGGGGGATCTTCGCGATGCGAGCGTCGAGGAGGCCCGGCGAACGCTGTACGGCAGCATCGCCGCCACCCGCTGCTTTCAGCTCGACCCCCTGCGCGCGGTGCGCCGAACCGATCACAAAGAGCTTCAGCTGCGCCAGGCCCGCGCCTTCGGCCTCGAGGTGCCCGCCACGATCTTCTCGAATCAGCCCGACGAGGTGCGAAGGTTCGCTCGCATGGTGAAGGGGCCGATCATCACCAAGATGCAGAACTCGTTCGCGGTGTATCGGGGCGGGGTCGAGAACGTGGTGTACACGAACACGGTCTCGCCCGAAGACCTCGAGCAGCTCGATGGCCTGTCGCTGTGCCCGATGACCTTTCAGGAGAAGCTCGACAAACAGGTCGAGCTGCGCGCCACGGTGGTCGGGAAGCGGGTCTTCACCGCGGCCGTCGATTCCCAGGCGCTCGAGGGCTCGAAGACCGATTGGCGCAAAGAGGGCCGGGCCCTGATTCGGTCGTGGGCGCCGTACACCCTGCCCCGCCCCATCGAGCGCGCGCTGCTCAAGCTCACCGCCTGGTTCGGGCTCAACTACGCCGCCGCTGACTTCGTGGTCACTCCGGGCGGGCGGCACGTGTTTCTCGAGATCAACGCGGGAGGAGAGTTCTTCTGGCTCGAGCGAGCTCCCGGCCTGCCCATCGTCGACGCGCTGGCGGACGTGCTCGTCGGCGCGGCCCCAAGGGTCGGTGACGGGGCCGCATGAGCCTTCCCCTCGTGCTGGGGGAAGCACTCACGCGGCGCAAAGCACCGAACGCCTGAAACTCGACCATCGGCACTGTCTTGACCGGTGAATCGTCTTCCAGGTGCCGACGGCAACGTCTTCGGTCACCTTCACGAATTGACCGGGGTGTTCTTTGGCCGGCTGAATCACGACCTTGTGCTCTTCAATCTTCCTGGTCTTCACCGTCTCGACGGCGCCTGACCGGTACAACCCCTGCCCCTCAGCTCTGGTCGACCCGTCCGCACCGCCAGGACCGCGACGAAGCCCCGGAAGGCGCTACACTGCGGCCCGCAGGTCGGCCGACTCACCGGGTGCAGCATGAAGAGCGTCACCGCACGGCTTCAGCAGCTCGAGCGCGGGCTCAAGTACCTCAAGGGGTACGTCGACTTCGACCTCGCCGGGAACCGCGTGGTTCGCCGCACCAACTTCTCTGACTGCCCCCGCCCGGTGCTGCTGCTCTACGGCTTCTTCTCGACCCGCCGGGTCTTCGAGGTGCTCGAGCACCGCCTGCGCCGCGATCACTTCTGCGTCTGGAGCATCAACCTCGGCGGCTTCAAGGACGTCTTCAACACCAACGCCATCGATCTGTCCGCCGAGATGGTGCGCGACAAGATCGAGCGCCTCTACCAGCGCTACCCGTCGATGGGCCCGCTGTCGATCATCGGGCACTCGAAGGGCGGCATCATCGGCACCTATTACGTCAAGCGCCTGGGCGGCGAGAAACGGGTGAAGAACCTGATCACCCTCGGCAGCCCTCACAACGGCTCACCCACGGCCTACTTCGGCGTGGTCAGCCACGGCCTCATCTCGCGCAGCATTTGGCAGCTCACGCCCATGTCGCCTTTCATTCGCCGCCTCAAGTCGGGCGCCTTCCCCCGCGGGGTGCGCTTCACCAACATCTTCTCGAAAGAAGACAAGGTGAACCCCTTCCCCTGCTGCCTTTTGGAGAACGAGCACCAGGCGCCGAACCTCACCAACATCGAGCTGGCCGGCGTCAAACACCGCGAGTTCGTCACCAGCCGCGCCGCGTATCAAGTCATTCGTCGCGAGCTGTTCACCGGGTATGGCCTGCCGGTGCCTGCAGAGCCGAGGATCGGGAAGCTGCTGCCGCTCCTGCGGTAGCGCCTCGCTGACCGACGAGGGATATTCAGCGGATGTCTCCGTTCCTCCTGGCGGCGTTGCTCACGCAGGCACCAGAGCCCCAGTCCAAACAGGAACTCCTGGCGCTGATGGACGCGCCTGGCCCCTCGCTCGGGTGTGTGCGTGGCCCGCCTCCGTGGTTCGAGTTCTCCGCGAGCCGCCACCCCGAGGCGACCAACGAACTGCTTCGGGACATTGCCACCGATGTCTCCATCGACCGGGGGCACCGTGGCCTCGCCTGGCGCGCCCTCAGTGTGCAGCGCTCGCCGTGGCTGCTCGCGTTCTTTCGCGAGGCGTTGAACTCAGGCGAGCTGGCTCGTGCGTCAGCGACCGTCTTTCTGCTGGCCCACGGCTCGGCGGACGATCGCGCGCGGGTCCTCACGGACCTCGCGAGCGCAGACTCCGCGACCCGGGTCGTGGTGTTCGGGTTCTTCAGCGACCACGGCGCACCGCCAGAGGTCGTCGACCTGGCGTGGCGCACCTGGAACGCCACCGACGACGACACGACGGCGCTCGTTCGCAGCGTCAGCGTCTTGAGCAGCTCCGACAAGCGCGAGGCGTTCATCGAGTCCCACTTCCGGTCGGTCGATGACGCGCATTTCAGCGCTGGCGTCGTCGCTGGAAAAGACCTGCCACTCGAACGTCTGCTGTCGACCGTCGCCCTGCGACGAACCCGGCCCGCGCGTGGCTGGGCGGCCGACGATGCGTTGGCCGCAGCGCTGATCGAACGGCGGGCGACGGAGCAGATCCGATCGCTGCGCTCGCAGGTCCTGGGAAACCGACCGCCCCCCGGCTGGAGCCTCGCCCCCGCCTCGCTGCTGACGCTCGGCGTCCTCGCCGAGGCCGACGGAGCGACCGCCGAGGCGAAGAGGCTCTACGCAGCGGCACACCGCGCCTTCAAGGCCGTCGCCTCGACGCTGGTTGGAGAAGACCTCGAAATGGACGAGGCCATCGTCCTTCGGGAAGCGCGGCTCCTCGAGCGGCAGAACCGACACGTCGACGCGAAGGCCCTGCTTCGGTCACGACCGAGCGGCGAGGCACACGCGTACACCCTCATTCGCCAGCTCGCCGCCATCGATGGCTTCTCGATGGACGAGCTGGACGCCTTGAGGGAGCGGCTTCTTCCCTCCAGACCAAAGCCGTCGTGGACGCCGTGAGCTGCCCGGGCCTTGCCCGCTGAAGGCCAATGGGGGCAGAAGCCCCACCGCACCATGCAACCGACCCGCTGGGACCTGGTCCTCGAGCGCAAGCCGATTCCCGTCATCGAGCACCTGCTCGACGAGGTCTCGAAGCTGTTCGCCGAAGACCTGCTGGCCTGGCCACCGGTGATCGACGCCTTCGACCCGGTCACCGGCGCCTCGATGGCCCGGCTGCTCGCCGACCACCCCGACCGCCCCGACGCCCGGCTGTTCCGTCAGGCTTTTCGGCTCACCCGCTACGACCTCGCTCGTGACTTCGACGCCCTCGACGACTACTGGCGCAACATGCGGTTCCTCGAGGTGGGCCTGACCTCTGCCGACAAGCCCCTGCTGCTGATGGTGACGCGCTTCATCAGCGAGCAGCTGCTCGCCCTGGGGGAAGCCACCGAGGGCCGCGTCACCCGCCCCCGCATGCTCGACGCGCTGAGCAGAACCGAGCGACACTTCGACGCGAAGGTGGATCTCAAGTGAACGTGACTGCTGCTGCCGCCCTGGTGTCCCCCACGAAGGCCCCTCGACGCCCACCCAACAAGCTGCCGCGCCCCGGCGACGCCTGCTGGTGCGGCTCGGGCGACAAGTACAAGAAGTGCCACAAAGAGGCCGACGTGGTCTTCCTGCGCGACGAGAAGAAGCGCCTCGAGACCAACCGCGTCTTGCCCGGCACGGTCTCGCCCCGCCTCGACGTGCCGATCATGATTCGCAGGCCCGACTACGCCGAGACGGGCACTCCCGGGCGCGGCAGCGGTCGCACCGTCCGCACCGCCGAAGAGCTGGTGCGCATGCGCCGGGCCTGTCGCGCCGCCGCTGAAGTGTTGCGCAAGACCGGCGAGCAGGTGAAGCCTGGCGTCACCACCGACGCGCTCGACGTCTTCTCGCACGAGCTGATCATCTCGCTGGGCGGCTACCCCAGCCCGCTCAACTACCGGCGCTTCCCCAAGTCCATCTGCACCTCGGTGAACGAGGTGATCTGCCACGGCATCCCCGACAGCCGGGCGCTGCTCGAGGGCGACATCGTCAACCTCGACATCACCGTGTACCTCGACGGCATGCACGGCGACTGCAACGCCACCTTCCTCGTCGGCCAGGTCGACGACGAGAGCCGAGCGCTGGTGAAGGTGACCCACGAGTGCCTGATGAAGGGCATCGAGGCGGTCAAGCCGGGGCGCCCCATCAGCGACCTCGGCCGCGCCATCGAGCTGCACGCCGACGCGCACGGCTACGGCGTGGTGCGCAGCTACTGCGGGCACGGCATCGGCGACGTCTTCCACGCCGCCTTGCAGATTCCGCACTACTTCGACGCCCGCTCGACCACCCGCATGGACGTGGGCATGACCTTCACCATCGAGCCCATGATCACCCTGGGGCCGCCGGAAGAGGTCCACTGGGACGACGACTGGACCGTGACCACCCGCGATCTGCGCCGCACCGCCCAGTTCGAGCACACCATTCTCGTCACCGAGTCGGGCGGCGAGATCCTCACCCGGGAGTAGCCAGCCCCCATGGCCGTCATCGGGCTGGGGCTGGCCGCGCTGGGGCGCCCCGGGTACATGACCGTGGGCCACGCCGACGACGTGCTCGACGCGTCCGAGGCGGGCATGCAGGCGACGGCCTTCACAGTGCTCGACGAGGCGTGGGCCAGCGGCGTGCGGCACTTCGACGTGGCCCGCTCGTACGGGCTCGGCGAGGCCTTCCTCGCGGCGTGGTTGCAGCGCACCGGGCACCAGGGCGCGCAGGTCTCGTCGAAGTGGGGCTACCGGTACACTGGCGGCTGGCAGCGCACCGCCGCCGTGCACGAGGTGAAGGAGCACTCGCTCGCGCACCTCACCACGCAGTGGGCCAAGACCAACGCGCTGCTCGGGCCCTGGCTGCGCACCCTGCACATCCACTCCCTCACCCCTGACAGCCCGGCTCTCGACGATCAGCCGCTGCTCGAGCGGCTGTGGCAGCTGCGCAGCACCGGGCTGACCATCGGGGCCTCGGTGTCGGGGCCTCGCCAGGCCGAGGTCATCGACCGGCTGGTGACCGTCGCGCGCCAGGGCGAGCGGCTGTTCGGAGC
>VYLD01000484.1_pt1 | contig 10843 bp, 13 predicted proteins | sample 5114401 | NCBI WGS metagenome assembly VYLD01 (sample SAMN12291783, study PRJNA351875) | freshwater metagenome | isolation source: freshwater lake | place: USA: Michigan, Gull Lake | collected 2013-08-08 | reverse complement strand
CGCAGACCCACCGGCCGTTGCGCTGCCGCCCGCTGCCGCACTGCCACCGGCCGCCGCACTGCCACCGGCCGTTGCACTCCCGCCCGCCGTCGCGTCGCCCCCTGCCGTTGCGCTGCCTCCCGCTGTCGCGCTGCCGCCCACTGTCGCGCTGCCACCTGCCGTCGCAGTTCCCCCAGCTGTCGCGCTTCCTCCTGCCGTCGAACCGCCAGCCTCGCCGCCCGCGACTCCGCCCGCGGTGCCACCGTCCGGCAGTCCAGCGTCGCCCAGCTCGCCGACAACCACGTCGCACTGACACCCACACGCAGCGAGCACAGCGACCAGAATCAGCGAGTTCTTCATCATGCGGCGTCAGTGCGCGCAGTCGTTCGAATTGTCAGCGCACCCTCAAAAACTCACCGCCACGCCGAGTCGCGCGAACGGGTTGGCGACCCAGGCTTGCCAGGCGACCTCTGCCACTCCGCCTGAAAGAAACGTGTATCGGAAGTTCAAGAGGGGCAGCAGCGCCCCCACGTCGAGCCGCAGCCGCACCGAAGGGCTCACCAGCACCGTCGCGGTTCCCCCTGGGCCCAGGGCCACCATCGGCCGGACCTGCTCGTCGCCAGTGCTCAAGCCGACGCCGCTCGACCAGGCGACCCCAGCCTCGGCGCTGACACACGGCCCCAGCTCGAACCGGCCCACGTCGAACGCTGCACACCCCCTCGCCACCAGGCTGGCCACTCCCACCCGCACCGTTGGCCGGGCGCCGACAGCCGTCGTCGAGGGAAAGAGCACCGAGGCGCCAACCTCGAACGCCAGCACCTTGAACGCGAAGGTGACCTCTCCCGCGGCGCCGAGCGACGGACCCGGTGAAATGCCCAACGCCGTGACCACCGCCGCCGACACCCGGTGCTCGACTGGTTCGACCGACGCAGCTGGTTCACGGACCTCTGGCGCCGGCACGTTGACCAACAGGCTCACCACCACCGGCAACGACTCCGCCAGCTCGTCGCAGCGACCGCTCGCCGGCTCGAGCACCCGTTCTCCCAGCGTGGTGCCGTCGCGGTCGCGCAAGGTCAGGGTGGTCTTGAACCGAACCGCTTCGACCGTGATGACCAGGCGAAGGTCGGCGACCGCCGCGCTGCTGAAGACCTGGTGCCCCAGCCGTCGCTCGACCTGCCCGGTGAGGAAGTCCCGCGTGGGGCAGGTGGCATCGCCGGCCTGGTAGTCCAGGTTCACCCGCGCAGGCCCCGCGCTGCTCGCGGCCGCGATGAGGCACGCCCCTGCGATGACGCGCTGAAACAGGCCGGCAAGCCGAACCGACGACGCCCTTGTGGTCCGCGAACCTGCCGTCTGGAACCGACGCACGGCGGCTACTTCTTCACCGTCGTCCGCGGCGGCTCGAGGCCCGGGTCGGTCTTGTCCGGGTCCACCTCTTCGGCCACCTCATCATCGGGGTAGACCTCGTCGTCGAACTCCGAAGAGCCCCAGTCGGGCAGGTTGGCTTCGGCTTCCTTCATCTTCTGCTGGGCAAACGTATCGGCCACGCGGGGTCTGGCCTTTGCCAGCACGGGCCCGACGATGGCCTTGTTGGCAAGGCGCTCGCGGTACCGAATCTCGTCGCGCACCGCCGACTGGGAAGCGCTCAACGGCTCGACCTTCAGGGTGGGGAAGGTGCCGCTCCTGGGCGACGCCACCACGCTGGCCGCGCGACCTTTCAGCTTCGAGCCCTTGCCCGTCGACATCTCGTCACGCGTGAACGGCACCCGTCGCACCGGAGGTTTCTTCGCGGCCATGGTGCGCCGAAGCGTACTCCACCACGCGCCGCGTGTGCAGGTTCAGCGTTCGGCCAAGGTCAGCCCTCGATGTCTGTGATTGAGGTCCCGGCGCGTTCAGGAACGCCGCGCCGGCGTTGGGCAGGGCGCTGTCGGGTCTGGTTGACGCGCCGACGCCGGGCCTTCACTGGGCTGCCCATGAGCACTGTCGCCACGATGGGGCCGATGGTGCCGAAGCCTTCGTTGGAAAGCGCAGTCCGAGGCGGCCCGGGCTCCAGGTTGCTGTCAATACAACACAATACAACTCACCTGATCAGCGCGCCGAAGGTCGGTGGGTTCTTCGACCAGCACGCGTCACGCAGTTCGGCGAGGTCTGGCGGCCCGCCGCGCGTCAACAGGTCGTCCACCAGGGCCCCGAAGGCGCGAACCTCCATTCGGGCGACCGCCGAGCGCACGTCGTCGTCGAGACCTTCGAGCAGGCTCGCCGCCCCGAAGTCACCCACCAGCACACCGCCTTCAGCGTCGACCCGCGTGTTGTGTGCATACAGGTCTCCGTGGCTGATTCCCTTCGCCTGCAGGTGCGCGCCGACAGACGAAAGGCCCCGCGCCACCCGCCGAAACGCGTCAGGTGACAACTCGAGGTCGACAGGCATCACGTCGCGGGTGCACGACTCGAAGTCAGGAGGAAACCCCAGGGGCCGCAGCCCTTCGGGGATGAGCGACATCACCAGCGCGTCGGCCCCGTCGGGGTGGTCGACCACCCGCCCGTGAGGCGCGACCAGGTGCTCGTGCTCACCTGCCAGCAGCCACGCCCGCACCTCGTCGTCCGGCAGACCGTCAGACGTCACCGCCCCCTTGAAGACCTTCACCGCCACCTGCGCTCCGCCGTCACGACGGGTCGCGCGCCAGATGACGCCCGACGCTCCGGCCCCGAGCACCTCGTGAAGTTGAAGTGAGCCCCACGGAATGGCGGCGGCCTGCACCGGCGGTTGCGCGCAGAACGGGTTGCCCGCGAACGCCAGCCAGGAAAGCCGAGGCAGCCCGAGCAGCACCCGGGGGAAGGCCTCGAGCTGGTTGGCCGACACGCGCAGCAGCTCGAGGGCGGTGGCGTGCTCGAGAGACTGTGGGACCGTGCGCAGCCGGTTCCCCGCGAGCGCGAGCTTCTGCAACCGCGGCCGGCGGCCCAGCGACGCGGGCAGCGCCTCGAGCAGGTTGTCGGTGAGGATCAGCCACCGCAGCCGCACGGGCAGCGCGTCTTCGTCGACCCGATGCACCCGACAGGACTTGAGCCCCACCATCTCGAGCCGGGGCAGCTGACCCAGCACGCGCGGAAACACCTCGATGGGGTTGTTCGACAGGAACAGGCGCCTCAGCGACGTCAGCGTGGTCAGCTCATCGGGCAGCTCGGTGAAGCGGTTCCCCGAGAGGTCGAGGTGCTCGAGGGTGTCGGCGTGCGCGAAGACCTCGCGAGGCACCACGTCGAGGCCCGCGTTCTTGAAGGACAGCTGCTTCACGTCGGATCCTCCAGGAGGCATCAGGGCACCGCTTCGGTCTGCCCGCGGGGGAAGCGGGCCTCGAGGGCGCGGGCGTCGAAGACTCCGGTCGCTTCCCACGAGGTCGCGAACCCGGGCTCGACACTGCCGTAGGCATCGGTCGGCCACCAATGCGCCTGACTGCCCGTCAGCCCCGTGGGCTTCGTCGCCGTGCCGGTGACGTCGAAGGTGTGCGCGGCGTCGACCGGCGTTTCGGTGCCTGGCACGCCATCGCCGCGGTTCAAGAAGGCCTCGGTGAAGTCCGCGCGCGCGCCGAAGCGGGTCTTGCCCCACTCGAAGTCCAGCCCCTTGCCGAGGAAGGGGTCGAGCAGCGTGAGGTGCAGCGTCGGGCGGCCGGCCACGATGGAGAGCGCCTGCTCGATGCCGAAGGCCACGTGAGCGCCGGCGGAGTGCGCGATGACGTGCAGGTGGGCCAGCGAGCGCTCCTGCACCACCGCGGCGATGGCGGCCCCTTCGGCCTGCCCACGCTCTGCGGCGCTGAGCCGATCGACCGCGGCGGTGCGCCAGTCGTAGGCCACCCACTCGACGCGGCCAGGCACCTTCACGCGTGGTGACAGCCGGGCGACCATCGGCGCGGCCCACCGCTCGGGCCCGTCACCCGAGCCGTGCACCACCAGCACCCAGACGTCCCGACCGGTCGCGGGGAGCTGGGACTCGGAGGTAGGTGGGGCTCCACACGCGCACAGCGAGCTGACGATCAGGGGCCAGGCGACGCGGGTGCGTGGCGTGAAGGGGTCGACGCCGGCGGCGGTCATCGGGTGACGGTCGCTCAGGGGCGTTGCAGGCGCAATCGCCGCGTGCGCGCGCCGCCGTGAACCCGCACCGCCCGCCGGCCCACCGGCAACCTCGACCTCACCGCCGTCGTCACCTCGGTGCTGAAGCCGAACGCCATTGGCGACTCGTCGCCGTTGAACTCAAGTCGGGTGACGTGGAACCACACCTCAAGACCGCCGACGAATGGAGAGCCGTGCTGCGCGCGGCCCTGAAGGTCGCCATGCGCGCTTGTCAGGCCGAGGTGGTGTCGGCCCTGCGTGAGACCCTGGCGGCCATCGACCACGCCGAAGCGGTGGACCTCTCCCTGGCGCCTCCGCTGCGCAGCGGCGTCATCGCTCAGGCCGCCGACGGGCTCGGGGCGGGTGACGTGCCCCGCCGACCGTTGAGCCCCATCGAGGTTCAGGCGCTCATCGAGCGTGAGCTGCAGGAACGTCGAGACGCGGCGACCACCTTCAGCGCACTGGGCCAGGAGTCGCAGGCCAGCGCCTTGCGACGGCAGCTCGACGTCCTCGAGGCGCTGCGTTGACGCTGGCGGTCCTCACGGTCCCCGGCTGTCACCCGACAGCTGGAGCGGCGACTTGATCAGCAGGTGCTCGAGCTGGCCGTCTCCTCCAGCTGCGTCACCGTCGGTTCGTGGCGGAGTCAGTTCTTCCAGCCAGTCGCCCACCACCTCTTTCGAGCCCCCAGCGCCGACCGCGACAGAGTTCGGCGTTCCGGCTGCGAAGTGCCACGCGTCGGGCTTGACTGCGAGGCGCCTCTCTTGTTCTGTCACTTCCATGCCCAAGGTCACCAACCGCGCGCCAGCGCAGCCCCCGAAGCCGAAAGTCATCAACAATATCTGGGACGCCATCTCCAACAGCGGGCCCGTCGAACCACCTCCCGGAGGCTGGAAGCCCAACCGCACCGATCGGGCAAAGTACGTGACGCCCGGCCAGAAGGCCGCTCTCAAGCAGTGCGACGAAGTCGTCGCCGCGCTGAAGAAAGCGCTCGCGAAGAAGGACCTGCCGGACGCCTTCAAGGGCCTCAAAGTGAGCCTCGATACGGGCGGCGACTTCCCCAGCGTCAACGTCAAGAAGGACGGCCGCCCGTTGTTCGACCGAGAGGTCAGCTTGATGGGCCTGCGCACGCTGTTGCCGGCAGAACTCAGGAGAGTTCCCATCGGAGACACCTCGCCGTTCTGAATTCCCGTGAACTCGCGGATGACGGCCGGCACCGCCGTCGTCCGCTTTCTTTCGCTTCACTGGGAGTCAGCGCACCTCGTCGCCTCGCAGGTGTGGTTACGTCCTCGAGGCGCCGGTTTGACCCTCCCGGTCCTCACGGTCCGCGGCTGTCACCCGACAGCTGGAGCGGCGACTTGCCATCGGTGATGATCACCTTCGCGTTCGGCGATTGGGACAGCGCCTTGAAGGCCTCGAGCGCGCGAAGCCGCAGGACCGGCTCGGTGAGCCCCTCGGCGACGATCTTCTGGGCGTCGCGCTGGCCCTCGGCCTCGATGCGCTTGCGGTCGGCCTCGAGCTTCTCGCGCTGAATGGTGAACTGCATGCGCTCGGCGTCCTGCTCGGCCGACAGCTTGGTCTCGATCGCCTTCGCCAGCCCGGCCGGCAGCACGATGGACTTCATCAGCACCGACTCGATGACGAAGCCCCGACCGGCCAGCACCTCGGTCATCAGCTCCTTGATGTCCTTCTCGATGCGCCCGCGCTCGGCGGAGTAGAGGTCTCTGGCGAAGAAGTGAGCGCTGACGTCGGCCGCCGCCGAGCGGAACACGGCGACCACCAGCTCTTCTTCGTAGTTCTCGCCGATGGTGCCCAGCACCTGCGGGGCCTTCTCGGCTTCGACCCGGTACAGGATGCTGATCTGCGCGTCCACGTTGAGGCCCTCTTTCGACGGCAGCGTGAAGTCGACCGTCACCGTGGTGAGGCGCACGGGCACGCGCAAGACCTGGGTCGAGACGGGCTCGAAGAACACCAGGCCGGCAGGGGCAGGGTGGTCATCGAGCTTTCCCCACCGGCGAATCACGCCGACCTCGCCCTGGTTGATGACCGCACAGCCCGATGACCACGAGAGGAGAAGCAGTGAGAGCGCAAGTCGCATGGGCTGGCTCGTAATGACGAGCGGTCTGCCGGCCACCCTGGTCAAAAGGCGAGCCCCACCAGCCCGCCAAAGCCAAAGCCTCGCGTGAACTGAGAGATGGCCACGTACTCGGCGGCCGCCGCCACGTTCAGGCTGAAGGTGCTCAAGAAGCCACCATCTTCCGACTGGTCGAGGACGCCGAGGTGGGCCCCCAGGCGCGCGCGAACGAGGCCTTCGAACCAGGCGTTGGCCGGCGCGAGGGGGGCCGACACCACGTCGACGATGCCGCCCAGCGCAGCGACCTGCACGTAGAGCATGCGCACGGGTCGAACCACGCCCCCTTCCCGTTCGACCCCCACCCCGTGCCCGAACTTGAGCCCGGGCCCCACGATGAAGCGGTCTCCGCAGGCGCGGGCACCTTCACACAATGGCCCGCTCACGCCCCCGAGGCTGGCCTCGACCAGCGGCATCACCACCCAGCCAGAGGCGATGCGCTCTCGGCGGTTGGGCTTCGTCGGCCAGCCGAGCGGCACCCCGGCCACCAGATCGGCGCCGAAGAAGACGTGCACCCGCCCGGTCAGCAGCGCGCTCAGCTCGAACGAGGCCAACGGCCAGTGTGGTTGGGTGCGCAGGCGGGTCGAGATGAACGACTTCGCCTTCGTTGGTTGCACTGCGGGCGCGGGCTCGGGCTCGGAGGATGGCTCTTCCTCCGAGCCCAGCGCGAGCGGGACATGAAGCATGAAGCTGAGGAGCAGGACGCGCACGACCACCGCGGTATCTACCATGATGACGAGCGGCACCTGAAGTTGGGCCCTTCCACCTCGACCCTGGGCGGACCGGCTGTCGACCGGTCTGCGGTCACCGCTGTGGAGGCCGCCTTGGCAGTGTCCACCGGGTCGTCGCGCCTGGCGGAGGCGGCTGGTGGGCGAACGCCACCGGGAGCAGTGAGGCGAGCGCGGTCTTCACGGCCTTCAGCTCGCCGTCGACCCACGCCGGGTCGAGGGGCGCTCCGGCGAAGAGGAGCCCTCTGGCCTGCTCGGTCGTCAGGTGCAGCGTCGCGTCAGCGCGGTCGGGGCGGGACTTGAGCACCCGCAGCCATTCGGGTTCGAACCCCAGCGTGTACCAGTCGCCCTCGACCGCCAGCGCGAGCGTCAGGTCGACGCCCCCACGGTACCGACGCTTCAGCGAGAGCAGCCCCCAGCTCAGGTCGAGGCGGTCGCCCCGCTTCGGAGTGCCCAGAAAACGACCCCCAAAGCGGGCCAGCTCCATCACCACGGGCTCGAGCGCGGCGCCGACCTCGGTCAGCTCGTACCCGGCGTCGACCCGGCGAACGAAGCCCGCGGCCTCCATGGCCTGAAGTCGCGCGGCGAGCAGGTTGGTGGTCAGCCCGGGCAGCGACCCGAGCAGGTCCGAGTACCGCCTCGGCCCCAGCAGCAGCTCACGCACCAGCAACAGCGTCCACCGTTCGCCGACGAGGTCGAGCGCGCGGGCCAGCCCGCAGAACTGTTGATAGCTGCGTCGCTTCGGGCTCATGATTGATTTTCAAATAGTGAGTCACTATGTTTTATTCAAGTCAGAACGGAGCCTCGCCATGTTTCCCTTCCCCGCCTCGTCGTCGTTGCTCGTCGGCTTCCCGCTGCTGTCGGGGGTGCTGGTCGTGTTGGTCGCAGTGGGGCAGCGGGTGGCGGCCTCACGGCTGGGCGTCGGGGGCCGGCTGGCGTCGAGGCGCACGCTGACGTTCCTGGGCGTCGTGGCGCTCTGGCAGGTGGCGGTGTCAGCCCTGGCCGTGACCGGGGTGTTGGCGCGGTTCGACGCGCGTCCGCCGCCCATTCTCTTCGTGCTCGGCTTCGTCGCGGTCGGTGCGCAGGTGCTCGCGCGGTCGTCGTTCGGGAAGACGCTGGCAGACGGGCTGCCGCTCGCGGCGTTGGTCGGCTTTCAGGCGTTCCGGCTTCCGCTCGAGCTGCTCATGCATGGGGCGGCGAGCGAGGGCGTGATGCCGAAGCAGATGACCTTCACCGGGTGGAACTTCGACATCGTGACGGGGGCCAGCGCGGTGGTGGTGGCGGTGCTGGTCGCCCTGGGTGTCGGCGGGCGCAGACTGGTGCTCGCGTGGAACGCGCTGGGCACCGTGCTGCTGGTGAACGTCGTGGTCATCGCGGTCTCGTCGACGCCGGTGTTCTCGGCGTTCGGTGAAGGCGCGGCGCTGAACACCTTCATCGCGTACGTGCCGTTCACGACGTTGCCGACGGTGATGGTGCTGCTGGCCATGGCGGGCCACGTGATGCTGTTCAGGAAGTTGCTCGGAGCACCGGCGGTGGCGACGGAAAGACCTGTTGCGTCGACGGCTTGACGCGCTTCGCGGTGAAGCTGATCACGCGTGGCGCGAACGCATGAGCCCCCAGAGAACAGCCTGATGGGGTTGTGCCGATGCAACGCAAAGTGCTGGGTCTGGTGGTTCTCGGGGCCGTCTTTGGTCTCGCACGCGGGTATTGGTCGATACGACGTGCGCTGTTGCCTTCGCTGGGCGGTGCACCGACGAGTGACGAAAAGCGGGCGTGGGCAACCTACGCCACGGCACTTCAGTGCACCGTGTTGGACCCCTGTTTGAAATCTACTGGCCCTGGCGGTGGGTGTGCGCACGCGCAACAAACCCTCGCGGCGTTGTCGGTGCCCACGCGGTTGCAGCCCGGGCCGCGAAAAAATGCGGAATTCGTGCGCGCCTACTGGCTCGACGAGCTGGGCCGACTCGAGAACGGCACGTTCGGTCCCTTCACCCAACACCTCGACACCTGCACGCCGGACAGTCTGCCTGCGCGACTTGATCAGCACTACGGGCTGGTCGCCCCGGGCAGTCCGGTCGCGAGTTGTGAGGCGCTGACCCACTCGGTGGCGAGCAACGCCGATACCAACTGATCAGCCCACGGCGAACGCGTGTTGGACGCCAGACCTGGTGGCGCCGAGGTCGTACGCTGTGCTGAGAATGTCGCAGGGTTGCCTGTCGGACGATCGAGGGGGTTGGTGCTCACCGGCGAGCGGGCGCTTCGACCTGTGACACCGGTCAGGTGCGGCGACGCGACGGGCCCGCGAGGTAGCGCTGCAGTCCGTCGACGAGCTGCTCGAACACCAGCCGCACCCGCTGCACGCGCCGCAGGTCTTCGTGCATCACCACCCAGGTCTCGAGGGGAAACTGAACGGCCGGAAGCACGCGCACGAGTGAGCCGTCGAGCGCTGCCAGCGGCACCTGGCACACGCCGATGCCCAGCCCGGCCCTCAACGCCGCCAGCTGCGCCAGGTCGTTGTCCGTTCGCCACGCGAAGTCCTTCAGCGTCGCCGCGAGGCCCATGGCTTTCAGCGCCTCGAGCTGGGCGCCGAAGCGGTCTGCTCCGATGAGGCGATGGTCGAGCAGCTCGGCGGGCTTCTTCGGAGCGGCGTGCTTCGCCAGGTAGTCGCGGTGCGCGAAGAGCCCGACGGGAATGGCGCCCACCTTCTTCGCGACCAGCGCCGCCTGGGTCGGCGCCACCATGCGCACGGCGACGTCGGCGTCACGGCGCAGCAGGTCCTGCGTGCGGTTGGACAACACCAGCTCGAGCTGCAGCCGCGGGTGTTTGGGCAGCCACGGCGCGAGCAGCCTCGGCAGGACCTCGGCGCCGATGACCTCGCTGGTGGTGACCCGCACGGTGCCGACGTCGGCCTCGAGCGGCCCCGAGAGCGCGCGGGCCATGGCCTTCGCCGACGCCGCCATCGCCTCGGCGTGCGGGCGCGTCGAGAGCGCCGCTTCGGTCGGGGTCAGCCCATTGGGGGCCCGGGTGAAGAGCACCGCGCCGAGCGAGGCCTCCAGCGCCTCGAGGCGTCGTCTCACCGTGGGCTGCGCCACCTGCAATGCCCGCGCGGCGGCAGAGAGGCTGCCCGTCTCGAGCACCGAGAGGAAGGTGCCGTACAGCTCCCACGAGGGGTCTGGGTCGCTCATCAAGGGATGATGAGCGAGTTCATGCCCTCACACCATGATGATGAGCATCCCATTGCGCCGATGGCCTTCCTCCTCGAGCACATCGCGCCGGCGGGGCCCAGGCACGTCGCGCCGACTCGACCGAGACGCGTCAACGTTGGGAGCCGTCACGCACGCCCCACAGTCCCGCAGGGCGCGGTAGAAGTGGACATGCTGAAGCGGCTGCGGTGCTCCAACTTCAAGACACTCGAGGACTTCGTCCTCGAGCTGACTCCAGCACCACCAAGACCAAGACCAAGGTGAACCTGCTCGTCTTCCTCACGCCGCACGTCATCGCCGGCCCGCAGGACTTCAAGCGGCTCATCGAGCGAAAGATGGCTGAACGGGCGAAGGTGCTCGACCAGGTGACCGCGTCGAGGGTCGAGGCAGACCCGCGGTCGGTGGACTTCGAGCGGCGCCCGGGTCCGCTCGCAGCCATCGCGCGCGCGCTGGAGGCCGAGGAGCGGTCGGTGGTCGAGCCGCGGTGAGCGGTGAGCGTCGCTCGTCAAAAATGGCTGAGTACCTCAACGTCTTTGGACAATGGTGATGAGCCCCCTCGAGGCGCATGGTTCTTCCCAGTCGCAGCCATTCCCGGCTGCCCCGAACAGGACCTGCCCATGAGCGCCACCACCCTCGCCGCCCCCGCTTCGTTGCTGACCTCGTCGACCCCCACCACGCCCGGCTTCGTGACAGCCGCGCCGAAGTGG
>VYLD01000482.1_pt1 | contig 10861 bp, 11 predicted proteins | sample 5114401 | NCBI WGS metagenome assembly VYLD01 (sample SAMN12291783, study PRJNA351875) | freshwater metagenome | isolation source: freshwater lake | place: USA: Michigan, Gull Lake | collected 2013-08-08 | reverse complement strand
TTTTGCCATGAAAGCAATCCTGTACACAAAGGCTATGGAAAAAGCCCTAACTGAACTCAAAAAACTAAAAGCTGGAACTCAACTCAAACTCAATTTTGCGTAACATCAGTTATTGATTCAAAAAGGAAATTGACACACTGGCGCGAAGAGGTGCCCATCCCTGTGAAAGTCATGGTGGTGGGTATTGCCCGATTTGCGGTGCAGCATGCTGGCAAGGTCGATGATATAAGTGTAGAGAGTTGGGTCTATCCACAAAACCGGGTCGAAGGATTTTATGACTATGCTGTCGCGGTAAAAGTGCTGGACTATTTTCATCGAAACATCGGCCCATACCCATTTAAGAAATTGGCAAACGTTCAGTCGAAGACCCGCTGGGGAGGCCTCGAAAATGCGGGCGCCATCTTCTATTCTGAAAGCTCCGTCAACGGAAAGGGCGATCACGAAGGATTAATTGCGCATGAAGAAGCTCATCAATGGTTTGGCAATTCAGCCAGCGAAAATGATTGGCATCACGTATGGCTTAGCGAAGGCTTTGCCACCTACTTCGCGAACTTGTATTTAGAACACGCCTATGGCCGCGATCGACTGGTGAAAGAACAATTACTTGACCGCGATCAAGTCATCAAGTTTTACCAAAAAAATCCAGCACCCATTGTTGACACAACCTTAACCGATATTAATAAAGTGCTTAGTACCAATACGTATCAGAAAGCAGGATGGGTGCTGCATATGCTTCGGCATAAAGTGGGTGACGAAGATTTTTGGAAAGGCATTCGCCAATACTATGCTACGTATCAAAAAAGCAATGCCATGACGGTCGATTTCAAGAGAACCATGGAAACAGCTACCGGAAAAGATCTGACCTTGTTCTTCGACCAATGGTTGTACGAAGGGGGACATCCTAAAATTACCGGCACTTGGCGTTATAACGCCAAGACCAGTCAGGTCATGCTAGAGATTTCTCAAGTGCAGCCGGGAATATATTTTCGCTTTCCGTTAGACCTAAAAATGGTGGGAAAGGATGGTAAAACCCACATTCAAACGATTCAAATTGACTCTAAAACATCAAAAACAAGCCTGATTGTACCTTTTCCACCTCAAGAACTAATAATTGATCCAGACACCTGGTTGCTTTTTGAGGGTAGTTTGGTCAAAAAATAAGAGGGTCTTCAAAGTCATTTATGCACACATTTTAAGACTTTGTGCTTGCAAATCAGCTTATTGCCCTTATTTTTGCAGTCCTTTTAGAAAAGCAACATGGCAAACCACAAATCAGCAGAGAAAAGAATCAGAGCAAATGAGACGAAACGCGTGAGAAATCGCTACCAGGCGAAAACCACCCGTACTCAAATAAAGAAATTGACCGGCACTACTAAGAAAGACGAAGCAGCGGCACTTTTAAAAGAAGTGAGCGGCATGATCGACAAGTTGGCCAAGAAGAATGTCATTCACTGGAAAAAGGCTGCTAACCAAAAGAGCAAGTTGGCAAAGCGTGTAAACGCGTTAGCTTAGTTCTATTTCCAAAAAAATATTTTTCCCTCTCTAACTTCGGTTGGGGAGGGTTTTTTTGTGACCAAGAATTCTGGAAAGATTCCCAGTTTCTAAAAAAATGGAGCGTAAAGACCCGGAATGCTCTTCGCGACTTAGCGCCTTTGCGTGACACAGTTTTTTTTCTAACTTTCATTGATGAAAATCGAAGATAGCAAACCCCTCAACATCAAAGACTGGAATCCGGAAGACCGGCCGAGAGAAAAGCTATTGCTGAAAGGTACTTCAGCCCTCTCCGATGCAGAGTTGATCGCCATCTTAATTGGTTCAGGCACTGCCAATTTGAGCGCAGTCGATGTCTCCAAAAAAGTATTGCTGCACGGAAAGAACAATCTGAATGAATTGGCCAAACTCTCGGTAAAAGAGTTGATGAAGATAAAAGGCATTGGTGAAGCAAAGGCCATCACGATAGTCGCTGCGCTAGAGCTAGGACGTAGAAGAAAAGAAACCGATAGTGAAGAGAAGCCAAAAATTAGCAGTTCAAAAGACGCGTTTGAATTGCTACGAGGCGATTTGATGGACTTGCCACATGAAGAATTTTGGGTGCTGTTACTCAACCGTGCCCATCGCGTCATCAAAAAGAAAAGAGTCAGCGAAGGCGGTGTCTCTGGTACGGTGGCCGATCCAAAGATTATTTACAAAATGGCTTTGGAGGAATTAGCAAGTGGCGTTATTGTAGCACACAATCATCCTTCTGGTAATCTCACCGCTAGTCAAAGCGATATTGATCTTACTAAAAAGTTAAAAGAAGCCGGAAAATTTCTGGAAGTACAACTATTGGATCACCTCATCATTGCTGGCTCAAAATATTATAGCTTTGCTGATGAAGGACTAGTGTAATCAATCCACGACTTGGCAATATGGTCATTAAAACAGGATTCTTATCTCTACTTTTAAATCTATTCCAGTATAATCTGTTCTCGCAACAAATCCCTTATGGCTCTAATCAGGAGACAGGGACGTACATTTCAATCAACGGAATAAAAATCTATTATGAAACGTATGGAAGTGGTGAACCGTTGCTCCTGCTTCATGGCAATAGCCAATCCATTAAAGACTGGCAATATCAAATCCTTGAATTTTCCAAATATTACAAGGTAATTGTGCCTGATAGCCGAGCACAAGGAAAAAGTACAGATGCAGATCAGCCTTTAACATACGAACTAATGGCCACTGACATGTCTCTTCTTCTGGATAGTCTTCATATTGAAAATACAAACATCGTTGGATGGAGTGATGGTGGCAATACAGCTCTTCATATGACATTGCAACATCCAGAAAAAGTGAAGAAGCTAATCACAGTTGGTGCCAACTTTAAGATCGACACGACAGCGATCAGTAGCGAACTTATCGACCTACTGAAATCCGATTTTTCGAAAGAAACCGATCCCAAACAAAAAAAGCTGATTGAGCTGATGCTAAACTATCCCAAGCTTAGCGAAAGCGATCTAAGTAAAATCCAATCCTCTGTAATTGTAATGGCGGGTGAGCATGACATTATTTTAGCAGGCCATACCCAAAAATTAGCCGCAGCCATCTCTAATTCCAAACTTGAAATTTTTAAAGATGCTGGGCATTTCATTCCACATGAAAATCCCGAATTATTTAACCATGTTGTTTTAAAGTACCTAAATACCAAACTCCACGAAAAAATAATCGGGTCGGTGAGAGATTTGAAATCGAACGAGCCAATCCCCTCGGTAAATGTTTATTTCAACAAAAGCAAAGAAGGCACATCCACCGATTTGTCAGGGGATTTTGAGTTGGAGATGCTCAGCAAAGAAGACTCTATTAAAGTTAGTTCAGTCGGCTATGAGAGTAAAGCTATTTCCTTACGGCAAATTAATCTTCAACCAATCATTTTATTAAAGCCCAAAGACTATCTCTTGAAAGAAGTGTTGATCAAATCAAAACCGCTTACACCCATTGCCATTTTAAAACAAGCCATTAAAAATCTAGACAAAAATTATCCGCAAGACAAATATGGATTGGAAATGTACGTAAATCAAGAGTGGCAGTATAATGATGGTCAACCAACAACACGCTGTGAAGGAATCTTACAAGGTTTCAATCAAACTGGCTACAGTAGACGAGTACATGCTTATTTTCATCTACTGAACAAATTCTATTTCAAGCTGGTTGAACAAAGAAGACAAAATGTAAAAGACTCCGCTTGGATCATGCCCTACCAAATGGATATAATGTATAATGAGGTGATCCGGTTTAATAATAATCCAATCAACAGTGGCAATCTAAAAAACTATGATCTTCAGTTTGAGAATATTCTCGAAAGGGGAAAAGATACTATTTACGTAATTTCGTTTAAGTGCAAAGACCCTAACTATTGGAATACAGCACAAACGTATAGCTCTGACTATTTTGGAGAGGTGTATATCAACAGTAAAGATTTTGCAATCACAAAATACAAAGCAACCAATATTGCAGACCGAGATGTTCTAGAAAAGAAAGGAGAGAAGATGAAATATCTTCGGTCCAATGTACAAGAACAATTTGAGGTAAATTATGTAAAGCATCAGGGAGTTTACTTTCCATCCATGATTGAGAGTGATGCCTTTACTTACAAAGGAAACGACCGAACTCCGATTGTCAACTTCAAGTCAAAAACCATTGTGTACTCACTCAACTTGAAAAATCCAATACCCATTGAGCCTCCTAAGAATTTTAAAGCTCCCGCTATAAAGAATGTCTCTTTCAACGAAAAATTCTGGGGAAGTTTTTCAGTACCTATGCCATTGGCTAACTCAAATTAAAACTATGAAACGTAACCTGCTTGTTATAGTCGGCCTTTTGGCCTTCTTGGCCTCTATTATTTTTTACAGCCTCACGGGAGGAGAACCAGCCAAAGATTACGCGAAAGCAATTTCAAAAGAACGCGAAGAGAAAGATGCGTTCATGAAAGACGATAAAGATTCTCCCTTTCTATCAACCAAAGCTAGAGAACTGAGTGTAGCCTCCGTGCAGATGGATACCACAGAGGCACCGGTCGTAGTCAACAAGCTCAACTATTTTCCGCCCGATTTAAAATACAAAGTGAAAGCTAGCCTCGAGCCAATCGAAAACAAAAAAGTAATTGTATTGCCTACGAGTGACGGCAAGGAGAAACGTTTTCTGGAATTTGCATTTGCAAAATTTAGCCTCGATGGTCAAGAAAACAGCCTGTTGATCGTGGAAATCATGGATGCAGGTCCTTACAAAGGAACACTCTTTCTTGCCTTTGCGGATGAGACCAGTGCCAAAGAAACGTATGGAGCTGGCCGCTACATCGATTTGAAAAAAGTGCCAGGAGCAAGTTCCATCGTTCTTGATTTCAACAAAGCCTATAATCCATACTGTGCTTATTCAGATAATTTTTCTTGTCCTTCTCCGCCCAAAGAAAACATTTTGAAAATTGCTATTAAGGCCGGAGAGAAGAAATATTATGATTGAAACCAAATTAGATAAAGTAGTACCTTAGTGCTATGAAAGGCAGATACACATTTACGGCTCATATCGAAAAAGACTCTGAAACAGGTCTTTACATCGGATATATCCCGTCATTACCGGGCGCACATTCTCAAGGAGAGACGCTGGATGAGCTTCACAAAAATCTCGAAGAAGTAGCTGCATTGTGCCTTGAGGAGCTCGCTGAGATAGATTTAGATAGAATTCAGTCTGAATTTGTTGGCACACAACAAGTTATGGTCAATATTTAGTCTTTGTGATTTCACGTCCTATCTCTTCTTACCAATGAAATTTAGTTTTGCTCAATAAATTGCTTGTCGATATGAGCAGACTTCCAATTATCGATTCCAAAAAGTTTGAAAAGATTCTATTTTCAATTGGATTCTTATTTGTTCGCCAAAAGGGAAGTCATGTTTTCTATAAACATCCTGATGGGCGATATACAACGCTGCCTCATCATCCCGGTAGAGACCTCGGAAGACCATAAATTCATAAAATTCTACGCGAAATTAATCTTACTCCAGAGGAGTTCTCCAAGCTCTTCGAATAACGGTGTCAAAACCTTATTTTTGCAACTTGAATTTATAGTAAAAAAGCCTTCGATTAACTCATTCAACTCTCACATTTTCCTCGATGAAAATCTCCTACAACTGGCTCAAGCAATATATCCACATCCCCGAATCGGCTGAAGAAATTGGCCAAACACTAACCGGCACTGGCCTGGAAGTAGAAAGTGTCGAACCTTTTGAAAGCGTTAAGGGAGGCTTAAAAGGCTTGGTCATTGGTGAAGTGCTTACATGTGGCAAACACCCTAATGCTGATAAACTTTCTATTACCACAGTAGATGTTGGCGGAGCAAATCCACTTCAGATTGTGTGTGGCGCGGCTAACGTAGCTGCCGGGCAAAAAGTAGTCGTGGCCACGGTAAGCACCACAGTTCATCCAACGAAAGGCGAACCATTTGTTATCAAAAGTGCGAAAATCAGAGGCGAGCAATCGGAAGGAATGATCTGCGCGGAAGACGAAATAGGGCTCGGTGAAAGCCATGCCGGCATTTTGGTGCTTGACACCAAAATTGCGAATGGAACATTGGCAACCGAATTTTTCAACGTGCAGTCCGACTATGTGTTTGAAATTGGCCTGACCCCCAACCGGGCAGATGCCGCGAGTCATTTAGGCGTGGCGCGTGATATTAAGGCGGCAAAAAAACGCGAACTAAAATTGCCTTTAGTAGATCATTTTGAAATTGACAATACAAGCTTAACCATTCCAGTAACGGTAGAAAATAGTGAGGCCTGCCCTCGGTATTCTGGTGTAACTATTTCAGGTCTTAAAGTTGATGAGTCGCCCGATTGGTTAAAGAATAGATTGAAATCAATAGGTCTTACTCCCATTAACAATGTGGTAGACATCACCAACTTTGTGTTGCACGAAACAGGTCAGCCACTTCACGCTTTTGATGCCGATCAGATTGAAGGCAAAAAGATCATCGTAAAAACATTGCCTACAGGAACCAAGTTTTTGACATTAGATCAGAAAGAACGAACGCTTGCCGGCAGTGATCTGATGATCTGTGACGCAAACGAAAATGGAATGTGCATCGCGGGAGTGTTTGGTGGAATCAAGTCGGGCGTATCAGAGAAAACCGTCAATCTTTTTTTAGAAAGTGCCTGTTTCTCCTCGCAGTATATACGAAAGACCGGAATGCATCATGGCTTAAAGACGGATGCTTCTTTTCGTTTCGAGCGAGGTACAGATCCTAACAATACCATTTATGCACTAAAACGAGCGGCACTTTTGATCAAAGAACTAGCCGGTGGAGCTATCTCGTCAGAAATCGTGGATATCTATTCTTCTCCTGTTGCAAATAGAGTCATCGAAGTAAAAGACAAGAATGTCAACCGCCTCATTGGGAAAAAGCTTCCTCGTGAAGAAATTTTTTCTATTCTTGAAAGCCTTGACATTTCAGTTTCAAATAAAAAAGAGGATCGTTTCACTGTTTCCGTTCCGCCTTACCGGGTAGATGTGACGCAGGAAGCCGATGTGGTAGAGGAAATTTTGCGCATCTATGGCTTTAACAACATCGAACTGACAGAAATAGTAGGCACCGATTACCTGGCAGAGTTTCCTGATAAGGACCCGAACAAATTCAAAAAATCTGTGGGCGAAATGCTGGCAGGGAACGGGTTCTACGAGATACTCACGAATTCGTTGACAAATGCAGCCTATCATCAAAAACATCAATTAACGTTTGCCGGAGAGCCGGTTGAAATCCTGAACAAACTCAGTGAAGAGCAAGGTATACTCAGACAAACGATGCTTTTTACCGGGCTTGAAGTTTGCTCCTACAACATCAACAGAAAGCAGAAAGACTTAAAGCTTTTTGAATTTGGTAAAGTCTATTGGAAAAAAGATGCAGCTGAAGGCAAGTACCAGGAAGAAGAACGCTTGGCGATATACTTAACTGGCAATATTGAAAGTGAAAACTGGCAAAACAAAACACGAAATGTGAGCTATTATGACCTGGCTCAGCAAGTGGCACACGTCATTCAGAGATCAACAGTAGAAAATATAAAACAAGAGTCGTTAGTTGACCCCTTGTTTGATTATGGGATGAAAATCATAAAGGGCTCGAAAGAAATTGGTAAGTTGGGGAAGGTGAAAACCGCTTTACTCAAAGATTTTGGCATCAAGCAAGAAATATTTTATGCTGACCTGAGTACGGCCTTGCTTTTCAAATCGGCAAACCCTAAGTTCGTTGTGTCGGAAGTGTCAAAGTTTCCTGAGGTAAGACGTGATCTTTCTTTTGTAGTCGATAAGAAGATCAGCTTTGCAGAAATGAAAGAGTTGGTGCTGGCAACAGAGAAGAGTTTGATCAAAGACATTATAGCTTTTGACGTTTACGAAGGCGATAAAATTCCAGAAGGGAAAAAGGCTTATGCGCTTGGCTTTACACTGCTGGATGGTGCAAAAACGCTGACGGATGAGGAGATTGACAAAACAATGACCAAATTGATTGCGGCATTTGAATCGAAATTCGAAGCTGTAATCAGGAAGTAATTTTGACAGCTGTTTAATGATGGATATCGGTAGGTTAAAAGAGCGAATTCAACATTAAAAATTCAACATTCAATAGTAAGAACATGGACCAAGAAGCATTAAAGACCAACTTAAACGGACTGGAGCGAAAAATTCTGGTACTGCTGAATGAGCATAAAACCGTAAAAGATGAGGTAAGGGGGCTAAAATTGGAGAATTACGAGCTCAAAGCCGATCTTCGCAAACGGGACGAGCAACTGCATAATTTTAAAAATCAGATTAAAATAACTAAGATTGTAGACCATATTAACCCGGAAGACGGAAGTGTTTCGGAGTTGAAAAGGAAAGTAGACGAGTATATCCGAGAAATCGATAAGTGCATAGCTCACTTGAGCAGATAACCCGGTTAGTTGATGGACGAATTATCAGTAAAAATAAAAATTGCCGACCGCGAATACCCCATGAAGGTAAAACGCATGGAAGAAGAGAAGGTACGTGCAGCCGGCAAGCTCATCAACGAGAAAATAAAGCGTTACCGCGAGCAGTTTGGTCTGGATGACAAACAGGATCTGCTCGCTATGGTTGCCTTCGATTGCCTGGTGGATAAAATGGCAGAAGAAGAAAGCCTTCAGGTAATTGATGAAACGGTGATCGAAAAGGTCAATCACCTCAATCAATTGGTTTCGCAAGCCCTCTAATTTCAATTTCACTCCCTCCCGCCCAGACCAAGTAGGTCGCCCGGTGTTTTTTAACACTAAAGATTTAATTATATGATATTCTTATTTGGTATGCCTTCCGGTGCGGAGTGGATCATTATTGCGCTCTTCACCCTCGTCCCCACGATTTTGCTCTCCTTGTTGATTGGCTCTCTCTTTTACAAAAGAAAGCTTTCGAAGAATGAGGAATCCGCCAGAGAAAAAGCAAAATTGATCTTAAAAGAAGCTGAGCTGCAGGCGGAGAATTTAAAAAAGGACAAAATCATTGAAGCTAAAGACAAGCTCTTTAAAATGAAGCAGGAGTTTGAAGAAGAAGCCAACCGCAAGAAAAACCAAATCATCAGCAACGAACAAAAGATCAAACAACGCGAAGCACAAATTTCAAAAGAGCTGGAAACGTTGAAAAAGAAAGAGGGCGAGGTGGACGAAGAAAGACAAAGCCTTGCACGCCAACACGAGTTAGTAAAAAGCAGAAAAGAAGAGCTCGACAAATTCAACGCGCAGAAAGTGGCAGTATTAGAGGGCATCTCTAAACTGTCGGCAGATCAGGCGCGAGACCAATTGATTGAATCCATGAAAGAAGAAGCGCAGACTAAAGCGAGTTCTTATATCAAGGAAATCATGGAACAGGCAAAATTAACGGCTACGAAAGAAGCCAAAAAAATTGTCGTGGAAACCATACAACGCACAGCAACAGAGCATGCGGTAGAAAATTGCGTTTCTATTTTCAATATCGAAAGTGATGATATCAAAGGAAAAATCATTGGACGTGAAGGTCGAAACATTCGCGCACTTGAGGCCGCTACGGGAGTAGAGTTTATTGTAGATGACACACCAGAAGCAATCATCATATCAGGATTTGATCCGGTTAGAAGAGAAATTGCAAGGCTTTCATTACACCGGTTGGTACAAGACGGGCGTATTCACCCTGCCCGAATTGAAGAGATCGTTGCTAAAACAACGAAGAACATTGAAGACGAAGTATTAGAAATTGGGGAACGTACAGTCATTGATTTAGGCATTCATGGTCTTGCCCCTGAGCTGATAAAAATGGTCGGCCGTATGCGTTACCGCTCTTCGTATGGACAAAATTTATTGCAGCACTCACGCGAGGTAGCGAATCTTTGCGCGATCATGGCAGCAGAACTTGGCTTGAACGTTAAGCAAGCAAAACGTGCCGGACTTCTACACGACATCGGCAAAGTATGGCCCGAAGAATTAGAAAAGCCACACGCCATTGTAGGCATGGAACTCGCCATCAAGTATAAGGAACATCCGATCATTTGTAATGCCATTGGCGCGCATCATGATGAAATCGAAATGACGAGCATCATCTCTCCCATCGTTCAATCGTGCGATGCTATCTCTGGCGCCAGACCGGGTGCAAGACGAGAGGTGATGGAGCAATACATCAAGCGTCTAAAAGACCTGGAAAATGTAGGTTTAAGTTTTGAAGGGGTAGAAAAGTGTTATGCCATTCAGGCTGGGCGCGAGTTACGCGTGATGGTAGATGCAGAGAAAGCAACCGATGAACGTGCCTCACAACTTAGTTTCGACATCTCGCAAAAGATTGAGAAAGACATGCAGTACCCGGGACAAATAAAAGTAACAGTGATTAGAGAAATGAGAAGTGTGGCATATGCGAAGTGATTTTTTAATTTTGAAAGTGTAAAGAGAAGCCTCTTTGATGAGGCTTCTTCAATTTTGCATAAGTCTTAATACTGAAACATATAGATAACTTCAGATATGTCGGAATTTAGGAAACAAGAGAAAAAGAGATTCACCGAGGTAGTTGACCAATATAAGTTAAGCCCTGTAGATTTGATTCTTGAGGACCTTGGCGATTCCTATCAGTTCAAGTATTTAGATTCAGGCATTTATTTTAAACTTGTTCCTGCAAGATAGCTATGAACACTTTTCATTCCTCTACACTACTTATACTCCTCATAGACTAGGGGTTAATAACTTAACTAAAAACTTTCACTTAAGGGAACCTCTAATAACTCTGTTTTTAAAAATCAATTTGGCGATAAATTTATTTGGTCAAGATATTTCATCCAAAAAAAATTGAGTCGGTGTTTCTTTGATGTTTTTCG
>VYLD01000479.1_pt1 | contig 10887 bp, 6 predicted proteins | sample 5114401 | NCBI WGS metagenome assembly VYLD01 (sample SAMN12291783, study PRJNA351875) | freshwater metagenome | isolation source: freshwater lake | place: USA: Michigan, Gull Lake | collected 2013-08-08 | reverse complement strand
GGCGGAGGCTGCGGCGCGCCGCGCGGCACCGGCGTTCCATCATTGACCGCGGGGACCGGCCTGGGGCCTGGCGTGCCGGCGCTGGCGCCCGGGTCGAGGAAGCCGTTGAGCCGCGCGAACATGAACATCGCCTGATTGATCAAGGCATCGCGCTCAGACCCCATCTGAGAGGCCATGTCCTCGAAGGCCTGCCAGATGTGATCGGCGATCGCGACTTTCCGCGGCGGCCGGCTGCTCGGGTCCATCATGATGGCGTCAACTCGCAGGAGCCCTTCGGGTCAATTCTCTGACGGACTCGCGGCATCGAGGATAGCCCCATTTCTTCGCGGGTCCAAATCACGGGATACAAATCGTGCCGCTGGTGGGGCCGATCAGCCCCGCGACCACCAGCGTGGGGTCGATCTCGACGACCCGGTTCCCAGAAGGGTACAGCACCAGCACCTTCGAACGAACCGTGTCGTAGGCCAGGGCGCCCGGCAGCTGCGCCGGGCACGAGGTCTGGGTGAACGACGTCGAGTCCACCTGCACGACCAGCGGCGAGAGGTTGCTCTGAATGATGGCTGTCCACTGCCATTCCTTCGTGGGTAGGGCCGTGTCGGTCTGGGTCCCGAACGGGATCACCAGTGATGGGGCCGAAGGGTCGACACCCGCCAGGCGCATCGCCACCGGCCCGGTGTACCGAAACGTGGCGCCGGGCGCCGCCCGACCCAGGTAGCCGGCCACCGAGCCGGTCACCACCAGCGGCTCGATGGAGCCGGCGCGAACCTCGACCCTCGGCGAGAAACACCCGGGCAGCGTCCGCGACAAGGTCGCGGTCTCGGCCCCCACGGCCGACACCACCACCGCGAGGGGCCGCAGCGGCTCGGGCCACCCGTCGGGCCGCTCTGCGCAGTCGACGGTGTCACCGGCCTTGACCCTCGCGGCGATCGCGCGCGGCAGCGACAGGCTCGTCGAGCCGTCATCCAGGGGAAGGCCTCCCGCTGGCGTCACCACGCCCTGCCACGCGATCGAGAGCTGCTGCGTGCGAAACGCGCCGTCGTTGATCGTCGCGGCGAGCGACCCGTCGTCGGTCAGGACCGGGCCCTGCACCCAGCCGCCATCTGCCGGGCCCCCGCGCAACACCGGGCTGGTCACCACCGAGGGGGTGTCGTCGCCTTCGAAGAGCAGCTGGTTCACGGCATCGAAGAACACCACCTCGCCGGTGCTGGTGGTGATCACTCCCAACACCGGCAACGTCGAGCCCTGCGCCTTGCCACCGGCCGCGAGGGTCAGCCCCACGATCAGCCCATCGTTCCATCGAACCGGTTGGGTCGTCACGCCGCCGCTCTTCACCACCTCGAAGGCGTCGGTGGCGGTCGCGCGGGTGTCGACCGCCGAGACGCCACCGCAGCGCGCGCTGCCACAGGTCTCTTCATCGAGCACCCCGAAGACGAAGCCCCCGGGCGCTGGCGCGTCATTCCTCAGGGCGAGCCGGGCGTCGAACGAGGCCTGGTCCTCGCCGTCGCGCTGGGTGGGCACGGGCACCTGGTCGCTGGTGGCCAGCTGGCGCACCGGCCCCGGGAACCGCAGCGGCGCAGCCTCGAGCGTGGCCAGATCGAACATCGCCGTCGAATCGCTCGCCGCCGAGAGCCTGCGTTGGCTGACCACCAGGCAGGTCTGCGTCGGTGCGGCGCAGAACGCCCGGCCCGCGCGCGTACGACCGGTGAGGCCGGGCACCGCGAGCAGCGCCGTCACCGACGCCCCGGGCAGGCGCAGCCTCGAGACCAGCTGACCCGACAGCTCGCTCGCGGTTCGTTTCCTGACCTCTGACGCCGTCGAAGGCAGCGTCAGCTCCCAGACGGTCGCGCCGGCGCCGTCGAAGGTGGCGAACCAGGCGCGGCTGGTCGACGGATCCTTCATCAACGCGGCCGAAGCCGTCACCGGGCCCGGCATGGGCAGGCGCCGAATCTCCCGCAGTTCGCTGCGCGCGACGCCCACGATCGAGATCTCGATGCCGCCCTGCCGGCTCACATAGAGCAGCTGCCCCTTGCGCCGAACTCCGGCCTCGTACCGCTCGTCGAGCACCAGGGTGGTCGGTCGATCGAGCACCGGCACCGAGAGGACCTCGAGCGGGTTCGGCGCCGCCACCCACGAGGCGATCGTGGTGCCGCCGTCAGTGAGGGGCCCCTTCAGGTCGAGCACCCGCAGCTCGCTCTGGTTGGTCGAGGTCACCACGAGGAACCTGTTGCGAGAGGCCTCACCGGCGAGCGGCGCCCCGTCGTTGCCGAGCTCGTCGATCAGCACCAGGTCGTTCACCCCGGTCAGCGACCCCACGTTCGACGTCGTCGAGTTGGTGCAGCCCACGAGCGCCAACACGCACCATCGCCACCACGCCCTCATCGCGAACCTCCGTCGAGGCACGACGGGTCGCTGGGCCGAATCAGGCACAGCTGCTGGGCGCCGAGGTGTGCCACCAGCCTCGCGTCCTGCGGGTCGTTCACGTCGGGCACCTCGATGACCGCGACCCGACCGTCTTGAAAGTTCGAGGTGAAGAGGCGAACGCCCGGCCCGCGTCGATCGACCGCCAGGCCAAAGGGCTGCAAGCCGACCCCCGGCACCTGCGCGACCAGATCGCCCAGGTCGTCGTCGTAGAAGGCCACCACGCCGGCGTTCGTGCAGGTGATCACCACCAGGTCACCGCGGCCCGGCCGTGAGATGACCGCCAGCTCATTGGGCGCCTCAGGCAACGGAACACCGCGCACTACCGTCAAGGTCGGGCTCGAGCTCGCCGCGTCATCGACGGTCGCCACCAGCAGGGCGTCAGGGAACCGGCCCAGCAGGTAGACGCGCCGCTCGTCTGCGCTCAGCGCGATGCCGCGTGCCTCGCCGACCCGAAAGGCGGCTTCCACGCCGCTGGACACGAAGCTGCGCGCGCCGGTGTCGACGAGGCGAATGAGGTTGCCAGACGGGTTCAGGAATCGGCCGCTCACGTAGTTCCACCGCTTCCCCACCGCGACCGCGTGCGTCGCGCCGGCGCCAAGGTCGATGAAGCTCTGCTCGCTCAACGCGAGGGTCTCGGTGCCCAGCGTCACCAGGAAGCCCCGCAGGTTGGTGCCTGACCCCAGCGGGCTGTCGGCCTGCGCGATGTGGGTGATCAGCGCGTCGGCGGCCGGCTCCTGAAGGCCTCCGTCGGCAGGCTTCGCCACGCAGCGCGCCTGAACGCAGTCGTACAGGCCCGCGGTGACCGCCTCGAGGGTGCCGCAGTCGGCGGCCGCCGTGCAGCGCCGTAGGCGCAGGGCCACCCCGAACGCCCCGGGCGCCCTGGGGATGCCGGTCGTGGACTGCTCGAACTGCGTCAGCGAGGTCGCCGTCGTCGAGCAGTCCCGGCTGCTGGAGTTGAAGCACCCCAGCGCGACCGCCCCGTCGCCACCCACGGTCAGCTCAGCGGCGTGCACGCGTTGGAACTCCGCGCGGGTGGGCACGAAGAGGCGCCATCGGCCCGGCGAGAGCTCGAGCGGCGCCAGTTGGCCCGCGAACGCCGCGATGGCCACCGCGTCGGGGAAGCCTCCGTCGCTGGTCGCAGACACCGCCCCCGGGCTGCGCAACGCCGGCAGCTGCACGGGAGACTGACCCGGGGCCGCGCCGAACGCCGGCAGCCGCGTCGCCAGGGTGTCGAGGTTGATCGCCACCAGCGAGCCCGACGAGAAGCGCTTGTCGAAGTTCGTCGAGGCCACCACCAACAGCCCGTCACCGGTGGGCGCTGCGGGGTTGTCGAGGTGGGCGATCGCCGTAGGGAAGTAGAAGCGGTCCATCGGCGTCGGGGGCTGCACGTCGGTCACCGGGCAACCCAACAACAGCAGGGTCGTCAACAGGGAGGCCCTCCAGGCGTTCACGACTCCACCTGAACTCTCGAGAAGTCGGCCACCGACCCGAACAGGCTCGCGATGTCCATCAACAGGCGAACGCGGTTCTGACGCAGGGCCGGGTCCTCGGCCATCACCATCACCGTGTCGAAGAAGTGCGCGACCGGCGACCCCAGCGGGACCACGGTCGAGAGCGCCAGCGCGAAGTCGTCGGCCTTCACGGCGGCGACCACCGCGTCTCGCACCGCCGACACGTCACGGAACAGGGCCTGCTCGGCGGGGTCGGTGAGCCGCGACGAATCGACGGGGCCTGTGGTCACGTCCCTCGCCTGCTTCTCGACGATGTTCGCCACCCGCTTGAAGGTGGCCGCGAGCGCGCCGAAGTCGGGCCGAACGACCGTCGCCGAGAGCGCCTCGACCCGCCGGTGGGCGGTGAGCAGATCGTCGATGCCGATGCACACCACGGCGTCGATCAGATCCGCCCGGTGCCGCTCGCCCCACAGGGGGCGCAGGCGATCTTGCAGGAACTCGAGCACCTGGGCCTTGACCTCGGCGTCGGGCACCCGCTTCTTCTGGTCGGCGAGGCGGGGCTCGAGCAACCGCAGGGCCTCGTCGATGCCCGCGCCGAGCGACAGGCGGTAGCGCTTGCCGGTGATCAGGTTGATGATGGCGATCGCCGCGCGCCGAAGCGCGTACTCGTCTTTGGCCCCCGTGGGCCGCTTCCCGATCGCGAACAGCCCCACCAGGGAGTCGAGGCGATCGGCGAGGCCGATGAAGGCCCCCGCGTCTTGCGTCGGCAAGCCGTCGTTCGCGCCGCGCGGCAGGTAGTGCTCGAAGATCGCGAGCGCGACGTCCTTCGGCTCTGCGTCGTGCAGGGCGTACTCCCGCCCCATCACGCCCTGCAGCTCGGGGAACTCGCCGACCATGCCGGTCTCGAGATCGGCCTTGCAGAGGGTCGCCGCGCGCTCGACGGTGCCACGCAAGCCGCCCTGCCCTGCTGCCTCGGCGAGGAACACCGCGAGCGCGCGAATGCGGTTCGTCTTCTCGGCCATGCTGCCCAGGCCCTGAATCCAGGCGCGACGTTCGAGGCGGGGCAGGCGATCGAGCAGCGGCGTCTTGCGATCTTCGTCGAAGAAGAACCGCCCATCGGTGAGCCGCGCGCGCAGCACCCGCTCGTAGCCCTTCACCGACAGCGCCTCGTCCATGACCGGAGTGTTCGAGACGGCGATGAACTTCGGCAGCAGCGCCCCGGCGGCGTCGGTGAGCGAGAAGTACCGCTGGTGGCTCTTCATCTCTTGAATGAGCACCTCTGGCGGCAGCTCGAGGTGCCGCGCCTCGAAGGTGCCCACCACCGGGCACGGCAGCTCGACCAGGTTGACCACCTGATCGATGAGCGCCTCGTCGACGATGAGGGTCCCTCCGGCCTTCTTCGCGGCAACGCCGAGCCGCTCGACCAGCAACGCGCGTCGCTTTTCGATGGACGCCACCACCTGGGCCGCCTCGAGGACCTGCTCGTAGCTCGACGGGCTCTCGAGGGTGATGGCCTGCGGAGCGAGGAACCGATGCCCGCGCGTCTGCCGCCCGCTCTTCACGTCGGCGAAGATCACCGGCACCACCTCGGCCCCGAAGAGCGCCACCACCCACTGCAGCGGTCGCCCGAAGGACTGCTCGACGTCACCCCACCGCATCGACTTCGGGAAGGTCAGCTTGCGAATCGAAGCCGTCAGCACGTCGGGCAAAAGCTCGAACACCCGGCGCCCTTTTTCCTCGACGTCGGCCGCCAGGTACTCGCCCTTCGGCGTGGTGACGCGCTTGAGCTTCTCGACGGGCAGGCCCACCGACTCGGCGAACTTCGTGGCCGGCACCTTCGGCTTGCCGTCGGCGTCGAAGGCGGCCTTGACCGATGGCCCCTGCACTTCTCTGGTCACGTCCTGGGTCTGCTCGACGAGCCCGTCGATGAGCAGGGCCAGCCGTCGCGGCGTCCCGAACTTTCGAATGGCGCCGTGGGTGATGCGCGCGGCGGCGGCGTGTGCCTTGAAATGCGTTTCCAGCTCGTCGAGGGCGGGCACCACGAAGCGCGCCGGCAACTCTTCACAGCCCAGCTCCAGCAGCAGCTCAGCCACGGCGAACCTCGGCGGCGACTTCGTCTTTTCTGGGGTTCAGCGAGATGGTGCGCCAGTACTCGCTGGCGGGCTTGCCTTCGAGCAGGGGCAATTGCTCGCCGACCGTCCAGGGGGTGTTGCAGAGCGGGTAGCCCAGGCGCTCACGCATCTGCAAGTAGCCCTGCGCGCAGAGGCGGGCGTTGTCGCGCACGCGCTTGATGTAGAGCGCCCGATCGGTCACCGAGATCGCCCCGCGGGCGTCGAGCAGGTTGAAGGCGTGGCTGCACTTGAGCGCGAAGTCGTAGGCGGGAATCGGCAGCTGCTTCTCGGTCACCAGCCGTTTGCACTCGGCCTCGGAGCTGACGAACGACGCCTCGAGCTGCGCGGCGTCGGACTGCTGCAGCGCGTACTTCGACATCTCGACCTCGTTGGCGTGGAAGATCTCGCGGTACTTCACGCCCTTCACCCACTCGACCTCGAACACGTTCTCGACGCCCTGCAGATACATCGCGATGCGCTCGAGCCCATAGGTCAGCTCGGCCGCCACCGGCTTGCAGTCGAAGCCGCCGCACTGCTGAAAGTAGGTGAACTGGGTGATCTCCATGCCATCACACCAGACCTCCCAGCCAAGGCCCCAGGCCCCAAGGGTTGGCGATTCCCAGTCGTCTTCGACGAAGCGCAGATCGTGGGCGCGCGGGTCGATGGCCAGGGCCTTCAGGGATTCCAGGTAGAGCTCCTGCACGTTCTTGGGCGCGGGCTTGAGCAGCACCTGAAACTGGTGGTGCTGGAACAGGCGGTTGGGGTTTTCCCCGTAACGACCGTCAGCTGGCCGCCGCGAGGGCTGCACGTAGGCGATGTTCCACGGCTCGGGGCCGAGCGCGTGCAGAAAGGTGTGAGGGGCCATCGTGCCGGCGCCGACCTCGAGGTCGTACCCCTGCGTGACGATGCAACCCAGCTTCGCCCAGTGCTGTTGGAGCGAGAGGATCATGTCCTGGAAGTACATGGCGGCGCGCACCCTACATTCGCGAGGGGCACCCGGCTATGACATCGACACCGGCGACCTCGACGGTCACCCACCGATGGGCGCCAGCGCTTTTCAGTTGCCGAGGGGAATCGACGAGACGTCGAGGTTCAGCGGCACGGTCTTTCCGGCCTCGATGGTGACCGACAGGAACCGGTTCTTCGAGTCGCCGTCGACCACCCTCAGGCGGTGCACGCCGACGTCGAGCGGCACCTTGATGAGCGGCGTGGTGCCCAGCAGCGTCTCTTCCGCGTACACCGAGACCGACGAGGGGTTGAACGCAGTGAACGTCAGGTAGCCGATGTCGGCGGCCTTCGCCGACTTGCCGTCCTTGATGACGGTCACCGCGTTGCGGTCGACCTGCTTCCCGGTGCGCTGGGCGGCGCGTGCCTGCTTCTCGTTGACGATGTTCTTCAGGTCGACGATCTGTCTCTGCAGGTCTTCGATCTTCTTCGAGTTCGCGTCGTTGGTCTGTTTGCCCTGCCTGGACTCGACCTTCAGCTGGCGTTGCTCTTCTTCGAGGCGGTTGAGCTGAGCGAGCTGCGCGGTGATCTCTTCGATCAGCTTGAGGCGATCGGGGTCGCTGGCGGCCTCTTCGATCTCTTTCATGCGCTGCTGCTCTTCGGCCAGGCGCTGGGCCTCGGCTTCCTTCTCGAGCACCCACGACGGCCTTTCGCCCGAGGAACCGGCCGCGCTGGCGGTGATCTTCTGCGGCCCGGTGTCGACGGGGATCGACTCGTCGGTCGTCGCCTTGTCGATCACGCCACGCAGGGGCCCTTTGGTGATCGCCCACCCACCGCCGCCCAGCAGCGCCAGCACCACCACGGCCGCTGCCACCAGGCCTGACCTGCTCCCGTGGGCCGCGGCGACCTCGTCGGCCGCGGCGGCCTCGGCCCCGGGCTGGTTCAGATCATCGGGCACCGCGCCCTTCGCGCTCGACCGGGCCTTCGGAGGCGGCGTGTCTTCACTGATCGGCGGCAGCTTCGCCTTCGACCTCTTCGAGGCGGCTGGCTCGTCTTCGGGAACGCCGGTCATCGAGCGACGGGAATCACCCACCTTCTGCAGGCCCCGCGTCGACTTCGGGCCAGAGGTGACGGCCGGCAGCCTCTGGCTCGACGGCATCGCGCGGCTGGCCACCTTCGGCAACCGCTGGCTCGAGCCAGTGCCCCTGAGGCCCGGTCGAGGCGCCGGAGTGGCGACGTCGCGCAGGCCCACCCCGTTGGTGGCCTTCTTCGGCTTCGGGCCCGACGCGGCGTCCTGCTCTTCCTGAGTGAGGCCCTCGACGGCTGCGGTGAGGTTGCCAGGCACCTTCTCTTCGTTGGCCATCTCGAGAATCGAGCGGGTCAACGTGATCTTGTCTTCGAAGAGGTGCCGCATGAAGTCGGCGACCTGCTCTTCTTCGAACAGCTCGGGGCAGCTCTGCTCGATGGCCCGCGCGAACTCCTTGCCCGTCGAGTAGCGGCGCTCGCGGTCCTTCTCGAGCCCCTTGAGCACCGCGTCGCTCAGCGCGTGTCCAACGTAGGGGTTCACCGCGCCCGGAGCCTGCACCTCACCTTCGACGATCTTCAGCATCATCGCGGCGTCGTTGGGCGCGGTGAACAGGCGCTCTCCGCACAGCAGCTCGTGCAGCATCACCGCGGTGGCGAAGAGATCGGCGCGGCCGTCGAGGGTCTGGTTCTTGACCTGCTCGGGCGCCATGTACCCCGAGGTGCCCTTGACGATGCCGACCTGCGTGCGGTTGAGGCGGCCGCGCGCCTTGGCGATGCCGAAGTCGATCACCTTCACGTCGCCGGTGTAGGTGATCATCACGTTCTTGGGGCTGATGTCCCGGTGCACCACCGGCATGGGCATGCCCGTCGACGGCTCTTGAAAATGGTGCGCGTAGTGCAGCGCCAGCACCGTGTCGCGAATCACCCGGGCCGCGAAGCCGGTCGGCACCGGTACCTCGTTCTTGGCGGCGCGCCTGAGCACCTGCTCGAGGTTCTGCCCGGCGATGAATTCCATCGCGAGGTACAGCTCGTGCGACTGCTCATCTTCGCCCAGGTCGAACACCTGCCCGATGTTGGCGTGGCTGAAGGCGGCGGTGATGCGCGCCTCGTCGAGGAACATCTTCACGAACGCCTCGTCGCGCTTCACGTCGGGAAGAATCTGCTTCACCGCGACGAACTTCTTGAAGCCCCCCGGGCCTGGCAGAAACGCGAGGTACAGCTCGGCCATGCCCCCCATCGAGAGGCGGGTGAGGATCTCGTATTTTCCGATGCGCCGCCCGCGGTCAAAGTCCGAGGACGCCTTCGCCGAGCCCATGAGGTGCCAACGCTACCACGGGCCGACGTGGGTTGGGCCACATCGGGGCCGGGTCAACGCGCCTCTCGCCACAGCGCATAGGGCCGAAACGAGGTGCAGTCCGAGTCGGCCGGGTAGTCCCCCGCGGTGACGTTCCAGAAGCGCCAGACGCCGTCGACGGTCGTCAGCAGACTGGTCACACCCGGCTCGGCGACGACCTTTTTGGCCCCGCTCACCAGCGCGACCTTCGAGGACACCAGCTTGCCGCAGGTGGGGTCGACGCGGCACCCGATGGGCTCAGGCTCGACCGCCACCGAGAAGGGCGCCAGGTCTGCCGCGTCGAGGACGGGCTCGCCGATCGCCGTGTCGGCCGCGAAGAGCAGCTGCCCCGAGCTGGTCTCGCGCACGGTGACGGCCCGTACGACCTGCGAGCCCCGCTTGCGAACCACCACTGCCACCCGCACGTCGGTGTTGAGCGCCAGCGAGGGGCCCGAACGCCCTCCCGGCAGCCGCGTCTCGACCCGGCCGGTGCCCGAGGGGCTCGAGAGGCTGATCTGCAGCGTCTCGCCGATGAACTGGGTGGCGGTGATCTTCCCGGTGCCGGTGCTCACCGTGCGACCGGCGTCCGGCGTCGTGGTGGTGCTGAAGAAGCCCATGTCGCCAAAGGCCACCACCAGCTCGGGCTGGGGGGGAAAGGTGTTGGCCGGGCAGCCGGCGGTGCAGCTGCCGTCGAGGCAGAGCTCACCCGGGCCCTTGCAGTCGGCGCGCGTCACGCAGTCAGCGCCACGCTGAGGCCCGATCTCGACCACCCCCTGGTTGGGCTGGAACTTCCTGGTGACACAGGTCTGCAGATCATCTCGGGGGAACGCGCCGCTGACGGTGCCGCCGTCACCGGTGGCCAGGCCGTCGAGCTGGTTCACGAAGCACAGGCGCAGCTGCAGCGTCTCGTCGGACGGGGCGTTCTCGGGGCTCAGGCACACCTGGTTGCAGGCGATGCCGGCGACCTGCACCACGCCAGACCAGGTGCGCTCGGCCTGCCCGTTCGGAGCCACCTGGCGGATCACATCGACGCCGCCCGCGTCGGGGCAGCTGCAGACCCGGTCGCAGGCCTGCTCGCAGCTCCGGCAGGGACACGGCTGGTCATCGAACGAGAACCATTCCCCGTTGACGTTGCGTTGCACGGTGAGACCCAGCTGGCCCGAGGTGTCCTTGAGGAAGATGGGGTCACGCCCGCCGTTCTTGACCCGCAAGGTGATCGATGTGGCCTCGGGAGGAACACAGCGACACCCGGATATGACCGTGAGCAGCAACGAGGTGACGAGAAAGGCGCGCATGTCTGGCGCGGCTGTCGTAGGCAGCTGCGTGGAGCAAAGCAATGGCCCGAAGAATCTGCTGAGGTTGAACGTCTCGTCTCGCGTTTGCATCTGCTCCCTCATGCCGTCACCTCTTTTCGCCGCCTGATGTCGACCATGCCCCGACTCCGCCTCTGCTGCCTGTTGCTCGCGAGCGCTGCGTGCGATCAGGTCGGCCGCGAGAACGGTCGCATCGACGCGGTGCCGGCGGTGGACCCGCCCCGGGTGTCGCCGGTCGAGATCAAGCCTCCGCGAGTCGATCGGGCGCCGACCGGGCGGGTGAAGGT
>VYLD01001485.1_pt1 | contig 10939 bp, 12 predicted proteins | sample 5114401 | NCBI WGS metagenome assembly VYLD01 (sample SAMN12291783, study PRJNA351875) | freshwater metagenome | isolation source: freshwater lake | place: USA: Michigan, Gull Lake | collected 2013-08-08 | reverse complement strand
GGGACGATTCTCTTACTGATTATCAACTGAAGAGCCGTATGATGGGAGACTATCACGTACGGTTCTGTGAGAGGCTTGGGGTGAAATTCCCCTTGCCTACTCGACCGCGGGACAGTGACAGTGCTTCGAACATTGGCACATTTGCTTGCCGCTCGTTCCAGCGCGACACCAAAGCAAGCAAAAGAGCCAAAGCGACTCCCAAGGTATTGACAGAAACAGCTAATCAACTGAAGGGACGCAAAAAATGACATGAGATGGGTACGATGGAAAAGAAATTTAAGTTGATAGAAATCGTCAAATATCTTCCCATTTTTACTTTGACATGTTTTTGGGAAGTTAATGCGCAAATCGCGAATGACGACAACACCGTTAAATATCAATACTCGGTTATTGATACACCCTATGGGGACTATTATGGTTTAATAATCTTAAAGAAAGAAGGAAAATCTTATAAAGGCGAGATGATTGATGAAGATGGGATTGTCCATGAACTAAAAGTACAAAAGTTTGACAGTAAGCAGTTAATTTTTAAATCTAAAATAGATGGCCTAAAATCGATATTCAGGTGTGAAATCCTAGGCGATTCAATCAATGGTACTGGAGTATTTTCTGGTGACGAATTTGAGTTTAAGTTAAAAGGAGCTAAAGTAAAAGATTAGATTAAATGAATTTTGGCAAAATGAGATTTCTGTTAATTGTGCTATTGACATTCAACTTAACCAAATCTTTCGGCCAGACAATAAGTGGACGTGTAGTTGATGAATCAACTGGAGAAGCTCTTGAGTATGTAAATATCCGTGTGGTAAGTAGGAACATAGGCACAGTCAGCTTAAGGAATGGTGAATTCATCTTGAATATTCCAAATGTGAGTAAAAAGGACACGGTGCGCTTTACCTACATCGGTTACAAAACAGTCTCACATTTAGTTGATTTCTTTTACCCAACGACACAACAAATTATCAAGCTCAGGCCGGAACCACACATTTTAGATGAAGTAATTGTAGTTGCCAAATCAGAGACTCAAATACTAGGAAACCCAAAAGTCGGCAGGAGGTATACCGGTTGGGGTGACTTTAAAAGCCTTAGAGGAAGGATAAGGGGACTACTGATAGAGGGAGCAGAATGCCCAGTTAAAGTCAAATCAGTGTCGTTTAGAATTAATCATAATGAGTGGGACAGCGTAGCGTTCCGAATAAATATGTTTGAAGTGGAAGGTAATATGCCACGAAAATCGCTGCTTAAAGAGAATCTATTTGTAACCACAGACAAGAAACATAAATGGGTTAAAGTTGATTTAAACAATATGAACCTAGCTATTTGCAATAGGACAGTAGTAACGGTTGAATGGGTCGATGCATGGGGTAAGACAGGGGAGTATAGTAATTTGTTGACTCTATCTTTAGGAAAAAATAGTGGATTTTTGTTTAGTCAGGAACCTGGAGAAGAATTAGGGACGCTTTCTCAAGAAAAGTTCCCACCTGCAATAATTTTGGAAGTATACAAAGACTAAAGTGACATCTTAGAGACGCAGCACCAATGCCAAAGCCACGCGACTTCAACCCACATCCAAAGCTTTGGCATCCGTGCTGCTTGGTGACATTGGACTTGCGGCACATGTGCATAACACTGTATTTGCGTCAAGCGGGGTTGACGCGTAATCCAACGTTTTTGTATCTTTAATGCGTTCGGTGTCGGGGACAGGACGCGGCTTCGGAAGCCCCGCTCGAACGCAAATACTCACGTTGTGGCCAATTGGGTTGGCTCCGTAGACAGTGAAGAACAAGCCGACAAAATTTCGGTTGACAAAACAAAAATGTGAAGCGACCGTTGACTACTTGAAAAATCAATCTTTTATGAAAACAATCCTAGTGACTCTGACTCTTGTTTTTGGACTTCTTAATCTTAGCAAAGCACAAACAAAGACAGAAGAACCTCCAAAAGTACCAATATGGACGGAAGCTGATAGAAAATATCTAGTCGACAATCTAATTCGTTCCAAGGAAGAAATTTTAGCAGAAACAAAAAACTTGACTAAAGAACAATGGAATTTTAAAGAAAGCCCAGAACGATGGAGCATTAATCAAATTGTTGAACACATCTGCCTTTGGGAATTAATTCAGATGAATGAAATTTCTGTAGCCCTGCAAATGGGACCAATGGCAGACTTTCCACAGCATCTTCCCGACAGTATTTTCATAAATAAAGATCCGAAACGACTCAACAAAAATATTACAACCGATTATACAAAGCCTTTCACGTATGGCGTTCCTCTTGGAAACAATGAAGGCAAGAATAATATTATTTGGTACACCACCATGCGGGACGAATCAATTGATTATTTAAAAAAGACAACTGATAATATCAGAATACATTATATCTGTTTTGGCCCCAATATCCATCAAAGGTATATGATGTTCTTCCAACACTCGTTTCGACATTTGGGACAGATACGGGAATTAAAAAAACATCCGAAGTATCCGAAATAGTTTACAACAAGCGGACAAAGAAATTACTTCACGTAAGACATTTTTGCGTCAAGCGGGGTTGACGCGTAATCCAACGTTTTCGTATCTTTATTCCGTTCGGTGTCGGGGACAGGACGCGGCTTCGAAAGCCCCGCTCGAACGCAAATACTCACGTTATGCCCCATTGCTTAGAGACAGACAAGTAAATGAAATTCGGAAAGACAATAAAAATATTCCTCATTGACGGTGACCCAAACGGACGGATGAGCTGTGAACTTTCCAACTGGACAGGAAAGGCTTATAAAATTCCGAGAATTAAAATAAAGGACTGTACTGACCGTGACGACTTAATAAGCACCGGAGTCTATTTATTATTTGGAAAGGATGAAGAAGGAAAAGACCAAGTTTACATTGGAGAAGCAGAGACAATTTTAAAAAGACTCAATCAACACCTGACTCAAAAGGACTTCTGGCATGAGACAATTGTTTTCATCAGCAAGGACGAGAATTTAAACAAAGCTCACATTAAGTATTTAGAAAACAGACTTCACGACATCGCAAAAAACGCAAATAGATATAAAATTGAAAATTCAATAACCCCGACTCAATCTTCAATATCGGAATCTGACAGAGCAGAAATGGAGGAGTATATTGAGAATATAAAGATGCTAGTTAACACTCTTGGACATAAAGTATTTGACGAGAAGCGAGAATTCAAACCCAAACAAAGCCAAGAACTATTTTACATAAAAGCAGCTCGTGGAGCAGACGCACAAGGAGAACCTACTTCTGATGGGTTCTTGGTATTCAAAGGCTCAAAGGCTACAGGGACAACTGTTGCTTCAATAACTCAGAACTTTATTAATCTGCGCAATCGTCTAATTGAAGAACGAGCTATTGTACCAAAAGACGACTACTACGAATTTCCTGACGACTATATTTTTAGTAGCCCTTCGACAGCGGCAGCAATGGTACTTGGGAGAAATGCCAATGGACTGACTGAATGGAAACTCAAAGACGGAACGACAAGATGTATCGTATATGGCGGGGTACGGTGTTGCGATCAAGAATAGTTTTCTTAACTTAGTTCCTCCACGTGGGACAGATTGGCGTTTCAAAAGCCCGCCACATCCGATACATACACGTTGGCGGCAAGCAGTTTTAAAAAGTGAGGACTAAAATCATAATCATATCGACAGTAATAATAATTACAGCAATGGGACTATTTAGCATTTTTGGCAAAAAGGACGACAGATACATCAATGAATCGACATTCAAGCAGACGGTTCAAAAACAAAAAGAAATGAACAGTCAAACTCTGACTCAATTAAGCAAACATGGGGTCGATAACGAATCAGAGCTAAGTCTTGAGTTCTTTTTTTACACGGACAACCAAGACAAGGCGAGTAATCTTGTTATTGAGTTAAAGAAATTGAATTATAATATTGAGACAGTTGACAAATCAGCAGGAGACCCAAAACTATGGACAGTTACCGGGTGGACTACTCCAATCAAAATGGACATCAACACGGTGACACGTTGGACGGAGCAAATGTGCAAAATCGGTTATGAAAATGATTGTGACTTTGACGGCTGGGGGACAAATCCCGACCAAGGCGACATTGAAGTTGAAGAAGGACTGACAGCAGAACAATATTATGAAAAGGGAACAGAGCTTTTCAACGGTGGACAAGTTAGAAAGGCAGAGGCTTATTACACAAAGTCAATTGAACTAACAAAGAAAGTTCCGCTACCCTATTACAGCAGAGCGCACATAAAGGCATCAACTGGTCGACAGCTCGAAGCAATTGAGGACTACACCGCTGCGTTGATAATTGACCCGACTTTCTATGAAGCACTGGAGAATAGAGGTGCAATCAAAGACGAAATGGGTGACTATGACGGAGCAATAGATGACTACTCGAAAGCTTTGGAGTTAGACCCCAAAAGTAGTGTTGCGTACTTTAACAGAGCGAATTCTAAATTTCGCAAAGGAGACAAAAAGGGAGCATGTGAAGACTGGACAAAAGCGAAAGAACTTGGGGACGAGACAGCGGCAGAGAATTTGAAAAATTATTGCGGTTGAAACTGCCAGCCGCCAACAGCATGTTTGCGCTATGGCCGGGCGACCGGTTAAATTTTAGTAATTTTAAATTACAACGTTTGGTTTCGTGGGACAACTCGCGGCTTCGGAAGCCGGCCACATCGCAAACACAAACGTTGTGCGCAACCACATCGGACAGTGACGACTAGACGACCAATAGATAATGACTGAAATTCTAATAGCACTAATTATTCATTTACTAGTTCCTATTATTGGACTGGGACTTTTTTTGAGATTAAGAAATATAATGACAAGAGAAGAAATTACTAATCCTCCGACAGTTGAGTTATTAGTGATTTTTGCGACATATGGTGGACTCTTAATCGTGACATTGACGTCATTGTTTTGGAAATGGTCTGGTTTAGCATCCCTTGGGACTTTTTATTTAATAATTGGAGCACCAATCATAATGGGACTGATAGCCTATCGTAATTATAAACGGAGACATGAATCTAGATATAGAGGCTGGACATTTAACTCAGGACTTCTTTACTATGTTATTGCACCGTTGACATTTGCGGCACTATTTATCCTATCGTATATGGCGGGGTACGGTGTTGCGATTAAGAATAGTTTTCTTAACTTAGTTCCTCCACGTGGGACAGATTGGCGTTTCAAAAGCCCGCCACATCCGATACACACACGTTGGTGGCAAGCCGTGCGACAAGCAACAACGCTCAGTCTTTCGACAAATTAGTGAACATATGCTAACGACTAATAAAACAATTCAACGTCAACAACCCGACTAAAAGAGAATGAAGTTAAAATACAGAGTTGGGACTAATGACGACAAAAAAGAGCTTCAAACTTTGGGACTTGTGGCGTATGGAGAATTCAAAAATATCCTAACAACAGAGAATTGGGACAAGTTAAACTTGTTTCTAACAGCAGAGAACTCGTATTCGGACTTACTAAAAATATCAAGATGTTTTATTTGTGAGTGTGACGATGAACTAATTGGTATGGCCTTTCTTGTTCCTAAGGGAAATCCCACAGAGATTTTTCAGGCGGACTGGAGTTACATCAGAATGGTTGGAGTAAATCCCAATTTTACCGGACATGGAATCGCCAAGACGTTGACTGGAATGTGTCTTGATTTTGCTTGGGATAGCAGGGAAAGAATTGTTGCTTTACACACATCTGAGTTTATGGATGCTGCGCGACATATTTATGAGAGTTTTGGTTTTAGACAAACAAGAGAACTTGAGCCCCGACTTGGAAAAAGGTATTGGCTTTACCAACTTGACTTGGCGAACTATGACAGACTAACAAAGTGACATCTCCACAGTTGACGGTAAAGACAATCAAGATTTGTGAAACGGCCAGCCACCAACAAAATGTTTCTTCAATGGTGCGGTGACGTGTTATCCAAAGTTCATATCTTCGTTCAACGTTTTGTGTCGGGGACAGGACGCGGCTTCGGAAGCGCACCACTGAAGAAACACAAACGTTGGCGGCAAGTTTTATTTGAAAAGCATGAGACTACTATTAGGACTGATAACCGTGTTGATTTCTGTTAGTTGTACCGGACAAGGTATAAGCAAACTATCAAAGCAGGAAACAAAAAGAAAAAATAGACAACTTGTTTAAAGACTTTGATAAAAAAGATTCTCCCGGTTATGCAATAGGAATATCTAAAGGAACTGAGACTCTATACTCAAAAGGATATGGTTCGGCAAACCTTGACTACTTGATACCTATTTCAACAAATTCATCCTTCGACATAGCATCCGTCTCCAAGCAATTTACTGCTGCTTGTATTGCTTTGTTAATAATGGACGGCAAATTGAATTTGGAGACTCCTGTAGAAAGGTATGTGCCAGAACTGAACAAGTATACTGACACAATAAGAATAAAACACCTCATTTATAACACGAGTGGAATCATTGATTATCCAAAACTACCTCGTCCAGACGGACATTCATGGATTACATTCAATTACTTTGACATAGACTATTTTATAAAAGTATCATTGTCGAGAGATACCCTTGCATTCAAACCAGGTGAGAAGTGGGACTATTGCAACGTAAACTTTATGCTGCTAACGAGAGTAGTAGAAAAAGTAAGTGGTCAATCCTTTAGGGACTTCTCACGTAAACGACTCTTTGAACCACTAGGAATGGATAATACTTTTATTAACGATGATATTACAGAGGTCATTATTAATAGGGTAACACCGTATAATAAACGAACCCAAGAATATGTTCAGGCATACCGTTCAATGGGTATAAATGTTAAGGACGAAGGAAATTGGATACAACATATACGGACTTCACCACATTATGGCGGTAGTGGAGTGGTTACGACCATTGACAACTTACTAAAATGGAGTGAGAACTTTGTGACAAAGAATTTTGGAGGACAAGAATTTTATGACCTCATGCATAAAACAATAAAGTTTAATCATAACAGAGACAATCAAGCCTTTGGTTTGTATTTTGACAAATTCAAAGGGCGGACTTCTGTTTCGTGGGACGGAGGAGATTTCGGAATTAGCTCTCAACTATTACGATTCCCAGACAAGGGAATTTCAATAATTGTACTTTCCAACTTGGGTTCAGGGGAGGCCTTTAGAAAGGCAAATGAAATTGCTGACATTCTAATTGAGATTGGAGAATTATAAAACCAGCCGCCAACAAAATGCTTCTGCAATAGCGCGGTGAGGTGTAAGCTATAAGTGTTATCTTCGTTCCACGTTTGGTGTCGGGGACTGGACGCGGCTTCGGAAGCGCGCTACTGCAGAAGCACACACGTTGGGCACAATTGCATCCAGACAACGAGAGCATTCAAAACTATTTTGACACTTTTGACATCTAAGCAAAAACCTCTTTAGATGAGATTATTAATATTTGGACTTCTTGTGCTTTTGACAACTAACCTGACAGCACAAGAGAATCAATTCAACATAGATAAGAAGTACCACCCAGACAGTCTGAGGCACTGGACAAAAAGTATAATGGATGGACTTAGCCTCAAACACCCTGGATTTTACAGGTACACCTCAAAAGAGATCTTCGACCACTTAACCGACTCCACAGCGCAAACAATTAGTGATTCACTAAACCAACTTGAGTACTATAAAAAATTAAAACCATTATTCGCGAAAATTGGATGCCTTCATACAAGCGTTACGCTATCAAGTGATTACTATCCGTACTTTGATAAGACACCCACCTTATTACCCTTTGAGGTATTTATTGGTGAGAATAGTCACGTATTCATTGCGAAGAATCATTCAAGCAATAATGAAATTCAAGCCAAAAGTGAATTGCTTTCTATCAACAGGAAACCCATAAATGAAATAACAAGGACTCTTTTCAATTCAATACCTTCGGACGGCAAAAATGAAACCTTAAAAGTTCTTGTTTTGAATCATCATTTTGCACTCTGGTACCAAACAATTATTGAAGCCTCGGAGTATTTTGATGTTGAAATTTTGGCAGACGGTAAAGTTATTGAAACTCGTGTTAAGGGAGTAACGAAAGAAGTATTCCCTACCATGGAATCATTGGAGTCAGCCGATAAAAAGCAATTGGATTTTGTAGTCAATGACGGCATCGGCATTTTAACGGTTCATACTTTTGCAAAGTCTGTAATAAAAAAGAATGGACAGAATTTCAAGAGATATGTAAAAGCCACATTTAAGGAGTTGAAATCCAAAAGAATTAATGACCTTGTAATTGACCTTCGTTATAACACAGGTGGTACAGACGGAAATGCCGCATTTCTAGCCTCATACTTTTTTGATGCGTCATTTAGATACTGGGAAAAGATTGAAGTTACCGAAGCAATTGCGAAGGAGATCAAAGGAATTTACAAGTTGTTCTATAAAAAGCCAGTACAAAAGGACAATTCCTTTTACTGGAGAAAAACATGGGTTACAAAAGAGTTCGATTATTACGAGACCCAAAAGCATGCAAAGAATAGCTTTACTGGCAAAACCTATCTTCTGACAAATGGCTTATGTATGTCGTCATGTTCAGACTTTATTGCAATACTGCAGCATAACAAAAAAGCAAAGGTAGTTGGACAAGAAACAGGAGGGGGCTTTCAAGGAAACAACAGTGGAATGATGCCAACAGCAAAGATACCGACAGACCTTATAGTGACAGTTCCCTTACAGAAATATACAAACGCAGTTGATCTAACAAAAAATTTTGGACGTGGGACAATTCCTGATTATCAACTAACACCAACATTTGACGATTGGGTTAATAAAAAGGACATTGAAATGGAATTTGTACTATTTGCGTCAAGCGGGGTTGACGCGTAATCCAACGTTTTCGTATCTTTATTGCGTTCGGTGTCGGGGACAGCACGCGGCTTCGAAAGCCCCGCTCGAACGCAAATACTCACGTTATGGGCCATTCGCAAAACGGCTCCGTGGAGAATGACGCTAACGACAATTAAGATTTGACTTCTGAGATTGTGACGGACGACTTTTCGACTTCAAATCAATGATAAGAGCAAAAAAAATGACGGGGAGAAAAACTAGGAGCAAAAGACTTATCCTGTCAACTTTATTGTAGTCTGACCACTGACTCAAAAGATAGAGACCGTGACTATAAAATTGTTGGACTAAAAGGACAAAGAAAAAATAGTTAAAATATTTTGGACGTTTGACAAATCCATAACAACAAAACAAACACACGCAGACAAATATTGAGTGACGCCAAGGAGGAGATGAATTTATTGGATAAAAGATTCCAACAAAATGATAAATAGCAATAACAACGGACAATATCGAGAGAACTTTGAACAACCAATAACGATAGGTCATAGCGACATTTTAGTATGGCGGCAAAAATAGTAAGAAATGATAAATCACTGCAGACACTTGGGAAAACGGAATTTAAAGAGTATCAGTCGAGAAGAGACGGTCGACAAAGAAATTGGTGAAAGCGAAACGGCCCATAACAATGTATTTGCGTCAAGCGGGGTTGACGCGTAATCCAACGTTTTCGTATCTTTAGTGCGTTCGGTGTCGGGGATGGCACGTGGCTTCGGAAGCCCCGCTCGAACGCAAATACTCACGTTGGCAGTAATGCCGCTCGACAAAAATCTCCCCTAAAAAATTGGACAGAAATTCGTAAATTGTGGCGTGAAAAAACGAACGACTAAGGGACTTGATTTTGTAATAGATAAGCTGACGAATTCCATTGAGAATAGGGTAACTGGCGACAGCTTTACGACCAATATAATCCACCTGACGAAGGCTGACCTTAAGACGGTTACAAAGAAAAACGGATGGGTTTTCGACTGGAAATTCGAGTTAAACCAACCAGAACGAGAAGTTTACAAGCTGACAATTTCAGAGAACACAAACGTAATTCAAGGTCTAATAAGTCTTGAGATTAAGTTTGACCATGTTTACATGCATTTGGTTGAAAGTTCTCCATTCAATAAGGGAAGAGAGAAAGTTTATTCCGGAGTACCAGGTAACTTAGTAGCATTTGCTTGCAGACTCTCATTTCAGAGAGGATTTGAAGGGAACATATCCTTCGTTTCAAAGACTCAACTAATAAACCACTACACCGAGACACTCGGAGCATTTCATGCCGGTGGACGACTAATGATTATCGAGACCGGAGCGGCCTTACGACTAATGAACAGATACTTTAAAAACATTGAAATATGAAGACAAGAAAAAATGAGTTGGACGTTGACTTTATTGGTGGCGTTGGGTCATTGACAAAAGACGAAGAGAAAAGAATAAGCGAAGTTATTAAAATGCTCAAGTCAAAGAAAAGCCCAACTCGTAAACCGACAAGAAAGTTGACGACCAAGAAAAAAGTGGCAGCATAGCGTCACTACTGCCAACAATGTATTTGCGTCAAGCGGGGTTGACGCGTAATCCAACGTTTTCGTATCTTTAGTGCGTTCGCTGTCGGGGACAGCGCGTGGCTTCGGAAGCCCCGCTCGAACGCAAATACTCACGTTGTGCACCAGGCGCGGGACGCGTCTCCGTAGACGGGACGCGGCAGACAACACAACGTTTGGCTTCGCATACGGTGAAGAAAAAATCAAAATAACTCTAGGACGACAATTATTTCCCGCGGATAGAGCGTGGTAATTCATAACTTTCTTGTACCGCGACATATTACATCGGACGACTTGAAAAAAGCAAAGCTGAACACGACCCAACGTTTTGCTAACAGTGGACTCGGACTCGTCAACGAAAAATAACGGACGACTTGCGACAAGTCGTGAACTAATTGACGGTTGACGCGCCCGAGTGCACAACAAAATGTCCTACGTATATAGGATAGGTTCCTGAAGAGAAAGAGAAATAGAAATTACTTTTGAAAGCAAGAGGGTTTTTTAGCCCCCCTGCCTTCGCAAGTTATTCCGTTGGTCATTTAAAATTACT
>VYLD01000478.1_pt1 | contig 10945 bp, 7 predicted proteins | sample 5114401 | NCBI WGS metagenome assembly VYLD01 (sample SAMN12291783, study PRJNA351875) | freshwater metagenome | isolation source: freshwater lake | place: USA: Michigan, Gull Lake | collected 2013-08-08 | reverse complement strand
CGCATCGTCGAGGCCACCGTGGGCGAGGAATGCGGGGCTTCTCCGGGGAACCGCACCGAGTCCTTCGCGCGCTCGTGCAACGGGCTGGCCGAGTGCACTCGAAGCGCGGTGCTGCCGAACGAGAATCACCCCACGCCGCAGTGTGCCGCTGCCACGACGCGCGTGAAGTACCAGTGTGGCGTGGAAGACGCGGTCTACGAGTCGAGAGGCTCGGCGGTGGCCGGCAATGAGCCGGTGTCGATGTCGTGCGGCCCGAGGATCACCATCGTCTCGGCCAGCCTGGCCAGGAACTGCCTGGGGCCAGACAACCAGCCCATCGGCGTCGAGGGAAACTCGACCGCGCCGGTCGTCAACCTGTGCAACGGGCTGCGGGTCTGCGAGCTGCCCGAGGGTGTGGTGTCTGTCTCGAAGGCGCGGGTCGAGCTCCAGTGGTGCGGGTCGCGCCAGGTGGAGCCCGAGGGCGAGGTGCGCTACCGGGTGCGGTTCAGACCCGACGGTGCAAACGGCCGTGGCTGCGGGGCGCAGCCCGTTGAGCTTCCGCTGCCCGACCCGACCCAGCGCCTCGGCGTCGGTGCTGCGGGTGAGGGACGCGTGGCTGGGCGGGCTCAACGTCACCGCGAAGTTCCAGGCCGCGTGCAACGGGCGCACGAGCTGTAGCCGCCCACTGCTGCTCCCGGGAGACCCCGACCCGTCCCCCGGCAAGGCCAGGGAGTTCAGGCTCGACTACGACTGCGGAGCCGCGGGGCAGCAGGACCCCATTCGGTTCACCTCGACCGGGAACCAGATGGTGACGGTGCGGTGTGGGCAACCCATCACCATCAGGACCGCCTCGGTCGGCAAAGCCTGCAACCCCGCGGAGTCGGCGCGCCTGGACGAGCTGCGACGCTTTGCGCGCTGCAACGGCTCGGGACGCTGCGTGGTCGACGCCTTCTTCCCCAACGAGGGCTGGCTGCGCAGCTGCCCAGAGGAACAGACTGGTTGGGAAGTGCGGTACTCCTGCGGGAGTGCTCCCGACGAGCTCGTCGCCAGGGGCCCCCGGCGGGGCCAGCTCGAGCTCTCGTGCCCTGCGCTGCCCCAGCCCTCGTCCGCACCGACCGGCATTCGGGTTCTCGAGGCGAGCCGCGGCCTCAACTGTTCCGAAGAGTATCGAAACAACCTGTACGGCAACGCGGTGGCCTGCATCGGCCAGAGCGCGTGCACGATGTCGACCAGCCTGCCTGCGAACGCGTCTTCATGCGGGAGAGCCGAGATCAACGTGAGGTACCGCTGCGGTGAGGACGAGCAGGTCCACAGCGTCATCGGCACGCCCGCAGAGCTCGGCGCCACCGTGAAGCTGTCGTGTGAGCCCGCCATCACCATCGCCAGCGCCACCTGGGGCGCGGGCTGCGCGGCGCCAACAGGCAACGCCACTGCGGCGCTCGCGCGGCAGTGCAACGGGAAGCTGGGGGCCTGCGCGTTCACGGTGTCGGCGCTCGGCGTGGCCCAGCCTGCGGCTGCGTGTACCAAGAGCTTCGCGGCCTCGTGGCGTTGCGGAGCTGATCCCGCGGTGCAGACCCTCACGCTGTCGGCTGACGCCAGCTCGAAGACCGGTTCCATCACCTGCGCGGCGCCGGCGACGCCGTACGTGAGAAAGACGTGCGTGCCCCAGCGGTGTCGCGGCAAGACCCGCCGCGACGAGAACCTGGAATGCGTGAGCGATCTGACGAAGCCGGTCATTCCCGCGCCCTCGAGGTGGTCGCTGGTCAAGAGCGGTGAGGAAGCGCACTTCGCCCAGAACTGGCCCACCTCGCTCACCTTCAGCGCCATCTTCGATCAGCCGCTGCCCTCGGCGATGCCTTTCGACGCCGAGCTCGCGCAGGTGGCCATCTATGCGGTCGACCGGTTCCGCTCACGAACTGGAAACGAAGAGATCGAGGGCTTTCGCTGTGTGGTCGCCAACCCGGGCGTGCGGCGCCCGCCGCCGACGACCACCATCGCCGGCGTCGACGCCGCGGCCATCTCGGCAGGTCGTGTGCTGGTCGGGCAGGTCAACACCTTCGTGGTGCCCCAGAGCTGCTTTGGGGTGAACGTGCCGAGCTGGAAGGACGCGCTGCGGCGGTACCGGGCCCAGACCCAGAGCACCATCACCGAGGCCGACTTCCGCGGCGCGTTCGCGCTTCAGTTCTCAGAGCTGCGCGCGGCGCTCGACCCGCAGGGCCGCACCGTGGCGCTGCGCACGGCTGGCACGACCGAAGCGACGGCCCTCGTGCCCAACCCCATCGGCTTCTTCTACACGCCGTCGCTGACCTGGGTGGACTTCCTGGGCTTCTACGAACAGGCCCGCCTCGCGCGCCTCGACCAACGGGGCCTTCGCGGCGACTTCGCGTCCGAGCCGTTCGCCCGCTTCGCGCAAGAGAACCAGCTGGTGGTCGCCGCCCAGAAGGCGACCCTGCGGGAGGCCGAGGTCGAGGTCGACCTGTACGACTCGACCCGTCTGCCGACCCTCGAAGTCGATCTCGACTGGTTGATGGCGGGTGACTCGCCGGGCCGCAACCCCTACTCGCCGACCCGCGCGCTCACGCCAGCGGTCAAGACCACCGCGCAGCTCAACCTGGGAGCGACCGTCGAGCTGCAGACCCGCGAGGCGGTCGACGCACGTGGTGAGTTCGCCTGGGAAGACGCCATGACGGTGGGGGCCGTGCAGGGCACCCCGCTGGGCGAGGGCCAACCCACCGGCACCACCACCCGGGTGATGGCGAGGTTCACCGAGCCCCTGCGCCGTCGGCTGGTCACCTTCAAGACGCCTTCCAACAACGGGTGGATGGCGACTCGCACCGAGGCGATGCGCGAGTTCAAGGTTCGCGTCTGCGTCGACATGGACACGGTGTCGCGGTTCGGTGGCATGGAGTTCCTCGGCGAGGGCCTGAACACGACCCGCGGCGACGAGCGGTTCAGGGTCTCGCTGGGGTTCCGCAGCCCCTCGGGCCGCCTGGCCCGCTGCGTCGTCGCCAACGAGGTGCTGATCGTCAAGCGCTCGCTCGAAGAGAAGCTGCTGCCTCACGATCACGACGGCGCCGACACCGAGGTGGGCAACAGCATCGACCAGGGCAACCCCGACGTGAACAACGAGAGCGACAGCGGCAACGTGGGCACCTGCAGGCAGCGCTGCACCGTGACCGCTGACTGTCTCGGTGGTCAGACGTGTACCGCCGGCGTGTGCGAAGGCGGCACGGCGACCCGGTGTACCTCGCAGACCAGCAGCAGCTCTGGCGGCACCGGAGTCTTCGGCGCCTCGCTCGTCCGGTCCTCGAGCAAGTCGTCGCTCGACGACGGCATGAACGCCGGCGGCTCGGGCACGACGACCTCGAACGCCGAGCTGCTCGGCTTCCAGGTGCTGCAACGGGAAGACTCGAGCCGGTGGACGACTCCGGGAGCGCACGGTGAGTTCACCATCAGCCCCGACTGGGGGCTGATCATCGACGTCGCGCGGGAAGGGCTGCGGGCCGCGACCGTGGCCGCGATCGCCGAGCCCATCGTGAAGCGGAAGATCGAAGGCGACGGCCTGGCCCTTGGCCTCGGGCGCCGCTTCTTCATCTTCATCGGCCCGGTTCCCATCATGGCCGAGGTGAGCGCGACCGTCGGGTTCGGCATCTCGCTCGCCTTCAGCTTCGATCTGCGCAGCGACTACCCCTGCATTGGCACCACGGCCTGCTATCGACTGCACAGCGAGCGAAAGACCCTCGCCGAGGCCAATGAGCTCTGCCAGGAGGCCGGCGGCCAGCTCGCCGAGCTCACCTCGGCCACGGCGCTGGCCGGTACGCGCGCCGCCATCACGGCGCTCAACCAGGATCACTGGATCGGTGCGCAGCAGGCGATCCTCTGGCCTGAGCCCTCGTGCGCGACCAACCGCCAGAGCACGCAGTGCATCGTGCAGAGCACCACCCGCTACCGGTGGATCAAGAGCAACCAGCCCTTCGCGGAGCAGCGCGCGAGAGACCTGCCGCTGATCAATCAGGCGACCCTCGCCAACGCCTTCGCGGGCTCGCAGCGCCAGCTCGGCAACCTTTCGCCGCGGGTGCCTGACCTCGGAGGGGTGGCGTTCAGAAAGGCCACCGCCGCGCCCGATGATGTGCTGGTGGCGAGGAGCGAGCTCGAGACGAAGCCCTTCGTGTGTGAGTTCGAGCCCGCAGCGAAGGCGCGATCGTCTGCGTGGTCGGCGGGCATCGTGCTGAGCTTCACGGCTGGTCTGTCATTCTCGGCGTGCGTGCCGCACTCCAGCCTCGGCATCTGCCTGAGCGCCGGCCTCAACCTCATCGACGCCAACCTGACCTTCGCCTTCGAGCGCACCAACACCCGACTGTGGAACGCCCAGGGGCTGCTGCTCAGCCAGGAGGGCACCGATGCCTTCAAGATCACCGCTGGCATCGATTTTCTCACCGGCGCCCTCAGCGTCGAGGTGCGGCTGCTCTTCTTCAGCGTCGGGTACGACCTGGTGAAGTTCAACGGGCTCGCCAATTATGAGACAGAACTGTACAGACATGACTTCCCCACCTCGGGGCAGTGGCCGAAAGACAGCCATGAAAAAGACTCTGTATGTCATTGGCGCGGTGGCGGTCGGGGTCGGGGCGGCGTTGCTGGCGTGGTCCCCGTCGGAACCTTCCTCGTCGACGTCGCCTGGGGTGCCGCCTGGCCCGGCGCTGGCGGGGCCGACCCTGGCGGGACCCAGGCACGGGTGCCTGGTCGCGCCCCACCAGCGGTACGCCTGGACCCTGCAGACCCGCACCCGGGCGACGGTGGCTGCCGCGTCGCTGGGCACGGCCGCGGTGGGCGACGTGAAGACCCGCAACGAAGGCACGCAGCGCATGAGGCTCGAGGTCGAGGGTCTGGCGGCGCTGAGCGAGGGCTCGGTGCTGCTGGGTCGGCTGGTCGACGTCGACGCCTCGACGCTCGAGGTGGTGCCCGGGCTGTCGCAGACGCCGTTCCTGTTCAAGGTCTCGTCCCGCTGCGAGGTGGTGGGGTTCGGGCGGCACCGGTCGTCGACGCTGCTCGCCGCGCGGACGCAACAGGCCACGCTGGCGCAGCTGAGGTTCCGAATTCCTGAAGGCGAAGGTCCCGAGCGGGTGAAGGCCGAGAACGGCCTGGGGGCCTTTTCAGCCGTGGTCGCGCGGGACGCAGACGTCGTGCAGCGCCGCGTGGTGGCCTACGAGCGCGCCTGGGTGGGCGCCGAGGTGCCGACCGTCGGCGACAGCTTCCTCTCGGTGCAGCTCGGTGACGGCGCCTGGTTCGAGTCGATGCGCGGCGAGGACGCCGTCTCGCAGGGGCTCTTCAGCGACGCCCGAGCTTCGCTGCAGGTGGCGCGCGCGCAGATCGACCCTTCGGCCCTGACCGGGGCCTCACGCGACGAGCAGGTCTATGTCTGGGAAAACCTGTTGCCCCGCTTCATCACCCCGACGGCGGCCGCCTCGCAGGAATGGTCCGTGACCGAGAGGGCGCAGCGGGCAGCGTTGCAGCACCAGCCGCTCACCGCGGCCGTTCGGGAATTCGCCGCCGCCGTCGCGAGCGAGCCGAACGCAGACCGCCAGTGGAAGGGGCTGACGCGCTACTTCGAGGTGCACCCCGAGGCGATCGGGTCCTTCGTCGGCGCCATGCGCCAGCCAGACTTTCCCAGGGAGCTGAAGGCCATGGGCTTCGTCGCGGTCGGTCACGCCACGCCGTCAGAGGCGCGCGAGGCGCTGATGGTCGTTCGCGACGACACGGCCGCCGACCCGTTCGACCGCCTTCGGGCGACGCTGGCGCTGGTCGGTCGAGGTGACGTCGGGGCCGACCTGGCGGCGCTGCTGCGGCGCGACAGCCGGGCGATGGTGAGCTCGCCGAAGTCGGCCGAGGCGTTCTACGGGCGCAACGCGCTGCTCGCGCTCGGCATGTTCTCGGGGCTGCGCCAGAACGAAGATGACGCCGTCAAGGAAGAGGCGCGCGGGGCCATCGCCCAGGCGCTCGAGGCGAGCGAGCTCGAGCCGAGGGGTGAGCCGGCGGTGACCTTTCCCGCGGCGATGGGCGCCATGGGCATCCTCGGCGACCCGGCCGACCTGCCCCGCATCATCGAGCTGTCGAAGCACCCCAACCCCGAGGTGCGCGCGCTGGTGCCGCAGGCCATGCGGCGCCTCACCCAGCGTACCGTCGCTGACTTCACCCTCGAGTGGCTCTCGCGAGAGACCAGCCCTGCGGTGAAGCAGGAGCTGTACAGCGTGATTCAGCACCAGCTGCTCGATGAGCACCTGGTCGCGACCGAAGCCCTGGCGCGCCTGGCGGTGAGGGACTTGAGCGCCCAACCCCTGCTGCTCACCAGGCAGCCGCTCATTCGCATGCTCGGGCCGGTGGCGGCCCGGTTCGCCTTCGTGCGCGAGGCGCTGGTGGCGCAGGCCACGAAGGAAGTGGGCACCACCTCGGGGCTGTACTCGGTCATCGCGCAGTACGTGCCGGGTGACCAGGTCGCCGCGGCGCTGGCGAAGCATCCGTCGTTCTCAGGCGAAGGCCGGCTCCTGGTGGCGGTGCCTGGGCCCGCAGTCGCCGATCGGGTGCAGGTGGCGCCATGACGCGTCCTGTGAAGCTCGTCGCGGCCTGTGCGGCGTTCGCCCTGCTCGCGTGTCAGCCACTCAAACCAGACAGCCAGGCAGCAGCGCCTGACGCCGGGGGCGCGTACCGCGGCGAGACGGCCAACACCCCCCTGCCTTCGCCAGAAGACGTGCCGGCCGACCCAGAGTGGGAGGACGACGCCGGTGCGTGGAGCATCGATCGTCGCTGCTGCCAGGTCGTGTTCCGCATCGATGCGCAGGAGCCGGACGACGCGACGGGGGTGGTGCTGGCGCCGATGGACGGGCTGCGCGCTGGTCTGCCTTTGACGCGAGGCAACGGGGTCTGGTCGGCGGCGGCGTGCCTGCCGCTCAACGTGACGGTGCCCTACCGCTACGCGTTTTCCTGGCGCGACGCAGACGGAGGCGAAGACGCCGGCGCTTCGCGGGTCTCTCCCTTCGAGGTGTCGGTGGGTGACGGGCAGGGCGGCCAGACCAACCTCTACAGGGTGCAAGAGGACTGCGGCGCCGCCGACGCGTCAGTCAGCCTTCGACCCTGAAGCCTCTGGGTCCCCACTGGCGCAGGGCCTCTGTCGCTCGAGGGGCCCGCGCCGTCATTCGGCACCGCGCTGCAGCCGACAACGTCGACGCTGAAGCAGCAGCGCCCTTCTGCTCACCCGAAGATGCGGCCCAGCATGAGTAGCTTCTGCAAGGTCAGATCCGGGCTGGTGCGCAGCCCCTTGATGATGGCGAGCACCGCCCAAAGGGTGAGGCGCGGGCGGCTGAAGCTGGCGGGCATCACCTGGCCAGCCCCGCGTGGCGATAGCCGTGCTCGCGCAGCACCTGGTGGCCCGTGCCCACCGCGTCGGCGTCGATGACCTCAGGCCCACGAAGCGCGCGCGCGGCCCGCGCTCGACCCGGTAGACGAAGGGCGCGTCACCGGCCGCCCGGAAGAAGAGCCTGCCTGCCGACCTCGAGGCCACCACCAGCCCGAAGCGGCTGAGGAACGCCTCGGCCTGCCCAGGGGCGGGGCGCTCGAAGATGAGGTGTGAGAGCCGGGTCGGCTTGACGAGGGGGCTGCTCGTGACGAGCGGGCTGGGGCGTTCGCAGGTCGGTCATTGGCGTTCGAGCGGCGCGAGGGCCGGCAGCTTCAGGCGGGACAGACGAAAGGCTTCCTTCGCTGGCACGCCCAACGATCGCAGCGTCAGCGCGGCGACCTCCGAGGGTGACAGAGGGTGACGAGCCTTTCGACCGGAACCGCGGGCCTGAGTAGCGTGTGCCGCTGGCGTGTTTTTCCTCTCGGTGTTCGCGGCCTCATTCCTCTCGGCGGACCCGCCAGTGCAGGGCTACGAAGCCGGCCTGGTGGCCTGGGGCCTCGAGCGGCGAGACCTGGCCCTCGAGCCCGACCCTGCCGGCAAGCGCATCGACACCATCTTCATCGAGCGCGAAGAGATCTTCGCCGAGGCCAACCCGAAGTTCTTCGACTTCTTCCACGTGCGAACCCGCGACGCGGTGGTGCGGCGCGAGGTGCTGCTCGAGCCCGGCGACGTGTGGGACCCCCAGCGCGCCCTCGAGACCGAGCGCAACCTGCGGGCGCTGCCGCTGATCGCGGTCGCCCGGGTGGTGCCGACCAGGGCACCTGACGGGCGGGTGCACCTGCTGGTGGTCACCCAGGACCGCTGGAGCCTTCGCCTCTCGAACGCCTTCACCCTCGTCGGAGGCCTGCTGCAGTCCCTCGCGCTGACCCTGGTGGAGGTGAACTTCAACGGGTGGGGGCAGCGCCTGTCCGTCGACACCGTGCTGCGCCTCGACACCTTCTCCATCGGCCAGTCCTTCACCGAGCGGCGCCTCTTCGGCTCACGGTTCAGCTTCTCCGAGGCCGCCAACGTGGTGTTCAACCGCCAGACCGGAAACGCCGAGGGCACCGTGGGCCAGGTGATCACCGGCGCCCCAGTGATCACCCTCGACCAGCCGCTGGGCTTCCTGGTCGACGCCAGGTGGAACGTGCGCAAGCGCCGCATCTTCCGGGGCGCCACGGTCTGGCAGCTGCCGTACCCCGACGAGGCCAGCGGCCAGACCGTGCCCTTCGCCTTCGACCAGCGTGAGCTCAGCCTCGACGTCGGCGGCACCCGGCGGCTGGGCTCGGGTACCAAGGTCGATCTCACCCTCACCGCTGGCGCGTACCTTCGCCAATACACTCCGTCGCCAGAGTCACGGTTGAGTACAGAACAAGCACAATGGCTCACCACCGGGTATCTGCCCCGCAGCGAGAACGCCACCTACGCCGAAGCCACCGCGCTGGTCTTCACCAACCAGTTCCGGGTCTTGAAGAACCTCGACACCTTCGAGCTGTCGGAAGACGTGCAGCTCGGCCTGCGCGCCATCGCGGGCGCGCGGTGGGCGTTCCCCTCTCCGCTCACCACCCAGCAGTTCATCGAGCTGGGCGGCGCCCTTAGGTATCGCGTGTATGCCTTTGACGATCTGCTCACCCTGTCGGTGTCGGGCGGCGCGAGGGTTCGGCCGGGCTCCACCATCGCCAACCAACGCCTCGCGGCCGAGCTGCTCAACTACTCACCCCAGTTCTACGGAGGCCGCCTGGTCACCCGGGTGCTGCTCGACCTTCGCCAGAACGATCTCGACAACCGCCGCCTGCAGCTTGGAGGGGCCAACGGCCTGAGGGGCACCTTCCCCGAGCAGTTCAGCGGGCGAAACATGGTGCTGGCCAACGTGGAGTACCGGACCCGCCCGGTGCCCTTCTTCGTCTCGACCTTCCTGGGCTTCGTCCTCTTCTACGACGTCGGCTCGGCTTACGACTCGGCGCCGCTGCTGCAACACTCGGCCGGCTTTGGACTGCGGCTGCTCCTGCCGTACTTCAACTTCGAGGTGCTGCGCTTCGACCTCGGAGTACACATCAACAACCTGGCCCCGGCGCCCAGCTTCGAGCGCCTCAACGCAACCTGGGGGCAGGTGAATGATCTGCGGCCCCCGATTCTCGACCGGGCGCTGCCGCCATGAGCGTCCCTCAGCGGCTCGCGGGCTCACCGCCGCGTGCCCTCGACCTGGTGCGCCCGCTCTTCGAACACAGACATCGTCAGCTGCTCACCGGCGTTGGTTTCGGGGCCGGCCTGGCTGCGATTCCGTGGCTGGGGTTCTTCATGGGCGTCTCGACGATCACAAAGGCCATGGTCTCGAGCGCGCTGTTCGGTGGCTCGACGTGGGTCGCCATGGCCCTGCAGTGGAAGGAATACAACCACCTGCTGCGGGTGGTGCAGCTCGGGCACGTCTCGTCCGCCAGCGTGGTCAGCGTCGAGCTGTCAGCGAAGCGGGAAGGTCACCGGGTGACCATGGCCATCGGCGGCACCGACCAGGTCCTCGAGGCGCGGGTGCCCGGGCCCGCGGCAGACCTCGAGCTCGAGGTGGGGGGACGGGTGGCCGTGGTGGTGCTCGGGCGGGACGTGGCCCTGTACACCCCCCAGCTCGGCGTCCTCTCGGCGCAGCTCAGAACTCGAGGATCAGGCTGACCCGCTGCGGCAGGCCGTCGCGATTGACATCGGGCAGCTGGTAGGCCGGGGCCGACAGCACCTGCTCGAGGCACTTCAGCTGGGTCGAGGTCAGCTCGGCGGCCGCGCCGACCGCCTCGAACTCGTGGTTCCCCACCGCGCCGGTCTCCATCGCCACCAGGGTGGTCCACTTCAAGGCGCCGGGCCGTGACGTGCCGTTGAAGCACTGCGAGAGGCGCGGGCTGCGCGCTGCGACCTGCAGGCGAAACGCGTCGACCCACGCGGGCGCGAGGCGCGCCGGGGCGTCGAAGGCCGGCCGTGGCACCGGCCTTGGCGGCAGGGTGAGGGGCGGCCTGGGTTTCACCTTCTTCGGAACCGCCTTCACCGGGGGCGTGACGACCTCGGCGACCGACACGGGTTGAGCCGTGCCCTGGCCCTGGCCGGGGCATTCAATCAAAAGCAACAACAGCAGCAACACTGACAACCACGCCAGGCGCTTCAGCTGGCGCTTCCGCCGCTGGGCGACCACCAGCGGGGAGCGAGCCACCGCGTCGCGAGCCCGGGCCTGCGCCACCGTGACCCGCGCCCGCAGCACGTCTCGCGACTGCGCGAGGGCGCGTCTGGTCTCGGCGCGGGTCATTCGGTGATCTTCCAGCCGAACACCAGCCCGCCGCCATCGTCACGCCACTCCATCGGCACCAGCACGAGCGGAGTGAACGCCGAAGGGGCTTCGACCTCGGGCTCGACGAAGGGCCACGGCAGGGGGTCTGCAGGCGCGAGGCGCAACGAGCCCGCGAAGGCCGAGTACGACAGGTCCAGCGCGCGAGGGTCAGCGCCGGGCCCGGCCGCCGCCCCCATGGCCTCGAGCAGCGCCTGCAGCCGCCCCGCCAGCTCCTG
>VYLD01000477.1_pt1 | contig 10954 bp, 10 predicted proteins | sample 5114401 | NCBI WGS metagenome assembly VYLD01 (sample SAMN12291783, study PRJNA351875) | freshwater metagenome | isolation source: freshwater lake | place: USA: Michigan, Gull Lake | collected 2013-08-08 | reverse complement strand
CCCCGCCAACTTCCTGGACGTGGGCGGCGGCGCCACCAAAGAGAAGGTCACCGCGGCCTTCAAGCTGATCCTCGCGGACCCGGCGGTGAAGGCGGTGCTGGTGAACATCTTCGGCGGCATCATGAAGTGCGACGTGATCGCCGAGGGCATCATCGCCGCCGCGAAAGAGGTGAAGCTCACCATTCCCCTCGTGGTGCGCCTCGAGGGCACCAACGTCGAGCTGGGCAAGCAGATCCTCGCCGGCTCGGGCCTCACCATCATTCCTGCTGACAACCTGCGCCAGGCTGCCGAGAAGGCCGTCGCCGCGGTCAAGCGCTGAACCGCCTTCTTCACGTGCTTCATCAAGGACCCACACGACCATGAGCATTCTCGTCAACCAGGACACGCGGCTCGTCGTTCAAGGCATCACCGGCGCCGCCGGCTCGTTTCACGCCAGGCAGTGCCTCGAGTACGGCACCCACATCGTCGCCGGAGTCACGCCGGGCAAGGGCGGGCAGACCTTCGAGGGAAAAGTGCCCATCTTCGACACCGTCGATCAGGCCGTGAAGGCCACCGGGGCCAACGCCTCGGTGATCTTCGTGCCGCCGCCGTTCGCGGCCGACTCGATTATGGAGGCCGCCGACGCGAAGGTGCCGCTCGTCATCACCATCACCGAAGGCATTCCGGTGAACGACATGGTGAAGGCGAAGCGCTTCCTGCAAGGCAGCGGTACCCGGCTGATCGGGCCCAACTGCCCCGGGGTGATCACTCCCGGCGCGAAGTGCAAGATCGGCATCATGCCCGGCCACATTCATCGCCCGGGCCGCATCGGCGTGGTGTCGCGCTCGGGCACGCTCACCTACGAGGCGGTGTTTCAGGTGACGGGCCTGGGCCTGGGCCAGTCGACCGCCGTCGGCATCGGCGGAGACCCGGTCAACGGCACCAACTTCATCGACGTGCTGACCCTGTTCAACGCCGACCCCGAGACCGACGCGGTGATCATGATCGGCGAGATCGGCGGCAGCGCCGAAGAAGAGGCCGCGGCGTGGGTGAAGACGCACTTCAACAAGCCCATCGCCGGGTTCATCGCGGGCGCCAGCGCGCCTCCGGGCAAGCGCATGGGCCACGCCGGCGCGATCATCTCAGGCGGGAAGGGCACCGCCGCCGACAAGGTCAAGGCCATGAGCGAGGCGGGCTTCGTGATGGCCGCGTCGCCGTCTGAGCTGGGCTCGACGCTGGTCGAGGCCATGAAGCGCAAGGGCGTGAGCGCGTAGCTGCCGGCGGTCGCCTGCTCGACTCGCTTGCCCAAAGGCCCGTTCCGCGCGAGATCGGAAAGTCCATGGCCACCTCTGCGAACTACGCCCTCGACTTCGAACGCCCGCTGCTCGAGCTGGAGAAGAAGATCGAGGGCTTGCGTTCCATCTCGCGCTCGGGCGCGGTCGACATGACGCAGGAGATTGGGCGCCTCGAGAAGAAGGCCAGGCGCCTGCAGGAAGAGCTCTTCAGCGACCTGACCCGCTGGCAGATCGTGCAGCTGTCGAGGCACAACGCGCGCCCGTACTTCCTCGACTACGTGAACTTTCTCTTCAGCGACTTCTGCGAGCTGGCCGGCGATCGGCTGTTCGGTGAAGACCCGTCGATCGTCGGAGGCTTCGCCCGCTTCGACGGCCAGCCGGTGCTGGTGATGGGCCACCAGAAGGGTCGCAGCACGAAAGAGAACATGCGCCGCAACTTCGGCATGCCCCGGCCAGAGGGCTACCGCAAGGCGCGCCGGCTGTTCGAGCTCGCCGATCGTTTTCGTCGGCCGATCTTCACCTTCATCGACACCCCCGGCGCGTACCCCGGCATCGGCGCCGAAGAGCGCGGTCAGGCCGAGGCCATCGCCAGCAACCTCGAGGTGATGGCCGGCCTCAGCGTGCCGGTGATCTGCACGGTCATCGGCGAAGGCGGCTCGGGCGGCGCGCTGGCCATCGGCGTGGGGAACCGGGTGCTGATGATGCAGTACAGCATCTACTCGGTGATCAGCCCCGAGGGCTGCGCGTCGATTCTCTTCCGCGACGCCAGCCGCGCCGACAAGGCCGCCGAGGCCCTCAAGCTGGTCGCGACCGATCTCAAGGCCCTCGAGGTGATCGACGAGGTGGTGCCCGAGCCTGCCGGCGGAGGCCACCGCGACCCGGCCGCCGCTGCCCAGAACCTGGGCGCCGTGCTGCGACGGAACCTGCGTGAGCTGTCTCGGCTGTCGGCGCAGCAGCTGATCGAGCAGCGCTACGAGAAGTTCCGCGCCATGGGCGACTTCGCGGGCTGATGACGGCCCGCCCGCTGATCGTGGCCATCGACGGGCCTGCCGGCGCGGGCAAGTCGAGCGTGTCGAAGCTGCTCGCTCGGCGACTCGACTTCACGCTGGTCGACACCGGCGCCATCTACCGCTGCGTGGCGCTCAAGGCTGGACGCGACGGGGTGCGGCTCGACGACGACGCCCGCCTCGAGGTGCTGCTGGCGGCCCTCGAGGTGACCTTCCATGTCGAGGGCGAGCTGAACCACGTCTTCCTCGACGGCGAAGACGTGTCTGACGCCATTCGCACGCCGCCGGTCTCTCTGGCGGCCAGCCAGGTGTCGAGCCGCGCGGTGGTGCGCAACCACCTGCTCGAGGTGCAGCGGCGCCTGGCCCTGCACGCTCGGCACGGCGCGATCCTCGAGGGGCGCGACATCGGCACCGTGGTCTTCCCCGACGCCGACGTGAAGATCTTCCTCTTCGCCCAGCCCGAGGTGCGCGCCCGCCGACGCTACGAAGAGCTGTTCGAGCGAGGCACCGAGAAGCCCTTGTCCGACGTCTTGTCCGAGCAGAACCAGCGGGACACCGAAGACTCCCAGCGCGAGGTGGCGCCGCTGAAGGCGGCCGCCGACGCGGTGCCCATCGACTCGACGGGGCTGCCGCTGTCCGAGGTGGTCGAGCAGATCGAGGCCCTGGTGCACCGCCGCCTCAGCGCCCCCCTGTAGCACGGTGTTTCCAGGGGCCCCCACGGCCTGCTTCTTCCTCCGCCAGGGCTGCGGGGTAGAGTGCAGGGCACCGCGATGAAGTGGGCGTTCGACGAATTCACTGGCAAGCGCTTCGGGAAGTACGAGGTGCTGTGCCGTCTCGCCATTGGCGGCATGGCCGAGATCTTCCTCGGCTTTGCCCGCACCGGGCCGTTCGCCAACCAGCCGGTGGTCTTGAAGAACATCTTGCCTGAGCAGCGCGATGACCCCCAGGCGCTGCAGATGCTGCTCGACGAAGCCCGACTGACCGCGACGCTCACGCACGCCAACATCGCCCAGGTCACCGATCTCGAGCGCGCCGGCGAAGACGTGTTGATGGTGATCGAGTTCATTCAAGGGGCCAACGTCGAAGAGCTCGTCGAGGCCTGGTCGAAGCAGGGTGAGGCGGTGCCACTGGGCTTCGCGCTCGCCTGTGTCCGCGAGGCCGCGCAGGGGCTCGCGCACGCGCATCTGCACAAGGACGGCAAGGGTCAGGCCGAGCCGATCATTCACCGCGACGTGACGCCGCGGAACATCATGACGGGCTTCGACGGGGCCACCAAGATGCTCGACTTCGGCATCGCGCGCGCCATGGGCTCGCAGCGGCGCACGGTGGCTGGCATGGTGCGCGGCACCACCGCGTACATGTCGCCCGAGCAGGCGGTGGGCAAAGAGCTCGACCCGCGCAGCGATCTCTTCTCGCTGGGCATCATCTTCCACGAGCTGCTCACCGGGCAGCGGCTGTTCGCGAAGGGCAACCCCGGCGCCGAGATGGCCGCGGTGTACGAAGGCGAAATTCCCCTGCCGTCGAAGGTGAACCGGCGGGTGCCCAGGGCGCTCGACGCGGTGGTGATGCGCGCGCTCGATCGAAACCGCGACAAGCGGTACCAGACGGCCACCGAGCTGATCCGCGACCTGTCGCTGGCCGCGGGCTCGACCATCTGGACGAAGGAACGCTGCGCCGAGATGGTGAAGGAGCGCTTCATCGAGCGCCGCCGCGATCTCGATCGCCTGCTGGTGCGAATCCCCACGGTGTCGGCGCCGGGCAGCGGGGGCACCGATGAGCACCCCGAGCTGCCTGAGTACCCCGAGAGCCGAACGGTGATGGTGCAGCGCCCTGCAGGGCCGCCCGCCCGCGTTGGCATCGAGCTCGACCCGCTCAACCGCACCGCCATCGACAACAGCCCGGCGATCGCCGAGCTGCGCAACCGCTTGCGGGTGCCAGGCGACCAGCGGTCGACGGACGCGACCGGCGAGAACCCCGAGGTGACGCAGAACCGGATGCCCCCCATGCCGGTCGATCGGCCGCCGCGGCCCAGCACCCCTCCTCCACAGTACGCGCGGCAAAGCACGCCACCGGTGTCGATGCCGAAGCCGTCGACCCCTCAGCCGCAGCCGGCCCGCCAGGGCACTCCGCAGCCGCAGCCCGCCAGGCCCACCACCACCCCCGCCACCCCGCAGCCTGCGAGGCAGGGCACTCCGCCCCCGCAAGAGAGGCTGAGCGCAGACGCGTTGTTCGGCGACCTGACCGATACCGAAGCGCGTGCCCGGGTGAGGCCCGGGTCCCGGTCGATGCGCAGCCTGCCAGAGGTGAAGGCCGAGGTTCCCACAGCGTCGCGGGCGCCGATCGTGATCGCGGTGGTGCTCGCGCTGGTGTTGGGCGCGGGCGGTATGTTCGTGGTGTCGAACCTCACCAAACCCTCGCCGCAGGGCCTGGGCCGGCTGTCGTTGAAGAGTGATCGCCCGGTCGCGGTGATGCTCAATGGCCAGGCGATGGGCAACACGCCGATCGACTCGCTCATCCCCGCGGGGACGCACGCGCTCCAGCTGACCGAGGCCGACGGGACGGTCAGGACCCTGGACCTCGAGGTGGACGTGGGCGCGGTGATCGAGAAGACCGTCGCGCTCGACTCACTCACCAAAAAGCAATAGGGCGGCGACATGTACCGTGCCCTGATCCTGTCCCTCGCCCTGCTGGCGGCGTGCAGCGACCCGCCGCCCGAGCCAGCCGCCTCCTCCACGACGGTCGACGCGGGCCAGGTCGACGACGCCGAAGCCAGGGCCGCCGCCAAAGCCAGGGCCGCAGCTGAAGCCAAGGCCAAAGCCGAAGCCAAAGCCCTCGAGGCCAAAGCGTTCGCCAAGAAGCTCAACGACGATCTCAAGCGCCTGATGGTGCGGTCGTCGACCGCCGAGTGGATCAAGGGCACCTACATCACCGACGACACCGAGCGGAACGCAGCGGCGCTGAACGAAGATTTGATGGCCTACGCGAGCCAGGCCATCAAACAGGCGCAGGGGTTTCAGGGCCTCGAGCTGGACCCTGACACCGAGCGGTCCCTGTACCTGCTGCGGGTGATGCAGTCGTTGCCGGCCCCGTCGGATGCGGCCAGGCGCAGCGAACTGGCCGCCCTGGCCGCGAAGCTCGAGGGCCACTACGGCAAAGCCCGCTGGTGCCCCCCGGCCGACCGCGACCGCGGGGTCGACGAGAAGGGGTGCCAGTCGCTGGGCGAGCTGTCGAAGGTCTTCTCGCGGGTCGCCGACAAGAAGCCCCCCACCGCCGACGAGCAGCTCGAGGCGTGGACCCGGTGGCACGAGACCTCGAGAGAAACGCGGCCCTGGTACGAGCGCCTGGTGCAGCTGTCGAACGAGGGCGCCCGCGAGATCGGCCCCGACAACCTGGGCGAGCTGTGGCGCAGCGCCTACGACATGAGCCCCGCCGAGTTCGAGACCGAGACCGATCGGCTCTGGGGGCAGGTGAAGCCGCTCTACGATCAACTGCACTGCTACGTGCGCGGGCGGCTATCGAAGCGCTACGGCGCCACCACGGTGTCAGACACCGGCCCGCTGCCAGCGCACCTGCTCGGGAACATGTGGGCGCAGGAGTGGGCCAACATCTACCCGCTGGTCGAGCCGTACCAGGGCCAGCCGAGCCTCGACGTCACCGCCGGGCTGCAGAAGCTGAAGAAGGCGAAGAAGCTCGACGAGAAGGGCCTGGTCCGTATCGGCGAGTCGTTCTTCACCTCGATGGGCTTCGACCCGCTGCCCGCGACCTTCTGGCAACGCAGCCAGTTCACCCAGCCCAAAGACCGCGAGGTGGTCTGCCACGCCAGCGCGTGGGACGTGACCTACGCCAACGATCTGCGGGTCAAGATGTGCATCGAGCTGGATGAAGTGAACCTGATCACCGTTCACCACGAGCTGGGCCACGACTACTACTTCATGCAGTACTTCGAGAAGCCGGTGCTCTTTCAGCAGGGCGCCAACGATGGCTTCCACGAGGCCATCGGCGACGCGCTCACCTTGTCGATCACCCCGCAGTACCTCAAGACCCTGGGCCTGCTCGAGCAACTGCCCAAAGACGACAAGGGCCTGATCAACGTGCAGCTGAAGGACGCGCTCGAGAAGATCGCGTTCTTGCCCTTCGGGCGCATGGTCGATCAATGGCGGTGGGACGTGTTCAGCGGGAAGGTGCCGCCCGCGAAGTACAATGAGCACTGGTGGGCGCTGCGGCTGAAGTACCAGGGCATCGCCCCGCCCAACGGCCCTCGCGACGAGCAGTTCTTCGACCCGGGCGCGAAGTACCACATTCCCGCCAACGTGCCGTACATGCGGTACTTCCTCGCGCGCATTCTGCAGTTCCAGTTTCACCGCGCGCTGTGTGCGGCCGCCGGGCACGAGGGGCCGCTGCACACCTGCAGCGTGTACGGCAACAAGGTCGCAGGCGCGAAGCTGAGGGCCATGCTGGCGATGGGCGCGAGCAAGCCCTGGCCCGACGCGCTCTTTGCCCTCACCGGCCAGCGCCAGATGGACGCGTCGGCCCTCGTCGACTACTTCGCTCCGCTGCAGAAGTGGCTCGAGGCCGAGAACAAGGGCCAGACCTGCGGCTGGTGAGAAAAGCGCCGGAGGGGGCTAGACGTGTCGTTGACGCGTTCTGTAGGAAGTGAAGAGCGGCTCCGCGGGGGAGCGGCGCTTCCTGGATGAAAGAACGAGATACACGATGGCAACTGGCACTGTGAAGTGGTTCAACGACGCGAAGGGGTTTGGCTTCATTACTCAAGATGGCGGCGGCGAAGATGTCTTCTGCCACCACACCGCGATCACCATGGATGGCTTTCGAACCCTGCAAGAGGGCCAAAAGGTCGAGTTCGACGTGACCCGAGGCCCCAAGGGCCTGCAGGCCCAGAACGTACGCGCGGTCTGACCGCTCACCTCGACAGCCTGCTTTTTTGGGAGAGCCCGGTCGAGAAGCCGGGCTTTTTTCTTTGCGGCGTGGTGTTTCATCGAAGGACGAGGTGCAGCGCATGAAGATGGTCGACGTGGGTGGGAAGGCGAAGACCTCGAGGGTGGCCGTGGCCCGGGGGCGGGTGCGCATGTCGAGCGCGGCGCTCACCGCGATTCGCGAGAAGACGGTCGAGAAGGGTGACGTGCTGGCCGCAGCCCGCATCGCAGCCATCATGGCCGCCAAGAAGACCCCCGACTTCATTCCCCTCTGCCACCCCATCGCGCTCTCGGGGGTCGACGTCGATCTGTCCGTCGGCTCGGTGGGCGTCGACGTGAAGGTGACCGTCAAGACCGTCGAGCGCACGGGCGTCGAGATGGAAGCGCTCACCGGGGTGTCGGCGGCGGCGTTGACGGTCTACGACATGCTCAAGTCCGTCGACCGGGGCATGGTGATCGACAGCATTCAGCTCGAGCACAAGAGCGGTGGTCGTTCGGGCGTGTGGACGAGGGCCGAGGCAGGCCTCAAGGTGCTCAAATCGCGGAGGACGACGTGACCAGGTGGGGGATGCTGTCGATGCTCGCGGCTGTACCGATGCAGCCGCTCCTCGCGGCTGTGCCAATGCAGGCTCCCCTTGCGGCTGTGCCCACGCAGACTGTGCCCACGCAGCCTCTGCTTGCGGCTGTGCCAATCGACCCGCTGTTGCCCGGAAGCCCGGGGGTGCTCAGGGGGCACACCGACGCCATCACCTCGGTGGCCTTCAGCCCCGACGGGAAACTGCTGGCCTCGGGCAGCCGCGACAAGACGGTCAAGCTGTGGGACCTGGACAGCGGGAAGATCGTCGTCAGCGTCCCCGGAGCGCGGGTGCAGCCGACCTCGTTGTCGTTCTCGCCCGATGGCAAGCGGCTGGCGATCGGCGACGCAGAGCTCGAGGTGCGCATCGTCGAGGTGCCCTCGGGAGCGCCGGTGACCTCATGGCTGCACGCTGACTCGCTGGCGCAGGTGGCCTTCGACGCGACCGGGGCCAGGGTGATCGTCACCGGCCACAACGGCAACGCGGCCGTGTACGCGGTCGCCGACGGCAAGAAGGTGTTCGAGGCGCGCGCGCGATCGGTGGGCGTGTTGCCCGACGGCAAAGAGCTGCTGCTGGGCACCCCCGACTTCTTCATCAAGCTGGTCGACGCCAACACCGGCAAAGTGAAGAAGACGTTGAGCACCGAGACGGCGGTGCCCACGGTGCTGGTCTCGAGAGATGGGGCGGTGCTGGTCAGCTTCAGCCCGACCGAGCGCGACGTGCGCGTGTGGGACCGCAAGGCGTGGAAGCTGGCGCGCACCCTCACGGTCGAGAAGCCGGGCGGCGGGCTGCCCGAGAACCAGGGGCCCTCAGAGATCGTCTCGGCGGGGCTGTCGAGGGACGGGCAGGTGCTGGCGACGGCCTCGGCCGACAAGCAGCTGCGGGTGTGGGATCTGGCGAGCGGTACGGTGAGCCAGCGCTTCCCGATTCAGCAACGCGCCTTCGTGGCGGTCTCGCCCGATGGTGCGTGGGTCGCGGCGGCAGACGTCGGGGTGATCAAGCTCTACCGGCGCTCACAGGTGCCCTGACGCCAGGTCCTTCAGGAAGAGGGCGGCCAGGACCAGGGCGTGGGTGATCTGGCCTTCCCGAACCAGGCGGGGCAGCTGGGCGCGGGGCACCAGCACCACCTCGAGATCTTCACTCGGGTCTGGCCGGGCCTCGTGTTTGAGCCGGCAGTCGAGGGCGAGAAAGGTGTGCAGCCGGTTGTCTTGAATGGCCGGGTTGGGGTGCGACCACCCAAGCGAGGTGACGCGCTCGGGCACGAAGCCGGTCTCTTCTTCCAGCTCCCTCAGGGCGGCGGTCTGCACGTCGGGTTCCCCGCGGTCGACCAGGCCCCCGGGAATTTCGAGGGTGTTCGACCAGGTGCCGAACCGGAACTGGCGCACCAACACCACGTGTTCATCGGCGGTGACCGCGATGACGTTCACCCAGTCAGGGCAGCGCAGCACGGTGCGGACATACGGCGTGCCATCGCGGGGGTCGGCCACGTCGAGGGTCTGGGCGGTGAAGATGCGAAAATCGCGCTCGGCGCGGGTGCCCACCAGAGTCCACGGCTTCGGTTCGGCCATGTGGGAGGTATCGCACGCGTCGGGCAGTCGTGGGCGCGTGGGTGAAGTCATGGTTAATAGAGGGCGCCCATGATTCCCCTCGACGTCGCCAGCTCGGTGGTGTTGCTCGAGTTCGAGCGATCCTACGGCCTGGGGTTCGTGGCGCCGAACGGCCGAATCCTCACCTGCTTTCACGTGGTGGCGAACGAGCGGTCGATCACCGCGCACCTCGCCGACGGGCGAACCTTGAGCGTGGTGTCGGTCTGCGCGCTCGATCTCAAGCGCGATCTGGCGGTGCTCGACGTGGGGCTGCTCGACGCGGCGCCGGTGCGGGCAGGGGGCCTCAAGCTGCAGGACGAGGGCTCGGCGGTGTTCGTCTTCGGCATGGTGCCCGGCGAAGGGCGCGTGCGTTGGGTGGAAGCGACGTTGGGCAGCGTGCAGGTGCTCGGCGCCAACTTGTCGGTCTACGCGCTCGTGGGCCAGATCCCCGCAGACGCGTCGGGCAGCCCGCTGGTGAGCGCCGATGGCGCGGTGTTGGGCATGGTGACAGTGGCCGAAGGTGACGACGGCGTGGTCAGCCTGGGCGTGCCCTGGAGGCACATCGAGCCCCTCATGCCCCACCACCAGCACCTGCCGGTGTCGGTGTTGCTCGATCGGGCGAAGAAGGCTCCGTCACGAGAGGTGCCGCAGCACCCGCTCTCGCTGCTCGAGGGGTCGACCATCGCGGGCCTCGAGGCCACCACCCGGGCCATCGCGGGCGCGATTCAGGTCGGAGCCCCCGCCTACAACGAGGGCAACATCGAGAAGTGTTTCCGGGTGTACGCCGACGCGGCGGCACAGCTGATCGACTCGCGTGGTGACTGCCCCGGAGTTCAGGTGGCGCTTCGCGACGGGCTCACCCGGGCCGGCGAGTTGTCAGACGTCGATCATCGCGCCTGGGCCATGCGGGACACCTTCGACGGCTTGCTCACGGTGATCGAGAAGTACCTGAAGGTTCGCACAGGCGGGCCTTCGGGTGAGCGGGCGCGCAAGCCGACGCTGTTGAACTGACGGCCGTTGAACTGACGGCCGTTGAACTGACGGCCGTTGAGCTCACGGCTGGGTGTCGAACTCACGGCTGCGCACGTTCACGGCCAGGGGATCGTCTCGGCTGCTCCGGTCGCGCGTTTCACCTCGAGGATCGCCGGGCCCGCCTTGAAGCGCAGCCGCGCCAGGGTGTGGGGCAAGGCTGGCGCCGAATCGACGGTGAGGATCAGGTCGCCGGTGTGAAGGGCGCCGCCCTCGGGCTCCCTGAGCACGAAGGTTCCAGCGACGGCCCTCGACAGCCCAACGGCCTGGGCCTCGGTGGCCGACGGGCCCAGCACTCGCGCCCGGTTCTGCAAGGTCAGCTCGCGGGTCAGCGCGTCAGCCTCGGGAGGGGAAGGAGAGAAGCCCTGAAGCCAGGCCGCCGCGGCCGGAGTCGCGGCCAGCACCAGCTCGGGCAGCGCTCGCGATTGGCGAGACGCGGCGAAGCGCGCGCCGTGGCGCAGGGCCTCGGCGACCACCTGCTCGAGCAGTCGGGTGAGCGCCGGCGCCGGGTCCCACTCGGCCTCGGGTGGCGAAACGGCGAAGGGGTCGACC
>VYLD01000476.1_pt1 | contig 10956 bp, 5 predicted proteins | sample 5114401 | NCBI WGS metagenome assembly VYLD01 (sample SAMN12291783, study PRJNA351875) | freshwater metagenome | isolation source: freshwater lake | place: USA: Michigan, Gull Lake | collected 2013-08-08 | reverse complement strand
TCGGCGACGGCGGGTGGCTCGGCGACGGCGGGTGGCTCGGCGACGGCGGGTGGCTCGGCGACGGCGGGTGGCTCGGCGAGCGCAGGTGGCTTCGCCACCGGGGGAGGCACAGCAGGCAGCGGGGCTGCCGGGGGTTCTTTCTCGTCGGTGACCTGCAACGCTTCGAATTGCACCGGGTGCTGCAACGGAAACCTCTGCGTCCTCTCGTCTGATCAGACGTGCGGCGCGAACGGCAGCGCCTGCGCCATCTGCCAATCGACGCAGATGTGCGAGGTCGGGCGCTGCACGTCGAGCCCGGCGCCAGGGTGTGGCTGCTCTTCCGGAGCCGAGGCGGTCATGGCAACGCTCGGGCTCTTCCTTATCAAGCGACGACGCAGGCCCTGAGGTCCTCTTCCCGGGAGCGCGCGCGAGAATGACCCGCTCGACATCTCGGACCCCTGGGACATTTCGGTGGCTACTGAGGATGCCCGGCGAAAGAGCCTGGAGTTCTGGCATTCCATCTCGCTTCCCTGGTTCTCCGGCCGGACTCCGGCGCATCGGGAAGACGTGAAGCAGAGGGCCTGGAAGAGATCAGAGCGGCTGCGGGTTGTAGCCGCTCAGTTTCCCAGGTACTCGAACTCGGCAACGGAATGGCAAACCAGCCCAGCAGTGGTGGCGGCGAACCGGGTCACTCCCACTCCTCCATAAAGGTAGGGCAAGCCTTCAGGGAAACTCAACCTCAACAAGTTACCCGCTTTGACGGTGTATATGAAACCGGGCATCCTGGCGATGCTGTTCAACAGATCTCGTGCCAACACCAGCTTCGAGGCGGCGCGGATGTCGAAGCTGACCGTTTCACCATACTACTTGCCTTTGCTGGACTGGATACACTGATAGATCATCAGCCCGGTGAGGACCATTGCCCGAACGCTCAAAAACCAGAATTCCATCGTGTCCAGTGTGTCGGGAAGCGCCCCGTTGATGGGAGCGGCCGCAGGTGCGGGCCAGGCCGCCCGAGCATTCGCAGGTGCTTGAGGCAGTTCAATGACCGGCCCCGGTGCCGGGACGTTCACAGGCCAGACACCTTTGACTCCGCCCGCGAAGGTGATGACGTCTCCCAGGAGACCAAGCGAGTAAATGGTGACGGCTTTGGAGATGTAATACCCATTAAACTTTATTCCAAACGGCGCCTCGTCAAGATCCTTGTCGATGCCTTTCGCCGAGAACTCGTTCATGAGCTTTTGCATGAAGTCGGGCGTGCTGTTCACGAAGAGGATGGTTCCGGAAATAATCCCGAACATCCCCCTCCCGACTTTCATCCAGGCCCGCAAGACGGGCTCGGTCGGTTGAGCAAGACGCTGCAGGAATAAGGCGTCGGTACCAACGGTGAACAGAATCTGCAGGCCGCGCGCGACCACGTAGGTGATCTCGAGAGCTCGGCTGTCGGGCTGCCCATAGGGCAGGGGTGCGGACGTGGGTGCAGCACCCAGCGCGACTGAATCGGAGCCCGCAAGGCCCAGCGCCCGGGACTGCTCGGGCAAGATGGCGTCTGGCATGGTCGCGGCGTCGTCGCAGAAAAGACGTCCGGTCGCGATGACGTAGGCGATGTGCACGGCGGCGCCCAGCACCAGGCAGAAGACGTCCAGAATGCTCAAGTCGTCGCCGGTGATCCATTTGTAGAGTTCGCTGATGAAGGGAATGTAGATGGAGGCATCCAGCGTCTGGATGAGCCCTTTGATGCTCCCAGCCAGGATCTTCAGGACGTCAGCCAGGGTGTTGATGGCTCCCGTCACGAAGTCTGACGCCACTTTCTTGATCAGATCAACGAGTGCGTTCCCGATATCGGCCGGGTTCATCGTGGCAAGTTGGGGAACGAGGTTGCTGATTCCGATGAAGAAGTCCGTAAACATGTCCAGGTCCCCGATCGCGGGGGCCGCGCCGTGGACCCTGTTTGTGCAGTGGCAATCGCCATGCCTGCGCTGTTTTCTTTGACCTTGGAATGGATCATCTTGGCCGAGACGCTGTTGGATCCAGCCACGGCGCTGTTGCTTGCCGATGGGACCTGCCCCTGACCCGCAGGAGCCACGTCGTCGCTGTTGCCGGTGATTGAACCCGATGGAATGCCCAGCACCTGCAGGAGCGGCGCGAAAGCCCTGGTCACGGCTTCCCCGTCGCTGAAGGCGTCCACGGCGCGGTCGGCGCAGTTGAGGAGGGTCTGCTTCAGGATGGTGTGGGCCGCCAGGATGGCTTTCCAATCGAAAAGCATCATGAGGAACTTGATGATCTGGATAAGCTCGAGGGCCAGCTTCTTCAAGAAACCCACCACGATGTCCACCAGGTGTTTGATGCTGTTGGGCAGTATGGAATAGATCCCATCGGCCAATTCGGCGACCACGTGAAGGGCGTCGTTCACGATGGACACCACGATGGACTTCGCTTTTTCGTAGACGTTCTCCACGTCGTGTTTGACCGCGTTCCACAGGTCGCTGCCGAACCAGCCCAGTCGCTGGGAATGGACTGGCATTGTTTGAACTGCGGCGCCCTTCAGCTTGAGCTCGAGTGGTGAGGGACCGGAGTGGTACTGAACGCTGAAGCCCGCGGCGGTGCCGTCTCCGGTCAGGGTGAACCCCGTAGTGCCCGCGGGGGCGAACTGTTGCAGAGATGCCTTGAACGCTTCGGGCGTGATGGGGGCCTTTCGCTGAATGTGTCTCAGCGTCGGCAGCGCGCGGATGATGTCTGCTCTTGGAATGCCCACGGGCTGGGCCATGTCTCCAAACGTCGGCGACGCGCGGAGTCCCGCCCTCAGACCCTGTCGGCCGCCTCCGGAACTGGTCTGGCCCCGGGTGTTCTGCGAGGCCGACATGACGTGGCGCACGGCGCCGGCGACTTCATTGGCGTGTGGCTGGTAGTCGCTGTTCAAGAGGGCGCCCTTATCGGGCCCGCCTTCGCTGTCGGGTTTCCAGTTGGTCGTGCGGTTGGTGTCGGCCATGTCGGAGCCCTGGACGTTGGCCAGGGTGTCATGAGCGTCCTGCGAGGGGTCGATGACGTAACGGGCCTGCGCGTTCATGAACCCGGCCCACACCGAAAGGTGGGGCGTCTGCAGGTCGGTGGCGCTGACCACCACCGTGAGCTCGCCTTCGGCGTCGGTGTAGAACGCCTGAGAATTCCCGGCGCTGATGGTGTGGACGGTTCCGCTCACCTCGATGTCCAGGGTGTCGTCGGCGTAGAGTTCTACCCGCTCGTTGGCGCGCGGCGTGTGATCCGGGTTGAAGGCCGAGATCACCGTGCGATAGGTTTCGCGGCTTCGGTCAGAGTTGATCTGCCCGCCGGTCGACCAGTGGTAGTCCTGAATGAGTTTTGATTGGGCGACGAGGGTCGGCGGGGCGGGTTTCGCCAGTCTCTGGTTATTCAACAGAACGTTCACGTGATAACGCTCGTTGTCAGGCATGAAGTCGGCGCGCACGTCGAACGAGGGCCCGTGGTCGAGGTCCGAGGTGATGACCTTGAGTTTGACCAGGCCGGAGGCGTCGGTCACCCCCTTGAAACTGTCTGTAGACGGGGTTTCAGGCTGGGCCGGGGCGATGCCGGTCAGCGTGGTCATGCCCTTGCTGGACTGAACACTGATGGTGTCGGGCTCCTGAAGGTCGCCGTGCTTCACGTACCAGAACTCCACGTTCTGTCCCGACAGAGGCGTGCCGTCGGCTTTGTGCACCACCACGCTGAGCGCGTAGATGGTATCCCGAAGGGTGGGGTCCGAGCTGGAAGGGTCTCCCACCTGCGTGATGGACGCTGCGGTGGTGAAGAAGGGGTAGTTGGGGTGCTCGAAGGAGAGGTCGGTGAGCCAGAAGGTGGCGTCGCCGTTGGCCGGGGCCAGGGCGCCGTCGTAGCCGTTGCGGGAGGCGTCGTGCACGCCGACGGTGTCGAAGTTCCAGTAGGCCACCAGGTCCGGTTCGTCGCCGCGCAGCTTGTCGTGCATGCGGTCGCTGATCTCGGAGGCCACGAGGTAGGTGTCCCAGAGGCGGACTTCTCCGATCAGGCCCTGGAACGTGTTGGCTGGGACATTGTTGGTTTGCGTGGCGTCGGCGCCGATGTAGGCGAGCAGGCTGGCGACGGTGGCGGCCGGAGTCACGGGAGCGGCTGGGGTCAGCGTGACGTCATGTGAGACGCCGTCAAAATAGATGCGAATGGTCGCGGCGTCCTGGCAACTGACGGCCACGTGGTGCCACCGGCCGTCCAGGAGGCCAGCCGCGTTCGCCTGCGCCGTCAGGGTCTGCCAGTCGTTCTGCCCAACAGGTTTGTCGATGAGGGTAAAGTGGATGACGCCTGTTTTGTCCAACCACAGCCGCAGGCCGAGGTTGCTGGCGGTGCTGGGGCAGAGCGACAGCAATTCTCCGCCGTTGGACGAGTTATACCAGGCTTCCACGCAGCATTGCCCAACGTTCCGCAGCGAAATGGCATTGGCCGGATCAGTCTGCTCGACGACGGCGTAACCGTTGTTGGAGTCAGCCTGGTCCAGGGGGGTGACACCCAGGCGAAGGGCATACGTCTGGCCGAACACCACGCTGTGGAGAGCACCGTCGAGCGAGGCGTTGGGTGCGTTGTCGTCACAGCCGAAGTAGGCAGTGCCGGCGCTGATGAGCGGGGGCGTCACGACGGCGGTCTGCTCGAAGAAGAGGCCGCGCAACTGACCCGTGCGCCCGTCCACCGCGGCGACCGCTCCCGAGCGGCTGGTACAATAGACGTCGCGCCCGTCAATCGCGGGGACGTTCAAGACGCCTCTGGCCGCGTTGGCCGTCGAAGCGGTTCCGTCAGGAATGACGGTGGACCAGGAGAGGCCCAGGGTGGCAAATGAGAGGCCGAACAGTTTCCCCTGGTTGGTGGCAACCACCAGGAGGTTGGCGTCGGGGTCAGCAGCGAGGCCGGTGATCTGATTTCCAGTCACCGCAGTGGCCGTCCACTGGTTGTTGGCGGTCTTGCTGGTGTCCAGGACCGTGAGCTGGTTGTTCTGAATGCTGAACAGCCAATTCTGCCAAGCGCAGAACACGCCGCTGTCCACCGCAACCGTCGCTGGATTTCCTCCAGAGGGCAGGATGGTGTAGAGCTGTTTCTGAGCGCCGCCCGGTTCAGCCACACAGTACAGTTTTCCGCTGTCGAGGAACAAGTCCCCCGGATTCTGCCCCACAGTGAATGAAACGGGCGGGGTCGAGGCGTTGGCGAAATCCTTGATCCACAAGCGACCATCGGGCAGCGCGGCGGCCAGATACCGGCCGTCTGCCGCGGGGGCAGAGAGGGTGGGCGGGTTCGCGCCGGGCGCGACCGCAGGGGGTTGCAAACCCTGGAACCCGTCCACTTCCGCGAACTGTCCGCTCTGGGCATCAATCTCAATCAGTCCGAACTGCTGGGTCATGACGTAGAACGCGCACCCCTGCGCCACCGGGGTGGAACAGCCGATGGCAATGGGCAGAGACCATTTCCGGCTCCCGTCGGACTTGTTGACGCCATAGAGCTCATTGTTGGTACCGAAACAGATCACTCCGTCCGCGCTGATGGCGGCTGGAGTCTGAATGGCGTACTCGCCGCGCGCTGCCCAATGGCCGGAATAAGGCCACTGCAGCTGCGCCTGGTCGAGGAGATACGGAAACGCGCTGTCCTCGAGGTTCAAGTCAGTGTTCACCGAGCTGCCGTTATTGAAGACGGCCGGGTATTCATGCCCGACCACGTCGTTGACGACGTTGACTCCCTGACCTTCGTTACTGTCCAGGTGCCAATTGCCCTTCAGGTGGGCCACGGTGGGGGGCAGAATCTGGTTCATTCGGCTTTGCAGAGTGGCCGCCTGGACGGCGACGTCCCACATGCGCACTTCGCGCAACAGCCCCGCGAAGGAGGAGTTCGCGGGGGCTTGTTGCCCGCCGACGTAGGCGCCCAGGGTCAACCCCTTCTGCCCGTTGACGTTGCAAGCCATGGGCGGAGGCGGTGGCACCAGCTGGTTGAGGACAGGTTGACCGTTGGCGTCGAGCGCCTGACCGTTTCTGTACACGGTCATTCCGTTGCGGATCTGCAGGGTGGCTACGGGAGCGGTCACGCCGTCGACGTACATGGCCACCTGCCCCTGTTGGCGCACGACGGCGACGTGGTGCCAGAACCCGTCGGCAGCCGGCGTGGGCACGCTCTTGGCGAGGTCCTGGTTGGAGCCGTCGGTGTTCACTGCTGCGAAGCGCAGTTCTCCGAGCGAACTCAGGTTGAAACGAAACCCGTGTGAATCGGGATCAGTGGTCGCGGGATAGCCAGAAGCGATCTCGCCGCCTTCACTGGAGCGCACCCAGGCTTCGACAGTGAAGTCCCCTGTGCCGAACTGAAACTCGGTGGAATCAGGCTGGACGTCGACGCGGGTCTGCCCGTTGAAAAAAGCGGCCTGGAACGAGGTAAAGGGTTTGGCGCTCAGGTTGCCGTCGGTGGTGGGGATGAAGACAGTGCCGTTGCCGATGATTGGGCCCACGGGACAGATGCCCTGGCCCAGGGAATAGAGGCCTGCTTCAGTGAGGGTCTTCCTGAACAGGTTGATTTCGAGGGCGTGCATCTGTGTGTGATCGGGTGTGATCACGTAGACAGTGTTGCCGGCCACGGACGGTATGCCGCCCTCGTCAAGCTGCGCCTGGCAGATCAGCGAGCCGTCATCGGTATTGAGTACGTAGACCTGCCCCTGGGTGTTGACCGCGACGACGAAACTCTTGTCCTCTGACATGGTCGCCGTCCATTGGGTGGCGACTTGCGGAGCGAGGCTCCAGGCGAGGGTTCCCTTCTTGATGTCGAACCCATACACATTATCGCCGCAGCAGATCACCACCTTGTTGCCCACGAGGGGCGCCTGCGTCTGGTCCAGAGTGTAGGTCACAGCGGGGGCTGCGCCGCTGGCGGGCTGGGGGAAGCGCACGTCGCCAAAATCGGTGTTGACCGCGAACAGCTGGTTCTGCGCGGCAAAAAAAATGGCGTCTCTTCCGGGGCTGATGGCGCCGCTGGAAGAGCCGCTGACGGTGAAGGGGCCTTTGGCCCAGGCCACGCTTCCGTCCACGGTGCTGTAGGCGGCCACCTGGGTGTTGCCCCAGCTCGAGATCACGACCAGGACCACGTCGTCGAACGCGGCCAGCCCCACCACGCCGCTGATCTGCGGGTTCGTCCAGCCATCGCGTGCAGAGCCGTCAGAGAGTTCGAGCGCACGAAGCGTGGTTCCTTCCATGAGAAAGACCGCGCCCGCCGCGGCCGCAGGCAGGGGGTCGTTATCGCTCTGGCATTGGTAGGGAAACCCCGACCCCGGCACGCTCTCGGAAGTGATCTCGGTTCCCGTGTAGAGGTTGACGGCGTAGATCTTGCGCTTGTTATAGAGACCCACGATGCGGTCTCCGCCCATGATGAGCGGGCGGTCAGGCTGGCCGTAGGGGCTCTTGAACGTCCAGGTGGTGGTCAAGACCTCGACGGGTCGGGGCGAAACGCTTCCAGGCTGGTCTTCGGGCAGGGTGTTGGACATGGGCGTGACTCCTCAAAGAAACTCAAGGGCATGAAGTTGAGAACAGATCATCAAGGCTGGTACGCTTCCAATCAGCTTCAGCGAATCATGGCATTGATGGCGGGTTCCACCGACAGCTCATCATATCCGGCGTTCATCAGCGTCGATCGCAGATCCCGCAGCGAGCAGGGTGACGGCGCACTGCCTACCAGTACGGTCGATCACGCACGGGTCCACCTGAAGGTTGGCGGAAAAGGGAATGACCGTGCCCGTTCCGGACAGCACGAAGAATGAGGGATTGCCAGAGTTGTCGTTGAGGACCGTCGGGGCGCTGTAAAGCAGGTCGCTGCCGGCGCAATCGGCGAAGAGCGCCTGGTACCCCGACTGGGGATTGGTCTGGCTGGACCAGGAGGCGTGCGTCTTGAAGTTGACCGCCGTTTCAGGCGTGGCAGATGTATTCTTGATCAACGCGTTCAGATCGTACTGGCTGAGGACGCACCCGTCCTGGTTGTAGAGGTCCGAGCCGTTCACGGTCCAGCCGTTGAGCTGGTACTGCGCGGTAACGGTCCACAGCTGAAGGCAGTCGTCCGAGAAAACGTACAACGCGTTCCCGCTGAATACGAAACAACTCACTTCCGGCACCCAGCGAGGCGCGGTCCAGTTCCCTGGTGAACCGGCCGCGAGCGCAACGGCCTGCGTCAGCGCAGGGACCAGAACGGGCGCAGTCTGGAGAGAGCCCAAAGACTCGGCTCGCGGGGAAATGTTCTGAACGATCAACATTGGGCTGTCGGGGCTCAGAATCACTCCGTAGGCGGAAACGGGTGTTCCCCCGCCGCTTCCCAGTCCTCGCGCAGCGCAGCATACGCAGCCGTATAACCAGTGAAGCATTCATATTGAGAGTAGCCCGCGGCGATTAACGCTGGGAAGAGGGTCTTTTGTACGTCATCGCCATTGTCAGGACCCAGTTTGGGCGGGAACGTCTGCATCAGGCCGAGCGCGACGTCTCTGGCCCCATATCCCACCGCTTTCATGGCCGACGCCGTGTCGTTTTCAGCCAAGCCGGTGTCCTTCAGCGCCTGAGCCATGTCGACCGGTCGCATCGCATAAAGCGTTTTGATGATGGAGAGGAAGCTCGCCCGTGCGTAACCACAGGCTTCAAGCAGTGTGATGGCGTCGGAAGCGGTGCGTTGGCACAGGGTCTTGAGCACCGTCACGATATGCACAAGGTCGAACCCATTCGCGGCCATCAGGCGAATGGCGTTCTGCGAACCGTTGACGCAGGCGTTGGTCAGCGAGGCCGGCACTTCAGAGGTCTGCTCGCCCGCGGCTTGTACCGCCGAAAACAGGCAGAGGATCTGCTGGTCTGCGTCCAAAGGGACGGGAGTGAAGGTTCTTCCCGACGTGGACCATTCTGCAACGGCGGCGAACTGGGACTGCAACATCGACCAGGCATTGTCTGCCGAACCATCGGCGTTTGGCGCAGGCATCTTGAATTTCTGAAACTGCACGCTGCCTGCGACGGCAGAGAGGGCAAACAGGAACGCCGTGCCCATCTCGATGATCACGCAGGGCGGGGTGAGCAGTTGGGGCTGGGGAGAGCCCACCGCGCCGCCTGAGGTGAGCCGCGCACGGGAAGTGAAGGACTGGCCAGGCTCCTGGCTGACCAGCGTGACAGTCCATTGAGACAGCTGGCTGTTGTCCATGGCGATGAGCAGCCTGGAGCTCGAATCGGGGTCATCCACTCGAGACACCTGGGCCCTCAGCGAAAACCCGGCGAGGGCCAACGTTGCCCAGGGCTCGCACTGCATGTTGGCGATCTGGTTCAGCTGCGTCCACAAGGCCGCGCCGCCGGCCGGCGCTTGTTTGGACTGAAACGTGAGCTTGTCGTTCGTGGTCAAGGTGACGGCCTGACCGCCGCTGAGGTAGCTGAGGGTCTGTTGGCCGAGGGGCCCGCCCAAGAACAGGTTCAACGCGTCCGGTTCGTCCTGTGACGTGTACACCCTGGAACCGTCCACGTTCAGGTCAGCTGGCATGGGAATGACGACGCCCGCCCCGTTCAGTACGTACAAGACGGGTGCGTTGCTGCCAGGGAACTGAATGACCGGCGCGCTGTACAGCAAGTCGTCGCCCGAGCATCCAGTATAGACCGTGGACTCCAGTCCTGCGCCGGGGGTCTGGCTGCTCCAGCGCGCGTGCGTTTTGAAGTTGAACGCGGTTTCCGGCACAATCGTCGCGTTCTCGTCGAGGGCGTTGAGGTCGTACTGGCAGATCACGCAACCGTCCTGCACGTAGAGGTCTGACCCATTCACCGCCCAACCGTTGAGTTTGTATTGCGGCGCGATGCTCCACAGCTGCAGGCAGTCGTCCGAGAAGGCGTAGACAGCCTTGTCGTCGCTGAACAGGAAGCAGCCCGCGTCCTCAACCCACAGCGGCGGGGTGAGATTGGAGGCAGAGCCCGCAAGTGTCACGGGTTGGCTGAGCGCGGGAATGATATCAGGAGAGGCCATTCCGGTCAGCGGTGCAACGAGACGCTGGTTATCGAGGGTCGTGTTCTGGGCAGTCATGGGTGTTCCACTCTGGTCGGCATGCTATACCAACACCTCGAGGCGTCCGAGCAGCCAGTCCCTCGCGATGGTGATCTGGTGCACCTCGTCGGGGCCGTCTGCGATGCGGGCCGCCCGGGCTGCGCGATACCAGCGGCTGAACGGCACATCGTCCGAGTACCCCAGCCCGCCGTGCATCTGAATGGCGTCGTCCAGCACCTGACAGAGCAACCGCGCCACGTGGGTCTTGGCCATCGATGAATAGGGTTTCGCTTCCCGGGGTTTGCCCTGCTCCAGAAGCGATGCTGCGTGCAGCGTCATCAGGTTCCCGGCGTGAATGCCCGTCGCGTTGCGCGCGATCATCTCCTGCACCAGTTGATGCCGCGCCAGCTCTTTGCCGAAGCTGATGCGCTGGGTGACGTAGCTGCGGCAGAGGCCGAGGGTCCTCTCTGCCAACCCCAGCCATCGCATACAGTGCGTCAACCGGGCCGGCACCAGCCGCACCTGCGCCAGCCGGAACCCATCGCCGACCTCTCCCAACACCGCGTCGTTGGGCACCGTGACGCCCTCGAACGACACCTCGCCTTCATGGTGGTCGAGCACCTGGTCGCCCATGGTTGGAATGTCGCGAACGTAGGTGACGCCCTTCGCCTGCCGGTCGACCACGAACATCGTCGCGCCGGTCCTGGGGTCGTCAGAGGTGCGAGCCATCACGATCAGGAACGCTGCGTTGCGAGCGCCCGTCGAGTACCACTTGCGGCCCGTCAGTTCCCAACCACCCGAGACCTGCTTCGCCACCGTCTTCAGGTTGCTGGGGTCGGCCCCTGCGCCCGGTGCCGGCTCGGTCATACAGAACGCGCTGGTCACCTCCGCGCGCACCAGGGGGCCCAGGTACTGGTCTTTCAGCCGAGGGCTCGCGCTGCTGAGCAACAG
>VYLD01000475.1_pt1 | contig 10967 bp, 10 predicted proteins | sample 5114401 | NCBI WGS metagenome assembly VYLD01 (sample SAMN12291783, study PRJNA351875) | freshwater metagenome | isolation source: freshwater lake | place: USA: Michigan, Gull Lake | collected 2013-08-08 | reverse complement strand
GTGCGCCCACGCGGACGCGACGCGGCCCGGCGGCGGGCGCCGACTGCTCGACGTCGGCGCGGGCCTCGGGGTCTTCCCGCACGGCATGCGGGCCGCCGGCTGGACCTGCCTCGCCCTCGACCCGGATCCCGGGGCCTGCGCCCACATCCGCGCGGCCGCGGGGGTGGAGACGGTGACCGGCGATTTCATGGCGTCCGATCCCGCGGCCCTCGGCGTCTTCGACGCGGTGACGCTGAACAAGGTCCTGGAGCACGTCGAGGATCCCGTCGGCATGCTGGCGCGCACGGCCCCGCTGCTCGCCCCCGGGGGGTTCGTCTACGTCGAGGTGCCCGATGTGGCCGCGGCCTCCGAGGGGCCGGGGCGGGAGGAGTTCTTCGTCGAGCACCTGCACGTCTTCTCGCCGGCCTCGCTGGCGCTCTCGGTCGAGCGGGCGGGGCTGCGCCTGGTCCGCATCGAGCGGCTGCGCGAGCCCAGCACCAAGTTCACCCTCTTCGCCTTCGCCGAGCGACCGGTGCCGTCATGACCGCGACCCCCGATCCCGCGACCCCCTCCGTGACGGCGGTCGAGCGAACCGTCCGCCACTGCTACTCGACCTGGGGGGAGACCTACTACGACGAGTACTACGGCCCCGACGCGCCCTATCCCCCGGTCCACCGCGATCTCGTCCGCCGCGAACTCGCCGCGCATCCCCGTCGCGGCAGCCTGCTGGACGCCGGCTGCGGCCCCGCCTCGATGCTGCGCGACCTGCTGGACCTCGGCTACGACGCCTGCGGGTTCGACCTGACGCCGGAGATGGTGGCCGAGGGGCGCCGCGTGCTCGCCGCGCGGGGCCTGGAGGGCGAGCGCATCTGGGAAGGCAGCATCCTCGACCCGGCCGCCTTCCGCGGCGGTCCCCACGCCGCGGTCCTGTCGATCGGCGTGCTGCCGCACGTGCCGGAGAGCGAGGACGCGACCGTCCTGCGCAACGTCCACGCCGCGCTGGAGCCCGGGGGGTTGGCGCTGGTCCAGGCCAGGAACGCGCTGTTCGCCCTGTTCACCCTGAACCGCATCTCGCACGACTTCGTCCGCGGCACGCTCATGGACGCCGACGCGCTGCGGCGGACGGCGGGACCGGAGGCGGGGGCGCTGGACGCGGCCCTCGCCGACATGGCGCGTCTGTTCCGCATGGACCTGCCGCCGGTGCGCGGCGGCAAGCAGGGCGAACCGGGCTACGACGAGGTCCTCTCGCGCGCCCACAACCCGCTCGTGCTGCAGCGGCAGTTCACCGCCGCCGGGTTCGTGGACGTCGAGGTGCTGTTCTATCACTTTCACGCCCTGCCCCCGATGTTCCGGGACGCGGTGCCGACGCTGTTCCGCTCCGCCAGCCTCGCGCTCGAGGCGGATCCGGCCGACTGGCGCGGGCACTTCCTGGCGTCGGGGTTCTTCGTGCGGGCACGCCGGCCGTGATCCGCCGCGACGGCTGGGACCGGCACAGCCTGTGGGAGCACAGCGGCACCGTCCGCGAGCTCTACGCCCGGCGCTGCCGGCTCGAGGCGCCGATCATGGACGCCCACGCCCAGGCGGCGGACCTGCTGGCACCCCGGGTGGCGCCGGGGGACGTGCTGCTCGACGTCGGCTGCGGGTCCGGCCACTTCTTCCACGCGCTGCGCGCGCGCGGGCTGGCGGTCGCGTACCACGGGATCGACGCGTCGCCGACGCTGATCGCCATCGGGCGCGAGCACCTGCCGGCCCACGGCCTGCCGCCCGAGCGGCTGGAGACGCTGCGCATGGAGGACATGGACGGGTCGGTCGACCACGTCGTCTGCCTCAACGTGCTGACCAACGTCGACAACTACCACCGCCCGCTGGAACGCATGCTGAAGATGGCCCGGAAGTCGGTGATCCTGCGGGAATCGATCAAGGACGGGGCCGAGTACCACTACGTGCCGGACCATCACCTCGACGGCGTGGTGCTGAACGTCCACGTCAACCACTACGACCGCGCCGACCTGCTGGCCTTCGTGCGCGCCCGCGACTTCGCCGCCGAGACCGTCGTCGACCGCCGCACGGGCGGCCGGCCGGAGATGGTGATCGGCCATCCCCATCACTGGACGTTCGTGGTCGCCGACCGCGTGGCGTCCGCGGACCCTTGAGGAGGGCCGGGCCATGTCCCGCATCGCCGGAATCGCCGGGCGGCCGACGCCCCCCTCGCCGGACCCGCTCCTCCCCGGGCTCCGCACCCTCCCAGCCTGGCGCACCGTGCCGGTCGGCGGCCCCCGGGCGGCGCTGGTCTGGACCGGCGCGCAGGACGGCGGCGCCTTCGCCGGGGCGGACGTGTCGGTCGTGCTGGACGGGACGCTGTACAACGCCGACGAGATCGATGCGGCGCTCGGCGAGGCCCCCGCCGACGGCGATCCCGCCCGCATCGCCGCGCTGTACCGGCGTCACGGCTTTCCCGGCGCGCTCGCGGCGCTGAACGGCGACTTCGCGGTGGCCCTGCACGACCACGGGACCGGCGCGACCTGGCTCGGCCGCGACCGGTTCGGCATGAAGCCGCTCTACCACGCCGCCACCGGCGCCGGCCACGCCTTCGCCTCGCGCCCGGGGGCGCTGCTGGCCCTGCCCGGGGTGCCGCGGGCCGCCAACCGGCACTGGGTCGGCATCTACGCCGGCAGCCACTACCGCTACATCGACAACCGCCCGGCGGAATCCCCCTATGCCGCCGTCTCGCAGCTTCCGGCCGGCCACTGGCTGCGGATCGACGCCGACGAGAAGACGGACGGGGGCCGCTACTGGTCGCTGGCCGACGCCCCCGACCTGGAGGGGTCGGAGGCGGACCTCGCCGCGCGCTACCGCGACCTGCTGCTCGACAGCGTCCGCCGGCGGGTGACGGGCGCGGAGCGGCCGGCCTTCACCCTGTCCGGCGGGCTCGACAGCTCGTCCGTCCTGTCGTGCGCGGTGGTGGCGACAGGCCGGCGCCAGCACGCCTATTCCAGCGTCTACGTGGATCCGCTCTACGACGAGCGGGACGAGATCCGCAGCATGCTGGACGAGAAGGTGGAGGTCTGGCACCCGGTCGAGCTGGGCGAGATCGACGTGTTCGACATCCTGCCGGGCATGCTCGCGGACCACGACGAGCCGGTGGCCACGGCGACCTGGCTGTCCCACCGCCTGCTCGTGGACCGGGTCGCCGGGGAGGGGTTCGCCACCCTCTTCGGGGGCATGGGCGGGGACGAGATGAACGCCGGCGAGTACGAGTACTTCACCTATTTCTTCGCCGACCTGCTCGCCGCGGGCGACGTCACGGGGTTCGAGGCCGAGGCCGCCGCCTGGGCCCGCCACCACGACCACCCGATCTGGCGCAAGGACGTGGCGGTCGCCCGGGCGAACGTGGCGCGGCTGTGCGATCCCTCGGGCCGGATCCGGCCGGACCGGACACGCCTCGGTCGCTATGCCGCGGCCCTGCGCCCCGGCTTCGTCGACCTCGCCCGCTTCGAACCGGAGATGGACCACCCGTTCCGGAGCCTGCTCCGCAACCGCACCTTCCAGGACCTGTTCCGGGAGGCCACGCCCTGTTGCCTCAGGGCGGAGGACCGGCACGCCACCGCCGCCGGGCTGGCCAGGCGCAATCCGTTCTACGACCACCGCATCGCCGAGTTCATGTACCGGGTGCCGGTGCGCAACCAGATCCGCGACGGCGTCACCAAACGCCTGCTGCGCGCGGCGATGCGCGGGATCCTGCCCGAGGAGACCCGTACCCGCATCAAGAAGACCGGCTGGAACGCGCCCGCCCACCTGTGGTTCGGCGTCGGCCGCGGGGCCGAGCGTCTGGGCGACCTGATCGCGAGCCGGCGCTTCCGGGAGCGCGGGATCTACGATCCGGCCGAGGTCGACCGGCTGTTCGCCGACCATCTGGCCGCCCTGTCCGATCCCACGCCCCGCGAGTCGCACATGATGTTCTTCTGGCAGCTGACCAACCTCGAACTCTGGCTGGAGGCGACCGGCCTGTCCGTGTAGGGCGCCGCCCGGGGCGAGGATCAGTCACCAGGACGGCATTCACCAGGACGGCGCGGTCGGGACGGCGCCGGGACCGACGAGGTTCGCGACATGCACGAGACGAGAACCGCATCCTCCTCCGGGCACGCCCCGCCCCGGGGACGCGTGCCGGCGCGGACGCTGTCCGTGGTCGGGCTGGGCTATGTCGGCCTTCCGGTGGCCGCCGCGTTCGCGAACGCGGGATTATCGGTCGTCGGCTTCGACATCGATCCGGTCCGCATCGCCGAGCTGAAGCGGGGCTTCGACCGCACGGGCGAGGTCGACGCGGCGGGGATCGACACCGCGCGGCTGACCCTGACGGCGGAGGCCGACGACCTCTCGGCCGCCGACTTCCACATCATCACCGTCCCGACGCCGATCACCCCGTCGCGCCAGCCGGACTTCGGCCCCCTGATCGCCGCCTCGCACACGATCGGATCGCGGCTGAAGCGCGGCGACATCGTGGTCTACGAATCCACCGTCCACCCGGGGGCGACGGAGGAGATCTGCATCCCGATCCTGGAGGACCGGAGCGGGCTGCGGCTCGGGACTGACTTCGCCGTCGGCTACTCGCCGGAGCGGATCAATCCGGGCGATCGCGAACACCGGTTCGAGACGATCGTGAAGGTCGTCGCCGCCTCGGACCCGGAGACGCTGGACATCGTCGCCGCCGTCTACGGGACGGTGGTGCGCGCGGGCATCCACCGGGCCCCCTCGATACGGGTCGCCGAGGCGGCCAAGATCATCGAAAACACGCAGCGCGACCTCAACATCGCCCTGATGAACGAGCTGGCGCTGATCTGCGACCGGATGGGAATCCGGACCGCCGACGTGCTGCGGGCGGCGTCGACCAAGTGGAACTTCCTGCCCTTCGCGCCCGGCCTGGTCGGGGGGCACTGCATCAGCGTCGATCCCTACTACCTCACGGCCAAGGCGGAGGCCCTGGGCTACCGGCCCGAGGTGATCCTGGCCGGACGGCGGATCAACGACGGCATGGGCCGGTACGTGGCCCAGCGCGTGATCCGCCTGCTGATCCGCGACGGCCTGCCGGTCCAGCAGGCTCGGGTCGGGATCATCGGCCTGACCTTCAAGGAGAACGTCCCCGATCTCCGCAACAGCCGGGTGCCCGACATCGTCGAGGAACTGGCCGAGTACGGCGTGGCCCCCCTCGTCCACGACCCGATCGTCGACGCGCAGGAGGCCCTGCGGACCTACGGGATCGCCCTCGATCCCCTGGACGCCTTCGTCGATCTCGACGCGCTGGTGGTCGCGGTACCGCACGCGGACCTGGTCGCGCGGGGACCGTCGGCGGTCGCGGCCATGCTGCGCCCGGGCGGCGCGATCCTGGACGTGAAGTCCGCCTACGGCGGTGCCGCGGACTTCGTCGGCTACAGCTACTGGAGCCTCTGAGGCCCGACGACGCGGGCGCGCAGCCGCGGGGGCCGGACCTGGACCGGGTGGCCGCCCTCCGCCAGCGACCGGTCGAGGGCGAGGCCCGTCGCCATCACCGCCATGACGTCGGCCTCGTCGACCAGCGGATCCGTCCCGGCCACCAGGGCGCGCACGAAATCCGCCGCGAGGTCGCCCTTGTGGACCCCGGGATAGGGGGTGTCGAGCAGATGCGGAGGCACCGCCGGGTCGCGGTCGGTGTACAGGCGGGCCGGCCCGCGGTCGTTCACGAAGGTTCCGGCCGTCCCGTGCACCGCCAGGGCATGATGGTGCGGATGTACGCAGCCGAAGTCGGCGCTCACCTGGCCCACCGCCCCGTCGGCGAAGCGCAGCAGCCCGACCACCGTGTCCGGGCGGCGGAAGGTCGTGCCCCGGGTCGCGATGTCGGTCCCGAAGGCGGCCGCCTCCACGACCGGCACCCCGGCGAGCCAGCCCATCAGGTCGATGAGGTGGATCCCGCCGCCCAGCATGACCGAATAGTGGGGCAGGCGCCCGCGCCAGCCATGGATGATCTTGGAGATCCGGCCGTAGAGATAGGTTCCCTCCAGCCGGTAGAGCGCGCCGAGCTCGCCCGCGCGGATGCGCCGGCGCAGGTCGACGAAGCGGGGCGAGGCCCGCAGCACGTGGTTCGAGGACAGCCGCAGCCGGGGGTCGGCGTCGAGCGCCGCGGCGATGTCGGCCAGCTCCTCCGCGGACAGGCACAGCGGCTTCTCGGCGAACACGTGCTTGCCGGCCGCCAGCGCCGCGAGGACCTGGGCGTGGTGGGCGTCGTCGGGGGACGCGATCGCGATCAGGTCGAGCGCCGGGTCGCCCAGGACGCGGGCGGGATCGGTCTCCAGCCGGCGGCCGGGATGGCGCGCGCCGACGGCGGCGAGCTTGTCGGGGTCGACGTCGCAGAGCACCTCGACCCGGCACAGCCCGTCGCGCTCCAGCCCGTGGACGTGCTGTTCCCCGACGCCCAGCCCGACGACGCCCGCGCGCAGCATGGCCGTCACGCCTCCGGCCACAGGGCCACCAGCTCGTCGAGCCCGTAGGTCCAGGGCGAGCGGGTCAGCCGCGCCGCGCAGGCCTCGGCGCGGACCCAGTCCTCCGGCGTGTCCACCGCCATGTGCAGCGGGGGATAGGGCGGATCGGCTGCCAGGTTCTCGATCCGGAACAGGTCGGGCCGGCGATAGAGGCGGGGCGTGACGTGCTCCCGCTCCTCGGCGTCGAGCGGATCGGCGCACATGCGCGCGAAGCCGTCGGCCGCGACCACCTCGACCGACTGGCCGGGCGGGAAGGTCCGCGGACGGACGTTGGTGACCACGTCGGCGGCGCCGGCGCGGAACCGGTCGACCGCCCGGTCGACGATCGCCGGATCGATGAAGGGGCTGTCGCCCGACACCCGCGCGAAGGCGCTCCAGCCCGTGGCCTCCAGCGCCAGGGCGAAGCGGGCGGCGACGTCGTCGAGCGGGCCGCGGACGCAGGGCACGCCGAGGTCCCGGCACAGCGCCGCCACCGGATCGTCGTCCGCCCCGGCGGAGGTGGCGACCACGAGGCCCTCCAGCCGGGCGGCGCGGGCGAGGCGCCCAAGGGTCCAGGCCAGCATCGGACGACCGTGCAGCGGGCGCATCACCTTGCCGGGGAGCCGGCGCGACGACATCCGCGCCTGCACGATCGCGCCCACCGGTCCGTTCCGCATGCCGTCCATCCCAGCCCTCAGGGCGGCATCCTTAGCACGGAACCCGGAGGCCGTGGCATCGCGTCCCGCAGAGGTGCCTTGACGGGCACGGCGGCGCGGCCGGATCATTTTCCATCCGAAAGATCGCAACCGGGGATGGCGCATGCAGGGCGGGACGATGGCGGAGGGGGCTCCGCACGACGGGACCGGGCGGATGCTGCGCCGGGTGATCCGCGCGATCCGGCCGGTGGTGGCCTCCAACCCGGGCACCATGGACCAGATCGCAACCGAGGTCGTGGCGGGGCTGCGCGACCTCCACCCGGAGCTGGAGACGCCCGCCGCGGCCCCGGGGATGCCGGAACGGACCTTCGCGGAGACCGGCCGGCTCAAGCTGGGCGTGAAGGTGTCCGCGGAGCAGCTGGCCGACATCCGTACCCATTTCGCCGATCGGCCGGTCGCCTACAAGGACGTGAACAACGAGGACATCGGGCATGGGCCGCTCGCCGCTGCCCCTGCCGACGCCTTCCTCGGCTACCACGACCTGCACGACGTCGTCGCCTGCCCGCACCTGCTCGACATCGCCAACGATCCGGCCGTGCTGGCGATCGTGCGCCATCATCTCGGCTTCACGCCGCTGATCGACACCCTGATCGTGTGGCATTCCTTCGCCGGTCGCGGGACGGTCGCGAGCCCGCAGACCCTGCACCGGGACAAGGACGACTTCCGCTTCTGCAAGCTGTTCGTCTATCTGTCCGACGTGGACGAGGACACCGGCCCCCACGTCTACCTGCCGGGCTCGCACCGGCCGGACCGGTTCGCCGAGATGCTGCGGGCGGTGGACGGGGGCGCCAACAACCCGCTGCAGTTCTTCGTGGGCGGCCAGCGCGGCAACGCAGCGATCCTGGAGAAGGCGTTCCGCGACCGCTTCGAGCGCCTGACCGGACCCGCGGGTTCGGCCTTCCTGGTGAACACCTACGGGCTACACAAGGGCGAGGTCCCGCGGACCGGGAACCGCATGCTGTTCCAGGTCCTCTACACCCTGCTGCCCTACGGCGACGTCATGTCCGAGATGCCCGACCCGGTGCCGGTGGCCGAGACCCCCTACACCGGCCCGGTCACGCCCGCCTTCGCCTACACCAACCAGCTCCACGTGCGCTGCTGAGGCGGGGACGGGCTCAGCGGCGCGGACGCCACAGGATCGCCGAACCCGGCAGGTCGGGCCGGTGGGCGATGACGTTGGGCAATTCCTGTTCGATCGTGATGCGACCCTCCACCGCCAGGCTCCGCAGGGTCCGCACGAGGTCGCGGTTGTAGCCCTTGCGCTCCACCGAGGCCATCATCCGCCGCAGCACGTCGATCTCGTCCGCCGACGCCCCCGCCGGCGCCCCGTACTGCCAGCCGACCGGCTCCACGTGGAGGACGCCGACGAGCCCGGGCAGCGCCAGCAGCGCGTCGAAGATCGCGGACGGGACCTTGGTGATCTGCTCGATGCTGTAGGAGGTGAAGACGAACACGCGCTCCGCCCCGGCGAGCCCGGAGAGGTCGGGCGCGTAGTAGTCGAAGGGGCGGGAGGCCAACGTCAGGCGCGGGGCCAGCGACGCCAGCCGCTCGGCGCAGCGCCGGCCGGCCGCGGTGTATTCGAAGGCGTGGAGGCGGATGCGGGGGTCGAGGCCGTCGAGCCAGAGCTTGAACAGGTTCCGCCCGCTGCCGCTGCCCAGCTCGACGACGTCCGTCGCGTCCGCCGGGATCGCCCGGCGGATCAGCCACATCTTCTGGATCTCGAACAGCAGGTTCTCGAGCAGCCCGTCGGCGACCGCCCCCCGTGCCGTCGCCCCGGCGACGCGATAGCCGACGCGGGCGATGTCGGCGGCGTTGGTCGCGGGGTCGATCGCGTCCAGCCGCGCGACGACCCGGGCGAGATCGTCGCCGTCCGCGACGAGGGCCTCGATGCGGGCGAGGGTCTCGCCCCAGTGGCGCTCGTAGCTCGCCTCGGCGATGGCGCGACGGTCGTCGGTCACGGGGCGCCCTCGACCGGACGGACGAAGTTCTCGAGGAATCGGGACATGATCTGCGCCACCTTCGCCGGACGGACGTGGCGGCCATCCGCCTCGAACGCGTCCGGATCGGACATGCAAAACTCGTACGACGGAAAATAGTGGACGCCGGCGAACTCCCGGCACACCTGGGCCGCGACCGCGCGCAGGATCGCCTTGCTCTCGGCGTTGGCGACGACGACGTCCTGGTCGGTGAAGGTGCGGGCGAGCGCCACGGGGGAGACGGTGAGCACGATGGACCGGGCCGGGAACGCCTCGAAGTAGAGCCGGCAGATGCGGCGCACGTTCTCCAGGTTCTGCTCGAAGGTGGAGCAGAAGAAGCGGCAGTCCTGCAGGATCTCCCGCGAGCGCAGCTTGGGCGGCTCGCAGACCGCGCGGCCGTTGGGCCGGACGAACACCTCGGTCAGCCCGAGGGTCAGGACGAGGACGTCGGCCTCCATGATCCCCTCGCGGATCTGGTCCTCCATCGTCCGGCGGATCGCCAGGATCGCGCCGTGGTCGTGGGCGAACAGCCGGCGCTTGTAGGGTTCCTGGTAGATCGGGGTCGCCGCCCCGTCGCTCGTCCGCCGCACCGTCGCCCAGAGGTCGTCGTGCGCGTGGTGCCACAGGCCGAAGGCCTTCTCGAATTCCTGCAGCATCGAGAAGGTCGTGTAGAACTGGAAGTGCACCCGCTCGTCGTAGACGCCCCAGCTCGGGATCTCGTGGGAGGCGGGCGAGACGAAGCGCTTGAACGCGCCCGTCAGCCGCGGCAGCACCTCGAACCCGCGGTCGGACAGCGCCAGCCGGATCTCGTTGGCGAAGCAACTGCCCATGGTGAAGACGCGGTCGGTCGGCCGGACGACCGGGTTGGGCGCGACCCCGATGTCGCGACGGGCGACGAACTCGTCCCAGGTGTGGTTGCGCTGCACGGGATCCGCGGCTCCGTCTGTCGGCAATTCGTTGCCATCGTATCACCTGTGCGGAGAGGCGAGCGACGGCGTCTTGGACGGGCGCCGGCCCGTGCGGCACACTCCGCCCCTCCCGTCCCGGCCCCGTCCAGCCCATGAGCCCCGCCCCCGCGATCTTCCCCCTGCCCGACCTCCCGGACGTCCTGCTCGTCGTCCCGCGCCGCTTCGCCGACGACCGCGGCTGGTTCTGCGAGACCTGGAACCGCGACAGCTTCGCCGCCGCCGGCATCGACGTGCCCTTCGTGCAGGACAACCACTCCGCCTCGGTGGCGGCGGGAACGGTGCGCGGCCTGCACTTCCAGCACGCGCCGTCGGCCCAGGCGAAGCTGGTGCGGGTGCTCCGGGGGCGCATCCGGGACGTGGTGGTCGACATCCGCCCCGGCTCCCCCGGCTTCGGCCGTCACGCGAGCGTCGAACTGGACGCCGCGGACGGCCGCCAGCTCTTCGTCCCGGCGGGGTTCGCCCACGGGTTCTGCACCCTCGTCCCCGACACCGAGGTGGCCTACAAGGCGTCGGCGCCCTACGACCCGGCCCGCGAGGGCGGGATCCTGTGGTGCGACCCGGACCTCGCCATCCCCTGGCCGGTCGATCCGACGGCGGCGGTGCTCTCCCCCCGGGACCGCGGGCTCCCGTCCTGGGCGGCGGTGCGCGCCAGCTTGTGAGGTCTCAGTCCGGCGCCGCGCACAGGGTCTCCACGCAGCGGGCGAGCGCCGGCCGCCAGGACGGGACCGCGATCCCGAAGGCGGCCCGGATCCGGTCGCAGCCGAGGGCGGAGTTGCGGGGCCGCAGGGCCGGGGTGGGGCGGGCGGAGGACGGCACCGGCCGGAGCGTCGGGACGGGCGC
>VYLD01000606.1_pt1 | contig 11017 bp, 1 predicted proteins | sample 5114401 | NCBI WGS metagenome assembly VYLD01 (sample SAMN12291783, study PRJNA351875) | freshwater metagenome | isolation source: freshwater lake | place: USA: Michigan, Gull Lake | collected 2013-08-08 | reverse complement strand
ATTCCTTTCGCTACCGGACTGACTAAATTAACTGTTAAACTATCATTTTCCGCATCCGTGTCATTGCCTTTAACTCCGGGAGTATTAATCGTTAAGGTATTGTCTTCATCGAGAATGTAGCTATCTGGATTGGCTACTGGTGCGTCGTTAACTCCAGTGATGGTGGCAGTGACTGTAGCAGTGTCAGTGCCACCGTTTCCGTCGCTGAGAGTGTAGGTGAAGCTGTCGGTGGTAATTTCTCCGTTCTTTAAGGCTTCAAATTGACCGTTGGGATTATAAGTTAATGTACCATTGGTGTTGAGGGTTAATAGCGCACCGGAGGATAAAATAATCTGAGTGCCTACATTAGCCGTATTGCTGTTAACAGCAGTAACGGTGAGAGAATCTTTATCTGGATCGCTGTCAGCGCCACTTCCGTTGTTAATTAGCAGGTTGCCAGTTAAGAGGGTATCTTCGTTAGTGGTGAGTGCATCATCTTGAGCGATTGGCGGATTGTTAATGGCTGTGATGATTGCGAAAGTTGCTGTTTTGGCTGCATCTCCACTATTTCCTGCGGGATCTTGAAGGGTGTTACTATTGACAGTTAATTGATAGTTTCCAGTCGTTGTGGTTAACTCTGTAAGTCCTTTAATTCGATAAGTTGTACCAGAGAGATATTCAACAGTAACAGCATCATTAATCAGATTTTCGCCATTATTGCGTTGTAAGGTAATGTCGGTATAGTCAAAAGTAGAGAGGTTGATCGCTTCAGAGAAACGAAGATCGATAGAATTAATTGGTGTAGCAATGGGAGTTTGGGGAATATTGAGAAATTCAAGTAAGGTAGGAGTAATGATATCGGCAAAGAGATTAAAGTTCGTTGTGGTAATATTACCTGCGGGATCGATAATTTGAATATCTAAGTTTCTGGTTCCCGATGAAGGTAACTGAATTGTGCTACTGAATTGGGTATTATTAACGGATGCTTGTCCTAAGCTTTGATTGAGAGTACGATCGATCAAGAAGACGCTTAAACCCGTTTCGCCAAGATCTCCTGTGAGGTTTAGGGTAGTAGTGTTAACTAGGTTTTGACTGTTAGGGGTAATAGTTTTATTGCCTACTTTAAGGTTACTAGGTGCATCGGGTGGAGTGGTATCCATTACCCAAATTTCTGATGCACTTCCTATGCCTAAATTTCCTGATAAATCTTTAATTTCATTTCCATTAACTGTTAGGGTGTAAGTTCCTTCAGTTTGGGTTAAGTTATTCAGTCCATTAATCCGGTAGGTTGTATCATTAACTGGAGTAATTGTGACGGTATTATTAATTAGATTGCTGCCACTGTTACGGGTGAGGGTAATATCTTCCCAAGTGAAGGAACTTAAATCAATCGCTTCCGAGAGGGTGACATCGAGGGAAGAAACGGGAATATTGCGAGGATCAATCTGCAAGTCTCGAATATCTGTAACAGTGGGGGGAGTATTATCTGCATTTCCAGTAGCAGTTTTAATCCAAGTTTCACTGAGTAAACCTGTCCCCAGTTTACCGTCTAAATCCTTAATTCCATTAGCGTTGACGGTTAATTGATAGTCTCCATCAATGTTAGTAAGATTTTCTAAACCTGTAACTTGATAGCGAGTAGTTGAAAGAGGAATAATAGAGACAATATTAGTAATTAAATTTGTCCCATTGTTGAGGGTTAAGCTGAGATCAGTATAATCAAAAGTGCTTGCTTGAATCGGTTCGGAGAAATCAATAGTGATTGCGTTTACCGCAGTAGAACGAGGATCGGGAGTAACATCAATAATATCTGTTACTGTGGGGCCACCAGAGGTGTAAATAATTGTATAGTTACTGTTGCCAGCATTAGCGTTGTAGTCAAGTAGATGTAGTATATTTTCGTAGATAGGACGACCTGTAGCGGGGAAAGTTCGGTCAGTTGTCCAGACGTTATCTAATTTAATAGACGTTCCATCAGACCGCAAAACTTGAGCGATTTCTAAACTACCATTGCTAGGCTCTGTTAGGTGTAAATATGTCCAACCACTATTGACATTTACGATAATTTGTGCTTGTTGATTGTTGATGGTTGCTGTTGCATTGGTAACGACGTTTACGGGTGCAGTTGCGCCGTTGCTAAAGTAGAGAGTATCAGGGTAAAAATTAGGGTCAGGAATATCATTAACTAAGAAGTCAGGTAAGTTATCACTATCCACATTAACCTGATGGGTGAGTTCGTGAATTTTGACTTCTTTGATTAAGGATAATTCAGGTTTGCCGAGATCGTTAATATGTTCAAAGGTGGCTTTATAGTCAGTAAATTTACCTTGTAAGTCAGATTTGAATAACCAATCAGCTACAGCAGTTTTTCCAGCTTCAATATTGCCGAAATTAACGGTTAAGGACGGGGTAATGGATTCGGTGCCGATTTGAGTACCGATGATATTAAAGTCAATCAGTAAGCCTTTTTCGTTGTCGATAATCTTGGGTTGTGCCGAAGATATGTGGAGGTTTTTGGCTGTGCCTTTACCTTGATTTTTAACTAAAATACCAAGAGAGAAGGGAACAGAGGTTTCAATTTCTACAGTAAAAGGATCATCAGCAAAGACATCTCGTTGATGGAAGTAATCGAGGTATAATTCTGCTTGTGGGAAGACAGTAACAGGAGTTGAAAGCAGAGGAACAGTGATATTATTGCCATTTTCTTTATAGCTTAAGCTGCCGCCGATGCTGTAAATAGTAGGTTCATTGGGTGCAGCTATTCCTGTGGGGATGAATGTCCATTCTGCACTTCCTGAAGAGTTGGCTAATAATGTTCCAGTTCCATCAACAGCAGTAATATTAGAAAGGATAGGGTTGGTAATACCAAATAGATTGTTAACGGTGTTTCCTAAGCCATCTTTAATGTTGATGGTAACAGTAAGGCTTTCTAAGTTATTGGTATCGTTTCCGTTGTCAATTTCTAATGTTCCAAGGAATCCGGAACGAGTCATGATTGCGTCTTGGTTAATTTGCAGTTTAACTTGAGCGCAGACTGAACCTTGATTACAAGAATTAGATTGTATCTCTATTGGAACACTGCTAACAATAGGACTAATAGAACTAACTTCACCATTTCCAGGATTAAATCCGCCATTCACGGGATTAAATCCAACACCACCAAAACTGATAGGTATTGAGGACAGTAATGCACAATTTCCTTCAACATTATTGATAGCAATCGGTGTAGATTTCAAGACTAGGTTTGACCCACAGGAATAGTCATAAGTTAAAGAAGCAGGAATTCCACAGGAAACAACTCCATTGCTTGTATCCGCAATTCTCGTAATTCTTACCGGAACAGTCATCGAACTTTTCGCACCTAAAGTTCCAATATTTTCAATTAAAGGCTCAATTTTATAGAAAGGATGTTCACCAAAATTCAACCGAACATCATTGGCTGCAATTAATCCATGATTGGTAACTGTCATGTCAACTTGCATCATTTGGCCGACAACTTGCAGGTTTATTAAATCAATTAATGGCGGGTCAATTGTTACAGTGGGAATGGGATTAGCAATACTATCACTACTACCATCTAAAGCAGGAACGTGCGTTTCAAAAACACTTTCAATAGTGATGGTATATTTATCTTCAATTTCTGTAGGAACAACTCGCCATACATATTTAACCGTTTGACGAGATAAGAAAGATTCTATATCCTCGGTTTCTCCTGCTTTAATTTGAATTGTTTGAGTGTAAGAATCGTGGCTTTTAGCTTTAACTTCTAACTGATAATATCCTTCAGAGAGATTATCCCAAGATACCATTCCTGTTGCATCTGTAGTAATGCGTCGGACTTCGTTTCCGGTAATATAATCTCGGAGAATAATCGTAGCATCTTTTAATTTAGGTGCAGATTCGGTAAAGAATGTCAACTCATCGACAACAGTAATTTGTAAGCTACCAACTGCATCGGAAACCGCACGGAAACTGAATGGTAAGGATAAATCACCGTCATTTCCGACTACATCTAAGACGAGATTGCCGTTATAAACCGTTAGGGGTAAATTAGCATCAGGAGCGAGTAATAAAGTAACTTTGCTTGATTCTCCCGGATTAAGAGAAGATAGCTTGACAGGTGAGGCTAATTTTAACCAAGGAGCATTAGGCAGAATGACTTGAACTTCTCCTGTTGCAATCCCACCATTATTGGTAACTGTAAATTCAATCGGAGTTTGTTGTCCTCGTAACATCCCATTGCTGAGAAGATTAGTATTAGCAACTAAATGGGGAACAATGCGACGTAAATTAATCGTAACAGGAAGCGTTGTGCTTACTCCTTCAGCACTGGTGAGATTAATATTAAAGGTGTCTTGAGTAATGGGTGAATTATTGGGTGCAGTAATGGTGTAAGTAATGGGTAAATTGCTATTCCCTGCTAAGGTATTGGCTGCACTAACTTGTATGTTCCAATCTTGAGGCGCACCATCGATGGAATAGGTAATTCCGGTAATGGGAATATCGGTCAGGTTTTGTAGAGTCGCTGTTGCATTAAAGGGTGAATCAGCATTAATTTGATAGTAAGCTCCGCCTGTGTTAAAGCGCATTCCTAAAAGTTTAAAGCTATCTTCTGCGGTGCTGTCTTCGCTACTGTAATTAGGGAAATAGGCATTAATTTGATATTGTCCCCCTTCTCCGGGTAAGGGTTGAAATTCCTTGACAAAGTTGCCATTTCCATCAGTAAAAGCGGTTAATTCGCGAACAGTCCCGTTATATTTAATGGCGATGGTGACAAATTCGTAGGGAACAGCAGAGTTATCACTATTACTGAAGGCTTTACCCTGTAAAATAACTTTGTTTCCTGTTACTCCAATTTCGGTATCAGTGGAAACAGTAGCACGATAGGCAGGAGTAATATTAATAGAGGTAATAGTGGTATTATTGTTTTCACCTAATCCGATCCCTTCCTTAACAGTATTTGCTGTATCGGTTTGAGCGATTAAATAGTATTGTCCGGGAGTTTTAGGGATAAAAAATGGGAGATTACGTTCGTAGAATAAGCCTGTGGGAATTGTTCCAGAAAATTGATAGTTGTCTAAAAATATATCTTTGTTGGTTTCTAAGGTGGTATCAGTAGAAAGATAAATTTTATCTGTCCAAGTACCCTTTGCTTCACTTAATCCTTGATTGACAACTCGATAGGTGAAGCTGCCTTGTTTTCCAGTTAATAAAGGTGTGGACGCACTTAGATTAACTATTTTCAAATCGGGGACATTAATATCAGCAACGTTGATGGTATCTGTACCTTGACTAAAGCCTGTGGCTGTAGCGGTAATGGTAACATTTTGAATGCCATCAGGGATGTTATCATTGACTGCATTTAGGGTAAAGGTTGCTGATGCTTGATTGGCGGGAATAATAACTTGATTGGGGACGGTTATTTCACTGGTATCATTGGAAGCGAGAGTAACAATTAAATCTTCATCGGTGACAATACTGCGAGTAATGGTTGCCGTTGCTGCGTTATTTCCTGCGTTTTCAGCAACAGTATCTTTATCAATCGCAAGACTTAAACTAGGAGTTAATCCGTTGTCAACAATGGTGAGAGTCGCTGTATTTTGACTGCCAATAGTTGCGCTACCTGTAGGGTTAACAAGGGTTAAATTGACGGTTTCATCTGGTTCGGAGATAATATCATTTCTGACAGGAATATTAATAATTTTGCTATTTTCTCCCTCAGCAAAGGAGATATTAAGAGAAGTTTGGGTGTAGTCATCAGGATAGGTAGCATTTCCCCCGTCGAGATTAAGAGTTGCACCGACAACGCCTGTTAGTCGGCCAAGGCGGTTGACGGTAACGGCAGCTATGGCTGTTCCATCTTCCCGTATAGTAAAGGTCGGACTACTAAATGCGAGTTGAACATCATCATCTAAGATTGTGACAGTCGCACTGTTTTGATTGCCAATCGTTGCGCCACCTGTGGGGTTATTGAGATTGATAGTAAAGTATTCATCCCCTTCAACTTTGGAGTCGTTGCGGATACGGATAGCGTTACTTCCCGCTAATTTGGCATCTTCAACCTGGATGACTTTACTCATCTCATTTTCGTCAAGAGTAAAGGCGAATGCACCATTGTAGAAGTCGTAGGTAACGGAAGCGGGAGGACAAGGACATCCTGTTGCGGTACCATTAGCAAAGTTAAGGGTTGCGCCGACTGTGCCTGTGGTGCGACCTGTGCGAGTTATAATGATGTCAGTAACGGCGGTTCCATCTTCACGAACGGTATAGTTAGCAGCATTAAAGTTAAGTTGCACGTCATCATCAAGGATGGATAAAACGGCTGCTTTTTGTGTCCCTAATGTTGCGCCATTGGTGGGATTGATGAGGGTGAGATTGATGGTTTCCGTATTCTCAACCAAGGTGTCATTGGCAATAGGAATGGTGACAAATTTTTCGGTTTCACCGTTGGCAAAGGTGACGGGAATAGAGGCTATATCGTAATCTTCTGGGGTGGCTGTTCCGTTGGTTAAATTAATGGTTGCGCTAACTTCTCCTTGACTGCCACCTGTACGGATGATTTTAATTTGATTAACTGGTGTTCCGTCTTCATTGACACTAAATTGAGCATTACTAAATGCTAAAGTTCCAGGTTGGGGGACATCATCATCAATGATAGTGATTGTGGCTGTACTTGTTCCTAAAACTGCGCCACCAGTAGGATTAGAGAGGTTAAGGGTAAACGTTTCATTACCTTCATAAGCTGTATCATTATTGATAAGAACAGTGATAGTTTTAACGCTTTCTCCTGCATTAAAAGTTAATTTTCCACTAACAGTCGTATAGTCTTCTCCTGCTTTGGCTGTTCCGTCATTGGTGTTATAGTCAACGGTAAAGGTTTGCTGGCTAATTCCTGTTAATTTAACCGTTACAGTGGCTTGATTTTCAGATTCATTAATAGTTGTATCAGCGATAGAAATGGTAGATGTTCCATTGAGAACTTCGATAATTCCTTTTAATTGAGGAGGAAAATGAGAAGGCGGATTATTTGGCAAATCATACCATTTTTCGCTAGGACCAGGATCGTAAGGATCGTTAATAATCCCATAATCTTCATTTCCATTGTTATTGGGTTCGCCAAGACTCCAATTAACATAAGTAACAGGTTCACCATTAATCCATTTCCAATCTCCTTCTTGTACTGCATCAGTAAAACCAATCCAGAATGATTCATTACTACCAAAAGCATTGACTAAAAACTGATTTTCTGCCGCATCATTAATGGTAACTAAATTACCTCCCATTGCTTGCGCTTGTGCTTGTGCATCTGTCCAAGTTGTCGGGGTGGTTAGGTAATAAGTAATCGGAGTGTCAACAATAGTTAAGGTGGCAGTTTTTTGTGTGCCGATAGTTGCGCCATTGGTGGGATTACTGAGGGTTAGGTTGAGGGTTTCATTGCCTTCATAAGCAGTGTCTTTGACAATGGGGATAGCAATTTTCTTGCTAGTTTCACCATCAGCAAATGTCACCGTAATCGGTGCGTTATTGTAGTCTAATGGTGAGGTTGCTGTGCCATTACTTGGAGTGACGGTAACGCTGACTTGTCCCTGAGTGCTAATGCTGCGGGTTAATGTAATTTCGGTGATAGGGGTTCCGTCTTCTTTGACTGTATAAGTAGGTTGACTGAAAGCAATTACACTAGAATCAGCAACATCAATTAGGTTAATATCAAAAGTTTGATCGTAAGTTAATCCGCCTTGATCTTGTGTCCGAATAGTGATAGTATGCTTTTGGTTTATTTCGTAATCTAATTTAGTTCCATCAGCGACAATTAATTGATTACCATTAATGGCAAAGCGTCCACCAGCATTATCAACTAAGCTATAAGTAAAGGTATTATTGGCATCAGGATCAGTAGTATTTAATATGCCGATAACTGTACTGTTCGGACTATTTTCGTTAATAGAAGTGTTAGTTAGTTGAATAGCTGACGGAGATTCATTAACATTATTAACGGTAATTGTCAAGGCTTTTTCAAAGCTTAAATTACCTGTATCACTGGCTTTAATCGTGATACTATGATTGGTTTTGGTTTCATAGTCGAGTAAACTAGCGTTAGCTACTTGTAATTGAGAACCAACCAGTTTAAACCGTCCTCCTGCATCATCAATTAATGTCAAAGTGTGGGTATCATTTAAGTCGGGGTCACTAATGCTAATTTGTCCAATAATGGTATTGATTGGACTGTTTTCGTTGACATTAGAATTAGTCAGTTGAATATTAGTTGGTGCATCATTAATTGGTGTAACATTAAGAGTTATCTTGGCAGGAGTAATAGAGAGGTCTTCTCCATCACTAACTGAGAAAGTAAAATTAGTGTAGGGAGTACCATTTTCATTAGCATCAGGTTTAAACTTCAATTGTCCTGCGTTAATAGCTGCTACAGTTACAAGACTCCCTTGGGAAATTGTCTCACCTGTATTAACGATTCCATTATTATTACTATCAACATAAAGAATGCCTTCAGTGGGTAACGTTTCTAGACGTATTGCTTGTAAACTATCATCTGAGTCCACATCACTGAAATTAAAGTTATTGGCGGTAAATACTAGGTTAGTATCCTCATCAGTAACTAAAGAATTATCAGAAGTAGTGGGAGGAGTATTGACAGGTTCAACATAAACAAAGTTTTGAGAATCAAGATTAAGATTTGTTTTTCCCTGAATAATAGCAATTAATTCATCAGGTTCTGTGCCTGGTTTATCGAGATATAACCAGGTATCTAACCCCGATATGGCGAGACGATAATTATTTTTTTGTCCCTGTAATTGAATAACATCGAAATTGACATCAAAATCAGCTATTGTGGCATAATCCCCTGTGCCATTGGTAGTAGTGTTGCGATCGTCGTAAGCTAACCAATGAGTATCCCCTAGTATAATGCGATCGCTGCCAGTTCCACTAACAATGGTATCTCGTTCGTTCAAACCAGGGATAGGGTTATTGGGGTTGACACCAACCACCATTGAGGGTATCATTGCCATCCCCTCCCCGAAGAGCATCACCTCCCGCTTCGCCATAGAGAAGATCATCTCCTGCTTCCCCCCAGATACCACCGCCATTGCCGGCATCTCCTTCATCTCCGGCACCACCATAGATAGTATCGTTGCCTTCTCCTCCTAAGAGGCGATCCCAATAACCTGTACCACTGATAATCAGGTCATTTCCTTTACCACTATAAATATAGCTAGTGGTTGTGGTCGCTGAAACATCAATTTTATCGTTACCTGAACCCGTAGTCAGGAGGTTGAACCGTCAGAAATTGTGCCGTTGTTGGAGTCGTTGTAGGTTACGGTTACATCGGTTGTGGCTGTAGAATAATCTAAGTCAAGACGGTCTGTTCCTGTGCCACCGATAACAGTATTAATTCCACTACCCGGAAGCAAATAATCATCCCCTGTCCCCCCATCGAGGGTATCGTTGCCATCTCCCCCATAAAGCACATCATTTCCTGCTTCACCAATCAAATAATCATTACCCGCTAATCCACTAATTGCGTCATTACCAGCGAATCCATTAATAACATCATTGCCAGCAGTGCCTACTAAATTATCATTGCCAGCCGTTCCTTCATTATCAATAATGGTGAGGATTGCTGTATTATTATTTGGATCAACTATTGTACCTAAACTGGGATTACTTAAAACTAAGTGAACAGTTTCATTATTATCATCCAATAAATCATCTTTAATTGGAATTGTTACCGTTTTACTCGTTTCACCTATCGCAAAATTAACTATCACAGAATTAGTCGTAAAATCATCGTTTGATGCTGTATCTCCTGTTAAAAAACTTAAAGTAACATCCGCACTTACTTCACTATTAAATCCTCCAGTCCGAATCACAGTAACAGCAACAATAGATGTTCCAATTCCATCTTCTTTAATACTAAAAGTTCCTTGGTTGAAAGATAAAACACTATCTCCAAAAAATCCTTCTGTGTAAGTCGCACCGTTAATTATCCCGTTATTATTATGCCACGATAAATCCGTTACTATATTTCCCGTTCCTTCACTAAACTGCCAATACCCAATTAATCCGCTTTCAGTTCCCGTTAATTGATGATTCATATCCGCTTGAATTTCAGCTTGAGTTCGGGCTTTATTCCAGATACGAACCTCATCCATTTTCCCAGAAAAAGGAGTATAGGCACTAATTTCTTTACCAATTTTTACAGGCTCAGTATTTTGTAGAGGGGTTGTTACTACATTAACAATACTATCTAAAATTCCATTTATATAAAAGCTAAATGTTGACCCATCGTATGTCATTGAAATATGATTCCATTGACTAAGATTAAAAGAACTCACGCTATAAATAGTTTGCCAAACTCCATAAATATCTATAAATTGAGCAAGAACTTTCATTTGATTAGGAACAATAAATAACCCATAATTTCTTTGGTATCCATTACTTGCTTCCTTTGTAATAAGCGGTTGCCAATCTCCCTTAACTTGACTCGGATTCACCCAAGTTTCAATGGTAAAATTAGTCAGACTTAAATTTGAACTATGGGGAATACTTACATAGTCATCGGTTCCATCAAATAATAGAGAATAATCGTTACTCATAATCTACCCCTTCTCTTAGCTGTGATTCCAAGCAAAACCGAGCGGAGATTAGTCGGAAACTAACCTACAAAAATCACCCACACTTTGACCACATAATCGTGACCAGAACTGTTATAAAAACGTCGAGCTTGACTACATATACCCAGTCAATGGATCGCAAATTAACTTTTTAGCTGTCCTAACACTATTATAGAAATCCTAGGGGCAAAGGTTCCATTATAAATACTCAATTGCAACAAAAAGAAATAAACAATATTTTGATTGTTTATTTCAGTAGTCGTGCAAAATTAATTTCCTAGTCGAGACAGGAGACAGTTGACATCCTCACCGCCGTAAAACGGACGGTGATTCCCAAACCTCACGATTTAGGTTTCTGCTTCTTTCCCTTGCGGGGTTCCGCACCTGCCTTAACAGATTTACTCTGTTCT
>VYLD01000470.1_pt1 | contig 11078 bp, 5 predicted proteins | sample 5114401 | NCBI WGS metagenome assembly VYLD01 (sample SAMN12291783, study PRJNA351875) | freshwater metagenome | isolation source: freshwater lake | place: USA: Michigan, Gull Lake | collected 2013-08-08 | reverse complement strand
GATCACCCGCGCCAGCGCCGCCCGGGGCTCACCGACGATCGACGCGTCCTCCGAGGCCAGCACACCAGCCACGTAGCCCAGCCGCGTGGTGCGAAAGATCGCCTCGCTGCCAGATCTCGCGCGCCGTTCACGCTCGGTCGGCGTCAAGCCCTGCGCTGGGACGTAGGGAGCCGGCACGTCTCGGCGAAACACCCCAGCGTATGGCCTCCCGTCGCCCACCGTCGGCAGGCGTACCTCGAAAGGAGCCGCCAGACATACCAGCTTCCCCTTTGGCAACACCTCGCTCAAAGGCACCCACGTCGTCGGCAGCCCGTCAGGACCGTCGGGAGTCAACACAAAGCCGGCCTTGTCACACTTCAGGTCGACCTGGCTGGGCGTCAACAACGAGAACACCTGCACCTCGACCGGCCCCCTCCCCGGGAGCTTCGCGGCCCGATCGATCAGCCCCAGAAACTCAGACGTGAACTGTCTGGGAGCGCTGCCCGGCTTCACCAGCACGACCACCACGTCATCCGTCACGCCCACCAACCACCCGGCCAGGGGTCTCGACTCACCATCACGCACGGTGCCGGTCTTGGTCGACAGAGCAGACAACCGCTCGGAGTCCGGCAGCTTCGCCAGCGTGCCCTCCCGCCCATTGCGGCGCATCACCGCGAGGAGATCCGGCCGCGCCTCGGCCAACAGCCGATACGCCGCCGCCAGGGCCAGCGGCGTCAACGTCAGCGTCGACCGCAACCCGATGGCCTCGCTCATGTGCTCGGGGAGTCGCGCCAGGCCCAAAGACAACAACACCGCCCCCCACGCCCCGAACCGCTCGACGCCGGGGTTCAGTTCGGCCCAGTCAATGAAGTACCCATTACACGACCGCAACACCGCTTCGGACGCGCTCACCCGCGCAGGCAGCCCGTCGCCGCAGGCCCATTCCTGATCGCCGATTCGGGGCCGCAAGGTGGGCGTCGTCGTCGCCCCAGCCAGCAAGAACGGCTTCAACGTCGAGCCGTACGGCCGCGCGCGCTGCAGGTCACCGCTCGAGGCCAGCACCTCACCGGAGTGCCGACTCATGAACACCCACGCCGTCTCACCAGCGTCCTGATCGATCGACGTCAGCGCCTCGACGGTCAAAGGCACCCACTTCGTGCGCCCATCACACGCCTCGAGCCGTCGCCCCACCACCCGCGGAAGTCGATCGTGCGGCCCCCGACTCTCGGCCAGCAACCGGGCCAGGGCCCTTCGAGCGCGAGGCGTATCCAGGGACCCCTGCAAGCTCTTCGCGGCGTCACTCAGCGATTGATAGTCACCGTCTCGCCACGCCTCGAGCTCACCCGAGGTCGCGATGGCGAACGCCTCGTGAAACAAGACATCACCGCTGGCCGCTCCGCAGCTCTGTAACAAGAATTGATGCGCCAGCTCGTGGGCCAGAGACACCCGATCGGCCGCGGTAAAGGCGCCCGGAACGTCCTGTCGCAGCAGCACCCTGCCCAGCTGACTCGAGCCCGCCTGCCCTGCCGGCAACCGGCTGCGCTCGATGACCACCGGCAGCCGCGGCACCGGCGCAGGCCGTGACACCTGCGACTGATACAGCCCGTCGAGCGCTTCCCACGAGGCGACGGCCGCCCGCTGCACCTCGAACGCTGGCTCGAGCCCCGGCGCGACCGATAGCCGGGGCACTGCGGCCAGCGCCAGCAGCAGGGCGACGCCCATCTATCGGGTGATCGTCAGGTTCGCGCTGGCGGTCCGCGCCCTCACCTGCGCGGCGTACATGTCTTCGATGGACGCAGGGGGCGCCACGAAGGTTCCGGGGAACTGGGCCCGCAGCACGTAGCCCAGCACGTGCGGGCTGGCCGACCAGTACGCCTTCTCTTCGAAGTACCAGGTCATGCGCTCGGGGGTGAAGGCGCGCTTCTTCACCGACTCGTGCGTCAGCGGCAGGTTCAACGGAGCCCCCCGGTACGCCTTGTCTTCCTGCAGCACGGTGAACCCTGCGGGGATGGGATCTTCGAGCACCGAGTACGCCGACCGCAGGCCGCGGAAGCGATCCTCGTTGGCTGCGTCGAGGGTCAGCTCGACGTACACGTCCTCGCCCTGCTTGACGGCCTGGCCTGCAGCCAGTTCGACCTTCTGGTCTCCTTTGATCGCGTAGTACCTGCGCGACAACGACAGGCCCTCGGCCTTCGGCTGCACGCGCTCGAGCGGCACCCGCACCCTCGCCTTCCAGGTCGCCACGCCGTCGAAGCTGCCCACCTTGAGCTGGTTCGCCGTCAGCTCGACCCCCGAGCTGAGCCCGAAGCCCGCAGGCACCAGGTCCACCGACGCGCCGTCCACGCTGGGGGGCGAGAGCTTCTTCATGGCCTGAATGTCGCGCTCGATCAGCCACTGGCTGTGCAGCAGCGCCGTGCTGCGCTCGAAGGTCGAGAGCGTGGTGTCTGCCATCAATTGCAACATACGCGCGCGGGTGCGGTCCACGTCGACGTCCTTCCGGCTCGCTGCGTGCGCCAGAATGGCGGTGAACCCCACGTTGCGCAGCGGGTAGCGGTAGAAGGCCTCGTCAGGCCGATACACCGCATTGGACAATACACCCTTACGAGAGTCGTCTGCCAGCGAAGCGACGCGATCCTTCACGTCTGGCTCATTGCCAACGCCCGCCAGATCAGCCGCCAGCACGGCCAGCGCGAGCGAGTACAGATCATCGGGCTGCGCGTTCTGAATCAGCAGCCGCACCTTCGCGGCCTGGCGTGGGCCCTGCAGCCTCGCCAGCACATACGTGCGCGTGGCCTCGAGCCCTGGGGGCAGATCATTGCGCGCGTCCAGCCAGGTCGCGCTCTCGGCCAGCCGGGGATCGTTCTTGTCGAGCAACCCGGCCTCGGCCGCGTAGGCGAGCCCGTCGAGGGCGATCAGCGTCATCTCGACCGAGGGGTCCTGGTACCCCGAGAACCAGGTGAAGCCGCCGCCCTTCACCGCCATGTCGAGGATTCGCGCGGTCCCCTGCACTGAACGGCTCTTCGCCTCTGAAAGCAGGGTGAGGCTGTCCTTGTCGAGAGCGTCGAGGCGCTTGAGGCGCTCGAGGGTCTTGAAGAGCGCGATGTTGGGCACCGTGGTGGCCACCAACTGCTCGAGGCAGCCGTGCGGGTAGGTGAGCAGGTCTCTCGCGTTGGTGAGCGCCACGTCGACCATCGAGGGCGCCAGGGTGAGCCGGCTGGTGAGCACCTGGGCTCCGTCGGGCACCGGCAAAGTCAGCGCTCCACCGCCCACCGACGAGACCGCCACGTCTTCTTCGAGCGCCGCGGGCAGCACAGACACCCGCTTCACCTCGGCGATGGGGTCTCCAATGCCCTTCGCCGTCAAGGCCAACTGCAAATCGCCCGAGCGCTCAGCGTTGAGCTCGACCGGCACGATGGACTCGCCGCCCTTCGCCAGGGTGAGCGTGTCTGTCTTTGCCGCGAGGGTGGCCGCGCCGGTCACCTGCGTCGACAGCGCCACGGTGCCTTGCCCCGGCCCGTTCTGCCCCGGCGTCACGCGAATCGAAGCCGTCGCGGTGTCACCCTGTCGCAGAAACTGGGGAAGGTTCGCCGCTACCACCAGGGCTCCACGGGTCGCGTACTCGGTGGTCGCCTCGCCGAAGCGGCCGGAAGCGTCGACCGCCACCGTCGTCACCGTCCACAAGGTCTGCATCGAGTTCGTCTTGAAGGTGACCGAGGCGCGACCATCGCGATCCGTCGTCACCGATGGATTCCAATACACCGTGTCATCTTCCTTCTGGGGCTTGGTGGGAGGCTTCACCGCCGCGAACTTCAGCCTCGGCAAACCAGCCAACCGCTGCGCGATGCGATCGCCGTAGCCGTAGCCCTGGAACTCACTGGAGAGATAGGTCGAGACGTTGTCGCGACCCACCGGATAGAAGAACTCGACCACTCCGGGGCGGAACTCGCTCTGCAAGGCATACACGGCCTTGTCCACCACGCCCACCGACACCTGCGCCTGCACGGGCCGGCCCTGATAATCGGTGACGCGAAGGGTGAGGGTTTGCGTGGTGAGCGGCGCTGCCTCGGCCTTCTCGGGGGTGATCTCGACTGACAGCGTGCGCTCCTTCGGCACGATTCGGAAGCCGGCGATTCGCTCTTCCCAGCGGCCTGACGCCGACGGGTACGCGATGGCTGCGTAGACCGCGCCACCGAAGCGACGCTCGATGGGGAACGTGTAGACCGCGGTTTGCCCCTTCACCGGCACCCGCTCGGTCTTGAAGATGCCAGCCCCGGTCAAGGTGACCCACACCGCGCCTTCGTTCGCTTCCTTCACGCCCCACCCGCTGGGGAGCAGCGCCACCACCTCGGCCGTGTCGCCAGGCTCCATCACCCCGCCGAGCGCCTCGAGGGTCAGCGTGGGCACCTCCATCACCGCCTCACCGGACGAGCCCAGCACCAGCGCCGTTGCCGTGCCGGTCCACGCCAGGCCCTTCTTGTCCTTCAAGGTCACCTGCGCCTCGACCACGCCGGGCTTCTCGCCCTTCACCTCGAGCCGGGTGACGCCGTCTTCAGCCGTCGAGAACGGCTGCTTCGACAAGGTGGTGGTGGTGCCATCCGCTCCGAGGAGCACGAAGGTCACCTCGCCGTTCGTCACCCCATACGGTTTGCCTGACAGGGTCGTGGCGCGCACCGAGAAGCGCGCGAGCTGACCTGGTTTGGTGACGCGCTGTTTTGCCAACACAGTGCCCAGCAGATCGCTCTCGGCGAGGAAGAAGGACTTCGACGAGTTCGCGAAGGTGCCCTGATCATCTCTCGCGCGCACCGAGACCGAGTATCGCCACGGCTTGCGCTCGTCTCCAGGCTGCAGCGCAGGCACGGGAACGGTGACGTCGGCCTCGCCTTGATCACTGAAGGTGGCTGCCTGTTCCCAGACATCACCGTACCCTTCGGTCGAGGCATACAGTTTCTGCGGCACTGACAGCGTGCCCTCGTTGGTCGACACCGTGCCATAGGTGACCGCGCTGCCTTTGCCGCCCAGGCCCGAGTCGTCGACCCACGCGGGGGAATCGACCTGAGTGCGGTACAGGTACACCAGATACTTCGTGTTCTTCGGAGCCCCACCCGCGTACCGGCGCACCCGCACCTTGGCAGTGATTGAGCCTCCCGGGGTGACGGTCTCTTGATCGGTGAGCACCTCGACGAAGAAGGTGGGCTTCACGTATTCCTGAACACGCGACTCCGACTGGTGCTCGGGCCCGTCGACCTTCGCGACCAGCCGCAACACGCCGGTGGGCAAGCCCGTCGGCACCGTGAGCTGTCCTGAGAACGCACCGAACTCGTCGACCTTCGCGCGGCCCTTCACTGCGGGGCCGTCAGACAACAATTGCACCTCGACCTCGGCCTTCTTCGGCTTGAACAGTCGCGCCAGGGCGCTGTCGGGCTGCCGCAACATGCCGCGGAACCGCACCGTGTCGCCGGGTTTGTAGATGGGCCGATCGGAGTACAGGAAGACATCCGGAACCACCGCCAGCGTGGAGAAGAAGTCAGTGTCGACCAGCGCCGTGTCCTCGCCCAGTTGCGCCGTGACGATCAGTCGGGGCTCGGTGGTCGACAGCCGCACCTCGCCCAGGTCATTCGTCTTGCCTTCCACCAACTGCCGACCCGCCATCACCTTCACCGCCACGCCAGCCTTTGGCTGCTGATCGCGGCCCGCGACTCGAACCAGCACCTCGCCATCCGTCTGCTTCACCGCCATGGTCAGATCAGACACCACCAGCAGCACCTGGCCTTCGACCGAGCCCTGCACCAGCTGCACGACATACACACCTGCGGGCAACGGCTCGAGCAGCACGCTGCGATCCTGATAGCCAGAGTTCGAGTTCCACTGCTCGAAGCCCGGCACGGTGAAGTCGCGATCGGCGCCGCCCAGATCGAGGTTGAGCCACTGGGTCCGCACGAGCGTCAGGTTCGCGGGCACTCCAATGAGCCGCTCGGGGCCTTGATCGAGATCGATCGGGTCGGTCGCCAGCGGAGCAGCCGGCGCCTCGAGGGCAGGAATGACCGTCTTCCGGAACTCACCGTTCAAGGAGAATCGGAGCAAATCGATCGGGCTCTTCACCGCGTTGATGCCGCGCGAGAGACCACGGCCGGGGTTGGCGAGCGTGGACGGCGGATCGTACGAGCGCCGCAGCGTCTGCTGGCCTTTCAGGAACGCGTCGAGGTTCTTGGGCTTGAGGACCCGCAGCTCGACGGGGTCGGTGTTGGCGAAGGACACCTCGAGCTTCACCGCCTCCTTCGAGCCGTAGCTTCGCGGCACCGTCACGTAGAGGGGCTTGGCGAGCACCGGCGCCGCGACGAGCGCAGCGACCAACAGAACAAACGGCTTCATGACTTGAACCCTCCTGAGACGATCTTGCCGTCAGCGCCAACCGTTGCGCGGAACCCCACCGTGGGCAGCGCCTCGAGCAACCGGCGCGCAGCCTCGATCTCCTGCGGTCCCGCGGTCGGCGTGGGCGGACTGTTCTCTGACGCGTACCCATCGAACGCGAGCTGCGACAGCACCCGGCCGAGGTTCACGGTCAGCGACACCGAGGTGCTCTGGCTGAGCCCCTGGACGACTGGCTTTGCGGCTTGCAGCACCGACGGCTTCTTGCCGCTGCACGAGGCCTGGACGTCGGCGAGCAGCTCTTTCGTCGAGGCGTACGCGAGCACCGAGCAGGCCTTTGCGAAGGTGAGCGCCCCGTTGCCGCCAGCCATGGCGTCGGTGAGCGCCTGTTGATCATCGGTGTTCGCCCACAACACGGCGAGCTCAGCAGCGCCTGATCGGCCCCGGGGATTCCAGATGACAGCCACCTGCCGCGCTGGGCCTGCCTCCCACGTCTTGCGCGTGCCTTTGAACGTCTCGCCCTCGTCGGCCAGCGTGTCCCTCAGCGATTGCGCCGAGAGCACCCTGGGCAATTTCACGGCCAACGCGACGACGACCCCCGATTTTTCTGGAATGGCTTTGAGCAGCTCGGGGCTGGGCTCGACCGCGGCGAGGCGGCTGTTTGCGCCAGGCTCGACCGAGAAGCCTTTGGGCACGAAGGCCGACCCCTCGACGCCGAATTCGAGGGACGCTTTGGGACCCAGGCCGAGCAACGCTCCGACGCTCTGCGTGCCGCGGCCGCCTTCGTCGAGCGAGAAGCCCAGCGAGGCCACCACACCGGGATTGCTGCTGATCGCCACCGGCGCGCCGCACATCGCCAGCTCGACGGCGTGCGGGCGTGGCGCCAGCACCAGTCGATCCGCGAGGCGCGCCACGAAGAGGATCTTGTCGGCCAGCACCACGCGGTGAATCGAAGACGCGACCGCTCCACCATCGGCGCTCTCGGCAGAGGCTCCTGCGGGCACCGCGCAGGCGGGAGGGTTGAAGCCTCCTGACGCAGCCACCTTGACCAGGGTGTCGAACGCCGCGTTCGCCGAGGCCGTGGGGTTCGGCACCACCAGCGCGGGGACTCCCTTCGCGCCGGCGCCGCCGTACCAGACGATTCGGTAGGGAGACCCGAGCACCTGGTCGAGCACCAGATCAGTCACCGGTCCTGAGAACGCCGACCCGATGTCTTCTCCGCGGGTGCCGAAAAAGCCACCCCAGGCGGCGACGAAGCCCTGGCCGAGCGGATCTTTCAATGCCTGATCAAGCCACGCGTTTTTGCGCAATACCTGATGTGTGGCTTTGGGATCGGACACACCAATCCAGAACAGCTCAGGTGACTCGGCTGGCGCGGTGCCCGTCTCGAGCGCTGCGTAGACGGGCTCGGGCCGCGAGGCGACGTCGAAGGCGCCTGTGGGAGGAGCGTCGGTCTGAACCGGAGCAGTCGTTTGCCCAGTGACGGGGCCGCCGACGGGAGCCTCGGTGGGTGGACGACCTCGCAGAGCAACCACGCCCCCGATGATGCCGAGCAGCGCGACGGCGCCGATGATGGCGATCAGCGCTCCGCGGTTGGGAGGCGGTGACGACGGCGGGGGTGAAGCGGGCGGTTGGTTGGCGCTCATGACGACCACTCCTTGAAGCGGAAGATGCCGAGGAACGACGGGTTCTGAGGACCTGGGCGCCACTCTCCGGGCGCGTCACGCATCAACTCGCTCAGGCGGCCGAAGCGCACCGGGGCGTCCTTCTCTCCCGGGTGGTAGACGACGTGCAGCTCGGCGTGGGCCTTGTCGGCGGGAGCCACCACCAGCATCAGGTGAAAGACATCACCCGAATCACGTGGCTGCCTGAATGCCAGGACATCACCGGTCTTTGCAGAAACTCGCGCGAGATCGCGGCCAAGGCCAACGAAGCTCGAGGTGATCAACGTCTCGGCGTCGGCAAAGTCAGACAAACCTGTCGGCGTGGTGAACAGAGGACGTGACAGTCGATGCTCGTCGACCCGCTTGTAGGCCTGCCGCAAGCTGAAGCGCACCAGGCCAGCACAGTCACGTTGAGCAGGCTGCCAGCGATCGTCGATGCGTTTGACCTGCGCGAGGGCGACGTCGGCGACGGCCTGCCGAAGCAGCTCGACTGGCACCGCGGGCGACGCGGTGACCAGCAGCGTCGCGAGCGAGGTGAACATCAGAAGCCCTCGCCGCCGCCGCCGCCCTCGGACTGCATGGCCTTCGCGGCCGCGTCGAGGTTCTTCGGCCAGCGCTCGTCGGTGGGCTTCGGGTCCGCGGTCGGCACGTAGAGCAGCGCGCGGCCACCGCCCAACACGTATACCCAGGCCAACACGCGCGTGCTGCCCGGCGTCGCGAGGGGAATCTTCACGGTCTTGCGGATCTCGTTCGGCGTGCCCTCGAACAGCGAGATGTTGAGCGTGGCGAGTGTGTGCGCCTTGTCGCCGCTGGGCCAGTAGTTGGCGGCGATCAGGTAAGTGCCCTTCGGCGGAGCGCGATGCACGTAGAGGTATGGCCCGTACCCCGGCTGGTCGTAGTCGCCGGCCTGCTCATTGAGGAAGAACGTGCCGCCCGAGGGGCTCGAGGTGTTGGCCCAGAAGACGTGGGCCATCTTGGCGGCATCGAGCGTTCCCCCGCTCTCGCTGGTATCGGTGGGCTCGTAGAGGTGCAGGTCGGTGTAGACGCCGTCGGTGTCACTGGTGAGCACCACCTTCATGGGCACGGGAGGAATCTGCGCGAAGGTGGTGGCCTGCGCGCGCGCGGTGCCGGCCTGGTTGGTGGCGAGCACGGTGACCACGTTCTTGCCGGTCGCCGCGGGGAACTCGCGAGAAAAAGCTCCGGCGCGGGTGCGCATGAGGTAGCGATCGCCGTTGATGCTGACGGTCACGGGGTCGATCGAGGTGTCGCTGACGCGCCCTTCGACCTTGAGCATTCGGCCCACCGACCAGCCGCCGGTGGGCCTGGTCAAGGTGACGGTGGCGAGGGTGGTGCCTTTTCCGAGGGGAACTCCGTCGTGACGCTCGGGCGCGAGCTTCGCCTGCGACAACACCATTACCAGCAGCACCTGAACCATGAGGCCCCCTGCGCGGAATGAACGCGCGTGATTCAAGGGTCACGCCAGTGCCAAGGCCAGAGGAAAATCGGGGCGTTTGGTGACGGAGGTGCGGCCATGCGCCCATCGAGGTGAGTGGCCCGTTGGCCGCGCCGTTGACGGGCTCGGCGAGCGTTCTCCCCTCGTCGGCCGGTGCGGCTCAAACTCAGAACTTGAACGGGAACTGCACCGGCTCTCCCTGCTTCTTGTGCGGCGGGAACGACATGCTCTCGATCAACCTCTCGACGCAGCCCGCCATGTACGTGTCCTCGAGGTCTTTGCTCACCACGCTCACGTTGCTCGCCTTGCCGTTGGTTTGAATCGTCCACTTCATGACCAGCTTGCCGGTGCTCCCGCGTTCGCGGTTGCGCTGCTCCTGGGCACACTCCGCGAGGCCCGCCTTGTTCGCGAGCACCGTTCCGAGAATGTCAACGCTACCGAGTTCGTCCTTCTCGGTCTCGTAGTGGGTATCCCCCTCCCTGCCCGCCGCCCCGTTCGCGCCAGCCCAGGTGCGGCCCGTCGACGCGCACCCGGACGTGAGCAGCAGACCTGCCAGAATCAGTCGAAGCATGGCGTCGAGTTTCCCCAGTGCCTTGGCCCGAGTCCACCACCACAGGTCAGTCACTTCTTCCCGCAGGGAACTCGGAGCCCGCGACGTCAGGGCGCCGACGCTTGCCGGCAGCGGCCTGTTTCCAGGCGACATAGAGCCTGTCGAAGCACCAGGGCTGGGCGCCCGGCTCGAAAAAGTCGCGCAGCTCACTCACTTCGTTCGCTCGCAGTGAACAGAAAAGCCAGAAAACAGAATTCAGAAACACAGCACTCAGAAACCAGCACCTTCATTCGAGTGCTCCAAATTCATTCGCTACTGGGCGCACCGGAAGCCGAACACGGCATCCCAGGCCGAGGGCCCATACCCGAGCCGGAGCGAGGAGCGGAGGTTGTTCGGAGTGTTAAGCCACGAGCCCCCGCGTAATTCCTTGTTCTTGTCATCGTAATCAGATGAGGTCCACTCAAAGACATTGCCAGCCATGTCGGACAAACCCCAGTTCGTATTGCCGGCACGATAGCTGCTCACCGGGGCCGTCTCAGACCAGCCATCGTTCACCTGCTTCGAAATCCAGCCCTTGGACTCGAACTTCTGCCGGGTCGCATCATCCAGTGCATTCGGGCAATTCTTATCGCAGAAGTTCGCTCGCTCACCGTCTGGGTGCTCGCTGCCCCAGGGGAAAATCACCGCCTGCCCGGCCTTCGCGGCGTACTCCCACTCGATCGCGCTCGGCAGCTTTCCACCTGCCCACTTGCAGAAAGCCGTTGCTTCGTTCCAATTCAGGCAATTCATCGGGTGGGTATATCGGCTGTTCTTCCAGTTACAGGTCTTCACCGGCTCCACGTCCGTAGTCTTGATCTCCGACGAGCAACTGCCCTCGGAAGCGCACTTCTCGTACTGCAGCACCGTCGTCTCGGTCTTCGCCATCCAGAACCCCTCGACGCTGGTCATCACTGCCGGCTTCTTCTCGTCACTGTCACATTCGGTGTCGCCCTCGACGCATCCCATCGGGAACGCCCCCGGCGGCATCCACACCCAGGTGATGCCCGTGCGCGGGTCGACTCGGGTG
>VYLD01000465.1_pt1 | contig 11207 bp, 2 predicted proteins | sample 5114401 | NCBI WGS metagenome assembly VYLD01 (sample SAMN12291783, study PRJNA351875) | freshwater metagenome | isolation source: freshwater lake | place: USA: Michigan, Gull Lake | collected 2013-08-08 | reverse complement strand
GGAAACTCTTGCATAAATGCAAGCTATCAAGTCGGGTTTTGAATGGTTGTCATCCGTTATGATAATTGTACCAGAAGGCAATTGATAACCTGTTAAATTCCCTTGTTTCCACCATCTCCAAGCCGTTCGATAACTTATTCCTGCTTTTTTTGCATAGTCTGATAGTTTCATGTCTATATATTACCATGTCTGACTATATCTGACTATATTTGTATTGAAACTTTACAATACCAAATTTCTCAATTCCTGACAGACATAGAGCTTCTAAAATCCAAGACCATCCCGTCAAATACCCGATAGTGTCATTGGATAAACGATTTAAAAGAGCATTGAGTTTATCTCTTAAAGCATCAAGAGATTCAAAAGTTTCCCAGGCCAGAAAATTTTTCAGGTACAGCCAAACTCTCTCGGCGGGGTTAACTTCGGGACAACAAGAAGGTTGATAAAATTTGAGTAAGTTTAGTTGAGCGGTTAGTGAGGGTTTGCTGAACAAGTTTTTCGGTGGTGGCAGGGTGTGGGGTGTGGGGTGTGGGGTGTGGGGTTTTACCAGTTTTGAGGTGGCCAATTACCTAATTTTCAGGGAAAAATTGCCTAAATTTCCCCCCGATCACTGCCATATCCAGTACTTTTTAATTGACAAAAGGTCTAAAAGTCTTACCCAACAAGGTTTTTAGATTTATTCAGCAAGCCCTAGTTAAATCTTGATCTGACCACTAGCAGTGTACCAAAAGCAATCAGTCCCAAGCTCAAGTTAGGTTCGGGGACGGTAGTTGGGGGATTTGATGCAGCTGTAACAGAACCACTGACGATATCACCATTAAAATCACTGACAACATCATTGAAAGTAACTGTCCCTCCTGCTGTAGTTAAAAAGGGAGAGTTAAAAACTAGAGAGAGACTATTAGAGCCATTAACCCAATCAATAGATTCTATACCACTCCCAATAGGATTTGCTAAACTAATGTTAACTAGGTCAGCCTTCGTGAAATTGAGAAGGCCAATTATAATGTTACTAAAAGTAAGACTAGGAGTTGCACTATTTTCATTGTCGATGGTGAAACTACCAGTAATCGGATTAGTTCCCGCCAGAGAACCATTATTAATAGTCCAAGTCAGTGCTTGAACTGGTATGGGGGTTGAGAAGCTACTAACAAGCAGGGTTGTTGTAGCAGCTAAGAGCAAGTTGGGTGGGTTGATTTTCATCTTGTTCATCCGAGTTAAGTTTTGGTTATTGGTAAGTAATTAGAGAGAGACAAACCATTCAGGATGATTGTTCAATCCCGTGAGGGAATTACCGAGATTGTCACTAACATAAGCTAAGACTTCAGTTCCCAAAAGAATTTGGTTGCTGTTAAAGCTTAACTGTCCGAAGTTGATTCCACTGAGAGCCAATTTATCGCCTTGAGCAGAGTTGAAATCAAGAATGCGATCGCTACCATTTCCTGACTTGAGAACGAAGCTATCAGCACCCGCACCGCCATAGAGGAAATCTGAACCTAAACCACCATCAAGTAGATCATCTCCTTCTTCTCCATAAAGTTTATCTGTATTTCCCTCACCATAGAGACTGTCATTACCACTTCCACCGTTGAGAACATCTCGTTGGTTGGAACCGATTAACAAGTCATCACCAGCACCACTTTCTAAGCGGTAAGTACCGGATTTACCCAAAGCATCGATGCGATCATTTGTTGGGGTTCCTTGAATCACACTACTACCAGAGGGAACTAAGACTGGGTGGAAAACTTGTAGCGTGAAATTTGTACTAACATTTGCTCCCAGCTGATCAGTTGCAGTTACTTTTAGATTCAGATTACCAACATCATTGTTAGTAGGAGTACCACTGAAAGTTTGGGTTGTTGGGTTAAAGTTTAACCAACTGGGTAAAGCATCACCATTACTGAGGGTAGCTGAATAAGTCAGGCTATCGTTGAGATCAGGATCAAAAAAGGTATTATCAGAAATTTGTAAGTTGAAGGGGATATCTTCTATGACGGTTTGATCGGCGATCGGATTTTGGAGATTTGGTGCATTATTATTTAGGGGAGTAAAGTTAATTCCCTGTTGAATCCAGACCTCAATGGCGGTATTTGTAATGCCATAAATTTCATAAACTGCTCCATCATAGGTATCAGAGCCTAATTGAGTCCAAGGTACAGTGGAAGGATCGGAGTAATAAGCACTTGAAGAAGCACCATTAATCAATAGCTTTTTATTGCCATCGAGCATTTGCAGCAGGCTAGACTGATTAAATTGAACGGAATTATTGTAGCCAATATCAACAGCTTCAATATTAAACAGATGACCAGCATTAGCATCTAAATAAAGCCTGGTTTGTTGGCCGACTGTTTGGGGAATGAAGATAGTATCAAAACCACCACCGCCATCAATCTTACCGATAGTTTTACTATCAGTTCCGTACTCACCACCTAAGCCAATTTGATCATCTCCTTCCCCACCAAAGGCATAAATCTCAGAAGTATTAGAGGTGGGAATTAACATAAAGTCATCGCCATTTTGCCCCCGCAAAACAATATTAGAAGTGTTAACATCTTGGGGAACAGTAAAGACATCATTACCATTAGTTCCGTCAAAAAAGGTAAAGGTTTCAGCGCCATTATTTTGCTCATCTGCTGTTAACCAATCTTGACCATAAACTACATAGGTCAAGTCATAACTGCTCGTATCAGTAATCAAAATATCCTGATAACCATCACCATTGACATCGCCACCCGTATTAGTTTGATAAGATAGTGACCGATTAGGTAAGCCTTGAATGGGAATCTGATTTGGACTACCAGCCAGAACAAGATTATTAATATTAGGACTGGTATTGGGGGGGGTTGTAGGCGTAGAGGGTGTAATCTCTGTTGAGCCTAATTGGATGTAACCTTGATGATAACCATCGTACTGATCAAAAAGAATATCGTCAAAACCGTCAGCATTCATATCTCCCACTGCAACAGCAGGAGAAAGAGGGTACATGGAGAAAGCGGGATACGGGATAAAATAATCAAAGTTTGTTTGAAACTGTCCAAAGTTGCTAGTTTTGCCCGTACCATACAAAATGGTAGAATGGGCGATGGGATAGGATTGTTCTCCATAGCCTCGGTTTGACCAAGAAGTTTGAACAAAAGACACTAATGTATCCTCAATACTGTCTCCATTAAAGTCACCAGACGTAATAGAAGACTTGATAAACCCTGCACTAAAGTCAAACTCACTCCCAGACCAACTACTCTCATCTGTCCAAGGCTGTGTGAGAAAACTCAAGGATATCTCAGAAAGTGGCTGCTGAGTGCTGTTATTGAACTGATAAGCCTTAACCTGTGTTTGCAGTTCTACAGATGGTTGTAGTTCGCTACCTGAGGGAGTAAGCGTGTAATTAAGGGTGAGAATTTCTGAGATTCCATCGCCGTTAATATCCGCTAATCCAATTCCTGGCGGTGTCACCTGAGAGGACGCAGACAAATAACCAGGATCATAAGTCTGGAATTGGGAACTCAACCCATTCGCTGAACCCAAGAAATAATGAATTTGATAATCGTAATCGTTATGTGGATTAGGTCCGTCAGGATTAAGCTGGTTTAGTATTACTAAGTCATCATAACCATCACCATTAATATCTCCTGCACAGGTTTGATAAATGGAATTGGATAAAAAACCTTCAGGGATAGTAAAAGAATTCAACAACTGGCCCGCAATCACATTACTTGTGATGCTATTGCCCATATTGACCAGCAATTCTGTTGTTTGACCATTTGTGTTATTAATACTACCTTGAGCAATATCTTCATAACCATCCGCGTTAAAATCCCCATGAGCAATTAAAGCAGTGCTAGGAGAGGAGATTACATTAGTAGAAGGTAAATTATTGTCATTAGCAGTAAGGGTGTAGGTTCGTGGAGTGCTAACATTTGTTAGGGTGCTGGCTCCTATAGTCAGTTGATTTCCCTGCGACGATGACCCACTATTGACAAAATCATCAAAACCATCTCCATTAACATCCCCCACAGAAACACCGGGATATTTATTGACTAAAATAAAGCCATTATCACTACGCAGGTCATTGACATTTAAAGATAGTCCACCCTGTAACCAAGGATGGCCAATCGCCACATAAGCCTCACCGTGACCATTACCATCATTGCTACTAGGAGCGCCTAAAATAATGTCATCTCCTCCTGTAGCCGAGCCGTAATCCCCATTAATATCACCAATCCCATTAAGAGTTTGACCGACATTACCCGAATTAGAAGGATTACTATTATTAAGAGGATTAGCCACTCCTTGATATTGGAAAACGCGAGAATCCGTCAGATTAGGATCGAGATAAATTGCGCCTCCGCCATTAAAGGCATTTGTACTACCAAAGACTATATAGGCACTACCAGCATTACCATAAGCAAAGGGCGCACCGATGAGTAAGTCATTAATATTATCTTGGTTAACATCTCCCCCATTAGCAACAGCCCAACCTGCTTGTCCCGAAGTGAGTACCCCTTCAAAAGTGACCCCTTGACCAGCTTGAATCGAGGCTAAACTGGAAGGTAAAGAACTATTTCCTCCGAATATTACATAAACTTTGCCCAGATTAGAAGTTGGACTACTCCCGCTCCCAACAGCAGCATTAGGCGCGCCGATTACTAAGTCTAAATGACCATCTCCATTTAAGTCTAGGGTCGTTAGCGCATTGCCAATCCCATCATAAAAGGCGTAATTGGTGGCTGAGTCCTTACTGGGTTTACCTGTACTCGGATTGAGCTTACCGTTAACACTTCCCCCCGTAAAACTGGTTATGCCATCAAAAACCCAGTTAGTGGTGCTATTTGTAGAAGTTAGGTTAATAGATTCGTTAGTGCTTGACCAATTAAATTGCGTACCCGACAGGACATAAATCGCGCCACCATAACCGCGAATATCTGTGGGGTTATTGGGATCGGTAACGGGATTAACTATGGGTGCTCCTATGGCCAAATCAAGTTTACCATCTTGATTCAAATCCAACACTTGTAAGGCAGAGCCTAACCCTTGACCTGTGCTAGGAGCATTAATGGTAGCAACAAGCGTTGTCGTAATATTTTCACCTGATCCTGATAGTTGATAGACCTTAACTTGATTGGCTAAAGGTGAAGCAACAATCAATTCAGGTGTTCCATCGCCATTTAAATCTGCTAAGAGAATCTCTTTGCCAAAACTATCACTACTATTCCCTGTGAGAGGTGATGTGGCTAGAGTATTAAGGGCGATCGCACCACTGGTTTGAGTAATCGCTGAATTATCGAAGATGTAAATCTCACTATCGTTCGTTCCCCCTTGACTGGTTGCGTTAGAAGCTGCGATCGCATACCAACTCTTAGAAGTACCCGACCAAGAACTAAGACTATTACCACTTTGAGGAGAAGCAGCAGTAGAACTGGTTGCTCCTGTAATTTTGACAACATTTTGACCCGATTGAGGACTATCTAAATTCAGTCCTTGATCTGATACTTGTACCCCTTGCGCCCCAAAGACTAGATAAATATTACCTTGACTATTGTTAGCTCCGGGGGCTGAAATCCAGAAATCATCAAGAGGCGCATTATTATTATTGCTGTTTGTATCATTGTTAACATTCCCTGCGCCACCGAGAGCAGAACCTAACTGATCATTAACGGGTCCGGTCATAGAAAAACCACTATCTATGGCCAATAAGTTAACTTCTTGGTTAGTATCCTGTAAGGTGGCGTAAGCTGTTAATGTGGTTTTTTGACCATCCTGCACTATTAACTTAAATTTCTCATTGAGATGTTCTGACAAGGTATCGTTATAGATATTAACCTCAATGGTTTTGCTGATTTCCCCTGGAGCGAATGTCAGGCTTCCTTCTTTATGTTCGTAATCGGCTCCGGCAGTAGCACTAATATCGACTGTGCGATAAGTTAAGGTTTTGCTGGTATTGGTATCACCTTGCCGAGTGATGGTAAAAGTTACTTTCCCGTCTTGTTCTTTAGCCTTTTGATGACTCACTGAAAAGATGCTATTACTACCCACATCACTGCTTGTAGTGGCACTACTAATGATGTTATCAATTTGATCTGGTGGAGTAGGATTAGAGTCAGTTTGGATAGTATTGTTAGTATTCCAATTACTTCCAGCATAAATACTTTGACCCAGGGTGGAAGTTCCCGTATTAGAGTCAAGAACCACCCAACTCAAGGTGACAGTATTATTATTAGCGTTATTGGTTGTACTAACATTAATGCTAGAAAAACTCAGATTAGAACCAGAAAGGTTGCTAACGCTAGGTTGATAATTTTTCCAACTCCCTGTACTTCCACTTGGAACCCAAAAGGCGGTAGATAAATTAGTTTGAGCCGTTTCTCCCGAACCTGTGCTATTTGTCCATAAGGCGAGAACGCCAAAAGGGGTTGAGGTTAGAGATTGTATGGATTGACCGGGTTGCAGATAAGGGATAGCTGTGGGGACTGAATTATTGGTATTCAAAGTCCCATTATTCAACTGTCCTATTACATAATTTGATGTAATAGTTTCTTGTAATTGATTAAGTGCATCACTGGAAACAGTATTAGGCGCACCGACTAATAAATCGGCTTTACCATCGTTATTTAAATCTCCTACCGCACTCACAGAAGACCCACTCAGTTGATTGGTTCCCCCTTGACCAATTACATAACCTTGAACCGTTGTACCAATGTTACTGACATTGATACTGGCAACTGTACCGATATTATTGCTCGTTCCTCCATAGATGACATAACTCACCCCGGCTTGATTATTTCCTCCTTGGGGTTCAGCAACAAGTAAATCACCGATACCATCCCCGTTTAAGTCTCCAGCACCCGTAACTTCTGTTCCTGCACCAACAATGGTAAAGCCATTTGTTCCATTGATTTCGGAGAAACCGACACTGTTATTTGGAGTTGATGAAAGGCTGGAACTGCCAAAAAGAATGTAACTATTTCCAGGGATAAAGTTACCATTAGTATCCTCAGTCGCAGGATAGCCAATAATTACATCATTAATACCATCGCCGTTAACATCTCCTGCACTACTGACTTGTAAGGGTGCAGGGTTATCCAAATCATCAACAATCACAAATCCTTGACCGGGGTTAACGGTGGCTAAGTCTAGGGTTTGAGTAGATAAATTTGCACCAAATAGAATAACCGCCGCTCCCGTTCCCCCAATCAGTAAATCCCCTTTACCATCCTGATTAACGTCTGGAATTAGAGCCGTATTGGTTATATCTAGCAGAGTATTACTATTAACCGCTGAGGTATTGTTAGTTAGGGTAATTGTACCCCCCGGAGAGGGGGAAGGGGAGCTTAAAAAGGAGCTAGAGTTATTGGAAAAGATGCTATTGCCGTTGGTTAGAGTGCCAAATGTCGATATATTAGGATTTGTGTTTGGGTTTGCATAGATGGGGTAAATGTTATTCCCTTGTTGATTGCGGATATAAAGTCCACCGTCAGTTCCCAAGATAAGATAATCTTCGGAACTTCCTGCTTTATTATCGGTTGACCAATAACTTTCCTTGTATTCTCCTGCAACTACATATAAGGTCAAGTTACCATTATTGAGGGTTGCTTGGAAGGAAGAGTATTCTGGAAGGGGTACTAAGTTTGAAGTATGGCTATTCCATACCTCTGTATTAGTTGTCACATTCGACAAGACTAAGTTACCTACATTATCTATGCTCAACTGAAATAACTCATTAAAGTTAGATTTAGAGAGCATTAAAGTGATTTCCCCTGATTCTTGGTTGGCATTTGGCGCACTGATAGCATAGTCGGTTTGACCATCTCCATTAAAGTCATAACCCCCTGTTACTACAGACCCAAAACGATCACCTGCTTGTCCATTTTGATTAGTAATTTGTTGTCCATAAGTGGAGTTATTTAAGATCAAGGTATCAATATCAGTGATCGTTTGAGGGGTTTCAAATAAACTTCCCCCATAGAGTAAGTAGGCAGCCCCTTGATTATTATTTAAACCAGGCGCACCAATAATTAAGTCACCCTTACCATCGCCATTGACATCTCCTGCATTGGCAATACTATAACCCAACTCACTTAAAGCTTGTCCCGTTAAAAGTAAGCCATTACTACCCAAATTATTGAGGTCATTAACTTGGTTATACTGTTCTCCAAAGACTACATAAACGCCGCCTTGTTCATCATCAAGATCCGGCGCAGTCATGGCAAAATCTGCTTTCCCACCACCATTGACATCGCCTAGTGCAGTAACAGATTGTCCAAAACTAGCGAAGTATTCATTGTCTAATGTCCAATAAAAACCCGAAGCGTTAGCATTAGTAGGATTTTCTGAGAAAGTGCTTAAATCAACCCCATTATTCCCCGTCTGACCATAAACTACATAAACCTGTCCAGGTGGGGTAGTCGCAATTTGTTGTACGGTAGAATTATCAATAGACTCATATTGCCAAGCAATTAAAACATTGCCATTATTATCTAGGGCAATATTTGGGCGTTGATTTGCCCCTGCTGTATTTGAGATAGCTTGTAAACTGTTGGTATTCCAAACAACATCATTACTGCCTAATGTTCCCGTCAAAAAGTATAAATAGGAAAGATTGGCTGAATTGTCATCTACCGTTCCCGTAAATGTGCCATAAACCGTTGTTCCATCAGGGGCAATGATATATGATATATCGCTACTGTCAATTAAATCATTAACATCTTCTCCTAATAAAGTAGCGTAACCGGGTTGAGTGAGATAAATTGTTGAATTAGGTTCTGATGAAACTGTGACAGGTAATCCTCGGTAATTTTGAGTGACAGTGCTTTCTCCGCTTAAATTTGAATCTACAATTCGGACATAAGAGCCAAAAGAAAGGGAAAACAAGAAAAAATTCACTGCCATTTTGGCTTTGTTGGTATAAATCGCCTTCTCAAAATCACTGTTATCAAATTCTTCTGTTTGAACACCTTTGACGGATAAATCAACGAATCCACCAAGCAGGTTGGCATCAACATAAAGACCTGTATTTATACCAACACTTAGGTTAGCATCACCAGAATCGAAGGCATCTCCTAAAAAGCTAAATACTTTAGTTGTATCCAGTTGCCATTTGAGGTCAGAATGGGGAGTTTCTGTTGTTGGTTCATTGCCATTTTCGTCAACCAGTTTAAAAAAGTAATCACTGGCTTGAATATCCCCTAAGTTTGTTTGATTATCATCAAATTCAATTTCTGTAGCATAAGCTATGTCAAAACCTACTACGGGACCGCCACTAAGACTTAATATATGTAAATCACTAAGTTCATTTAAGAAAGAACCGGCTCCCGGAAAAAGAGAATTTAACACTAAATCAATAGCATTTACCTCTAAGTCAAACTCCCCGCCAGCTTTAGCTTTAACACTAGAAGGATAGCTACCAATTTTTTCCCATTCCCCACTTCCTTGAGTAAAAGCCGCGATGTCTAAGGAAACATAGCCTTTGAATAAACCAACAGCCAAAGAACCTGCTAGAACGGCAGGACCTATGCCTCCTGCCTCTTTGCCGAACGTTAAACTTAATGCTAATTTATTAAAAGCTACTGGAGATTCGCTACTGTATTTTTCAACAGAAGCATCAATTTCTCCACCAACATTAACCGAAAAACCATCCAGTTTTTTAGCAAGACCTGACGATAGCTTGAATAAATTACCCGTACTGATACCCTGAGAAACATAACCAGGCAACGTCCAAACTCCAGACGCTCCATCCAATGCTCCTGAATTGATTTGATAAGTAAATTCTGTTCCTTTGGGTTTAAAGGTTAATTGATTTTGGTTTGTTGTTACCGGAAGTTGACTAACATCAACAACTTGACTCACTGTTTGATTATTTTTTTGAGTCGTTACCAATATTTTATTGTTAGTTAAGGCGACAACTTGTAAGTTTTTATCTTCTAGTTCATCGTCGGTAAGTTGTGTAGGCGAACTCCATTGATAACCCCCATAAATAGAAGAACTCAGAGAAGATGTATAAACTTCTGCATTATTGCCATTTCCGGCTATCCAAGAAGCAAAAATTCCCCCATTAGATGTCTGAGTTAAAGCCAAATTAGAGGAACTACCTTGATTCTCTGTTCCAATCCCACTATTAAGAGGTGTGACACCAATATATTGACCATTGGTATTAGAAGGTTGATAACCGTAATAAATTTGTCCATTTTGATTCCAAACTGCGTGAGTAACCCCACTACTATCTGTTACCGTTGTCATTCCAAAAGGTTGCCCACTGGAGTTGTTTAACCCTAAAATTGAGCTAATATTGCCAACCTGATAAGGAATACTTTGATTTGTTATTCCGTATAAAATTCCTGTTTCGTCAATTTGAATTTGACTGAAAACAGGTAAATTACCAAAAACATTATCTAACTCAATAAAACTATTAGCATTGGTTGACCATGCGTAAATATTGCCATTATTATCTAAACCTAAAAGAGTTTGACTGTTGAGAGCAACTATTTGCTTTAATGCGGGATTATTTCCCCCATTGAAAAGATTAAAATCTGTTCCATCCCAACTGTAAAGACTACCTTGATTATCTAATGCCCAGACTGAGCCATCCCCTTTTCCTGTTGTAATCTCAACAGCGCCAATAAAACTATTGTAACCTAAGTCAAATTGTTGTGTCGTTGCATTCCATGTATATTGTTGAATCGAACTATCGGAATTAACTAACCAGACTTCATTATCATTAATAGCAGAAAAAGCAGTATAAGCTCCACTGGTTGCTGTTTGTACTAAAACTGGAGCTGCCCATACCTGAGAAGTGCTATTCCAAGACGTTAAATAATAACCTGATTGTCCAGAAATATTACTGTAGATTAAAGCATAAAAATTACCTGCATTGTCACAATCTATACCAACCATCTGACTGCCTGTGGGCAAACTAGACAGATTCGCTAAACTGTAATTCTGAGTAGCATCATCCCAGTAGTAATACTGCCCATTTGTCGTAAGAGCTAATCGCTGACCAGAATTGCTCACGAAAACTTGTTTAATCGTACTATAGTCTATCAGATTAATCATGGTGATTTATTATTCCAGAAAAATTGGAAACGGGTAAGCTTTTTCCTCAGGGTAATCGCATGTTGATAGAGTTCTCAAATTCCGAGGAGTTAGGTCTAAAATTCGATGGGCAACTCAGGCTTTGACCTGCACAAGGCGACCGAATCTCTGGTTTTGCCAGT
>VYLD01001387.1_pt1 | contig 11251 bp, 10 predicted proteins | sample 5114401 | NCBI WGS metagenome assembly VYLD01 (sample SAMN12291783, study PRJNA351875) | freshwater metagenome | isolation source: freshwater lake | place: USA: Michigan, Gull Lake | collected 2013-08-08 | reverse complement strand
CAGTTTGCGGGTATTGAATACGATGAATTTGCGGTAAGAGTTGCTGAGGTGGCAATGTGGTTAATTGATCATCAGATGAATATTAAGGTTAGTAATACTTTTGGTCAGTATTTTCTGCGTTTACCATTAAAGAAAGCGGCAAAGATTGTTAATGGAAATGCCTTGCGGATTGATTGGGAGGAAGTTATATCAAAAGAGAAGCTCAATTTTATTTTAGGAAATCCTCCTTTTGTTGGTGCGATGATTATAAACGAACAGCAAAGGAATGATATGGCTTATGTTTTCGACGGTGAGAAAGGAATAGGCGTTTTAGATTATGTGTGTGCATGGTATATTAAGGCTGCTCAAATAATTCAGGGCAATAGAATCAGGGTTGCTTTTGTTTCCACAAATTCTATATCTCAAGGGGAGCAAGTTGCATTACTTTGGAATATTCTTTTTCAAAAATATCAGTTAAAAATTCATTTTGCCCATCGTACTTTTAAATGGAGTAATGAAGCAAAAGGAAACGCCGCAGTTCATTGTATAATTATTGGCTTTGGAAGTTTTAATATAACAAATAAAATCCTATTTGATTATGAAGATATTCAAGGTGAATCATTAGTTGTTCAGTCTAATAATATTAATCCCTATTTGGTTGATGGAAGTGACATCATTATTTATAATCGAAGTTTTCCTTTATCTAATGTTCCATTAATGCGTTTTGGTAGTATGCCAAGAGATGGTGGTAATTTTATTTTGACAGAACCAGAAAAAGAAGAATTTTTAAAATTAGAGCCGAAGGCAGAAAAATGGATTAGACCTTATACAGGAGCGCAAGAATTTATTAATGGTTATAGTCGCTACTGTCTATGGTTAATTGATATTTCTCCCAGGGAATTAAAGACATTACCAGAAGTCATAAAAAAAGTAGATAAGGTTAAAAATTTTAGATTAAAAAGTAAAGCTGCTTCTACTCGCAAATTTGCAGCGACACCTACTCTATTCTGTCAAATAGCACAACCCGAAACGAATTATTTACTTGTTCCCCGCGTCTCATCTGAAAGAAGAAAATATATTCCAATAGGTTTTATGAATAAAAATGTGATTGGTAATGATCAAGTTTTATTAATTCCTAATGCAAATCTTTATCATTTTGGTATTCTTACTTCAGAAATGCACAGGGCATGGGTTAAATATGTGTGTGGAAGATTAAAAAGTGATTATCGTTACTCAAAAGATATTGTTTATAATAATTTTACTTTTCCAGAAAATATTACCGACAAACACAAACAAACCGTCGAAACTTGCGCTCAAGCTGTGCTAGATACAAGGGGAAAATATCCTGATAGTAGCCTTGCCGATTTATACGATCCTTTAACCATGCCTCCCGACTTGCTCAAAGCTCACCAAAAACTTGACAAAGCCGTTGATTTGTGTTATCGTCCCCAACCCTTTACCAGTGAATTAAACCGTATTGAATACCTCTTTGAACTCTATGAAAAATTAACCGCTCCCTTACTCTCTACCAGCAAACAAAAAACCACGAAAAGAAAAAATCCTCAATAACGAAGGCACTCATGCACTCATGCAAAAGGCAGCTTTGTTCTCCCCACACCCCACACCCCACACCCCATCCGCATCCGCATCCGCATCCCCAATCGAGGCAATTCCGGAGATTATATAAAAAAACACCCAGAACAATCGAGGTAATGGACAATACTAAAGGTTGTGTAGGTCATCAGAAAAGCCCTGTCAGGGTAAAATACCATGAAACTAGCGTCACGAGTCAATCAAGTTACCCCCTCCCTTACCCTAGCTATCGACTCCCTGGCCAAGGAAATGAAGAAAAACGGCGAAGATGTCTGTAGTTTTAGCGCCGGGGAGCCAGATTTCGACACACCCACTCACATCAAAGCTGCCGCGAAAAAGGCCCTCGATGAGGGAAAAACTCGCTACGGACCGGCTGCTGGGGAAGCGGGGTTAAGAAAAGCCATCGCCGAGAAATTGCTGCAGGATAATCAACTAGCATACAATGCCGATAATGTCATCGTCACCAATGGGGGTAAACAGTCTCTCTACAATCTAATCATGGCTTTAATTGAAGCGGGGGACGAAGTAATTATTCCCGCACCCTACTGGTTGAGTTATCCTGAAATGGTGACATTAGCGGGGGGAACATCGGTTATCGTCAACACTAGCCTAGAGAATCAGTATAAAATCACCCCCGAACAGCTAGAAGCGGCAATTACACCGAAAACTAAGTTATTTGTCCTCAATTCTCCCTCTAATCCCACCGGCATTGTCTATACTCCTGAAGAAATCGCCGCTTTAGCAAAAATTGTGGTTGAAAAGGATATTTTAGTGGTTTCTGATGAAATTTACGAGAAAATCCTCTACGATGGCGCAATTCACCGCAGTATCGCTTCTTTTGGTCCAGAAATCTTTCAGCGCAGTATTATTAGTAATGGTTTTGCTAAAGCTTTCTCGATGACGGGGTGGCGCGTCGGTTACATAGCAGGACCGGTGGAAATTGTCAAGGCCATGACTAAGATCCAAAGTCATAGTACCTCCAATGTCTGCACTTTTGCCCAATACGGTGCGATCGCTGCTTTGGCGAGTTCCCAAGATTGCATCGAGGAAATGGTCAAAGCTTTTAGCGAGCGCCGACAGTATATTTTAGAACGAGTGCGAGCAATTCCAGGACTCGATTGTCCTACTCCCAACGGTGCTTTTTATGTGTTTATCGATATTAGTCAAACTGGTTTAAAATCAGGGTATTTCTGTCAGAAACTCCTCGAAAGCCAAAAAGTAGCCGCTATCCCCGGTATTGCTTTCGGTGCTGATGATTGTATTCGTCTTTCCTATGCTACAGACCTAAAGACGATTGAAAAAGGATTTGATCGCCTTGATAAGTTTATCAGCACTTTGTAGGATTATTACTTTCTCTGTTGGGGGTGAATTTTGTTTACCCCTTTTTTTCGGTTTTAACAGCCAATTATCTGTAATCTCTAGAGGTATTAAGATGAGTGGGATCAAGTTAGAGGATATTAGGGAAATTACCAAGAATCCTCAAGGAAAAGGATATTTAATTATTTTTAATGATAACAGAGTAATTATTTTATATAAAAAAAGAACTATTGCTGCTTTGCTAACTCTGATTAGGTATGGAGAAGGTTGTGAGAGCGATCTAACTAATGCGACCAATAATTTACAAGAGATAAAAACTATACTCAAGGGTAAAATTCCTGAAAATTTAATTCAAGATTCCTCTGCTGATGCTAATAAACCCTTTAGCGAACTTTGGAATGAAGAAGGATTTAATTTTATTTATGCTCCCCAAGGACAAAAAAGATTAGGCAGTCAAAAATATGTTTTAGATAGTTCCGATCATCAACGACTTTTTACCACTACTAAACCACCGATTAGAACACCTCCCTCATCTCTAATTCAGAGAAATATATTAGAACAACAAAAAAATAAATGTAATTTTTGTGGCTCAATTCTTAAAAAGAAAGAAAATATCAATCAAAATACCTATGCTAAGGATCGAGTGCGTTTAGTTTGGGATCATCGGATTCCCGTAGAAAAAGGTGGAAATAGTGCCGATGACAATTTTCAAGCTCTCTGCTTCTATTGTAATAAATGCAAATGGCAAATCTGTAATCTTTGTAACTATGCTCCTGATAAATGTTCAGAATGCGTCTTAGCTTTTCCTGAAGTAACTAAGATTATTTTCCCCAGTCAAGAAAATATTGAAGACCGGTTAAATCGAGCTAATTAGGGTCTGCTGAAAAAGTTTTTCGGTGGGGGTTGGGGGATGGGGGATGGGGAAAGTACCTGAATTTTCCCCCTGATCACTCCCATGCCTGGTACTTTTTGATTGACAAAAAGTCTAAAAGTCTTACCCAACAAGGTTTTTAGATTTATTCAGCAGACCCTAATTAAGTGATTTAGTAATATTTATACCAATATGTTTAATGACTGGGGGACAGACAGCGTTAGAAAGTTGTTTAATAGCAGCGGTGCGAGAAACAGGAAAATAATAATCATCGGGAAATCCCATTAATCTTTTTATTTCTAAGAGACTTAAATGTCTTCTTTCCTTGCTATACACTGGAATCATGGCGCCACCACCGCTAACACTAACCGCAAAAGTAGGAAAGGGTTTTTGGATAGAAATTGCTCGGATGCCACTAGATCTCATTTGATAAATACAATTATCATAATCTACATTAACACTTGACCTTTCAATACTTATTCTTGTTTTTGGCAGTTGAAAAGATAATTGTTCGGCAGTAATTCTGCCAGCGTAATAATCAATATACTGCTGCCATTTTTCCGATATGGGAATTGAATAATCCCCCGAAACAATAATTTTCTCAATACCGAATTCTGCATGGCAAGGTTGGGGAAATTGAAAGTTTTTAATTCCTAAATCCTTTCGGAAAGCCAATAAAAAAAAGCGAGGTCTTGATTGAGGAATTTGGAAATATTTACTATCGATAACTGCATAAAAAGCCAGATAATTTATTTCTTTTAACTGGATTAATATATCTTTTAATATCTGCCCTTGATTTAAGCGCAGGATATTACTAACATTTTCAAGAAAGATCACTTTAGGCTTTTTTTCATGGCAAATTCTGATAATTTCCTGAATAGCTAGTCCGCGACTGTCTTGAAACCCTTTTTTTTGTCCTGCTCTGGAAAATGGCTGACAGGGAAATCCCCCACAAAAAACCTCAAAATCGGGAAGTAAGCTAGGAATTAAAGCTTCAACATCTTGCGGTTTTATCGATTCATGAAAATTGTGATTGTAGGTTTTCACACAATCTGGGTTATTTTCGTTGCTAAAAACACATTGCCAACCGATTTGTTCAAGACCGAGACGAAAGCCACCAATTCCCGCATAAAAATCGGCAAAAGTCAAGCAACTATGGGTAAAATTTTTGTTAGCTGGACGAATAGGTAACTGGTTCATAATATTGATTGAATAACCGAGAGTCTTATCTATTTTCTCAGATATTATTGTACTAGATGCCCAAGGGGACAGACGGACAGACAGGGGGAGAATCTGATTAACTTTCCCTAGGGGCTTTTGTTAAGTTACATTAAGCCCTACAATAAAATTCTGGTGAGTTAGACGAAATTCGCTCGATCGCTCGGTCTTATCCGCTCCTAGCTGAGATAGAGAAAAGATAGCGCATCGAGAAACAAAAAAACTTGAGCTACTCAAGCTTTCGTCAATACTGCCCTGTCATCTATCTTGAGTTATAACCTAGTGTCCCAAACCCTACCTAAACCCTCCCTAAAAAGAGAATTTTTGCCATTTACCCTACAGGATGTCCGTCTAGCTATCCCGGCCCGTTGCTTCCAATCAAGCGTTTTTCGCTCTTTAGCCTACTTTTTTTTTGATATTGGCATCATTACCCTACTTTACTGGATAACTTACCAGATTAATCAAGCATGGTTCTTCCCCCTTTTTTGGTTTATGCAGGGAACCATGTTTTGGGCCTTATTTGTCGTCGGTCACGATTGCGGTCACGGTTCCTTTTCCCGTTATCGTTGGTTAAATAACTTAATCGGTCATCTCAGTCATACTCCCATTCTCGTACCTTTCCACGGTTGGCGCATCAGTCATCGCACCCATCACGCTAATACTGGCAATATCGACACCGATGAAAGTTGGTATCCCGTCACGGAAACCCAGTATAACAATATGGCTTGGTACGAAAAATTAGCTCGTTTTCAGCTAATTTTATTTGTTTATCCCCTTTATCTTTTCCGTCGTTCCCCTAATAAACAGGGATCCCATTTTATGCCCGAAAGCCCCCTCTTTCGCCCCTCGGAACGGTGGCAGGTACTGACTAGCACCGTTTGCTGTACCTTTATGTTAGGTCTATTAATCGGGGTGGGTATCAGCTACGGCTTTTGGTTTCTGTTTAACTACTACATCATGCCCTATATCGTCTTTGTGGTTTGGTTGGACTTGGTGACATTCCTACACCACACTGAAGATGATATTCCCTGGTATCGCGGTCAAGACTGGTACTTTCTCAAAGGGGCGCTTTCTACCATCGATCGCGATTATGGCATCTTTAATCCCATCCATCACCAAATTGGTACTCACGTCGCCCATCATATTTTTATCACTATTCCCCACTATCATCTCCAAGAAGCAACCGAGGCCATCCGTCCCGTCTTAGGAGACTATTATCGCCTCTCGAAAGAACCGATTTTTAAATCTCTCTGGCGGTCCTACCGCAATTGTCATTTTGTCAGTGACCAAGGCAGTAAGATTTTTTACCGCAAAAACTGATCCTGTCTTAGCTCTGAGGAGGAAACGGCAGCAAAATCTGCCTCCTCCTCTCACACCGAGACAGCAGAAACAATGTACCATTCTTTAGAGCGAAGCAACTTATCAAGAATTGGCAACGAGAATAAGCAAAAAGAAATTTGACAAATATTTAGAAAAGTTGCTATTATGCTGAACAATACTTGACTTGTGTTAAAATCGGTTGCACTCTTGTTGTTAATTTAAGGGATAGTTACATAAAAATTGTTACTGTTACTGAGGCCAAAGAACAAATTGATGAATTAGTGAATGATACCAATGATAATCATCAACCGATTTTGTTATCTGGTACGAAAAAGAATGCTATTTTAATCGCTGAGAAAGATTGGAACTCTATTCAAGAAACGCTTTATTTGTATTCTATTCCTGGTATGGTAGATTCAATTATTGAAGGTGGCAACATTTCTATTGAAGATTGTGTGGATGAGGCGGGTATCAGAGCAATTTTGAATGGATAATTGGCAGTTGGTTTTTACCAAACAAGCGAAAAAAGATGCTGAAAAGCTGGCTCGTACTGGGTTGGCAAAACAAGCTAACGAGTTATTAAATATTCTATAAGTCAAATCCCTATCAATCTTATCCTGTTTATGAGAAACTCAGTGGCGATTTAGCGAGCTATTATTCCCGACGTATTAATATTCAGCATCGTTTGGTTTATCAGGTTATTCCAGAAGAGAAGGTTGTCAAAGTTATCCGGATGTGGACTCATTATGAATAACCCCTTTTATTTACAGCAATTCTCATTTTGATGCTAGAAGCAGATTTTAGCCTGAATAGCTGAAATTACACCCGTCCAACACTGATTGGCGATCGCGATTTTGCCACCTGTTAAATCTCTGTTTCTGTCTGTATAAATTGTTACTTTTTGAAATGAGAATTGCTGTTTTATTTATTTTACACTGGTAACATTATAGATTGAGAGAGTTAGGCAATAAATACCCCCCTCAACTGACTAAATGAAGGGGGTTATGATATTATTCCAATAGGAAGGGATAGATAGGGTTATACCCATGAGTATTGATATCTCCGATGAAATTCTCAGTGCCACACCCAGGACTGAAGCTGAGATGAGGCAGGAAAATTTATTGTAATTTCTCAATGATACTGATAATGATTCTCTTTAGCTGGGGGAGATTGTTTTGAATCACTTTCCAGATGACTTTTTCATCAATTGCCCAATATTCATGAACTAATTTATCCCGCATACCTGCGATATTTTTCCAAGGAATATTAGGATAATTAACCCTCACTTCATCAGGAATATTTTTGACTGCTTCCCCGATTATTTCAATTAATTTTACTGCCGAAAGAAAGATTTCTATCTGAGTTGAAAATTCCGCAAAGCTTATATCCCGAGTCATCTTTTCTAGTTGACCAATTGCCTCTAGAATGTCTTGCCAGAAATCTCTAAAATCCCGTTGCGTCATACATAAATAACCTCCGATAAAATTCTTTCTCTCCTTCTTCCTTTTAAGCCATTTTTAATGATAACATCCGCTTTTACCTTAAGTAAATCACTTAAATAATATTCCAAATCCACTAAATCTAGTAACCTAGGCGGTTCTGTATAATCTATCAGAATATTAACTTCACTATTTTCCTGCACTTCTCCTTTTACATAATCTCCAAAAATACCTAATTCACTGACATAATACTTTTCTTTTACTAAGGACTTGACTTGACCCAAAATCTCTTTAATTTCTTCTAAATTTTTCATGACGCTTACCTTCTAAGATAGAAAATACTTCTACTCTACTGGTCAAGATTTTATTTTCTGTATCTATATTGTAGCAGCTCTCGGATGAAAGGATAAACCATCCTCCTTGAAATTATGGGAATTGAGAGAGAAAGAGCCGTGAGTTACTCTTTCGTTAACTCACGCTGCAAGATATATTTATCCTTTTGCCTTAAGTTTTTTAAGCAGTTCTTGTGTCTTCTGATAGCCAGCCTTATTCCCTTGTTTAGAAAACAGTCCTGCTGCTTTTTCCAAATCTTCAATTGCTCCCTGCTTATCTCCTAGTTGAGAGCGGGTAGAACCTCGATTGTAGTACACTTCGGGAATGTCAGGCTTGAGTCGCAGGACTTGGGTGTAATCCTCAACCGCCCCTCGCTCGTCTCCTAGCCTAGAGCGGACGATCGCTCGGTTGCCATAAGCAGGGAGATAATTAGGATTGAGCCGCAAAGTTTGATTATAATCTTTAATCGCTTCCTCCATTTTGCCGAGCCTGTGGTAAGCATAAGCGCGATTGTAGTAGGCGCGTGCTAATTCCGGATTGAGTTCTAGCGCCCGATTGTAATTTTTGATGGCTTCCTGCTGGTTGCCGAGAGCAAAATAGGCATTGCCCCGATTGTTGTAAGCTTCCGCGTATTTAGGATTGAGCCGCACTGCTTCGTCAAAATCCTCGAGCGCACCTTTAAAGTCTTCTTGTTTTGCTTTTTCTAAGCCCTGATTGTAAGCTTTCTCTGCTTGGGCAGGATTTGAGGTGGTTTGAGTTGGCTGGAGGCTGCAAGCCAGGGTCATTGTGCTGAGAATAATGGTGATTGTCAGGAGGGATAAAGTTCTGTAAATTGGCTTCATCATTTGTCTCACTCATCCTAACGGCTGTACCTGGCGTTGTTTTTCTCCACTCCACAGGCGAGGATCAATTATGGCAACAGCGATGAAGAAACAAGCCATGCCGAGGGGACCAGTCGGCGGAACGTGGGCCAGTCCGAACAAGATTCCAGAAGCGATCAGAAGTACGACAGAGAGGCGAGGTACGCCAGCTTTTCCCAAGGCGATCGCCGCCGCAATTACCCCTATTGCCCAGCCGCCGCCACCAAGAATGCCGATGACAGAAAAGGTGCTGCCGCCCACAAACGGGTCAAATAACAATAAGTTAAACTGTTTTTCGGCAAAAATTTGAATACTAGAGGACAATTCTCGCGCACTGCGGATGAGCAGGCCGCCTGCTATTCCCATAATTGAGTCGAGGGCGCAGTAAAAGACGATGAATAATCCTATCCCGATACGGCTGAGTTTGGCTGCCCAGCCTCGCAGGTTGTTGACTAGCAGGATCACTGACAGTCCTAGCAGTCCGAAGAGGGGGAGTTGCAGCAGGTGCAGGGAAAGCCACCAATCTACTTTAGGCAAGACGGACTCATAGGGAGTCTTTCCGGGCAGTCCGACGGGATGCCAGATTTCTAGGAGACCTAACGCGAGGGGAGTGCCGAGGATAATTATTCGTTGTAAGCTAGTTGGCATTTAAGTTTCCAGTCGAGAGAAGGCAGGAGGCAGGAGCAAATTAGCATTGACCCTATTAGGCGATCTCGCCAGTCGCAGTAAAAGCCACCCCTAGGTGGCTTTCATCCAAGAAGCAATAGGTAGTCTTTATTTAGACCCCTTCCGCCGCCGCCAACCGTAGCCTAACATAGCCAAGCCAGTTAGACCTATAGCTGCGGTACTAGAAGGTTCGGGGATGGGTGTGAGATTGACAGGACAACCCCCAGGCCCGCAAATGGTTTGAGAGTCCTGTGGATTTAGGAACTGAGCAGTACCTCCGCCACCGAATTCCCCAGTAAATATAGCCGGAGCGGGAACGACATTAACTGAGTCATAAAACTGAACTGCCGTTCGCTCACCGAATTCCGCAGTAAATGTAGCCGGAACGACATTAACTGAGTCATAAAACTGAACTGCCGTTTGCTGGAAGCCTGTGTTGAAGCCAGCACCGTTAGTGAATCCAAATAATGGAGGAGGATTTAGACCATTATCAACGCGAGCAAGGTTTAATATCCCCCATCCGAAGTTATTCCCTCCAGCTGCAGTGCCGATAGGAACTCCATTATTGGTGAGAAACCAGTTAAATGAGAGTATCTCACCTGGATCGAAGTTATCCACCGTAAAAGTGAAGCCGTCGAGGACGTTGGTGCCGTTGTCAACTGTCTCTTGATTGCCACGATGCTCACCATAGGGAGGGTCAAAGTCTTTGTTAGGGAAACTACCTGTCGAGCTTGCATCCGGTAGAGAGTTATTGATATAGGCTACAGTGAACTGTTCACCTTCTTGTCCAACTTTGTTGTTAATGTCCAGCAAGTCAATATTGGGGATGGCGGGTTCTAATCCGTTAGCCCACCGAATGTAAGTTGACGTGGACTCAGTTACGCTCCATTTGTTGGGAGTGCCAAATGGTGCAGGGGAACCAGGCGGTAGAATAGGTCCACCAGGTACGCGGGGGTTTGGATTCCAATTTGGATCGGAACCAAGCGGAGCACCATTTTGGTCAACCCCTGAGTTGCTAAAAAATAAGTCATTGTCGGTTCCCACATTCAGGGCGATATCGATATCGGTTGCTGGACGATCTGTCCAGTTCAAGGTCTCAAACTCAAAGGTGAACTTGTTATTTTCAGGATCAGTCTTATCTTCCCTGATATCAGTAATTCGGAAACAGAATATAGAAGGCAATCCGGTCTTAGGCGGGGGATCGGCGAGGGCGGGCTTAGAAATCACTCCGACAGCTAGGGTCGCTGCGGTAGCTTTCACGGCTAGACCAGACAAGCTGGACAAGGCGCTGGTCAGAGTCTTTAGTTTGCTAGAGTTCAAAAGGGTTAGGTTGTGCATTTCTGAGTCAATCCTTGTTGGTTTTTCCGCCAATTCAAAAATGAAGTACATCAATGTCTGATGATATAGCGTTTCTCGCATCTGTGCGGCACACTTAAACCTTTGCTGATTAAGCTGTTCAGGATCGGGAGTGTACCTCTTGTGAATCAGAAACGCTATAATTCATAGAATACCTCAAAAGGGGTTCGATAGTCAAGACATTTTCGGCTCTTCGGTAATTGCTATGCAAATAATTAACTTAAAATAAAATTCGATGAGAGTGCCTACGCTCAAAAATAGCTGAAATCTATACAGGGAAGGACTTAAGGCACAAACGG
>VYLD01000572.1_pt1 | contig 11272 bp, 10 predicted proteins | sample 5114401 | NCBI WGS metagenome assembly VYLD01 (sample SAMN12291783, study PRJNA351875) | freshwater metagenome | isolation source: freshwater lake | place: USA: Michigan, Gull Lake | collected 2013-08-08 | reverse complement strand
GCCAGCGCCATCGTGCACGGCGTGTTCCTGATCGAAGCGCTGAGCGTGATCATTCAGGTGATCAGCTTCAAGACCACCGGCAAGCGCGTCTTCAAGATGGCGCCCCTGCACCACCACTTCGAGAAGGCCGGCATGTCCGAGACCAAGATCGTCATTCGCTTCTGGATCGCGTCGCTGCTCTTCGCCGGCGTCGCGCTGGCTTCGCTGAAGTTGAGGTGATCATGAGCAGCCAGGGTTTTCAGGGAAAACGCTTCGTCGTCATCGGCCTCGGCAAGAGCGGCCAGGCGGCGGCGTCACTGCTGCTCAACCGCGGCGCGCGCGTGCTGGCGCTGGACGAGAACGTGAACGCCACGGCGGCGTTCGATTCCACGAACTTGACGCTGAAGAAGGGGCCGTTCCCCGAGCGCTTCTGGGAAGGCGCCGAGGCGGTGGTGGTCAGCCCCGGCGTACCGCTGTCGAAGCCCGAGCTGGTGGCGGCGAAGGCCGCAGGCGCGACGGTCTACGGAGAGATCGAGCTGGCCTTCCGGACCCGACCCGATGGCGCCGGGCCCTTCCTGGGCGTCACCGGCACCAACGGCAAGAGCACCACCACCGCGCTGCTGGGCGCGCTGGTCACCCAGCACGAGCCGAACACCTTCGTCGGCGGCAACCTGGGCACCGCGCTGACCCGCGCCTACGAGCGCGTGGAACAGCTGCCCTACGCCCGCCACGTCGTCGAGCTGTCCTCGTTTCAGCTCGAGGGGGTGATCGACGCGTCGTTCCTGGGCGCAGCGATCTTGAACCTCACGCCCGATCACCTCGATCGCTACCCGAGCCACGAGGCCTACGGCCAGGCGAAGGCTCGCATCTTCAGCGCCCAGCCGCCGACGGGCTTCGCGGTGGTGAACGCCGATGATCAACACGTGGTGCGGCTCGCGCGCGCGGTGAACGTGCCGCTGTATGGCTTCACCACCGACGCCATGCGCACCAACGCCGGGTTCGCGGGCATGGTGATCGGCGGGGGTTCGAAGTTCATCTTCGCCTTCGGCGACCGCGAGGTCTTCAGGCTGAAGAACCGGGCGCTGCGCGGAGATCACAACCTGCAGAACGCGATGGCCGCCGCGCTGATGGCCAGGCTCTCGGGCGTGCCGGCGAAGGCGATTCAAGAGGGGCTCGACGCCTTCCCGGGTTTGCCGCACCGCCTGGAGTTCGTGCGCGAGCTCGACGGGGTCGAGTGGCTCAACGACTCCAAGGCCACCAACGTCGACTCGGCCCTGGTCGCCCTCAACGCGCTGCCGGGCCGCGTCTGGTTGATCGCGGGAGGGAAGGGGAAGGGGGCTCCGTATGCCCCGCTGGTCGCCGCGGCGAAGGGCAAGGTCCTGGGGGTGCTCACCGTCGGCGCCGACGCGCCTGCAGTGGCGGCGGCGTTTTCGTCGTTCCCCATCGAGGCCTGCGAGACGCTGGACCGCGCCGTTCAGAAGGCCCGTCAGCTCGCGAAGCCGGGCGACGTGGTGCTGCTCTCTCCGGCGTGCGCCTCGTACGACCAGTTTCAGCACTTCGAGCACCGCGGCGACACCTTCAAGCACCTCGTGAGGAGCCTGTGACCGACCCCCGCAAGACGTCTGTCTCGTATGACCCGGTGCTGCTCGCGGCCATCTTCGGCCTCGTGGGGTTCGGGCTGGTGATGGTCTATTCGGCCAGCGCCATCACCGCGCAGGACAAGCTGGGCGACAGCTTCTTCTTCCTCAAGCGGCAGGCGGTGGCTGCTGGCCTCGGGCTGGTGGCGATGGCGGTGGCCATGAAGCTCGGCTACCGGCGCATGGCGAGGCTGGCGTACCCGCTGCTGGTGATCGCGGTGCTACTGCTGATCGCGGTGCTCATTCCCGGGCTGGGCACGCGCGTGGGCGGCGCCAAGCGGTGGCTGCGGTTCCCCGGCGTCTCGATTCAGCCCGCCGAGATCGCCAAGGTGGCGTGGGTCATCTACCTCTCGTACTCGCTGGCCAAGAAGCGCGAGAAGGTGAAGAGCTTCTCGATCGGCTTCTTGCCCCACCTGGGCATCGCCGGCGTGCTGGTGCTGCTGTGCATGCTCGAGCCCGACTTCGGCAGCTCGGTGGCCCTGTTGTTCCTGATGTTCGTGATGCTGTTCGCCGCCGGCGCGCGGCTGTCGTTCCTGGTGGGCTCGGTGCTGCTGGCGATTCCCTTCGCGTACACCGCGATCGCCACGTCCGAGTACCGCATGAAGCGCATCACCGCGTTCCTCGACCCCTGGGCCAACCGGCAGGGCTCGGGCTACCAGGTGGCCGAGTCGCTGATGTCCATCGGCTCGGGCGGCGCGACGGGGCTGGGTCTGGGCGACGGCCGCCAGAAGCTGTTCTTCCTGCCCGAGGCGCACACGGACTTCATCTTCGCGATCATCGGCGAAGAGCTGGGCCTGGTCGGCGTCGCCGCGCTCATCGGCCTCTACGGGGTCGTCATCTGGAGGGGCGTGCGCGCCTCGCTCAACGCCGCCGAGCCGTTCGGCACCTACCTGGGCCTGGGCATCACCGCGCTCATCGCGTTCCAGGCGGTCGTCAACATGTCGGTGGCGATGGGCCTGGTGCCGACCAAGGGCCTCACGCTGCCGTTCATCTCGTACGGCGGCAGCTCGCTGATCATGTTGATGGGCGCGTCGGGGCTGCTCTTGTCGATCAGCGGCGCGTCGGTGGGCGGCGCGAGGCGCTCGCGAACGGTGAAGGTCGAGAAGGACGAGCTGCCCCTGGCCGACGGTGTGACCGCGTGAGAGTGCTGATCGCCGGCGGAGGCACGGGTGGGCACCTCTTCCCTGGCATCGCGCTGGCGGAGGAGATCGTCACCCGGCACCCGAAGAACGACGTGGTCTTCGTGGGCACCAACCGGGGCCTCGAGTCGCGCGTGGTCCCTCAGAACGGCTTCGTCTTCGAGGCGATCACCTCCCGGGGCCTCAAGGGCATGGGCTTCGTGAAGCTGCTGCAGGGGCTGCTGACCCTGCCCCTGAGCTTCGTGGAGGCCCTGTCGCTGGTGCGAAAGTACAGCCCTGACGTGGTGGTCGGCGTGGGCGGCTATTCCTCGGGCCCGGTGGTGCTGGCTGCCTGGGCGCTGCGGGTGCCTACCGCCGTGCAGGAACAGAACGCGCTGCCGGGCTTCACCAACAAGGTGCTCGGCCGGTTCGTGAAGGCCATCTTCCTCTCGTTCGACGAGACCACACGCTTCTTCGCGAAGGCCCGCACCCACGTGCTCGGCAACCCCATTCGCCGCGCGCTGCTCGAGAACTTCCTGCGGCCCAACGTCGCCCACGAGAAGTTCACCGTACTGGTCTTCGGGGGCTCGCTCGGCGCCCACGGCCTCAACACCCGGGTGCTCGATGCGCTGCCATTCCTCGCCACTGAGAGGGCCTCGCTGCGAGTGCTTCACCAGACCGGCTCGAAAGATCTGGAGCAGGTGCGCGCCGGGTACCAGGGCCAGGGCTTCGACGCCGACGTGCGCGAGTTCATCGACGACATGAGCGCCGCCTACCTGGGCAGCGATCTCGTCATCTGCCGCGCGGGCGCCACCACCCTCGCCGAGCTGACCACCTGCAAGAAGGCCGCGATCCTGGTGCCGTTCCCCTTTGCGACCGACGATCATCAGGCGGTCAACGCGAAGGCCCTGGTCGAAGCGGGCGCGGCGCTGATGTTTCGCGAAGGCGAGCTGACGGGCGAAGCGCTGGCGAAGGCGATCCAGACGCTCAAGGCAGACCCCGCGAAGCTCTCAGCGATGCAGAAGGCCTCTGGCAGGCTCGGGAGGCCCGAGGCGGCGCGGGAGATCGCCGACGTGCTCCAGCAGCTGTGCCTCGCGAAGTGGGGCGCGCTCACCGGGAAGCCACGCACTGGCGAGCCGCTTCGACCCCCGACGGCCCCGAAGAAAGCAGAGAAGACGTCATGAGCCTCGCCGCCTCGCTGGGCAGCCGCTTCAAGTCACGACACGCCGCGCGCGTGCACTTCGTCGGTATCGGCGGCATCGGCATGTCGGGCATCGCCGAGGTGCTGCTGAACCTCGGGTACCAGGTCTCGGGCAGCGACTTGAAGGAGTCCGAGGTCACCCGTCGGCTGGTCTCCCTGGGCGCCCGCGTCGGCTTCGGGCACCGCGAAGAGAACCTGCAGGCGGCCGACGTGGTGGTGATCTCGTCGGCGGTGAAGCGCGACAACCCCGAGGTGGTGGCCGCGCGGCGCCGAAAGATCCCCGTCATTCCCCGCGCCGAGATGCTCGCCGAGCTGATGCGCCTGAAGTACTCGGTGGCCATCGCCGGAAGCCACGGCAAGACCACCACCACCTCGATGGTCGCCACCGTGCTCAACGCGGCGGGCCTCGACCCCACGGCGGTGGTCGGCGGCAAGGTGAACGTGCTCGGCTCGAACGCCAAGCTCGGCAAGAGCGAGCTGATGGTGGTCGAGGCCGACGAGTCAGACGGCAGCTTCCTCAAGCTGCACCCGGCCATCGCGGTGGTCACCAACATCGACCCCGAGCACATGGACCACTACCGCACGCTCGACGCGCTCAAGCAGGCCTTCGTCGAGTTCTGCAACCGGGTGCCCTTCTACGGGCTGTCGGTGCTGTGCCTCGATCACCCCAACGTGCAGGCGCTGCTGCCGTCGATCGAGAAGCGCTTCGTCACCTACGGCAGCAGCCACGCCGCGGACTACCGCCTCGAAGGCATCACCCTCGACGGCTTCTCGACCCGCTTCCACGCCTACCGGCGCGACGCCGATCTGGGGCCCTTCACGGTGCGCATGGTGGGCGCCCACAACGCCATGAACGCGCTCGCGGTGATCGCCGTCGCCGAAGAGCTCGACATTCCCCTCGACGTGGTTCGCCAGGCCCTCGCAGAGTTCGAAGGCGTGCAGCGCCGCTTCACCGTGCGAGGAGAGGCGAAGGGCATCACGGTGGTCGACGACTACGGCCACCACCCCGCCGAGGTGCGCGCCACCCTGGCCGGAGCCCGCAAGGCCTTCGGGCGTCGGGTGATCGTCGCCTTTCAGCCCCACCGGTACACGCGCACCCACGAGCTGTTCGACGACTTCTGCAGCGCCTTCAACGACGCCGACCTGCTGTTCCTCGCGCCGGTGTACGGGGCGGGTGAAGAGCCGATCGCTGGCGCGACGTCCGAGCGGCTGGCCGAAGCGGTGCGCGCCCACGGCCACCCCGACGTCACCCTGGTCGACAAGCGAGTCGATCTGGTGAGCGCCATGTTGCCCAGGCTGCAGCCGGGCGACCTGGTGCTGACGCTGGGCGCCGGAGACATCACCGCCACCGCCCCCGAGCTGCTCTCGGCGCTCTCCGCGCAGGCGGACCGGTGACCGCGATGACCCGCACGCACCCTGCCTCGGGCGTGGACTGGGTCACGCGGCTGAGTGACGTCGACGTGAAGCTGAACGAGCCCCTCGCGCCCTGGTGCAGCGTGCGGGTGGGTGGACCTGCGGAAGCGCTGGCGCGGCCGAAGAGCCCCGCTGCGTTGCTCGAGGTGCTCCGCCTCGCGAAGGAGACCGCCACGCCAGTGAACGTGCTCGGGCTGGGCGCGAACACCCTGGTCGGTGACGAAGGCGTGCCCGGCCTCACCCTCAAGCTGCCCGCGTCGACCTTCGAGGAACGCGTGGTGCTGGACGCCGACGGCGCCACGTTGACCTTGAGCGCCGGCGCCGCCATCGCCCGGCTGGTGACCTTGATGAAGCAACACGGCCTGGTGGGCGCCGAGTTCCTCGCGGGCGTGCCCGGCACCATCGGCGGCGCCACCACCATGAACGCGGGCACCAAACACGGCGAGTGCCTCTCTCGTGTCATCAGCCTCGAGCTCGCCACCGCCGAGGGCCTGGGGTGGGTCGAGCCTCCGCCGTACCGCTATCGACACACCGAGGTGCCTTCGGGAGCCGTCATCACCCGCGTCACCTTCCGGCTGCCGAAGGGCGACGTCGAGAAGAGCCAGGCGCTGATCGACGCCGACGTCGGCTACCGCAAGCGCACCCAGCCGCTCTCTCAGCCCAACTTCGGCAGCGTGTTCACCAACCCCGAAGGGCACTTCGCCGGGGCGCTCATCGAACAGGTCGCGCTCAAGGGGCACCGCGTCGGCCACGCGCAGTTCTCGACCCAACACGCCAATTGGATCGTCAACCTCGGCGGCGCCACCGCGAAGGACGTCACCGACCTGATGGCCCTCGCGCAGCAGCGCGTGCTCGAGGCTTCGGGGGTCACGCTGAATCCAGAAGTCAAGCGCCTTGGAGTGTTCACCCCATGAGCGCGCGTCAGGCCCGCTACAGCGACGTGGCTGTGGTCAGAAATTTGCGGGGTCACCGAACCGGCCCGACCATGTCGGTGATGTTTCGCGCCCGCCGCAACCGCAGAAAAGTCGACCTCGCGAAGAAGACCGGCGAGGTGAAGGCGAGCGTGAAGCAGCACGCGCCGTCGGTGTTGCGCGCGCTGGGCGTGACGGCGCTGTCCATCGGCCTCGGCTCCGGCGCGATGGAAGGGTGGCAGTGGGCCACCACCACCGAGCGGTTTGCGCTCAAGCGCATCAGCGTGGTCGGCAATGCCCGCGCGCTCGACGGTCAGCTCACCCGCCTCGCAGGGCTGACCCCGGGCCAGAACCTGGTCGCGATGGACGTCGATGGCGTCGAGCGCAGCCTCGCCACGCACCCCTGGGTGAGGTCGGCCTCGGTGCGCCGGCACCTGCCGTCGACCCTGGTGGTGGAGATCTCCGAGCACGAGCCGGTGGCGTTCATCTCGCTGTCCGATCTGTACCTGCTCAACGCCGACGGCGAGCCGTTCAAGCGCGCGCAGTCCGGTGAGGTGCTCGATCTGCCGCTGGTCACCGGCGTCGATCGTGAGGCCCTGGTCACCCGGCGCGACGAGACGCACGCCCAGGTGCTGCGCGGTCTCGCGGCGCTCGAGGCCTACGCGAAGTCTGGCGCGTCGAAGGGCCACCCCGCCTCTGAGGTGAACGTGTCCGACTTCGGCCTGACCCTCGTCACCACCACCGGGCAGGACCTGGTGCTGGGTGACGCCGAGGTCGGCCCCGCGCTCGAGCGGCTGAGCCGGGTGCGCAGGGAGCTGACGGCGCGGTCGCTGAGCGCCCAGGTCATTCGTCTGGATAACCGCAGCCGGCCCGACTGGGTCGCGGTGCGCACGGTGAGCAGGGCCAGCCAGCTTCCCTGAAAGGGGACGCACTCGGCTGCACGACATGCAGGTCGGTTCCCCTCGAAAGAGCGAACCTCAAGGGAGCGTCACATGGCCAAGCAGCGGGGAGGAGAGATCATCGTCGGCCTCGACATCGGCACGACGAAGATCTGCGCCATCGTCGGAGAGCTGACCGACGACGGCATCGACATCATCGGCATCGGCCAGAACCCCTCGCGCGGCCTGCGCAAGGGCGTGGTGGTCAACATCGAGTCGACGGTGCAGTCGATTCAGCGCGCCATCGACGAAGCTGAGGCCATGGCCGGCACCGAGATCACCCACGTCTACACGGGCATCGCCGGGGGCCACATCAAGAGCTTCGGCGGTCGAGGGGTGGTCGCCCTCAAGGACCGCGAGGTGCGTGACGCGGACATCGCGCGGGTCATCGAGCAGGCCAAGACGGTGAACATCCCCGTCGACCGCGAGGTGATTCACGTGCTGCCGCAGGAGTTCATCGTCGACGAGCAGAGCGGCATCAAGGAGCCGCTGGGCATGACCGGCGCCCGCCTCGAGGCCCGCGTGCACATCGTCACCGGGGCCGTCACCAGCGCGCAGAACATCGTCAAGTGCGCCAACCGCGCCGGCCTCAACGTGGCCGACATCGTGCTGCAGCCCCTGGCCTCGAGCGAGGCGGTGCTGACCGAAGAAGAGAAGGAGCTGGGCGTGTGCCTGGTCGACATCGGCGGCGGCACCACCGACATCGCCATCTTCCAGAACGGCAGCATCGTGCACACCGCGGTCATCGCGCTGGGCGGCAACAACCTGACCAACGACATCGCCATGGGCCTGCGCACCCCCATGGAGCAGGCCGAGCGCATCAAGCAGAAGCACGGCTGCGCGCTGACCTCGATGATCGACAAGCAGGAGATGATCGACGTGCCGTCGGTGGGCGGCCGCGAGCCCAGGTCGATGGGTCGGCAGATCCTCTGCGAGATCCTCGAGCCGCGGGTGGAAGAGATCTTTCAGCTGGTGCACCACGAGATCGAGCGCAACGGCTTCTCGGAGCTGCTGGCCTCAGGCGTGGTCATCACCGGCGGGTCGACGCTGTTGCCCGGCATGCCCGAGCTGGCCGAGGAGATCATGGGCGTGCCCGTGCGACGCGGGGTGCCCCGCGGCATCGGGGGCCTGGTCGACGTGGTGAAGAGCCCCGTCTACGCGACCGGGGTGGGCCTGGTGGTCTACGGCGCTCGCAACCTCGACCGCCGCATGTTCCGCATTCGCGAGAGCGAGAACGTCTTCAAGAAGGTCAAGCGGCGCATGGGCGAGTGGCTGCAAGAGGTCTTCTAGCGCTTTTTCACCCTGCAACAGGCCTGTGGCTGAAAACTTGCGGGCCTGTCTGCTCGCGGCACAGTCGCTCACCCGGTTTTTTTCGTGAACACGTCGTCGGGAAGGAAATGGTCGCCATGAACGAGTTCGATCAGAGCAAGCAGGCAGCGCGCATCAGGGTGGTGGGGGTCGGCGGAGCGGGATCCAACGCCGTGAACACCATGATTCAGTCGGGCCTCGAGCGCGTCGACTTCATCGCGCTCAACACCGACATTCAGGCGTTGGCCAACAACAGGGCGCCCACGCGGCTGCAGATCGGCAAGGAGCTCACCCGGGGCCTGGGCGCCGGCGCGAACCCCGAGGTCGGCCGTCAAGCGGCCACCGAGTCGCGCGACGAGATCGCCAGGCTGCTCGAAGGCGCCGACATGGTCTTCGTGACCGCCGGCATGGGCGGCGGGACGGGGACGGGCGCGGCGCCGGTGGTCGCCGACATCGCCCGCGAGCTGGGCGCGCTCACCGTCGGCGTGGTCACCAAGCCGTTCCTCTTCGAGGGCAACCGGCGCCGCAAGGCCGCCGAGCAGGGCCTGCAGGAGCTGAAGGCCGCGGTCGACACGCTCATCACCATTCCCAACCAGCGCCTGCTCACGCTGCAGACCGAGCCGCTGCCGCTGATGGCCGCGTTCCAGAGGGCCGACGAGGTGCTGCTGCACGCCGTGCAGGGCATCTCGGATCTCATCCAGTACCACGGGTACATCAACGTCGACTTCGCCGACGTGAAGACCATCATGGGTGAGCAGGGCCTGGCGCTGATGGGCACCGGCCGCGCGCAGGGCGAGAAGCGGGCGCTGCGCGCCATGGAGCAGGCCATCGCCTCTCCGCTGCTCGAGGACGTGTCGATCGATGGCGCGCGCGGGCTGCTCATCAACATCACCGCGGGCCGCGACATCACGTTGCAGGAAATTCACGAGGCGATCTCGATCGATCGCCCAGGAGTCGGCGGACCCCGAGGCGAACATCATCTTCGGCTCGCTGGTCGACGAGAACGTGAAGGACGAGGTGAAGATCACGGTCATCGCCACCGGCTTCGTGAGCCGCGAGCCGGTGCACAAGTCCCGTGGCTCGGGTGAGCTGCGCCCCGCGGTGCAGGGCTCGTTGATCCCCGGGCGAACCACCTCGACGCCGTCGATGCCGGCGGTGATGGCTCCGGTGGTGGTCAGCGCCCAGGGTTCGGCGTCGCATCGCGCGGAGCAGGCCGAGCCGGTCGGAACGCTGGTGCCCAACAAGGTGGGCGCCCGGCAGTTGAACAGCGAGCGCCCGCTGTCACCGCGGCTCGCCTCGAACCGCGACCCGGCGATGCCGCTCGACGAGGACCAGTACGACATTCCCACCTTCCTGCGTCGCAACGGGCACACCAACGATCCCGCCTGAAGAGGCGCCGCCAGGGGCGACTGCCCGAAGAGACCGCTAGCCCTGCGGCAGTGGCAGCTCGGCAGCGTCGTCCTGGCCATGAAGTGGGTCCCACTTCGGTAGCCTGAACGTCAGCGCGACGATGATGTTGTGGTTGAGCGCGAGCGCTGAGCTGACTTGCAGCATGTAGCCGATCTCGGCAGTCAGCCACGTCACGGGCCGCCACTGCATCGACGCCTGGGTCCGCGTCTGGTCGAAGCCGGTGTTCACCACCCCTGGAATGCCCGCCACGTGAACGAAGAGCTCTCCCTGCGCGAGGAGCCGGAACGTGGTCACCGGCAGCGGCACTGAGCCTCGAACGAGCGCACGCAACCGGACCGCCGGCGACGGCAGGCCCACGAAGAGGCGTTCTTCGACTCGCAGCCGCATCACGAAGCGCAGCCGGTCAGTGTCGCGGTCGAAGAGCACCTGCTGCCAGAGCCGGTTCTCGTTCGGTCTGGAAAGGTCGAGCTGCTCGAAGCGGGAGTACGCAGCCCAGAGCGAGACATCGCCACCGAGGTTGAAGCCGACCGCGGGTGAGAGCTGAACGGCGGTGAACTCGAACGGAGCGGGGAGCAACCGCACTCGAGTGTGCACCTCGAAGGTGTAGCGGAGGAGCGAGAGCTGGCCCTGCGCGGTGATGAACGTCCACTGCTGGGCGCCTTGCACTCGCGACAGAAACGAGGAGACGACGAACCCTGCGACGAAGAGGCCTGACACCATGACCATATAGCCCTGTGCGCCTCAGCGGCGGAACGTGGTCCGCTCCCGCTCTTCGATGCCGCGAGAGGCCCGGAAGAAGCGTGTCTCGAGGCGAGCGGCTTCACGGCGGACTCCTCCGTGAAGGAGGTGCGCGACGCCGTCGCACGGAAGCAGCGCTGTCGATGCCGAGGTTGCGCCTCAGCCGGGCAGCGAAGAACGACGTCGTCGAGGCCACCCAACGAAGCCGCCTGACGGTCGCCGTTTGGGGCGTGGCGGGTCTTCGCCCCACTGCCTCGGGCGCGACGCAGCGCCCTGAAGATGAAAGCAAGAACGGGTGGTTGGGCGCTCGAACGCCGACGAAGTGAACGGGGCCCATCCAGCGAATCGATGGTTCAGGCGCGCCGCGCAGCTACCTCTGGCGAAATGGCGACCGCACTTCCGACACTTCCGACAGGCGGTGGCTCGCGCGGTTTCATGACGTGCCGAGCGCGCTGCCCATCTGCCGATTCCGCCTGGAGTGATGCTGGCGTTCACGCCATTGGTTGCGATCTCGATCGCCCAGGAGTCGGCGGACCCCGAGGCGAACATCATCTTCGGCTCGCTGGTCGACGAGAACGTGAAGGACGAGGTGAAGATCACGGTCATCGCCACCGGCTTC
>VYLD01000461.1_pt1 | contig 11288 bp, 9 predicted proteins | sample 5114401 | NCBI WGS metagenome assembly VYLD01 (sample SAMN12291783, study PRJNA351875) | freshwater metagenome | isolation source: freshwater lake | place: USA: Michigan, Gull Lake | collected 2013-08-08 | reverse complement strand
AGGCCGCCGCGAAGACGCGAATGGCCATTGCGGTGGCCGTCCCCGAGCTGTCCGTCTCGGCGTCGTACGTGCGCACCAGCGTCGCGCAGGAGTTCAAGGCGAAGGAATCAGCGCAGGCGCAGGTCGACGGCCTGGTGACGCTGGTGCAGAACATCGGGCCCATCTATGGCTTTGGCGCTCCCCCGCAGCTGGCCGTCGAGGGCTTCCGGGCGCAGCTGCAGCCGGCCGTCGACAACACCAAGGACCTGGTCATCGTGGCCCGCGACTCGGTCTACGGCACGCTGCTGCTCTCGCAGGTGTTGTTCTCGCCCAACTTCTTCCTGCTGCCCGCGGCGTTCGAAGGGGGCGAGGCGGCCAAGCTGGGCACCCTCGAAGCGCGGGAACAAATCCTCCTCGCGGTGGCCCGGGTGTACCTGGGGCTCGAGGGCATTCGGCAGATTGAAGACGCCGCCAAAGACGCCGAGCAGGTGGCGCTGAAGCGTGAACGCGACGCGAAGGCCCAGGCCAACATCGGCACCTCGACCGAGATTGCCGTGCTGCGGGCCCAGAGCGAGACGGCGCAGGCCCGCGCCACCCTGTCTGCGCTGTCGGGGCAGCGGGTGGCCCTGCTGGCGCTGCTCGAGGCCCTGGTGAGCGAGCCCATCAAGCCGCTCGAGAACGAGCCCACCCGGTTCGAGGTGACGGCCGGGCAGGACAGCGAGGCTCCCTGGGAAAACGGGTACGGCCTCAAGGCCCAGAAGGTCGGGGTGGCGATTCAGCAGCGGGTGGTGAACGTCGACCAGCTGCACTGGCTGCCGACGGTCGTGGCCCAGGCCAAGGGCAGCTACAACTCGAACAAGGGCTTCGCGAACACCAACTTCATCTTCGACGGCATCATCGCCGCCAACTGGACGCTCTATGACCGCGGCGTGCGTTACGCGCAGACGCGGGAAGACGAGGCCAAGCTGATTCAGCAGCGCGCGCAGCTCGACAGCGCCCGCACCCGCGCCAAAGCGAATTGGATTGGTGCGAAGACCAACCTCGAGGCCGCCGAGGTGGCGCTGCAGCAGGCCGAAGCCCAGGCGGCCCTCGCCACGCGCGCCCAGAAGCAGGTCGACGCGGTGTTCCAGGCAGGCCTCACCACCTCGCTCGAGGTGAGCGACATCGACAACAAGCGCTTCCTCGCGGCCTCGGCCGCCGCGCAGGCCCGCGCCCAGCTCGAGATTCGAAAGGTCGAGCTCGCCGCCGCAGAAGGCCGCCTCGGCACGCTCATCGGGCTGACCGCCGACTGACACCCGGCGCGGAGCACACCGGTACCGTCGTGCAACCAGAAAGAGGCGCTCACGCCGTACCAGGCCTGGGTGCGGCAGGGGTCGCCCGCGGAGTGAGGCTCGATGGACCCTCGAAGGGACAGCACGAAGGCGCACCACCCGGCGTTGACTCGTCGTGTCGATGGCGAGCGTGTGCCGCCTGTCCGCCACGCAGGCAGGGTTGCGCCGTTCCCTCGAGGTTGGGACACTTGAGGCTGATGGGTCACAGGTTCGCCGTGCTGATGTCGGTGGTGCTCGCCAGCGTGGCCTTCGCTGAGGCGCCGATGAAGCAGGAAGCCGACATCAACTTCAGCCCCGACGACGCCTTTCAGCGCAGCGGGGGCGTGCAGTTCTTCTACACTCTGGTGCCCAACCAGCTGGCGCCCGAGGTGGTCGACCCGGACTTTCGGCGCTTTCGCCCGCTCGACGTGAACGACCGGTGGTCGCGCCTCAGCGACCCCACCAGCGTGATGCTGAGCCGGCTGGTCTACACGGTGGACAAAGACGTCTCGTTCTTCACCGAGCGGCGCGCGCGCGACATCAACTACATCAACGCCGTCGCCCGGCAGATGAACGTCACCGCCAACGACGACGGCTCGTTTCGGGTGGGCAAGACGCCCAGCAACACCTTCCAGCTGCAGTTCTTCGACGAGGCGCAGGTGAAGCAGTCTTCCAGCACCGCCCTCGACCGGGTCATCGAGCTGGCGAAAGAGGGTCGGCGCCCCGACTCCATCGTCTTTCAAGAGAACACCGGCTTCGCGCGCGTGCTGGGCCGCAAGACGGCCGCCGCCAGCGTCACGTGGACCTCGCATTACTCGCTGGGCAAGGGCCGCACCCGGGTGACGGTCTTCACCATGAGCTACCTGCACAACCTGCCGCCCTTTTTTCTGGGTGGCGAAGAGCGCGTCTTGAAGGAATCGACTCGCGCGGCCATCGAGCTCATCGACAGCCTGCGGGCGTACCGGGAAGGCTGACGAGCGGTCGAAGAGGCGCCCAGGGCCCGCGGTTCCTTTCACCGGTCGACGACGGGGGTCGGTGCCCCAAAGCTGAGGCGGTGCTGGGCGGGCACCACCCGGGTTTCTTTCAGTCGATGGTCACCTTCAGGTCAGTCTTCCAGCCTCGGACAGAATCTGGTTCACGCTCGCGCGGCGCGGCTCGACCGACAGCTCGTCGCCTGTCACCACCAGCCTCGTGGCGCGAGGCAAGCCGGAAAGCGTCGCCGAGAGCTTCACGCGCGAGCAGATACGGCGCCCACGCTTCCTGACCGAACACGCCCCTTCTGCTGAGCAGTGACTCGCTGCCGTCCTTCGCAGGGGCCGCGAGGTGACGGGCCGGCGCGATCACCTTGACCGACGAGCCGCAGCGGCCTTCCGCCGGGGCATGGGCGGTGGGCCGATGAAGGTGAACGCTTCGTTCACCAGGGTGGTGACCAGCGCCCAGTCGGAGGCCCGGTCGAGCACCACGCCCACCCAGCCTCTGGTGCCGACGTAGGGCGGCACGAAGTACCTGTCGGGCGCGCTGCCGACCAGGCCTCCTTGAACGCCCGGAGGCGCCGGCAGCCAGACCGCCACGTGCGGCGCGCCGTGGTGGTGGTCGTCGAACATGGCGAACACCTTGCCCTTCTCCCCGGTGAACCAGGTGGGCTCTCCATGCGACGGCTTCTCGACCGCGCCGGGCAACGAAAGACACACCGCGCGCAGTCGCTGCAGCGCCCTGGCGCCTTCGGGGGAGCGAACCTTCACGACGGGCGGCGCGCGTTTCGTGGACACGACCTGCACTCTACCGCTGACCCAGGCTTGCGGTGGCTGCGAAGTCATTAATGTCATGACATGTATCGACCCTTCCTGATGCTGCTCTCGCTGGCCTTCAGCTGTGCCTCGGCCCCCGCGGCCCTCACCGGTGAGGCTGCGCACAACAGCAAGCCCCCCACCGAGCTGGTGCAGGCGCACCTGCGTGCCATCGAAGCCGGCGATTTCACGACCGCCGAGACCCAGCTCGACCCACAGTTCACCATGCAGCTGAAGGGCATGCCGTTCTTCGTGAAGATCCCCTTCGCCGACGCCCTGGCGATGCACCGGGCGCGCAAGAAGGCCTTCCCCGACTTCACCTTCAACGAGAAGATCGAGTCCACCGACGGCAACTCGGTGCGCATCGCGGTCTTCCTGAAGGGCACCCACACCGGGTTCCTCGACTACCCCATCAAGGACGTGCCGAAGCTCGAGGCGACGGGGAAGACCATCGACCTGCCGGCCGAGTACTTCACGTACTTCTTCGAGAACGACCGGGTGCGGCGCGTCTACGGAGAGATTCCAGAGGGCCACGGGCCCACCGCGCTCAAGCAGCAGCTCGGGGTGAAGTGAGGGCGAAAGCCCGGAAGAAGGCCCGGCCGCGACGGCCCCAGGCGCCGCGAGACCTGAGGCTCGAGCGCGACCTCGGCGCCCTGCTGCACGCCGCGTCGGCGGGTCTGGCCACGCTGGGTGACCGGGCGCTGAAGCCGCTGCACGTCACCAGCGCGCAGTGGAAGGTGTTGGTGGTGCTGGCCCGCCTGGGGGACCTGCGCGGGTCCCGCCTGGTGTCGGTGCTCAAACATGATCAGGCAGCCACCTCGCGCCTGGTGATGCGCATGGAGGCGGCCGGCCTGGTGCGCCGCCGTGAGGACTCGGCCGATGCGCGCGCGGGGGTGATCTCGCTGACGCGAAAAGGGCGCGCGGCGTACCAGCGCTGCGACGCCCGGCTTCGAGCCGTGATGGGTGGACTCGAGCGCACGCTGGGCCAGACCGAGCAGCGGATGCTGCGAATGCTGCTCGAGCGCTTCACGGACGCCATCGAAGCGGCGCTGGGGGCCCGGGCCGCCCGGCTCGAGGCATTCACCGGGTCCGTGCGCGGGAAGTCGCGGTCACCCTCATTCACCGCTCGTTGACGACGGCGGTCGGCTCGGCGCTGTGCGTGTGCGTGCTGATCAGCGTGGCCTTCATCGGGTACCTCACCCAGAGCAACCTGGGGGTGGTGGTCGCGGTGCTCTTCATCGCCGCCATGGGGCTCTTGGTCTTCTCGCGTCGACGGGGAGTCGAAGTGGGCGACAGGGTTTCCCGGCCGGGGCACCCACGCCTCACGGGCTGACGCCGGTCCGCGGCACCGTCACCCCGCTCGACCATCGAACGGCCGTCGCCTTGACGCCCGATGGAGCACCGCGCTACCACTTTCGACGTGGACCCGATTTGAGGCGCTGCCGTCTTCTCGGACGCCCAGGGTGTCCTCGACTGGGTGCTGCGTGATCTGTCTCGCGCCAGCCCGCGCACCTACTTCCTGGGGTGCATCTACCGCTCGCACCCGGCGCTCGAGATGGGGCTGTCGGCCAGCTGTCGGAACGGAGAGCTGCTGTCCGTGCGCGGGCTGCACGAAGCGTTCGCGCAATCACCGACGTTCTTCGACCGCTGGGCCGTGCAGAGCGACCAGCGAAATCGGTGGCAGGACTACACCGAGATCGCCGTCCCCAACCCGCTGACCGACTTCTGGAAGCTGAGGCGCTTCAACGCGTTCCGCCGCGTGGTGCTGTGCCACGGCGCGCGGCCCATCGCCTATCTCGCCGCCGAGCTCCCGCCGGGCTCCACCTGGACGCGTGACGAGCTGGCGCGAATCGACAACCGCTACCGGTCGAGCTCCAACGCCCTTCGCCTGGCAGCGATGGCCTGGCGAGCGATGAACGCCCCCGAAGACCAGGCCAGTCAGCTGTTGCATGGCGCCCGCGCGGTCGTCGTGCTGGCCGAGAACGGCGCGGTGCTCTCGTGCTCGCCGGAGGTCAAGCGGTGGCTGCCCCGAGATGCCGAGCTGGGTGAGTTCGTCGAGTTCGTTGGCCAGGAGGCGCGCGAGTCGGGGACGCAGCGGCTGAGGCGGTTCGAGGCCCGGTTCTCGGCCGAGTCGAGCGCCAGTCGCTCGACCTGGAAGGTGATTCGGTTGATGCCCACCATGGACCTGACGCCGACCAGGCTGGCTGAGCGCTCGACGACGAGCCTCGCGCCGCGTGAGCTCGAGCTGTGCGAATGGCTGGTGGCCGGGCGCACCAACGCCTCGATCGCCGCCGAGATGGGCGTTCGGCCATCGACCGTCAAGACCATGCTCGAGCGGCTCTACGAGCGGCGGGGCGTTCACGGCCGCGTCGCGCTCGTGAAGCAGCTGTTGACCCACGCGTGACGCCTGGGCCGGCGTTGTCCGCCGATCGGCGACTGGCGACACAGACCCCGGCTTCCGTAAGCCACGGCGCATGACTCCAGTGCTGCTCGCCATGCTGCTCGTGCCTGTCGCCGTGAACCCGTCTCTCGCTGCCGGAGAGCGCCTCGTCACCACACCGTTGCCACCGACGCTCGATGGGCGGCTCGCGTTCGCCTTCCTTGTCGCGCGCGCCGAGGCGCCGGGCACCTAGGGCCTGCCGGTGAGCGTTCGCCTCGAGGGGGTGCCATCGGCCGCCCAGCTCACCTCGGTCGAGCGGGCCGGCTGCACCCTCGACCGGCTGCCATCGGGGCGCGTGGCGAGCGTCGGGCCGGTGGTCTCGGGGTGGTGCCGCTTCGACGCGCTGTGGTCGCTCGCGGCGTACCCGTGGGTGAAGCGGGTCGAGCCCCTCGAGGGCCCCTTCGCGCTGCCTTCGACCCCCACGAGCACCACCGCGCGTGAGGTGGAAGCCACGCAGCTGAGAGAGCGGACGCCTCGAGGCCGCGCCGGCGCAGGCGTCGTCATCGCCGACATCGACTCGGGCTTCGACCCGTTTCATCCCTTCCTGTTTCGCGCCGATGGTGGCGCCTTCGAGTGGCTCGACGTGGACGGGAACGGACAGTTCGACCCGGGCCTCGACGGCGTCGACTTCAACCGGAATCGAACGTTCGACCCCGGCGAGCAGCTGCTGGTGCTCAAGGCCCCCATTGCCGACCTGCTCAGCGGCACGACGTTCAACACCGCGCCTGAGTTCGTCGCCGGCGTCGACTGGTTGTTTCAAGACGAGAACGGCGACGGCCAGCGCAACCAGGGCGCCGACCCGCCCTACGGCGACCTCAAAGACACCTTCGGTGAGCAGCTCTACCTCGCCGATGACGTGAACGAGAACGGCGTGCTCGACGTTGGCGAGCGCGTGCTTCGCCTGAAGACACCGAAGATCAAGGCCGCGCTCGGCTGGGCGACCGACGACGCCTGGAACGCGGCCCCCAGCGTGACGTACCGGCGCGGCGTCAACCTCTCGAAGCTGCTCTCGAGCTACCCGGTGGCCGGCCTGTCGGACCACGGCACCCTCATCGCAGGCACCCTGGTGGGCGGCACGCCGTCGCTCACCAGGTACGCCGGGCTGGCGCCAGACGCCGAGCTCATCGTGGCGAGCTGGAACAACACCAACCAGGTCAGCGCGCTCGCGTGGGCGAAGAGCGAGGGCGCGCAGATGGTGAACTGGGAACTCGCCAAATACGTCAACGAGTTCCTCGACGGGTCCTCGAACCTCGAGCTCGCGTGCGACCAGGCCAGCGCTGGCGGGGTGCTGCAGGTCGCCGCAGCAGGAAACCTTGGCAGCCAGAAGAAGCACCGCCAGGCGCTTCACCAGCGCGGCAGACGGACGGTGCCGCTCACGATTCCGCCAGGGCGAGCGCGGTTCACCACCTTCAGCTTCGTCCGGCGCGATGCTCCCGCCGACCAACTGTCGTTCGAGCTCGAGGTCAACGGCACCACGGTGGCCCTCGAGGCCGAGAACGGCACCGCCCAGGCCGGAAACGACATGGTGGCGTGGGGCACCGCGACCTCGACTCGCGGGACCCAGCTGAAGACGATTCGGGTGTGGGCGCCGACGGGTCAGGTGCTCGGCGGGCAGACGGTGAACGTCCTGGTGACGAACGCCGGCCCGCCCATCGAAGTCCACGGCTATGTGAGCGACAGCTACTCGGGCTGGGGCGCGGGGGTGTTCTGGGCTGCGGACCACAGCGACCGAAGCACGCTGTGCTCGCCGGCGACGTCAGACAGCACCATGGCCATTTCGAGCTATCGCCGCGATGCGCCGGAAGAAGGCAGAAGCCCGGGAGCGTTCGCGGCCTTCTCGTCTCAGGGCCCGCGCGTCGATGGGCTCAAGACGGTCGAACTGACCGCCCCCGAAGACCACCTCAGCTCGTTTCGGCTGCCCGGCGGCGCCTTCGGGCAGATGGCGTTCGGCTCTGGAACCTCGAACGCGGCACCGATGGTGACGGGAATCGCCGCGCTGCTCAAGGCGCTCGACCCCAAAGCCTCACCCGAGTCGATTCGCGCTCGACTGCGTGCGCACGCGGCGAGCGACGCGCAGACCGGACCGGTCCCGAATGACGTCTGGGGCGCGGGCCGGCTGCGCGGGTACCAGGCTGCGATGCTGGGGCCGGCCAGGGTGTCCGAGCCTCCTATCGCGCGGGGTACGGCGGTGCGCCTCGGGGGCCGCGTCGAGCTCGACGCGTCCACCAGCACCGACCCCGAAGCAGACCCCGTCACCTTCCGGTGGGACCTCGACTACGACGGCGAGCTCGACGAGGGGGCGCTGACGTCACCGCAGGTGACGACGCAACGACCTGTCGCGCCGTGGGTGAAGCTCGAGGTCACGGACACCCACGGGCGTTCGGGGCGGGTGCTGATTCGCGTCGTCGACGGCATCGAAGCCGAAAGACTCCCCGACGTGTTGGGCCCCATGGCCAGTCCCGGGTGCGGAGGGGCGCCCGGCGCGCCGATGTGGAGCCTGGCCACCCTCGCGCTGATGGCCGTCTGCACCCGTCGCAGGGGCCGGTGCGTTCCCGGCGGGGAAGCCAGAGGCTGATGGTACGTTCCATTCAGGCGTCCGAGCCCGGCGCAGCAGGAGCATCCGCATCTGACGCACGGGCTCGCGAGCGAGGGCTGCTGGTGGTGCTGGCAGTTGGACACAGTCCAATCGTACGCCACGGCAACGTACACCCCAGCGAGCTGCCAACTGGCGTCTGACGACATCGCGGCGGAGCCTCACCCAGGGCGAGCCCCCACTGGGCTCCTGGGGCGTCGGCGAGCACGCAGTCGGTGCGCTCGACAGCCCGCGCGGCCTCGACCAGACCGCGCGGGCCCGACACCAGCTCCTTCAGACCGGCTTGACGCCACGCACCGCCACCTTCGCCGGGCTGCCGTTCTTCACCTCGGCCTTTGGCGTCTGGGCCTTCAGCATGGTCGTCATCAACGCCTGAGCCAGCCCGGCCTCGCCGCCCACCGCGATGTCAGGCACCAGCTTGACGTGGTGCTCGCCCAGAATGCCGGCGAGCTGAATAGCGACGTACGCCTCGCCACCCATGGCCTGAACACCTTCCCGATATGCCTCGGCCCTCGCCAGCCCGGTCGCGCGGGTCGAGTGCGCTTCGGCCTCACCCGACAACCTGACGCCTTCAGCCTGCGCCTGCGACCGGTGACGCATCGCTTGACCTTCGGCCTCGGCGGCCAGCTTCACCCGCTCTGCATCGCCGCGCGCCGTCTCGGCCATGGCCAGCGCGTTCTTCTGGCTGATGGCCACCATCTGCTCGCTGCGCACCACCTCGCCCTGCATGTTGGCCACCGAGGTCTCACGCTCGAGCAGCTGCCGTTGCACCTGGGCCTCGCGCTGCACCACGTAGGTGCGCTGCAGCTCGTCGGCGATCTTCCGGTCGGTCTGGGTCTTCATCAGCTCAGCCGGCGGTTGAATGTCGCCAATCAACGTATCGATGCACTCGATGTCGTAGGCGCCCAGCGCGTCCTTGATGGCCTTGAACGCTTCCCGCTGGCGCTCACTTCGCGCCGAGAGGAACTCGAGCACGCTCACCTGCTGCGCCGAGTTGCGGAAGTAGTTGGCCACCGTGGGTTGCAGCACGTGGTCCACCAGGTTCTGCATGGACCCGACCCGCGAGATGACCCGCGGCGCCTGGCGCATACCGATGTGAATGATCTGCGACACGTCGAGGGTGAAGCTGAACCCGTCCTTCGAGCGCACCGTCACCGGCCCCAGCTTCTCGTCGTACTTGTGCGCCTCGATGCGCGACGCCCAGTTGAGGACGATGTTGGTGGTGGGCACCAGCTCGACCTTCATGATGCGGGTGTTGATGGGGTGCCGACCCGGCAGCAGCGCATCGATCCACACGCCCTTGCGGCCCCGCTCGACCAGGTCTCCGTGGGTGAAGTCCTCGCCCGAGAGGTCCAGGTGCTCCTTGCCGACGTAGCTGACCACCACCCCGACGAAGCCGATGGGAATCTCGGTCATGGGAATGAGCTCGACCCGCGCGAACCAGGGGTTCAGGTTCCACGAGCCGGCCAGCAGCACCTGCTCCTGCAGACCACGGCAGCCGCCCGCGTCATCGAACGCCTGCCCCCGCTGGAAGTTGTCGTGCCCCTCGACCACCGGAGCGGCCAGGTCTCCCTGCGCGATGGGACGACCGTCGAGCGTAGTGACGATGCCCACCTTGTCGGCCGGCACGCTGTAGACGCACAGCTCGGACGGCTTCATGCCGAAGCGCTCGGCGTTGTCAGCGGTGACCACGTGGAACAGGGCCGGGTTGATCCGATAGCTGCCCGCGCGCAGGTACCCCAGCTGCCGACCCCGCTCACCGCCGTTGGTGAGAAACGCCCGCGCGTTCTGGAAGTCTTCCGAGTCGATCTCGTGCCCCAGGATTCGCTCGGCAGGAATCGAGTCGCCGTCAGCCGCCACCACCAGGCCAATCTCGCCCGCGCGAATGCGCACCAGTGGCACGCGCGTCACCTTGTACATCCACCTCCAGAGGCCGAAGTGCCAGCCCGGTGAGAGCAGGTCTGCCTGGTAGCCGGCCTCGCCGTTGAGCGCGATGAGCCGGCCCGAAGGCAGTGAGCGACCGAAGGCGCGAATGACCAGGCCCGACTCGGCCTCTCCAATCACCCGCACGCTCGAGATGAGTACGACCACCCCGAGGACCACGAGCGCGACCAACGCCCAGAGCACGGGGTGCGAAAACAGGGTTTCCATATCGACCTCCCATCGTGAAGCTGCCGCGGGCCCGTTGAACGACACCCGCGTGACGCCGTAGCGAACGTCACGGGCGGTGTCTGTGCAGGCGCCAGGCCGCCGGCCAGAGCCCTGAAGTCACTCGGGGCCCGGGGAACAGCTCACGATTTCAACACCGTCGAACACGATTCAAAGCAGCCGACCCTCGGGTCCCGCATCGAGGCCAGGACTGTCGTCGGGGCGCGCTCGAGCCATTGGCCGCGATGAGCGCAGCAGGTTCTGCAGAGTGGTGGCCCTGGCGCCGGAGAGTGCGTGAGCCGGGCGCCGAAGCGAAGGAGTCTCCCTCAGTCCCAGCGCGAGGTCACCGACAGCCGCGTGCCGCGCAGGTACACCGGCGGGCCCGACGTTCCGGTGTCCTTCACCTCGACGACCCACTCGCCGTTCACCGACTCATCGCCCGGCACGAACATCGGCGACGGGTAGCCCGAGAAGCCAATCGCCGTGCTGGTGGACGACTCGGTGCCCGAGGGGTTGAACAGGCGGAAGCGCACGTTCGAGCGGGCCTGCGCCGATGACGCGTCGACGAAGAGCTGCACCCACATGTCCATCGGCACCGTGGCCTGGCCCGTCACCGGCACCACCAGGCGGTACCAGCTGCCGTCGCGCGGCAGGGGCGCCGAGAACTGGCCCGACTCGGGCATCGAGTACGTGCCCCGCATCCACTTCGGTTGGCACAGGCCTTCGGGGCTGCCGGCGAGGCCCGCGCAGATGCCTCCTGCGCCACACGCTGCATCGTTCCGGCAGGACTCGCTCGAGTTCTCGTACGCAGCGGCCTTTACGCAGGTGCCCTGGGTGAAGCTCTCATCGGGGCGCTGGTACGAGCCCAGGCAGTACGGGGTCGCCGACGGACACCCGACCGACTGCGGCACGCACGCGGGGCCAAACGTGAGTCCGCAGTCCGCCGTCACCCGCGAGACGAGCACCCGTATCGACGTCGGCACCGTCGCGCGGCTCGGCACTCGCACCGCCGCCAGCTCGTTGGGCCTCCA
>VYLD01000588.1_pt1 | contig 11326 bp, 12 predicted proteins | sample 5114401 | NCBI WGS metagenome assembly VYLD01 (sample SAMN12291783, study PRJNA351875) | freshwater metagenome | isolation source: freshwater lake | place: USA: Michigan, Gull Lake | collected 2013-08-08 | reverse complement strand
AAAAGAAAAGGCTACCTTTAAGTTGTGGGCAGACGGCCTGCGGAAAAAGTTCTTTGAAACCCTTGCTTGGCTGGAAAAGTTGTGGTGGAAAGTAGGTGTAGGAATGGTAGAAGTCTACTTCGATGACTTTAAGGTGACACATACAAAATCACCCGTCATTGCCTCGGAAGATTTTTACCCCTATGGATTATCTTTCAATCAGTACATCAGGGAGAACAGTTTAGCGAACCTATTCAAATACAACGGGAAGGAACTTCAGGACGAATTGAACCTTGACTGGTACGATTATCAGGCGAGACAGTATGATCCATCTATTGGCAGGTTTTTAAGTGTCGACCCTGCTGCCGATCTGATGCGCAGATTTTCCACCTATACTTATGGCTTTGACAACCCTGTTCGCTTCATAGATCCAGATGGGATGGTGCCAGATGACACTACCGATCCCGACCCCAAGAAAAAGCAAAGTGATCTTTCACGGTTTGCCAATGGGGTTGAAAGCGGGTTGAACAAATTGGCGGCCACCTTAGATCATCTATCAGAAGGGGATAATTTTAACAAGGCGATGACAAGCTTGTTCGATCGGGTGACGAACGACCCTGTAGGATTGGTGAAGGATGTGGTCGATGGTGTTGTGAACGATGTGGTGGCAGGGACGCAGAGCCCTGAAGGAGCTGGGGAATTGGGGGTCTCTGTAGGATTAGCGATTGTGACAGATGGAGTGTCTAGGGAAGTACAAGTTGGTGAAAAAGCGGTTGCATCGAGTGCTGTTGGTCTTACTGATGCTGCTGCAAAAGCTGCAGGAGGCATAGTTGAGGTAGCAGAAGGCGGTCTACCAAGAATCCAAAACGCTGCCAATAGAATTAATAAGCCAATAACACTTGTAGGGAGCAGAGCAAGCGGAACAGCAACATCAGTTTCAGACTTTGATTATGTCATACCCGGTCTTAATAATGCAGCTTGGAAAAATATTAAGAACTCGTTACCAGGGGCTGCTAGTAGTGGCAATAATTTACCAAGGAGAATTGATGTTTTTAAGGGACCCGTTGACCCTAAGAAACCACATATTACAGTCACACCTAATAAATAATTAAATAAGATGGACTTAGACGATGAGATTCTTATAAACCAATATGCTCAGGAGCTAGTTAGTATTAATTTACTTGTTGACTGGTTTACCATGCTGGAGGGCGATAAAAAAAGGGAAAGGCTAAACGATTTGATTCATCTTATAATCCAGTCAAAGGCAAATAATGATGATGCTAGTATTGCGATTAATAAGAGTGGGCTGAAGACCTCCTTTACCCCTTGTGTCTTGTTACAAAAAGGAGTGACTAACGATAATCTTTACCGGATAGTAAAACTTCCTGATAATGAATTAAACAAAGTTTTCAACTTATTCATTAGTCTGTTCTCAATTGCCTATAAGCGAAGATACGAGGTGGAGAAGAACGACCCCAACAAATGGTGGTACTGGGACTTATCGACCCCAGGAATAATTGAAAAAATTAAAATTGCCTTAAAAAGCCAAGCTTGAATCCTGATAACCCCCAACTGTCGCAAGCGTCCGCTTGTGTCTCAAAGCAACACGAAGCCCGGCCATTGTGCTGGGTTTTTTATTTTCCTTTTTTCTTTTTTCTCTTTTTACTTTTAGCGGGTGTGTTTGCAGCTCTCAGGCTTGATGACTGAGATTGTACAGAAAGAGAGGGAGTAGAAAAGCCGCCACCGAAGGGGGCACCTTCTACAGGCATGGGAGCATCATGGGGTTCTTTTGGCCCAGTCATTTTTTGTCTTTTTTACCGCCCAGATTCGAGTTGTCTTTAGTAGAATTTTGGTTCCTGTCCTTCAAAGGCTGTGGAGCAGTTGGAACGGGTTGGCTACCCAAGGGGTTTATCTCACGGCCAGGGACAGTGAATTTGGGTACGAATATGCTTGGGATTTTCTTGGCCATGATTTTATTTTTTATTGCCCGAAGAAGTTGAATCAATTTGTGCCTTAATGTCCTTAGGTGCAGATTGGACAGGGGCGCCAAGAGTTCCGCTCCCAGGCTTAAGTTGAACGGGGGTGCTTGAGACAGGCATACCTTTTATGATCGTGCTGTCTTTGTTGACATTGAGCGAGTCTATTTTGATCTCGTTCAAACTTTGGTTTTCTTTTGACATATGTGATGCGTTTTTTGTTACAAAGATAATCTGTAATGCAATACCAAGGACAAGCGCAACGGCCATAGAATAGTTCAGCCCAATGGTGAATTTATCATCTGGCAATTCCTCATTTTTTTCCACCCTTTTGATTTGCCTTTCATGCAGGTTGTAAGAGATCAGGTGCGTGACCACACTTATAATCATGGTGAGTGCCAACAGCCACCAGGAGACATATAAGAAACCCTTCCAAACTGCTTTATCCAACTTAACGATCTCTCCAATAAAGTTAAGGGAAAGAACAAGAGCACTACTGCTAATCAAAAGTACCTGTTCATCAAACTTTCCTATACTGTAACGCTGTCCTGCGCGCAGGTCTTGGATATATTGTTCCTTTATTTGATCAAGATCGGTTTTTTTCTTTTTGGACATCGATTAGGCGGCATATGCCTTGCGAGTCTTGGTATCGCGCAAGTAAGCATCCAAAAGAGAGAAGACGGTCCTCTGTTCCTCTGCATTGAGCTTCTGAATGTCAACGATCCTGTTCAGGATCTTGCTATCAAGATGGATATCGGTTTTGCCTACGAGGAAGTCGAGCGATACATCCAATAGCTCGGCCATCTTTGCGGCCACTTCTATCGATGGCTTCATCTCATCACGCTCGTAACGTCCTATGACAGGACCCTTCGTGCCCAGGTCCTTTGCCAAGTCCTCTTGTGAAACACCTTTGCGTTTCCTCGCCTCCAAAAGCCTTTTTCCGAAACTCATAAGTATTGGTTAAAACAGTTTAAAACGCTGTTTGCCAAAAGTACGCAACCGATCAGGGTTTAACAAAAGGTAAAAGTGTTTGCTTTTTAGAAACTATCCATTACTTTTGAAACTGATTAGTTCTACTGAAAAATATTTTCACAGATATGGAGATAGCCGAAATCAAACAGCAGCTCACGATCACCCAGGTCTTAGATCATTACGGATTGAAAGCCGATAAGAACAACCGCCTTTGCTGTCCCTTCCATGATGACAAGACCCCGAGCATGCAAGTCTATCCGGAAACTAACACGGTGCATTGCTTCTCGAGTAACTGCAAGCTACATGGCAAGGCGATAGACGTAATTGATTTTATCCTTCACCAGGAAGGCATCAGCAAACACGAAGCGATTGTAAAAGCGAAAGAGCTTGCAGGCTATGAAGAACCAGCACAGCCGTTTGAAAAACTGTTCAAGGTCTTCCAAGCCACACTGAAGAAGAATGAGAAAGCACAGGCTTACCTGAAAGAACGCAATATTGAAAAGGTAGAAGCAGGCTTTAACTCCGGGACCTGGGAGAACTTAAAGCAGTGCACCATCTTTCCACTGAAGAACAAGCAAAACAAAATTGTAAGTCTTTACGGCCGTAGCATCTATAACAATGAAGAAGCAAAGCACTTCTATACCAGAAATCGGAAAGGGCTTTATCCAGGCTATCCGAAAGTAGATACAAAGCAGCTGATCTTAACCGAAGCGATCATAGATGCAGCAACTTTGCAAAGCACTGATTACAATTTATTGGCTTGCTATGGCACGAATGGTTTTACTACAGAGCATGAGCAGGCGATCAAAGACTTAAAACAGTTAGAAGAAATCATAATCTTCTTTGATGGTGATGAAGCAGGACAGGAAGGAATAAAGCGAATAGCTGACAAGCTGCATCAGATCAAACCAGGAATAAAAATCAGTTCGATCAATACACCGGAAGGCGAAGACATTAATAGCCTGGCACAATCACGCGGGCCTGAAATCTTCGCGCACTTAATTGAAAACAGAAAGCAACTTTCTTTTTCAACTGAAAAGAAAAATCCAACAGCTTCAACAAACCCACAGTTCGACAGTAGCAACCCGCTCAAACTTATTTACCGCACGATCTCAGCGAACTACTATATCAAAGGTGGATTACGCAATGAAGCGGACAGCATGAGAGTAAGCTTGGATATTGAACATCCACAGAACAACCGCAAGAGCAGAAGTAAACTCGACTTGTATGAAGACAAACAAGTGGAGAAGATTGCGCGTGAATCAGCTGAGAAATTACAGTTGAGAGCCGACTTGATACAATTAGATTTAGAACTGTTCACGGAATTACTCGAGCAGTATAGAGAGTCCACCTTTGCTAAGGCTACGGTGGACAAGGAAAACAAAATCAATCTGCTCTATGAAAGGCAAGCGATAGAATTTTTAACAAAGCCCAACTTGATAAAGCGATGGAACGATCTGATCGGCAAAGCCGGAGTAGTGGGAGAAGATAACAGCAGGATATTTTTAATGGCCATTGCGATCACGCACAAGATGCGTGAGCCGTTGCACGCGCTCATACAAGGATCGAGCGGAAGCGGTAAGACTCATTTGATGGCCAAGGTTTACAACTTCATACCACAGGAAGACAAAAAGAATTTTACGAGAGTGACAGAAGGCAGCTTGTACAACTATGGAATGTACGACCTGCAAAATAAACTGATCTGCATCGAGGATCTGGACGGAATGAAAGAAGAAGCACAGTTTGCATTTAGAGAGTTGCAAAGCAAAGGCATGATCATTAGTAGCACCAGCACCAAAGACGATAACGGGAACATAAGCGCACAAGAGAAAACGGTTTACGGGCCGATTGCTTCAATGTCATGTACTACGAAAGGAGAAATTTACGAGGACAACATGAGTAGGTGTTTTATAATCGCAGTGGACGAGAGCAATGAGCAAAGCAAGAAAGTGATCCATTACCAGAACATGAAAGCCTCTGGCCAGATTGATGAAGTGAAAGAGAAGCAATGCACAGAATTTATCCAGACACTTGTCAGCTTGTTGAAATCTTACGATGTGATCAATCCGTATGCTGATAAAGTACACTTGCCAGATGAAGCGCACAAGATCAGGAGATTGAACGGGTTATATCAGGCGTTTGTAAAAGCGATCACACTCATGCACCAGTACCAACGAAAGAAAGATGAGAGGGGAAGGTTGATAAGTGAGAAGGAAGATTTACAGGCAGCTGCGGAAATATTGTTTGAAAGTATTTTGTTGAAAGTGGATGAACTCGATGGAAGCCTGAGACAATTTTATGAAAGGTTAAAACTCTACATCAAAACGAAAGGGAACGGGCATCATGAAAGTTATGAGTTCGGCCAGAGGGAAGTAAGACAGTCGCTGCATGTGAGCAAGAGCCAACTGCAACGTTACCTGAATGATCTCTCACAGCTTGAGTACATCCGTCAATCGGGTGGCCACATCAACAGGGGGTTCAACTACAAAGTGTTGTACTGGGACAACGTTCAAGTGATGCGGTCAAAAGTAAAGAGACATCTTCAAGGCCAGCTCGATCAACTCGAGCTGGTTACAGCTTAAAAAAATAAGTTGGCGACCCATACGCTTGGGTCGCCAGATGGGTCGCCAGAAAGTTGGAAAACAAACTGCGTCCGCAGAAAAAACACTGAAACGGGTCTGGCGACCCGTGACCCAAGAAAGTGTTAAGGGGGAATTTAACAATCAAACACATGGAAAGATTTATCATCCACTCGAAAGAGTACAGGAATCATTACGGCCAGTTCATGAAGTACCTGCAAGCCGTTGGCTACAGCAAGAGCAGTTGCAGCACCTTCGCCACCGGCATCAAAGAATTTTTACACTGGATAGAAAAGCAGAAAGTCGTAACGATCAACCAGGTAGAAGAAAGCAGCATTGAAAAGTTTTACGAATACTTACAACATCGGCCGAGCGCGACCACAGGCGGAGCCTTGAGCGAGAGCCGGATCACGCTGCACATGTTCGCGCTCAAAATCTTCTTCCAACACCTGCAGGACACGGAGCAAGTAGAAATCAATCCAATGGGAAACCTGAACTACACCAGAGATTATAAACGGACGAGAGAAAATCTATTGAGCCTGGACGATATCCAAAAACTTTACAATGCCTGCACGACAGCAAGACAACGGGCGATCCTGGGAATCATTTACGGTTGCGGTTTAAGACGACAAGAGGCCGTGAAGCTGAACGCAAAGGATATCCATTTTAAAAGCGGAATGCTACACGTGCGCGAAGGCAAAGGCGGAAGAAAGCGGACGATCCCTTTAAGCAAAAAAGTATTGAATTATCTTAAGGATTACTACTTCAATGAAAGACCAGGAGAGTTGAACTATAAAAGAGAAATCGAATCCTTTATGATCAACAACCATGGCACACGGATGCAGGGAGACAGTTATAACAGTGAAATCAAAAAGCTGATCAGCAAAGCAAGACTAGATAAGCACCTGCCTGCCGGCAAGGTAGGAATCACACTACATCACTTTAGACATGCAATAGCCACGCACTTAATCGAAAGTGGAATGAAGACAGAGCATGTAAAAGATTTTTTAGGACATATGAGCATCGAGACGACACAGACCTACACGCACATCACTACCAAAGAAATGAAAAAGACCACAGCCTATGGAACTACAAAACTACCTGCATGAACGCTTTGCCCAACGGACAGCACACGGATACCAGTTGATGATTGAAAACTATTGTAAACAAGTGAAGCAGCCGGAGCAATCGAAATATAAAGACGTTCTGAATTACTTAGAGCAAGAGAGAAGCAAAGGAAAAAAAGCCAATACGTTGTTAACCTACGTAGCTTCGATAAAAGTGTATTACGATTGGTTAAAGAAAACAGGAAGAAGGGGAGACCATCCCTGCAAACACATGAGATTGAAAGACAGGATTGATCACCGTGTAAATGTTCAAGACCTTTTTTCTTCAACTGAATTACAACTACTCTTAGAACAACCACCGCGAGAGATCAAAAAACTGCCAAAGATAGAGCTGCGTGACAAAGTGATCTTAAGTTTGCTTATCTATCAAGGACTGACCACAAAGAACATTGTCAGCATCGAGCTAAAAGATTTAAACTTGGAACAAGCAACCATCTACATCAAAGCAGAAACTACATTGAACGGAAGGACTTTAGAACTGCATCCCAAACAAATCATGCTGATCAATAAATACCTGAGTGAAGAAAGGCCAACGCTCAACAAACAGAAGTCAGGGAAATTTATTTTAACGAGACGTTACCAAGCTGAAAGAGGTTGCGGTGTCCATGATGTAGTGAAAGCTTATAAACACTTGTTCAAAGACAAAGCACTTACACCACTTGCGATAAGACAAAGCGTGATTGCAAATCTTTTGAAAGCTGGAAAGGATATTATAGCAGTACAGGTTTTTGCAGGACACAAAAGCCCGATGACAACGGAACGATACCAACAAACGGGCATCGAGGAATTGACCGCAGCAGTAATGAAGTTCCACCCGCTGAAATAGCCATTTAAACTTTTTTTGAAATCTGCATAGATAGAGTAAAAAACAAAATATATGATTGAAAGAATATTGCAAGCAAAGGTTGAAGCATGGGTCTATGCTGCCCCTGATTTAGGAGTTTTCCATGAAAGAGATGCCCCTCAAAAGAGAGAAGAACATAAAAGCCAGCTAAGAGGGCAGTCTTTGTCAATTGGAAACTATAGGACAGTGTACGAGTTCTTTTACGGATAAGAAAAACCACCGACCGAGCACGGAATGCAGCCACCGCGCAAACCCTGCCAGCGAAGCCTGGCACAAGGTAGAAGCGGTGTGCTGCGCACTTTTGTTTGTGGCCTCGGGACAAACAAGCGCGCCAGGCACTTCATTCCAGTAAGTAAAATAAACTGACGGTGTGGCCGTGCCGCAAAGCAACGGCTTGATTATTTTTTTATTGGTCTTTTGCTTTGCGCCACCGCCACGGCTGATTGATCCGCATTTTATTTTACACACTTCCATTGCGTGCCTGTCACGCTTGTTGCACCTCGGACGGTTTGATTATATTTTTTTCCCTGCGGGGCTGTGGCCAACCCTCACACAAACAAAAGTGCTTGCACGGGCTTATGGCCGCCTTTTTATTTTGCGGGGGGAAAGCGGTGGCGGCCATGCCCCTTTTTCGTGCGCGCCTTTTTCCTCGCAGGCTCCCCCCGCACCCCCGTACGCCTGCTCGGGCGCGCGCTGACGCACGAGTAGCTTACGCACGAGTAGTTGACACAAGAGTAGGATCGCATCTACTTAGCGCGGCAGGTTAGTTCACCGCACAGAAAAAAATCATCACGTGCCTTGCATCATTTTTTTGAAGCCCAAGTGCGCAGTTAGCTCAGTGTAATTGAAAGCGTTTTTGTTCAGCGCACTTGCCCTTCAAAAAAACGTGACCGACTTTGCTTCGAGAAAAACTTTTACCACAAATGCCCCTCGGGGTGGAGCGGCCCCGCAACGTTGGCAAAAAAAGTATTGGCGTTGGATCGTGCGAGGGAAATACTTTTTTTATCGCGGTGGCATGTGCGCTTGCGGGGACGAGCGGAACGAGGCGTGGGGACACACTTTATCAATTGCGCAAATCTTCAATCGTCAGCATGTAGAGCGTTGGCGTGTGTCGGACGAGCCGGCTATTTTACATAATGTGCTTATGCAACCCGCAGGTTTTAAAGTGCGCTTCGCACACCTTACTTGTTCGAGGAGTTGCATAAGATCACATTATGTAATTTAGCTTGGGGCAGGTTTTGTTGGCGTGACCTTTTGACTGTGTGATGGAAAGGCTCTTGGGCGCTGCTTTGGTTCGTGCGTTGATCAGTGCGGCAGTGGCCATGTGCCTGTGCGCGTGGGTGCAAAAGGCATGACAAAAAAACCTGCGGAAGGGTCAGCCGTGCGGTGGGAGTGATCAATTTAACCTCTGTACTGATATAGAAATCACATCTGGTTTGCCTTCTGGAAAACTTGGAATCACACCATTGTTTTTTGTTATACGGCCAGTGAAATGAGAATGCCCTGGAGATGTAGATTGAAAAAACACCTCGATCTTATTGCCTGACTTAAAATCTTCCAACCAATCAGGATAAAGGATTACTGATACTGTAATTTCTTCACCGTTCGCATACTTGTTGAAAATTGCTTGATCTGGTGTACATGCCGTTTGCCAACTTTTCATATATATATATTTTAAGAATTAAAAGAAAAGGCTACCTTTAAGTTGTGGGCAGACGGCCTGCGGAAAAAGTTCTTTGAAACCCTTGCTTGGCTGGAAAAGTTGTGGTGGAAAGTAGGTGTAGGAATGGTAGAAGTTTACTTCGATGACTTTAAAGTCACTCAAGTAAAATCACCCGTTGTTCAATCTGACGAGTACTATCCCTTCGGTCTGACGTTTAACTCGTACACGAGAGAGAACAGTGTACCCAACAAGTTCAAGTTCCAAGAGCAAGAACATATTGATGACTTAGGATTGAACTGGGACTCTTTTAAGTGGCGAAATCACCAGCCAGATATTGGCAGGTTCTTCAATGTTGATCCGCTTGCTGAAAAATACGTGTACTGGTCACCCTATGCTTTTAGTGGTAACCAAGTTGTAAATGCAAGAGAACTAGAAGGATTAGAGCCTTACGTAGTTACTGGGCGGTCTTTCATTCCAAGTAAAACCGTATCTAATCCAATGCCATTCTCGAATACAAAATCATTCAAAGGAGATGATAGATCATTTGATCCAAAGGCAACATCGTACAGAACCGAGCAAAAAGTCCGCGTAGATTTTGATAATAAGAAAGTAAGCTTATTAAATAACACTGCAAGTGGATCTACAGGTCTTGACAGTAAGGGTAATGTGACAGAAACTTCTGCAGCTGGAAAAGCAGGACCAACGCCCACTTACGATAAAGGGGCGATGGAAAAAGGAAGTACAACTATCAATATGCAAGTTGATGCGACAAATGAACTTGCCACAGGTGCGCCTGCAATAAACTACGATGTGAACATCACAATAACTCCGCAGGAGGATGGCTCTGTTAATTACAACATGACTGGTGCGAGTGATGGTTTTCCAGCTTATGAATTTTACATTACTGATGAAGCTACTGGAAAATCAACTATGATGCATGGTAGCAACCCACAGAAAACAGGAGATACACCTTACTCATTATTTCCTCCGATGGAGAAAACCATTAACAAATCAGGAAACACAAACGATAAAAAGAAACCTGAATAGCAGTAATTTATTATGAGAGGAAAGAATCTGATACTTCGATATTTTGGCCTTGCGTTATTAGTGATTGGTATTGCTCTAAACATTAAAATGTATGTGAATGAAGAATGGCCAACATATCTATTTTTTATAATTTGCTTTATAGGGATAGTTCAGATTGTGCTATCCTATACTCTCAAGGCAATGAAAAGTGGTTGGCAAATATTTTGGTCTCTGCTTCCGTTTGCGGTGGGATTTATATACTTAAGAATTTAAAAATAACTTTAAGCCCAGCCTCGCGCTGGGTTTTGTTTTTAGAACGAGCCTATAATCAAAGCGATCAATCCAGCAACGCCACCAACAATTAGAATAATCCGAATGATCGGATGTTTTTCTAAGTAGTCCAGCCACGAAGATGATGCAAAGTGTTGTTTAACGTAGTCTCTGACTGTTGGCGCGCGTTTGCGAGGCTGTGTGAAAATCATTTTTTTGTTTGAGAATAAAAAATAGCTGTACCTTAGTTGTTGTTGGTGAGTAACCTTCGTTGTTGTTGGTAAGTAACTTTTAGTTTTTTGTTATTGTTGGTCTCCTTCGTTGTTGTTGGTAAGTAACTTTTAGTTTTTTGTTATTGTTGGTCTCCCGACCATAGTCGTTAACTTAAGCTTAATTGATAGAGTGTTTCAAAGTGAGTTGTCTTGGTTGCAGGTGGTTCACATGCAGTATTTTGAATGAGAGGCAAGAAGATATCGGTAAGCCCTAGTTGTTGCTGGTCGTTATCATTGCAACCCTTGTTGGCGCGCGTTTGCAACGCGCTGCCGCTGCTAGCATATTTGAAAATGGAGTAGGGGGGCACGCGTTAAAAACGCGCGCCAGCTTAGGTTATCGAAAACTAATTTATAAGTGATGAAAGCTCTAACGATATTAGTAATTCTTTTTTTGAGTATTGAAGTCTTTTCACAAAGCTCAAGGTGTGAAAAATGTAGTATTGAAACACTAAGCACTATAAACAGTAAAATGCCATTACTGAGTTCTACTGATATGGTTCTACTGGTTGGATTGTACCAAAAATCCAGATCTGTTTTTATTTCTGGCCTTCCTTCTATCGGATGCGAAGGTCTTACGAAATGATAGTATCCAACAGCGGTACCACCGATGATCATGTA
>VYLD01000474.1_pt1 | contig 11345 bp, 17 predicted proteins | sample 5114401 | NCBI WGS metagenome assembly VYLD01 (sample SAMN12291783, study PRJNA351875) | freshwater metagenome | isolation source: freshwater lake | place: USA: Michigan, Gull Lake | collected 2013-08-08 | reverse complement strand
AAGAATAGGCTTTTTCCATGGGGAGCATTTTAGCATATATTTCGTAAATGTGTTAATATTTAACAGTAAAGCCGTCGTAGAACGACGGGGTTTCAGACCCAAAATTTTCGATGACCGAGCCAACCCGATTAAACTATCACGATACCTATTCTTGTCCCGTCTGTCGCCATGGTAAAATTGCCGCTTTAACACTAATGGAAGCCTATGCTTGTAACTTTTGTCAACACATTTTTACTGCTAATTTAGAACAACAGGTTTTAAAAATGGCCGATAGTCAATTACCCTTAACTTGGTATTGGAATGGTAAGTATTGGCAGGGTTTACCGAGAGAAGGCATGGAGATGGCAGGTTTTTACTTAATTATCGGTTTAGGATTTGTGATTTTTCCCACAGCAATTGTGGCTACGGGTGCCTATCTTTTTCCTCCAGTCGAGGGTAGTCCTTTGTCATGGGTGCCTCTATTTTGGTCGATTTTAACCTTTATTTGCCATGCTATTTGTTTACTCTGGTTAATGATCGAATATTATCAGTTTCCCGTTAATATGTATCTGCGGGCCTTGGCTCGTCGTTGGCAAAATTCTGTCGTCACTAGATTATTATACTAGGAAACATTCAATCCCAGAAAGGGTAGCAGGAAGTGGGGTGTGAGGTGTGGGGGGGTCACTGCGTGCGCGTTGCGGGGGAAGAATAAATAAAAATAATCTCCTGAATACTGACTCCTGAATACTGACGACCGATAACTGTTCCCTAAATTATTCCCAAAGGACAAAATTGACCCGATAATTCTAGTTTATTGTTTTGCAGCAGATATAAACCGTATTCAATTCCTTCTACTACTGCTTGATAGGAAGCTTCCAAAATATTACTAGACACTCCCACGGTAGTCCATCTTTGTTGACCGTTACTCGACTCGATTAAAACCCTAGTTTTCGCTGCCGTCCCCGAACCACTATCGAGGATTCTCACTTTATAATCGGTCAGGTGAAAGTTAGCGATTTCAGGATAGAATTTGACTAAAGCCTTTCTTAAAGCCAGATCTAAAGCGGCCACCGGCCCGTTACCTTCGGCCACTTCTAATAAATCTTCCTCTTTTACCCGTACTTTAATTGTCGCGATCGCATTACCACTATCCCGCAGCATATCACAATAAACTTGGAATCCTTTTAATTCAAAAAGGTGGCTTCTCTGTCCCAAAGCTTCCCGCATTAATAACTCAAAACTAGCTTCGGCTGCCTCAAATTGATAACCCTCACTTTCCAAGATTTTTAAACGTTCCAAAATTTGCCGACAGGTGGGATCATCTTTATTTAAATCGATGCCAAAACTGCGCGCTTTCGCTAACACATTACTTAATCCCGATTGGTCAGAAATGACGATGCGGCGCTGATTCCCGATCGCTTCCGGGTTAATATGTTCGTAGGTAAGGGGATTTTTCGCCACCGCAGAAACGTGAATACCGCCTTTATGGGCAAAAGCGGAACGTCCGACGAAGGGAGCATGATCATCCGGCGCTAAATTGACCATTTCGCTGATTTTTCGGCTAGTTCCCGTCAATCGGCCTAATTGATTTTCTTCTAGGCAAGAAAAGCCCATTTTTAACTGAAGATTGGCAATTAAAGTACATAAATTGGCATTGCCGCAGCGTTCCCCATAACCGTTAATTGTGCCTTGAATCATGCGTGCGCCCTCGTTAACTGCCGCTAAAGAGTTAGCTACGGCGGTTCCTGCGTCATTATGAGCATGGATGCCTAATTGAGGCGCATTTTCCTCATCGGGATCGATGCCCAATTTCTCCCGCACTTTCTCCACAATAGGGGCGATTTCTTGGGGTAAAGTGCCACCGTTGGTATCACAGAAAACTAACCATTCGGCCCCGGCAGCCCTGGCGGTTTTCAGGGTTAAAAGGGCGTATTCGGGGTTATTTTTGTAACCATCAAACCAATGTTCGGCATCATAAATGACTCGTTTTCCCTGACAGCGTAGATACTCGATCGTATCTCCTATCATGGCTAAATTCTCCTCCAGACTGGTTTTTAAGCCCTCTGTGACGTGCAGATCCCAAGATTTGCCGAAAATTGTCACCCAACGGGTTCTAGCGGCGAGAATGGCGGTTAACATCCGATCTTCCCGGGCCTCGATATGGGGGCGACGAGTGGAACAAAAAGCGACTAATTCCGCTTGTTTTAGGGGTTCTTCGTGCAGTTTCCAGAAAAATTGACCGTCTCTAGGGTTTGCGCCAGGCCAACCGCCTTCGATAAAAGGCATACCCATCCGATCTAATTCCCTGGCGATTTTAATTTTATCTTCTAGGGAGAGGGAAATACCTTCTCGCTGGGCCCCATCCCGGAGAGTAGTGTCATAGACCCAAATGCGCTTACCATTGTTCATAGAAATAGTCAATAAGTGTTAATATTAATTAATAACTGTAGCGACTTAAAATCACGCCCCTAATGCCTAGAATAACAGTTTACGGTCAAACAATCACCTGCGATCGAGGTGCAAATCTCCGTCGCATATTATTAAAACATGACATTTCTCTGTATAACGCCGGTTCCAAGTTCAGTTATCAGTTATCAGTTATCAGTTTTGAGTTTTCAGTGAACAGTATTAAGTATTAAAGTGTAAAGTAAGCTGTACTGAATTTAAACTGCCTATTGGAGATTTTAGTACAAATGCTCAAACTTCCTCTCCCTGCTCCCTGCTCCCAACTCTGGTGCAGTCTCAACGAGTAATTTAGATAGTCAACAGCTTATTAGGTGGCAAGTTCGGAGCCTTCTTTTCACTGATTACTGATTACTGATTACTGATTACTGATTACTGTTTACTGATTAAGGTTATCAAATGAACGAGACAATAACTTTTCGGATATCACCAATAATTCGGGTAACTTTATTAAGTTTATATGTGGCGTTAACCATCCCTTTACCCTTTTTAGCAAAAGTCACTAATTCCCCTGTTAATCCCAATTTTCTCTGGGTAGGAATTAGCTTAGGATTAGTCGCTTTATACGGAGCTTTAAGTGAAAGAGTAATTTTATCAGAAACAGGAATACAAGTTACCTATCCCCAATGGGTTCCTGCTTTTCTTCGCTCTGGTTGGTGGTTAAATTGGACAGATATAAAAGAACTTAAATGTCGCAGTACAGGACAGGGTGGTTTAGTTTATTATTTCCTTGATCGCTCCTCAGAAAAAGCCTATTTATTGCCGATGCGAGTGGTGGGATTTAATCGCATGGTCAAAATAATCGAGGAAAAAACTAACTTGGATATGACTGATATTCGCCCCCTTTCTCAGCCTTGGATGTATGGAATTCTTTTTATTCTCACCCTATTTTTATTATTAGTTGATGCTTGGACTATTGCTACGGCGAGAACTATTATTCCCTAATAAATTCGGCTCAAAACGTAATCTACTAGCTCGATTAACACATCTTTTGAGGGAGAAGAAGCTAAACAGTCAAGGTGTTTTAAGGCACTTTGACCATACTGATTGGCTAATTCTTTTGAGCGAGGAATACCTTGGCTAGAGTGAATAAAATCAAGAGCTTTTTCGATGTCTCCTTCCTGACTAAATTCCCGTTCGATTAACACTTCTATATAGGGATTTTCCTCCATGGCAAAGAGAGCGGGAGCAGTGATATTACCACTGATCAAATCGGAGCCAGAGGGTTTTCCTAATACTTCCGTGGGGGAGGTAAAATCGAGAATATCATCGACGATTTGAAAAGCTAATCCTAAATCGCGACCATAATTATATAAATGATGATTAACTTCAGCCGATTGCTCGCTTAATACCCCGGCCGCTTTGGCACTGTTGGCAATTAAAGAAGCAGTTTTGTAGTAACTTTTTTCTAGATAAGCTGCCAAGGAGATACTGGTGTCAAAGCGATTAATTCCCTGTTGAATTTCCCCTTCAGCAAAATCGCGAATCACTTCTGAGAGCAATTTTACCACTTCTAAATTATCTAAATTTGCTAGATACCAAGAGGATTGAGCGAAAAGAAAATCCCCCGCTAAAACCGCCACGCGATTGTCAAATAAACTGTTAACGGTGGGAACACTGCGCCGCAATTCCGCCTCATCTACCACATCATCATGGACGAGACTGGCAGTGTGGATCATCTCCGTGATTTCCGCTAATCGACGATGACGAGGAGTGATATCCCGGTCTAACATGGTAGCGCGAGACACTAACAACACGATCGCCGGTCGAACGCGTTTACCACCGGCCTCGAACAAATGTTCTGCTGCCGCCGCTAAAATGGGATGACGAGCACCGACGAGGTTTTTTAAGTTATCGGTCAAAAGACGGAGATCATCGTCAACGGGTGCGAATAAAGAAGTTGTTGGGATCATTGGTTAGCCAATTGGCGAGATAGTTACGAAAGTTTACATATCCTTACATTTATTTTAAGCTAACCGTCCAGACTAGGGAAGGGGAAGCATCAGTGATCAGTGATCAGTAATCAGTAAACAGTAATCAGTGAGGGGTTGGGGGTTGGGGTTTTCGTGGAAATTTCCCCCCACTTCCCACACCCCACACCCCACTTCCCTCATCCCTAATTTTTTTCCCGACAAAACTCTTGTCATTGTCAAGACTCTAGGGTAACTTGTATATAAAAATTAATAAAGCGAGAAGTATTAGAACGATGTTGAGACTAATTAGCGACTTTGACGGGCCGATAATGGACGTATCGGAGCGATATTACCAGGTTTATCAAGACTGTTTACAGAAAACCGCCTATAAAGGTCAAATTATCGGGGAATTATCGAAAGCGGAATTTTGGCAGTTAAAACGGGATCAGGTTTCTGAGAAGCGTATCGGGGAAATGTCAGGATTAGATGAAGATCAAGCGCGTAAATTTGCCCATCTTCGTCGTCAAACTGTTCATACTTTACCCTATCTTGTCCACGATCGCCCGGTGGTTGGTTCTTTGGAAACTCTCCAGAAAATCCAAGAGTTAAAGATCGATTTAGTCGTGATGACGATGCGGCGGGTATCTGAGCTAGATCATGCCTTTAATCGCCACGATATCGGTCGTTTTTTCGCCGCTAATCGTCGTTATTGTCTAAATAATAATTACACCAAAACCAACGACGTGCGCGACAAAACCCTGCTTATGGCTAAGGCCGCTAAGGAACTGCCGGCGGCTGCCGATACTTGGATGGTGGGGGATACGGAAGCGGATATTGCCGCCGCTAAGAGCCAAAATATTAAGGTTATTGGCGTATTATCCGGGATTCGCAGCCGTTCCCGTTTAGAGAGCTACGAGCCTGATTATATCGTCAATAACCTTGGGGAAGCAGTGGACGTGATCTTAGGCTCCCTACGAGCGATTGGTTAACGGAAAAAACTACTAATCACCCAAAAGATCAGAAAAGTGACGAGCGCATAAATTGCGCGATCGCCGAAGATATTCAAATCAGCCTTGGCCGCTAAACTGGCTAATCCCGCTCCCAGAGCGACTCCTAGCACTAAACCAGCGAGAGTGAATAGTAAGGCGCGGCCAAAACGGTTTTCCTTGCGGTTGAAAAAATAGATATTAACGAAAACGCCAAAAGCTAAGAGCAGCGGTAAAAGGGAGCCACTGGGATCGGGAACTAACAGCGTTATTGCTCCTAAACAAGCGTAAATCACTGCTGGTACGCCGATATCCCGTGCAGAAGGTGTATCGATTAAGCTTTGCCACCAGTGAGGAGATTTACTGCTAGTAACCGGTTTACTTTCCACCGGAATCGTCAGACGTTCGGGAAAACGAATGCGATCGGGAACTTTAATTCTACCCTCCTGTCGCATCCGCAGTCGATCCATGAGGACGGAATCGTAGGCCGACTCGATCGATTCGACAATTTTGCTATCATTTTGATACTGTTGCACCAGTCTTTGTTTGGCCTCTTGAATTTCTTCAAAAGAGGATTCTTCAGTAACCCCAAGTTGTTCGTAGGGATTCTGTTCACTCATGAACATACCTCCTTAATTATGCTCCCGATAGTCATGATCTTAACCCGATGTTCTGTAGTTTAACTTGAGATCCAAGCTTATTTAAATTAATTAAGTTTAGCGAAAATCTGGGCAGAATCGATCGCTTCGTAGGGATAACCACTAGCATCTAAAAGGCTTTTTTCGGCGATTTCTCCTTCTTTAACGATAATTAAGCGGTTTTTGCCACCGTAGGCTTTAATTGTGACAATTTCTAAAGCAAATAACCCCGGGGAGAAACGGGGATTTATGGCCCCATCGTACTCGAATTTACTCTGCATTAACTGCAAAGCATAGACGTTGCTACTATCAAACGGTGCTGCATCTCTCATCGTTTTGGCCCGCACTACCGGGATTAAATCGCCAAAAGGAATAGAAATACTTTGCCAGGTGCGATCAAGTGTATCAAAAGAATAACAGTAACCGATACCATCCCAACGTCCTTCACAGCGCAGAATTAATTTATAGCGTTTTCCGTCCCCTTCTACCTGTAATTCTATTCCCTCGTAGTTAGATAAATTTAGGGGAGGATTCAGGTTTCTGGTACGAACTGAGGCAAAACCGCCGTTATTTTCAGTTCTAACGATACCGGAAAAGAGCGCTCGTCCTCTAGTCAGGGTTATCTGACTCTCACTCACTCCTCCCATTACCACATCATCCACCGCACCCCAGATTTCTTTTATATCACTGCTGGGATTGCTAAAGTCAAAGAGGGTTTTTTCGGCGGTTATCCCGGCATTTTTCAGTAAATCGAGTAAATTAGCTAAACTATGGCGGTTATTCTCCCCTTGACAGTAGATAATTCTCTCAATCCCTGTGAATAATTGCGGGGTTTGCAGAGCAAATAAATCGACATTTTCGCCGAATAATTGACGTGCATCATCAATATTATCGACTAAAGCGCGCATTTGATAGTTTTGCTGCTGTAGTTGCGTGATTACTTTTCTACCGATCGCACTTTCCCCACCAATGACTAATATAGTCTTCATCCCTTGCTCATTTGTTAGCTGATTTTTTTTATCTTCCCCGAAACCGAGCCGCTTTTGCAGACAACTCCACAGGGGAATACTATCAAAATAGTCTAGAGTTTGCCAAAATCTCTGAAAATCCCAGCTTTTCGACTCAGCCATAACTTTTCTCTCCTCAAAGGGCCTGATAAAGTTAGCCTAACCAAACCAGCTTTAATCCTTGCCGCAAACGCTCGTTAATTTCTCTGAAAACCCCTATATATATTTAGGCACGGATTCCCATTATATAAAAAGTATAAGTCAAGTCTTGGCTTTTGTCAAGCATTTTGGTTGAGATTCTTTAGTCTGGGAAAGTCTGTACGACGTGCGGCAAAGATTAGACAAGCTTGAATGTCGGCTAGTTCTAAATCGGGAAAGTCTTCTAAAATTTCAGTGATGCTGACGTTTTCAGCCAGCATTTCTAATATGTCTGTGACGCGGATTCGCATTCCACGAATACAAGGACGACCGCCACATTGTCCAGCAGTTTGAGTAATTCGATGTAGTAGTGAGTTGGTGGTTTTCATCGTTTTCTTATTCAGCTTATGTTAGGTAATTTAATTCTAATCAGTTGTCCTTCTATAGTTTCAAATTGAGAAAGATGATTGTCTATAGCTTGGGCAATTTTTTCCCAGTTAATGCTACTTCTACAAATCACAATGCCTTGATGTTGAGATGTTTGAGCGTGTAAACGAATAAAATCTCGGCGATTCATGGTTAATACGGCTCGATTAAGGCTAATTGCATAGTGCAGAACTTCAGAATCTGGAATTTTTTGCTCTGCTTTTCCTGCCTCTTGTACTGTCAAGATGTCATATCCTAAGGAACGCAAAATTCTGATAACAGGTAAGGGAAATTGCTCATCTGCATAGAGTTTTACCATTGTCTAATCAGCCTCGTTTTCCAGGATTGCTTTGGCAATTTCTTGGGGATGATTTTCGGCATATCTCCAAGCATTTGCCAGATCAACCGCGTTTAGGGTGGGATATGCTTCTAATATTTTTGCGTCGCTCAGTCCTTGTTGTTGGTAGCTGACTAATAGCCAAACCGGGATTCTGGTATTACGGATACAAGCATCACCACCACATACATTTAATGTTTTCTCAATTGCTAATTCTGGGATGAGGATGATAATTTCTACTCGACTATTTTTGTTATTCATTAGCGGACTATCTAGGGTGATTTGTCCTTGTTCGTTAATGGTTGCCATTGCTTTAACTGCTTTCATGCTTTTTGATTGAGATGTTAATCAATTTGTTGTTTAATTTCATTTAGCTTATGTCAGGGAACTAACCATAATAAAAACTACACCAGATCAAGAGTTTTTTATTCTTGTTTTCATTTTGTTTTCCCTAATACTCTATTTTAATTGCTTCATATTCTTCCTCTGTCATTGTCGTTTATCTCCACTGATAAACCATAAAACAATATGTGTTTTTAGTAAAATTTTCATGGTTGAATGGGTAAGTGCCTAAGTCGAATTGAAACATCAGTTACAGAGATGATTAGACCATTAGTAAGTTCTGTGGCATAGTTATTTAAGATGGCTAACAAGCGACGGTTCACAACTTCTCGGCTTACATTCCCTAGACGAAATAAAATAACACTGGGTAAGCTGTCGCCACTAATTGCTAATAGTTGAGCAAAGTCTAAATCTACTGTAAGTAATATTCTTTCTTCTTGACGAGCTTTGTCTAAAATATTTTGGTCTGTCATCTTTTCTAGGTTTTCTTCAATCAGGTGGATTGCGTCATAGCCTTGTTCTCTCAAAAGTGCAATTGTGCGGGGAGAGATACCCATATCACCTAAAAACTTCATACTGCTTGGGTGTTTTGCCAAAGGATGACGCGCTCTTGGGTTAGCCAAGCTGCATATCTTAAAGCTTGTTGGATGTCTTCTGGTTCGAGATAGGGATAGTCTTCAATTATCTCAGCTGTTGATAAGCCATTGGCGATGAGGTTAATGATGACCGATACGGGTATCCGCATTCCCCGAATACAAGCTTGACCCGCCATAATTTTAGGGTCAAAGGTAATGCGATCTAATCCTGCTATTGTTTTCATTTTGTTTTCCCTACTACTCTATTTTAATGGCTTTATATTCTGGATATAGGTGAGTTGATAAAGTTTGTAAACTAAGTTATCAATCTCTTTTTCTAATTCGTTTGTATCAGCGCAATCACTTCATTCATTTTGCAGGTTTTCTAAATCGGCTAGGTCTTGAAGTCTCCCAGATGCTAATTTATTTTTTTTGAGATTGTCAAGATTGATAAAGTTAACAGGTACATCATTAAGCATTACTTCAATTTTGGAATCATAGCAGGTTTGAAAATCAACACCATCAGGATTTGTAATTAAATCAATTCGGTTCGGGGGATAGCCAAGCTGAATGATTTGATTAGGGGTTTGAAAGTCATCAGATGTCAATCCTAAGCTTTCAAATCCAAATTGACTTAATGCTGTTACTAATTTCTGAGCATTTTCTTGGCTTATTTCAATCCAAATATCAATATCTTTATTATAGCATGGATGTCCATAAACTGCAACAGCATAACCAACGATAACCAGATATTTAACTTGGTTGTCGTTTAATAATTGTATAAACTCTTTGAAATCTTGGTTGAGCATTATATTTGTATTGGTGATATTCTTGGCGGATTTGTTCTAGTGCTTCTAGTCTTTTTTGGGGTGTTTGTTTTTGCCAATAGTGAAAGTCGCTAGTTTGTTGTTTTAGAGAGATTTTATTAACAGTTTTTTCCATGTTTTTAGCCTATTTTAATTGCTTCATATTCTTGCTCTGTCATTGTAAATTCTGGATCAATGATTTTTACTTCATCATAGGTGAGTTGATAAAGTTTATAAACTAAGTGATCAATCTCTCTCTCTAATTCGCTTGTGTCAGCATTAGGATCACTTTTTTTGGCGGCGAGAATTTGATCTACCGGCTTTTCTATTGATTGTTGACAATCATTGGAGGCAATTTTAATAGGCATTTTTTTTAAATCATTTAACCTAATTTGTGGTTGTTTACCTATTTCCATCCTAATAATTCGCTTTTTTCTTGCGTAGTAAGTAAACAAGTGTGAGTTGAGCAACCCTAATATAAAAAATAAACTAGTTGATGATTTCCCGGAAGTATTTTCATTGCTAATGCTGTAATAGCTTCTGTTATAGACAAATGCCTCTTCAGTATAAGTACAGCAAAGATGATCGCATGATTGCCTAATTAATATTTTAGGATTTTCAAACGCTAATTGATCGCCTATACCTAAAACTTTTGGATTACTTCTATTGCTTTTTTCAGCTTCTAGTCTATAAGCAGCATTTCTTTGATTCAACAAGTCTATATCAAATCTAAACCATCGAGTTGGAATAGGATTACAATATTTGCTTGGAACTGATTTACTCCCTTCGAGATAATCATATATTTTAACTACATCTTCAAGCATACAATCTATTACAAACCCTTTTTCTTTAATGCCAATACTTTCACCAGTTCTAATGAGTTTGTTTGGAAAATAAAAATCTAATGGTTTAGCGTTATTTTCAATTTTGTCTAAAATCAAAGTAAATGTCTTGTCTGGTAGGTAGAATTGATACCGCTTCTCTAGATTATTCCATTCTAATTGAGAAATTTGATTGACATTAGATTCCAAACCATTTTCCAAAAATCTAACTTGATTTTTACTTATAATCTCTTTTTGATCAGCAGATACATTTCTAAACATTAAAATTACTTGTCCACTACCAACATCTTCAAATGATGTCAAACCATTTACAACTTCAAGTATGATAGTATCACAAATCAATTTTTTTTTAACTCCTTCATAAAACGTTGCTGAATCAAGGTATGAATGACAACCTTGCACCCATCCAAAAGTTAGTTTGGGTCTAGGTTTTAAAAATCCCACAAAAGAAGATTCATATCTCAAATCAGCAACGCCTAAGACTGTTCCCACAAAAATCTCTAAGTTCTCCGAACGCAGGTTACTGATAACTATCGTTGATTGTTCTAATTCCGTCGGTTCAAACAGAGAACTGTTGAGATAGGGAACCTGAGTATAGATATTCTGGATGTCTCTGCTTCTTTCTGACTGTTTTTTTGCTAAGACGCTGAAAAATAACCGATTTAAGTCGTCAAAGTCGGCAATTTTGCTTAAATTGAGAAACTCTAAGGACTTATCCCCCCGATGATACCTAATTATCTGCGCTTCTAATAGCTTCAGGAAAAGGATTCTATTTATCCTAAATGTCGGGTGAAGACCCTCAGTTTGACTGACGGGATGAAACCCGACCAATATAGAACAGCACTTCGACAGGCTCAGTGACACGAAGCACCACTAAATCCTTGACAGTTTTG
>VYLD01000457.1_pt1 | contig 11353 bp, 11 predicted proteins | sample 5114401 | NCBI WGS metagenome assembly VYLD01 (sample SAMN12291783, study PRJNA351875) | freshwater metagenome | isolation source: freshwater lake | place: USA: Michigan, Gull Lake | collected 2013-08-08 | reverse complement strand
CGGACGGGCGGCGCCGATCCTGCGGCGGCAGTACCGGGACGACGGCGGCCCGCCCGTCCTCGGCTTCCTCGACCTGATCGAGGTGCGCTTCGTGCGCGCGCTCGCCGATCGCGGGGTCAGCCGCCAGAGCCTCCGGATCGCGGCGGAACGGGCGCGGGCGGTCATCGGCCACGACCACCCCTTCGCCAACGCCCGTTTCCGCACCGACGGGCGCCGCATCTTCCTCGAAACCCGGGCCGAGACGGGCGACCGCCGCCTCCTCGACCTGCTGGCGGACAATTTCGCGATCTACGACGTGCTGGAGCGCAGCTTCCGCGACGGCCTCGACTTCGACGCCGACGGCGTGGCCCGCCGTTGGCGCCCGGTGGCCGAACTGGACCGCATCGTCGTCGACCCTGCCCGCGCCTTCGGCCGACCGATCGACGAAGCGTCGGGCGTGCCGGCCGACGTGCTGGCGGATGCCCTCGCCGCCGAGGGCGACGTCCGGCGGGTGGCCGACTGGTACCGGGTGGACCCGGCCGCGGTGACCCAGGCCGCCGCCTTGCGATCCAGCCTCGCACGGGCCCCGTGAAGGCGCTGTTCGACGAAAACCTCTCGCCCCGTCTCGCGGCGGCCGTGTCGGCGCTGTCGGACTGATAGCTTAGACCGGGGCCCTATTGTCGGAAGCAAGGTGCGAGCACTCTTCCGCCGGCTGCCTAACGCGACTTCTATTCGGTCGACATAAGCCCCCGAATCAGAGAGGATACCCTCGAAGAACCCGCCGCCACCCTGGCACGCCTAGAGAGCGAAGCAGCATACACAAAAATGAATAGTAATGACCCATATACCGCCCTTCAGTATATCACGTCCGCTAGCATCACAGACGATCAGCGGGGCGTGCGAATTAATGATTTTGCAATTGGCTTGGGCTGGGTTCCGAGCTACAAGATCAATACTCGTGAGTTTATTTCGGTGTCGAACAATCATTTGGTAGTTGAGTATGGTATGGAAAGTTCAGCGGTAATCTCATTTTTGCGGCCCGGAATTGAAGCGGATGCTCTGTCAGAAGCGACAATTAGGCAAGTCGCCGTCGTCTCATACAATAGTTTGGTTGACAATCATATCATTCTTGATGGGTCACGTGCATTGTTTATCAATAACAGACTGGCGAATCCGGTAATCAACGAGTTGGCCATAAAAAGAGCTGGTATTGATTCGCTGAGTAGCAAAGAAGCGACAGCTTCATTTCAGAGAACCACTGATCGTAGTCGCTTCGCCCGTTGTGAAGACGCACTAATCGCTTCCGTCGTTCGAGCGAAGAAGGCGCTCATGTCGGTGGTAGGTGCTGATTCGTCTTCATCAATTTCTACGCTACTCAACTGCATTATTCTCTTCCGCGCGTGTGAGGATCATCTAGCTATCGGTGGCAATCCAATCGCCCGCACCCTAAAGGATACGGTTCTGGGCGGCAGTGCGGAAGGAAAGCCAATAACCCAAACCATTCAAGAGCACTGGGATCAGTTTCCATATCAATCATCTTTGTCATCAATTATAAACACTGATGAATTGGATGTTTTTTCTAATGTGGAGACCTGGGAAGTCGAAAATGTAGTTAGAGATTTCTATAGAAGCGAGCTAAGTCCGTGTGATTTCAATTTTGACATTCTCTCGAACCACGCACTAGGGAAAATCTATGAAAAGTATGTCGCTATCTTTCGTCCAGTAGAAAATGACGGCGAGCAGGGTGCATTGTTTCCAGGTCACAAATCTTTCGAGGTATCGAGTGATCGGGCAGCTGTCTACACTCCGCAGTACATCGCGAACTTCTTTTGCCGATATGTCGCGGAAAATGTCTCGCCAAAAATACTTCGATCTCTAACTATTATCGACCCTGCCTGTGGATCCGGAATATTCCTTCGGACTTGGTTTGACCAAGTCCTCAGGCTTAATAGCGTTTCAACTCAACTAGTTAGTGCTATTGCGCTGAACATCAACGGCGTAGACAAGGACGTCAATGCTGTATCTGCTGCAAAGCTTTCCTTGATACTTCTTTATTTGAGCGTGACGGGCGATATTTCGCGAATTGGTACGCTCGTTGATGAAAACTCCTTGATCAAAGATTTTTCCTCTACGGGCTATAACATAGTTATTGGAAATCCACCATTCACCTCGACCGATGCAATGCGAGAAGATGAGCGCAGCATCGTTCAGAATTTTCTTGGTCAATCCTTTTCAGGAAAGCCAGATACGTATATTGCCTTCGTCAAGCTTGCAATCGACCTCGTAACTGAGAACGGATTTATCTGTTATGTGTTGCCACATAACTTTCTTATTGCTGAGAATGCGGGCGAGCTGAGAGCGAGGTTTTCACAAGAGTTCGCTATCCATGTTGTTGTTGACTTGTCTCAAATTGATGTATTTCAAGGTGTAGGTGCATATGTAATCCTTTTGATCGCACAAAAAAAGGGGCAGTTTGCCACAACGGATGATGCGATCGTTGTTAGGTGTAAAGCCTTTGAAGGTCAGGCACTTCATGCCGCGCTGATGGGGGTTGAGGAAGAGAACGAATTCTATCAGGTGTACAAAATCAAGCAATCTGAGTTTCGTAAAGAGGCGTGGCTTCTTCCAACCCCAATTGAATCAAGAATTCTTGGAGTCCTGTCAGAAAGTCCGAAAGTCGGTTCTGTGTTCAATGTGCGCCAGGGATTTGTCACCGGCGCTGATGCGGTCTTTATTCGGAAGACAGCAGATATCCGAAAGGATGAGCGGGAAATATACATGTCCTATCTTCCTGATCGGTTGATGGAGCGCTATTCAGTTCCGAACGAAACAGGACTGTCTGTGTTCTTCCCATATGTTGATGACATCGTTCTGGATGCTGAGCAGCTTGTTTCGCGTTATCCAGAGACGTGGAATCATCTTTTGCGTAATAAGGAGGCCCTCGAAAGCAGAAAGTCCATTTCAAGTATGGAGAATTGGTGGAAGCCGACTCGAATGAGATCACCTAGCACAATGCGGAGGCCGAAAATCGTTGGTCCGCACTTGTTCCTTACGCCTAAGTTTTGTATCGATGAGGTGGGAAGGTATGCAGTATCTCATTCGCCGATGGTCGTAATTCCTGAGATCGATGTTCGGGATAGTGGCGATCTAGGCGTGAGTAATGAATTCATGAAGGTGACGCCGTCGCTTGATTGGATGAAAATCGTTCTAGCTTGTCTCAATTCGTCGCTTTCAGCATGGTATTTTTCAAGATCTACGCATAGATATGGACGTGGATATCTTCGATCTGAGGTGACAACTGTTTCTGCATTCCCGCTTCCTCATCGGATGAATTGGTCTCCCGATGTGGTGCGGAGAGTGAGTAATCTGATGGAAGGAGTCGATGCGGGTAGTCCGCAATACATTATTGAGGAAATTGATTTTCTCGTCGGTGAAATTTATGGATTCTCAAGAGATGACTATAGACGAATATTCATGGTGTAAACAATGGCGGTGGTTCTCGATCGGGGGAATGTCAATCAGAGGCGCGGTGCCATTGAGAAGCGGCTGAAAGTTTTGCTTGAGCGAAGCTGTAATTGTCAGTATCAGCCGACCGGCACGGATCTTCTTTTTGTGCTAGGTGATGGAAAGCCCACTCCACCGCTGTGCATCAACAGGATCCACGGTAGAAATACGTTTGTTACGTACTTTGAGATTTGGAAGCCTCTTAGTAAGGAAAAATTTTACTTAAGCAAAATGTATTTGCATGTCGCTCATTCTGTTTCGGCAGAGCGAGGGTTGGAACAAGTAATTGCACTTCACTGCGAGCCAGAAACAAGTGATGGCACGCCGTCTGAAAAATACAAATGTTCTCCTCATCTGCATATTGTCCAAGGCGAGCACTGGTTTCGGCGTGCACATATATCGCTTTTTCTCCCCGACCCAATGAAAGCAATTGCGAGTATCGCCGATCTGGACCTGGCATTTTCTTCGGCGATTGAATTCATAAGGCTTGAAATTCTACCCTTAGTACCACGATGAATGATCGTTTGTTTCAATATCACATTGAAGTCGCTGGTGTATGGCAACGTGCTCCTTGATTTCCGGTGGAGGGATACTTGGGGCCTTACGGGTTGGGCGAGTGCCTTGAAGTCGACAAGGAGATGTAATAGGAAAAAAAGCTAACCGCAGGATGCTCATGCAATGTCCCTCTCCACCGCCCCCAAGCCGCTCTCCCACCACCGCATTGACTGGGCCGCCGCCGCCGAGATGCTCGCGGCCGGGCTCTCCACCCAGGAGACGGCGGAGCGGCTGGGCATCCACCGCACCACCGTCCGGCGCCTCCGGCCGTGACGATGGCGCAGCCCCGTTCCCCGCCTTGAACTTCCGCCCCCTGATGATGTAACGTTCGGCGTTAAACGGGGGCCGGTGTGATCCGATCGTTCCGCTGCAAGAGGACCGCCGCCCTGTTCTGTGGGATCGAGGCTTCGTCCTTCGGGGCGATCGATGGGGTCGCACACCGGAAGCTCGACATGATCGCCGCCGCCGCCGTGCTGGCCGACCTTCGCGTGCCCCCGGGGAACCGGCTGGAGGCGCTGAAGGGCGAGCGGGCCGGGCAGCATTCGATCCGGATCAACGATCAGTGGCGGATCTGCTTCGTCTGGAACGACGGGGCCGAGGACGTCGAGATCGTCGATTACCACTAGGGAGACGGCGCATGGCACGCATCCGCACCCATCCCGGCGAAGTGCTGCGGGAGGAGTTCATGGCACCGCTGGGCCTGTCGGCCAACCGGCTCGCCATCGAACTGCGGGTCCCGGCGCCGCGGATCAACGACATCGTGCGCGAGCGCCGGGGCGTGTCGCCCGAAACAGCGTTGCGCCTCGCACGATACTTCGGGACCACGCCGCAGTTCTGGCTGGCCCTGCAATCCGCCCACGATCTGTCGAAGGTGGAGGCGGAGGCGGGCGAGGCCGTCGCGCGGGAGGTGAGCCCGCGCGCGGACGCCGCCGCCTGAGCGCGACGCCCGACCGTCCCCGTCCTTCGACGGGCTCAGGACGAGGACGGCCAGGGGGCCGGGCCGTCCCCGTCCTTCGACGGGCTCGGGACGAGGACGGCCGGAGCCCCGCCTCCGCCTCACTCCGCCGCCATCGGCACGGCGCGCGTCCGCAGGATCTCCCACAGCCGCCCCGGCGTGGCCGGCATGTCCACGTGCTCAACCCCGAGGTCGGCCAGCGCGTCGACGATGGCGTTGATCACCGCCGGCGGCGCGCCGATGGCCCCGGCCTCGCCGGCACCCTTCAGCCCCAGCGCGTTGGTGGTGGAGGGCACCGCGTTCAGCTTGATTTCGATCGGCGGCAGATGGTCCGCCCGCGGCATGGCGTAGTCCATGAACGAGCCGGTGAGGAGCTGGCCCGAGTCCGTGTCGTAGAGCGCCTCCTCGAGCAGGGCCTGCCCCACGCCCTGCACCACGCCCCCGTGCACCTGGCCCATCACCATGCTCGGGTTGATGACGGTGCCGAAATCGTCGACCACCACGTAGCGCACGATCTCGGTCGTGCCGGTGTCCGCGTCGATCTCCACCTCGCAGACGTGCGTCCCGTTGGGGAAGGTGGAGGCGGGGGGCTTCCACTGGGCCACTTCCTCGAAGGCGGTCGCCGCCTCGCCCACGCCGGCGGCGCGCGCCACCTCCTTGAAGCCCACCTTGCGGTCGGTGCCCACCACCTCGAACGACCCGTCGGCGAAGCTCACGTCCACCGCCGCCGCCTCCAGAAGGTCGGCCGCCGCGGGCTTCATCCGGTCGATCAGCCGCACCGCCGTCTCCGACAGGGCCGCACCGCCCACCGGAACCGAGCGCGAGCCGCCGGTGCCGCTGCCGTAGGTCAGCCGGTCGGTGTCACCCTGCACGATGGTGATGTCGTCGGGATCGAGGCCGAGGCGGGTGGCGGTGATCTGCTTGTAGGCCGTCTCGTGCCCCTGGCCGTTCGACTGGGTCCCGATCAGCACGGTCACCGTTCCGTCGCCGTGGACCTGGATGGTCGACTGCTCCGGCCCGCCGCCCGAGCACGCCTCGATGTAGCTGGCCAGCCCGATGCCCCGGCGCCGGCCCTTGGCCCGGGCGGCCCGGCGGCGCGCCTCGAACCCGGTCCAGTCGGCCATGGCGACGGCGTCCTCCATGTTCTTGAGGAAGTCGCCGGTGTCGTAGGTGAGGCCGAGCGCCTGGGTGTAGGGCATGAGTGCGGCGGGGATGAAGTTGCGCCGGCGGATCTCCAGCGGCGACAGGCCCGTCTCCCGCGCCGCCTTGTCGACGATGCGCTCCAAGAGATAGGCCGCCTCCGGCCGCCCGGCGCCGCGATAGGCGTCGACCGGCGAGGTGTTGGTGAACACGCCCTTCACGGCCACGTGGATCGCAGGCGTGGTGTAGCAGCCCGCCAGCATGGCCGTGCCGGCGTCGGTCGGGATGAAGGGGGCGTAGTTGGAGAGATAGGCGCCGAGGTTGGCGATCGTCTCCACCTTGAGCGCCAGGAACCGGCCGTCGGCGTCGAGCGCCAGTTCGGCGTGGGAGACGTTGTCGCGGCCGTGGTCGTCGGCGAGGAACGCCTCCGACCGGTCGGACGTCCACTTCACCGGCCGGCCCAGCTTGCGCGCGGCGAAGAGGGCGCAGACGTACTCCGGATACATGAACAGCTTCATGCCGAAGCCGCCGCCCACGTCCGTCGTCACCACCCGGATCTTCGACGGCTCGATCTTGAAGATCTGGTTGGCGAACTGCCTCTGCAGCGAATGGACCCCCTGGCTCGACACCCAGACGGTGGACTTGTCGGCGGCGGCGTCGTGGGTGGCGAGGCAGGCGCGCCCCTCCATCGAGGTCGGCGCCACCCGGTTGTTCACGAGATCGAGCGTCACGACCTTCGCGGCCCTGGCGAAGGCGGCCGCCGTGGCGGTGGCGTCGCCCTTCTCCCAGTCGAAAGAGAGGTTGGAGGGGGCCACGTCCCAGATCCGCGGGGCGGCGGGGTCGAGGGCGGCGGCGGTGCCGGCCACGGCGGGCAGGGGGTCGTAGTCGACCTCCACCAGCTCCGCCGCGTCGCGGGCCTGCTCCAGCGTCTCGGCCACGACGAAGGCGACCGCGTCGCCGACGAACTTGACCGCACCCCGGGCCAGCGCCGGATGCGGCGGCACCTTCAGCAGCGAGCCGTCCTTCTGCTTGAGCGGGACGTTGCAGGGCACGTCGCCGATGCCGTCGGCGTCGAGGTCGGCCACGGTGTAGACCGCGACCACGCCGGGGGCCGCCTTCGCCGCCGCCGTGTCGATCCCGCGGATGGCCGCGTGGGCGTGGGGCGAGCGCAGGACGTGGGCGTGGAGCTGCCCGGGGAGGTTCACGTCGTCCGTGTACTGCCCGCCGCCGGTGAGCAGCCGCGCGTCCTCGGTGCGGGGGACGGCCTGACCCATGCCGAACTTCATCGGTTCACCTTGGGAGAAATCGAGGAATCTGGAAGGATCATAGGCCCGGAGCCGGGCGGCGCAAGCCTGCTCGGAAGATCGAAGGACCGACGTTCGGCGATGCGCCTCGTCCTCGACACCAACGTCTGCGTCGCGATCGCCATCCGCCCGGGTCCGCTCGCCGGGGAGATGAGGGCGGCGGTGGAGGCGGGTTGCACGCTGCTCCATAGCGCCGAGACCTGGGCGGAACTCGTCCACGTGCTGGGGCGGCCGTTCGGGCGGGGGGCGGGCGATCCCGCACCCTTCCTCGACTGGTACGCCGCCCATGGCGAGCGGGTGGAGCGGCCGGCGCTGGTGCGGGCCTGCGCCGATCCGTCGGACGACATGCTGCTGGGCCTCGCGGTGGCGGGCCGGGCGGACGCCATCGTCACCGCCGACCGGCAGGTGCTGGCGCTCCACCCCTTCTGCGGCATCCCGATCGTCCGGCCGAAACGGTTCCTCGACGGTCGAAACGCAGGCCGGGACACACTATTCTCATGAGCATGTGCGGCCGCTTCGTCCTCGCCACCCCGGTCTCCGAGCTCCAGCGGGCGTTCGGCTTCGCCGACGCGCCGAACCTGCCGGCCCGGTACAACATCGCCCCGACGCAGGCGGTGGCCGTGGTGACGGCGGCGGACGGCGGGGCGCGCACGATGGCGACCATGCGCTGGGGGCTCGTGCCCTTCTGGGCCGCCGACCCGTCGGTGGGCGCGCGCATGATCAACGCCCGCGGCGAGACGGTGGCGGAGAAGCCCGCCTTCCGCGCCGCCTTCCGCCAGCGCCGCTGTCTCGTCCCGGCCGACGGGTTCTACGAATGGTCGGTCGAGGGCAAGGCCAAGCGCCCGTTCCTGATCCGCCGGAAGGACCGCGCGCCGCTCGCCTTCGCCGGGCTGTGGGAGGTCTGGCGCGGTCCGAAGGGCGGCCCGGCGCTCGACCCGCCGCTCCGGTCCGTCACCATCGTGACGACGGCGGCGAACGACGACCTGCGCCATCTACACGACCGGATGCCGGTGATCCTGGACGCGGGCGGCCAGGCGGCGTGGCTCGATCCGGCGGCGACGGTGGAGACGGTCGCGACGCTGGTACGGGCGGCGCCCGCGGGGCTGCTCGACACGGTCGCGGTCTCGACCCGCGTCAACGCGGTGCGGAACGACGATGCCGCGCTCGTCGAACCGGAGACGGACGATGCGCGTCTTCTCTAGCGCGCTCGCCGCGGCGGCGATCCTCGCCCTGACGGCCGGGCCGGCCGCGGCGCAGCAGGACCGCGGGCCGGAGATCGTGCAGGGCCAGCCGGAGGTGGTGGCCGGCGACATCCTGCGCTTTCCCCAGGGCGGTCGCGTGCGCCTCGTCGGCATCGAGGCGCCGCTGCCCGGCCAGACCTGCATCAGCGGGTTCGGCCGGTCCTATGACTGTCACCGCGCATCGCTGGAGTTCCTGCGGAACGCGGTGCGGGACAAGGAGGTCACCTGCCGCATCCTCGGGCTGAACGTGGAACGCGACAAGGTCGGCCTGTGCGGCGTGGACGGCCGGAACCTGTCGGTCGGCATGGTCCGGGCCGGCTGGGCCTACGCGTGGCGGACGCTGGGGCACGACTACGGCCGGTACGAGGCCTTGGCGCAGACCTCGCGGTCCGGCGTCTGGATCGGCCCGAACGAGCCGCCCTCGCGCTGGCGCTCGCGCCAGATCGGCATCCGCGAGTGAGCGGACCGGCTAGACGGTGCCGCCGCGTCCCGGCCGGGCGACGAGTCTGTAGACGACGAGGATGAGCACCGCGCCCACCACCGCACCGACGAGCCCCGCGCCCTCGCCCGGGCCGTACCAGCCCAGCGACTGGCCGAGCACCGACGCCACGAAGGCGCCGGCGATGCCGAGCAGGATCGTGACGATGAATCCGCCGGGATCGCGTCCCGGCATCAGGAACTTGGCGATCACGCCCGCGACGAGACCGATGACGACGGTCCAGAGGATGGACATGCGTTGGATCCTCGACGCCGGTCCGGGCCGTCTCCCGCGAGGCGCGGGACACGGGGACCCGGAACGGACGGTTGCGGGTGAGGGTCAGGCGGCCCGGGAGGCCTGGACGGCCTTCTGGTTGATGCCCTGCAACGCGAGTTCGTTGAGCTTGGCGTCGGTCGCCTTCTCCTCCTCCAGCGTCTGACGGAGCAGGTCGACGACCTTCTGCTCGCCACACGCCTCGGCATAGGCGACCAGCGTGCCGTAGCTCGCGATCTCGTAGTGCTCGACCTTCTGTGCGGCCGAGATCAGGGCGGCGTCCAGCACCTCCGGCGCGAGCCCCTCGTCGATCATCTCCCGGGCCTCGTCGACGAGCCCTTCCATCGCGTGGCAGGTCTTGCCGCGGGCGTTGGCGTCGAGGGCCTGAAACGCCTGCTGGAGACGATCGATTTGTCCGCGGGTCTCTTCCATGTGCGTCTCGAACGCCTGCCGCAACTCGGGCGCCGTCGCCGCCTTGGCGAGGCGGGGCAGGGCGCGGACGAGCTGCTGTTCCGCGTTGTAGGTGTCACGCATCTCCTGGATCAGGAGATCCTGCATGCTCTTCTGCTTGCCGGCCATGATGCGCTCCGTCAAAGGGGTCTGGATTGGTGCCAACAGGGACGGAGGGGCGCGGGTTCCACGGCCGACGGGCCGTATCGGACGGGTTCAGGTCCCCGGTCAGGGCTCGGTGGCGGAACCGAACCGCTGCTGCATCGCCTGCTTCTGGCTTCCGGTCAGCAGCGGCCAGAGCGCGTCGAGGTTCTTCTTCAGATCCTCGCGCCCCTTCACCACGAGGTCCCCGTAGAGCTCGTAGGCACGGCCGTAGTCGCGGCCGACGCCACGCCCCTGCACGTAGAGCCACGCCAGCGCCTCGGCGGCCTGCTGGTTGCCGTCCTCCAGCGCCCGGCTCTCCAGCAGCGCGACCTCGTCCCGGGTGGGGCTGCGCCCGGCGGTCACCTTCGTCAGCACGGCGTTCAGCGGCGCCTCGTAGGCCTCCCGCTCCCGACGGGTCCGCTCCGCGACCTCGTTCTCGGCCTTGGACGTCGCCTCGTGGCGGGCGGCGACCGCCTTGTAGGCGTCCGACTCCGGAACCGCGCGGATGTAGGCCCGCCAGTCGGTGCACCATGGCGGCGGCAGAAGCGTCGAGCAGATCTCCCGGTTGCGATCGTAGGGGAGGGCGCGCCACTCCGGCACGCTACGGTCGCCGAAGGCACGCAGGTCGGCGTTCAGGGCCTCGATCCACTGCGCGCACCAGGCCGGACGGTCGGCTGCTCCGCAGGCCCGTTCGTTCGCCTCGAACCGGGCATCCCACCAGGGCGGGACGATCGCCGCCGGCGCCTGGGCGGTGGCCCGATGCGCCGGCATCGAAAGAAGCGTCGCGGCGAGCGCGACCGCGAGCATCGGAAAGCGGGGCGATCCCCGCGTGACGGAGAGGACGAGGAGGCGCATCTGCGGTCAGCCCACGATCGACGACGCCGCATCCTAAGCGGTCGGCGATCCGATCGGGAGTGGGTTTGTGGTTGCAGCCTCGATGGCATTTCTTGCGCACGTCGCCGGGCACCCGGTCGGCTGGGGCCGGTTCAGGCCGTCCGGGCCTCCAGCCAGACGAGGAACCGCCGGACGTCCGCCGGATCGGCGAGGCGGAGCCCGGCGGCGGTCGGGCGCGGGACGTCGGCGACCAGGATGCCGATGCCCGTCCCGGCGACCGCGCGGAACGCGTCCTCGTCGGTCCGGTCGTCGCCCACCGCCACCGGCGCCGCGTGGGCCAGCCCCAGCGCGGCGATCAGCCAGAGGACCGCGCAGCCCTTGTCCCACGGCACGTCCGGCTGGAGTTCCAGCACCTCCTTGCCGCGGTGCAGCCGCAGCCGGCCGAAGGCGGTCGCGACCTTGGCCACCCGCTCGGCGACCAGGGCGCGCGTCCCGT